>ERZ779627.22-NODE-22-length-100031-cov-23.515574_pt1 | contig 100031 bp, 94 predicted proteins | sample MGYA00514191_ERZ779627 | MGnify/ENA primary metagenome ERZ779627 (study PRJEB29562, sample SAMEA4376705) | mouse gut metagenome | isolation source: Cecum | study: EMG produced TPA metagenomics assembly of the A DSS colitis mouse model was used to assess the... | reverse complement strand
GTTGGATAGATTATACCATTCGTTCTACATGTCTATCAAATGGGGTATGAGGCATTTGATGCGCTCCTTCGTGTATTCCTTTCCGAGTGACTTGATACTGCCACGCACAAAACGGTCTTTGCCGAGTGGACGGAAGGAGATAAATTTGAGGGCATCTTCCCCAAAAGTTTCTCCTTTTATCTCATAGCCTTTTGCCCGCATCAGGAGCAGAAATTCTTCATAGGTGGAGGATGATTTTATGGCGGCGTTGATGTCTTTCCTTATCTCTGTTTTCCATGCGGCGCTGTTCTTGTCCGCCTGCCATTCGTTGTATTTTTTCCCACGCTCCCCACCGGGGATAATGACGGAAAGATTATGCTCATTGCAAAGCTCGTCACTTAATTTCCGGATGCGATAATAAGTCTGCTTACAGTCGTGGTATTTGTCATGCTCTATGTTGTCAGCGGCACAGAAAATGATATGATTATGGACGTGACCTTTATCAATATGTGTGGTGACAACATAAGAATATTTCCCCTCTAAAACATTGTCCGCAAGTTCCTTCCCGATCTGGTGCGCTTCGTCAAAGCTGACCTCACCGGGAGCGAAAGCCTGTATCAGATGATAGGCTTTATTGGGGCTGTTTTCCCGGCAGTGGTCTAAAGTGTATTTGAAGTCAATCGCTGCGGTTTCCGGCGCACAGGCGTAGGAAGAAATGTAGATGCTTCCGTCTGTTTTGTCCGGGTTGCATATGTAGGCTACCGCTTTATCAACGGTTGCTGTGATAGCATGGATTTTTGTGACTGCCATACCTGTTTCATCAACTCCTTTACTTCGTCCATATCTTCCTGATAGACGTGGTTTGTGCTGTTAATTCTTTTTGCAATCTGGTTCAGGTTAGAGCTGATCCGCCCCAGCTCCGTATTGTATTCCCGTAAAAAACTGTAATCCACGTCATAGACATATCCGTATAGAATCAGCTTCCGGATAAAAGCCGATTTGCTTTTCATGCCGGACAGCTTAAACTTCTCGTCAAGGATGTACTGCTCCTTGTCATTCAAGTGAAATTCATTCCGGTTGGTGCGTGTCCTGTTTGCCATTTTTAACACTCCTTTTCTGTTTTTGGGCATAAAAAAACTGCTGTAACTTGTCCGGTTTACAACAGTCTGGTTTCGTGTCTGTTCAGTTGTTTTGGATAGAATTATCCATGTGTTATTGTAGCAAATCTGCGGAAGAAGGTCAAGGACTTGCAGAGAAAAAGAGGAAAGAAAAGCAAAGAGGGTTAGGGATACTTCCCTATGGAAATTTCATCATACGGACGGTAGGGAAGTATGGGGAATTTCGCCCATGTGTCCGGACATGGGCAGTGCTTGCTATTCTACCCACGACACTCCCGAAGGGTGTGTCGGCATAACAAGACTTTAAGCAGTCCAAATATATTAAGTATCGGTATTGACCTTTTAGGTAAATGGATGTATAATAGTATTGACCTTTTAGGTAAATGTTGATAATAGGAAGGGGAATAGGTATTGACAAAGCTATTAGAGTTAGATACCCAAAGACGAGACACTATCCTTAATGCTGCTTTAAAAGAATTTGTAGTACGGGGATATGACGATGCTTCAACAAATGTTATTGCAAAGGAAGCAGGGATTTCAAAAGCTCTTATGTTTCATTATGTGAGTAGTAAGCAGGAACTTTTTTTTGTGGTATATGACTTTTTTTCAGATTTGATGAAACAGGAGTATTTCGAGTTGATGAACTATGAGGAAAGAGATATTTTTGATAAGTTACATCAATCATATGTTTTGCAGATTGCATTGATACAAAAATATCCTTGGATAACAGAGCTTAATAAACTTTCATGCATTACCAGTTCAGACGAGATCAATAAAGAACTTGAAAAAAGAAAAAAACATTCAGATTGTTATCCAAAATTGTTTGATGAAATAGATACCACTAAATTTAGAAAAGGGGTGGATATAGAAATGTGCAAGCAAATTATCCTTTGGACTAATATCGGATTTACAAATCAACTATTGCATGAAATTCGCAGTAATGAAATGAATGTAAATTCTGATGTTCTGAGGAAAAAGCTTGACAGGTATTTTGATGAATTAAAGAAAATCTTTTATGGAGTTGGCAGTGAACGGGAGATATAAAGGTATTATCACAATGCTTAAAAAACACATTTTAAAAAACAAAAAAATAGCAATATGTATTTTGGTCATTGTACTGATTTTTTCTAATTCCGTAAAGAAATGGATTGATAGGAGGAACGCTATGCTTGAAATGTATGAGCCGATTATTGTTCAGTTTCCATTACGGGGAGAATGGCTTTCTCCTAATACACCGGGGACAAAAGTACCCAGTCATGGTACAAATCAATTAGGAACAAGATATGCATACGATTTTATCCAAGTGGACTGGAATCGAATGGGTACTCCTGCTTATCGTGTTGGCGTAATGCAATATCTTTTTTCGGGTGTTAAATTGAGCGATTACTATTGTTGGGGACAAGAAGTATATTCTCCTTGTGACGGTATTGTTGTTGTCGCTGAGGACGGTTATGCTGAAAACGAAAAAACAAATCTGCTTGCGGATATGTCTAACGCATATAAAAATGCCCACTATTTTGATCCAGAAAAGGACGATATTCAATCAGTCGCAGGAAACTATGTGATTATTAAATATAGTGAAAATGTATATGCTGCACTTTGTCATCTTCAAACAGGATCTGTTCAGGTTTCAGTAGGTCAAATGATAAAAAAAGGTGAAGTTATTGGCAGAGTAGGTCATTCTGGAAATTCCTTTGCTCCACACTTACATTTTCAGCTTATGGACAGTGGTGATATAACTGTGGCAAATGGAGTGCCTTGTGCTTTTGAACAGTATGAGATATTTCAGGATAATGAGTGGCAAATAATAGAAAACGGTATTCCTACAGATAAAGACCGGATAAGGTTTTGGTAATCAAATATTAAGATAAATGATAGGGGGCGGTGTAAATCAATGACATAATGCTTATTCAGATGAAAAATGTTGATGAGGTTTTTTTATCTAAGCTTCAGCATTTAATGAATGAATATGGATACCAATTGCCTATAGATTTAGAGAAAGATACGTCACTTTCTTTTGATGGTTTACAACTTATACCAGAAAATTATCAGGTGTTTCGTAATGGAAAGGAAATTGTGCTTACGGGAAAAGAATTTGAAATTCTTATGCTATTGGCACAGAACAGAGGGCGTGTTTTCGGTAAGGAGCAGATTTATGATGCTGTTTGGAATAACGAATATGTTTTTGATGAGCGAAATATGACAGCATATATAAATAAAATCAGGAAAAAGATAGAACCTGATCCGGCACACCCAAGATACATAATAACTATATGGGGAGTTGGCTATAAGTTTAATGGACAAACAAAGCGAGCAGATATTACATAAAGGCGTAGTAATATCTGCTCATTTTGTATTAAAATTTGGAAATACCAATTTATTAAGGAGGAATATATGAATGGAAAATCAGATATGGGAGAAAGTGGCATTGTTTTTGAAAGAATTGCGGTGTGAAGATATTAAGCGAAGTTCTATCATTCATTTGGATAGTTGTCGGAACGAAAAAGAATATCTAAAAGAATTGAAGAAAGTTTATGACAAAGAGATAGTAAATCTGCCAAAAGAACAGAAAAAGAACATTTTTGATTATATGGAGCAGCTACAAGTAGTATCTTTTGAAGAACAACAAGAAGCATATTGTCAGGGGATTATGGATTGTGTGCAGATATTGGTGGGTTTGGGATTATTGGAAATGAATGGAAAAATTACACAGGCAGTAGAAAAGTTAAAATGAAACAATGGCTCATTCCTGATGGTATGAGCCATTGTTGGATATAACACGTCTATTATTCTATAAAAGCATGAGAAATTCTGTAAAAGAACTATAAAGATGTTAGAAGTAGTTACTTTACCATATGAGAAAATCTATATTTTCTATGTATCATTATCCCTTGAGGAATTATCCCGGACTAGAGCTTCTGCTGTTGCAAGAAGAACGGAGAGCTGATACTGGTTGCATTGTCCGAGTAACTGCGTAATCTTTTGATAGTAAGGATCATTTGCGTTGCGGTTTGGGTAAACGTATGAATCAGCAGATATGTTTAATGTACGCATGATAGTACAAAAAAGCTGAATACTTGGTGTACCCTTATCATTTTCAAGATTTTTGTAATATTGTGGATGACAGCCAATGCGTTCTGAAATTTCTTCTTGTGTAAGTCTTTGCTCAAGTCGGGCTTTCTTCATTATTTGCCCTAAAGTGGGAGTCATATTTGACACTTTTTCACCTCCTGTGACTTCTTTTAAGTAGTGTATAACGATACCTGTAAAAAGTGAAAAGTGTTAAAGATTAAAAATAAGTAGTGCATAACACTACAAAAGCACTTGAAATCCTTTGTGATTGTAAAAAAACGCAATCCGCAAAAGGCTTTTTTCGAGTGCTTTTTTGTCTTGTGATTGCGTGGAGAGTACCATGCAACAGCTACAACTAAAAAGGGATATAGGTATTGAACAGTCAAAAAAATCATAGCAAATGTGATTGCCGAGAACACCCTTGAAGGTAGTGCCAGAGATTACAAAGATGTAGCCATATACTTATATTGTGAGATAAAAGACGTCCACAGGTTTTGCACCTGTTTGGGCGTTTTTTATATATTTCTAAAATTTTTTAGAAAATCGACGTTCCATGAACGCTCGGACAATTTCCATTCGTGCTATGGAGTGAAAGGGAGATATTTCACTCTGTTCAGATGGGTACGGAAGGAGGTGAACTCTTATGGAGCAATCTTCTTCCGAAAAGCAGATAAGAATAAGAAAGCAGTTTGACAGTTTCTGCAAGACCATACTGAAGAATGAAATGATTGACTATGAACGGGCAAGGAGCTATCGGCTGAAGCATGAAGTTTCTTTCTCGGAATTAACAGAAGGGGAGCTGGAGCAGTTGAAAACTGATGACGAATACATAGTGGAATCAGAAATGTTTCGTGTCCTTGATTATGACATCGAGGTAAAGGACGAGCTTATTGGCGAAGCGTTGAAGTATCTGCCGGAAAAAAAGAGGAATGTCATTCTGCTGTCTTTTTTCATGGATATGTCAGATACAGAAATCGCAAAGCACATGAATCTGGTCAGGAGTACCATACATCATCATCGTGTCAGCTCACTTCAAGCATTAAAAAAGATTATGGAAGGTATCAGAAATGGAGAAATCAAGTAAGTGTTCAAAATTGCTGCCCTACCATATCATAGCGGCAGCGGCTTCCGGCGATGTGGAAGCAATTAATAAGGTTTTGAAACATTATGAGGGTTATATTGCAGCTCTGGCTACAAGAAAGCTCTATGACGAATGCGGCAATCCGCATTACTGTGTTGATGAAACTTTACGTCGCAGATTAGAAACTAAGCTGATTACAAAAATATTGGCTTTTGAAGTTGCATAACAGAAGGTCGGCGGTGTCCCTTTCCGCTGGCTGACCGTAGTATGTGCAGATGTACCTTGACAACTGAATATTGTATTGCATACAGGACGTGAGGATATGTGGAGCCACTAAGCAGATGCGCCATGATGTACCTGCTCTGCCTTATGGCAGGGTGAACGTGAGGAAATGCTGAAAGATTGCATTGAAATAAAGGTAAGGAGCGAATTGGATCAGGCAAAATATGTAGCAGTTACATGGGGCGATGAAGCATATTTGTGATAATGATACTTCCGGGTTGCGGGGAAACCGCAATCCGGTCAATGAAATGACGGTGTAAGACCGATGTGGGCGGTGTAATGAGCTGCCACCTGTATTGCAGTTTTTATCTGCTAATAAATGGGGAGAAGTGTATTCTGTCTGTTTATTAGCAGATAAAGCTGTGCAATGATTGGAGGAATTTATGGTAAAGAAAGTAGACAGAAAGAAATTTGTCAGATATAAGGAAGGTGCAGAAATATACAGCATGGGTTTGACAAAGTTTCAGGAGCTTGCAAAGCAGGCAAACGCTATCTATAAAGTAGATAAATTAGTATTGGTAAACTGTGATATTTTTGAGCAGTATTTGGAGTCTTTTAGAGTAAGTGAGTGATTAAGGCAAAGAGGTTTTCGTGATAAATAATTGTTCTACAAAAAGTTCTTGACTTTTCGTAGAACATAAATTATAATGGTATTAGTTATGAAGGAGGTGCATAGTAAATGCCGAGAACGGGACGTCCAAAGTCCGATTCGCCTAAGCAGAGGTCATTAAGCCTTCGGGTTGACGATGCGGAGTATGAGAAGCTGAAAGACTATGCTGCCAAACATGACATGACCATAACGCAGGTGCTACAGAAGGGTGTTGAAATCCAATACTCAATGGAAGAAAGAAAGTAGCAGTACGAAATATCTCTTTCCTTTTGCAAGAAAGGAGCAGAGATGGCAAAAGCAAGAAAAGACCATAGAGGGAGGGCTTTACGGAAAGGGAAAATCCAACGCAAGGATAAGACATATATGTATACTTATACTGATCCTTATGGGAAAAGACGGTATATATATGCGAACGACTTAGTAGAGCTTAGGGAAAAAGAAAAGCGGCTGATGAAAGACCAGCTTGACGGTCTGGATGTATATGCGGCAGGGAACGCCGATTTGAATTTTGTTTTTGACAGGTATATTACAACCAAAACAGAGTTAAGGCGGACAACCTACACGAATTACACCTATATGTATGACCGATTTGTAAGGAATGAGTTCGGGAAACGGAAGATTGGAACGATAAAGTATTCAGATGTGTTGTATTTCTACTATCATCTGTTAAATGACAAAGGGATACAGATTAACACTCTTGAAACAATTCATACCGTTCTGCACCCAACGTTTCAGCTTGCAGTGAGGGATGACATCATCAGAAACAATCCGAGCGATGGAGTAATGGCTCAAATTAAGAAAAAGCCGGGGAAAAATCATGGTGTACGCCATGCCCTCACACTGGATCAGCAGAGAGCCTTTATGGACTACACAGCCAAAAGTCCGGTATATTGCCATTGGACACCGTTCTTTACAGTATTATTAGGAACAGGGTGCAGGATTGGTGAAGCAATCGGCTTGAGGTGGGAGGATATAGATTTTTCAAAGAGGACAATCAGCATAAACCATAGCGTTACTTATTATCCCCGGCGAAATGATACTACAAAATGTGAGTTTGGAGTATCCCTCCCGAAAACAGAAGCGGGTATCCGCACGATTCCCATGATGGATGCAGTATATGAAGCGTTCCAAGAGGAATACAGCGAGCAGAAGGAAGAAGGGTTCAATACTACGGTGGTTGACGGAATGACAGGCTTTATTTTCAGCAACCGCTTTGGCAATCTTCATAATCCGCAAGCTGTAAACAGGGCAATCAAGCGGATATACGAATCGTACAATGCAGAGGAAGTGTTAAATGCTAAAAAAGAAAAAAGGTAGCCGGTCATAATACCTCACTTCTCATGCCACCATTTAAGGCATACCTTTTGTACAAGGTTCTGCGAGAAGGAAACAAATGTGAAAGTGATACAGGCGATTATGGGACACGCCAATATTGAAACAACGATGGACATATATGCCGAAGTCACTGACATGAAGAAACAGGAAGCAATACAAAATTTATCACGCAATCTTGATGTATTTTAGGAAAGAGTCAGAAACGGATAAATGAGTACAGCAAATTGTGTGGTTTACAACAAATTTACATCAAATTTGAAATTTTACTGGTAGAATAACACATCATAATAAAGTGTTGAATTGTAAGAGAAAAGCGGAGATAAGCGGTTATGAAGAATAATGAAGTAAGTCGTTTGCCTTTCCCCACCATGAAAAGTCTGGATAAAAAGCCCTCCGATGCGGCGAAATCCGCAAATAAGCCTGCGGCCGGTGAAGCAAAGAAAAGCAGTGTGACGCGCGAACAGGCGTTGGAACTGTTGAAGAAATACAATAAAGAGCCCTTCCATATCCAGCATGCCCTGACCGTGGAAGGCGTGATGCGCTGGTACGCGAAGGAACTGGGCTATGCGGAGGAAGAAGATTTTTGGGGCATCACAGGGCTTTTGCATGACATTGATTTTGAGCTTTATCCCGATGAGCACTGCAAGAAGGCGCCCGAGCTTCTGCGCGAGGGCGGTGTGAGCGAGGACATGATCTATGCGGTCTGCTCCCACGGTTTTGGCATTTGTAGTGAGGAGGAGCCGAAGCTTACGATGGAGAAGGTGCTGTTTGCGGCCGACGAGCTGACGGGGCTGATCTGGTCCTGCGCGCTGATGCGTCCTTCTAAGAGCACCATGGACATGGAAGTCAAGAGCCTGAAAAAGAAATTCAAAGATAAGAAATTTGCGGCGGGCTGTTCCAGAGAGATTATTACACAGGGAGCGGAGATGCTCGGCTGGGAGCTGGACGAGCTGTTTGATAAGACCATACAGGCCATGAGAAGCTGCGAAGCAGATGTGGCTGCGGCGATGGAGGAATAACACAAAGACATCTTTCCGATGGAAATACGGGAAAGATGTCTTTTTTTGATAGGAATCTCTTGTTTCTTGATTTAATTAAATCATTTTTAATTAAATCATTTTTAATAAAATTAATTTGAATAAAAATGTTTTGGATAAAAGAGGAAGCGGTTTTTGACTTGATCTGCTGGAAACTGTCCGATGAAAAGCTGGTGCTCGTGATAGACGAACTGCCGTATTGGGCGGAAAAGGACGAGGCGCTGCTCTCGGTCATACAAAAATATATCGATACGGCGTGGAAAGATCAAAATCTGATGATCATACTTTGCGGGTCCGCGCTCAGCTTTATGGAAAACAAAGTGCTCAGTGAAAAAAGCCCGCTGTTTGGCAGGAGGGATTCGCAGATCAAGCTGGAGGCTTTTTCTTACAGGGAAACAGCTCTCTTTGTGCCGGATTATTCGGCACAGGATAAGGCCATATGCTATGGCATAACGGGCGGCGTGGCAAAATATCTTTCCCTGATTGACAAAGATAAGAGCCTGGATGATAATATCAGGAAACTGTTTTTCCATCCCGACGGCTACCTGTATGACGAAACCAGGAACCTGCTCACGCAGGAATTTGCGGATATCACACTGGTAAATAATGTCATCGAGCAAATCGCGTCTGGCGAGAATACGCTAAACGGCATTGCGGGCAAGGTGAAAGAAAAAGAGCCTACGGTCCTGTATACATTGGAAAAACTGATCAGAGTGGGACTTGTAGAAAAGAAACACTGTCTGACGGAGGAGAAGAACAAGAAAAAAACGCAGTATGTATTAAAGGATCATATGTTTAAATTCTGGTATGAATTTGTCTCCAAAGCACACAGCGTTATCGAGATGGGACAGGGCGATCTCTATTATGAAAAGGCGGTAAAACCGAATCTGCATTCCTTTATGGGGAGTGTTTTTGAACAGATGTGCAGATATTATACGCTGGAACAGGGGATACAGGGACAGTTTGACGGTTTCCTTACGCAGGCGGGCAGCTGGTGGGGCGTGGAGCAGGTGGAAAATCAGGAGGGAGAAAAGGTTTGGCAGTCTGCGGATATCGACGTACTGGCTGTCTCGGATACAGACAAAACGGCTGTGGTCGGCGAATGCAAGTTCCGAAATGAAAAAATAGATAAGACGGTATATGATACCCTCCTTCGGCGGGCGAGTCTGGTTACGGGAAAATACAGGGTGACAAAGTACCTGTTTTTCTCTTTGGCGGGATACACTGATTGGGTCCGCGATAACGCAAACCGCGATGTGGTGCTTTTCACATTAGATGATTTATATGCCTGACGCCTTCCGTGCCCTTTTATTTTCATACATCCTTTCATCCGCTTCCTTCATCAGCGTTTCGTAGTCTGCGGGCTGGTCGGTCAGACTGGCGCCAAAGGAAAATTGAAGCGGCACGTGCACCTGCCCGTTTAGATTGGCAAAGCTGTTATCCTGCAGATCACTCAGAAGCGCAATGGTGTCGGTCAATTCCTGCTCGCTGCCGTAACGATACAGGAACAACAAAAATTCGTCACCGCCCAGTCTGGCGGATACACAGCTTTTGGGGCCAAAATCCTCAAACAGCGCAGCGATTTCCTTTAAGTAAACGTCGCCCGCGTCGTGGCCGTAGGTATCGTTGATCGTTTTCAGGTTATCTGCGTCGATCATGATGACCGCATAGCAGCCCAGGGTTTCTGGCTTGTCAAACAGAGCGGAAAGCCTGATTTCCAGCCCGCGGCGGTTGTAAAGTCCGGTCAGCGGGTCATAGTCCCGCTCGGCCTCGATCTGGCGGCGTCGTCTGACTTCTTCCGTCACATCGATGACAACGCCGAAGATCTCGTCGTCCTTATTTAACTCCTCCAGTTTGACATAGCGGTCATTTAAGGAGTATACATTGGTTTCGTCGTCCACGGGATCGCTGCGCAGCGCGGTGATCAGTGATTGAAACAATGCGTAGTCGGAAGACAGCTTCTCAGCTTCCTCCGGCTCCAGACAAAGGATGCGCGGTACATGGCGGGTAAACCGCACTCTTTTCATATGGCGGTTGTACTCATAGACACCGATATACATATTTGCTTTGTCTAACACATAAGACATCTTTTTGTTATTGTCTAAAAGACTTTGCTTCATACGGTTGATATAACCGCTAAGCTCCGAAAACTCCATACTGTTTTGAATATCGACCAGTTCATCCAGATTGCCCTGCGTAATGCTGTGCAGTTTTTCATTTACGCTGCGGATTCCTCCGACGACGTACAGATTCATATATCTGGTCACAACGTGGGAAAGGATCAGCGCGATGGTGATCAGGCAGACCGCGAGAGCAGCCGTTATGGGCGGGATGCTCTGGTACATCTCGTGGCAGGAGAGGACACGGCCGATATAGTTACCGTTTTTTTTCCGAAAGACGCAATAAGAATTTACGCCGTTAACCCTGGCGTGGAAGGCTGTTGTGCCCCCGGCGATCGCGTCAAGGTCAAGGCCGATGTCCGCAAGATGTCTGCCCACGCTTGGCAGATCGGTGGAGCCGACGATTTCGCCGGATGCGATCACGGCGTAATAGTTTGCGTGCGGATTGACACGAAACAGGGAAAAGAGGTAAGAAAGTTCATTTTTTTCCGTTGCCTTCAGGACATTGACGGGCTCCATGCCGATCTGTACGATGAACGCACCGCTTTTGCTCCAGAGTGCAGAATACTGCATCATTTTCGCCTCCGCCGTGTTGGGGGTGATATCCTGCACAAGGTGCAGAGATTTGTCTGTCAGCAGGGGCTTGAAAAAGTTCATCTGCTCTCCGGAATCAAAGGTGTAATCATAGTATTCCGGGTGGGTTCCCGCGTAGATGCGGCCCGTGGTATCAAAAATATGGATTTCATCTACTTCCATCATCTCGGCGATCCGCCGCAGTTCTTCTACGTTGTCTAAGACGGAAGGGTCATCTTCGATGATATAAGCGATCGCCTCCGCGTTGTGCAGACAGGTCTGCCGATAAGCCGCCTTGGTTTCGTCAAGTTCCTGTTGATTTCGTTCCAGAAGCTGACCGATCTGGTAAAACGTTTCCCCGGCGGTCTCCTGTGCCAGCTTCTGCTCATGTGAAAACTGGAGGCACAGAATCATTATTAGAAGAAAGGCCACGAGCAGAAATGTGACATGACGCATATAACGGCTGATGATATTTCTAAGAGTCTGCATGGATATCTCCTTTGCGTGTCATCGTCAATAAAAAGGATTATTGGTTTACATAAAATAGAAAATTTGCGATAAGTATAGTATGAAACCGCTCATAAGATACTATATATAGTATGGTGTGTCAAGGGAAAAGGACATTTTGCGGGAAATGGGATTATATTTGCGAAGATTTCGCGGCTCTCTGCTCAAATAAAAAGGGAAGGGTACTTGCGCGGAAACTGATTGGAATGGTAAAATAATTGAGAAAAATGTAACAAAAACAGGGAACCTATCCTATCAAGGATGAGGCTAAGGAGCGGCGATGGATACGGCAAAGGAGAAAACGGCGGCTGACCGCAGTCATAAGTTTGACAGAGAATGTCTGGTGTTAGCGGCAGGGCTGCTATTGATCCTGCTGGTGCTGTCGCGCTATGTCGTAAACGGGGAGCCGGTGGATATCAGGAGCGACGAGGCTGAGATACAGGTGGAACTGCCGTTTTACGATGATATGGAAATTTTGCAGCCGCTTGTGATCACGGAAGAAATGAACTGGCGGCAAGGCTATTATGCGCTGCGTTTTGCACATTGCGATGCCGACAGCGCAGGGCAGGTTATTTATACGGTCGAACAGGGAGAGGCGACCCAAACGGGGCGTCTTGCTCTGCAAGATATCAAAGCCGGCGAGTGGATACCGCTTGCGGAAATGGAGCTTGGCCGTCTGGCGTGCGGGGAGGCGGTTTTGAGGCTTCGTACACAGGGCGTGGCGGAGGGTGCGCTTGCGATCGCGGCGGGAGCGGATTACTATGGTTTTGGCATCGCGGATTATAATGGGGTCAGACAGGATCTGACGCTGGCACAGGCCTATCACTATCATATTACGGGGATGGAGTACCGACTTCGACTGTTATGTTACGCCTTTGTCGCGCTGTGTGCCGTGGCGCTGGTGCTGCTTACTGCCAACGTACGGATCGGGGAGAGAGGAAAGAGCCTGGCGGCGTTCGGGATCATGACAGTTTTCTTTATGGCAGTCATTTATCTGCTGGACAGTTCCATTTATCTGGAACCGACTTTTGCGGAGGCGGTCACTAATTTCCTGCAAAATGCCAGAGAACAGAAACTGGCGGATAATCTGTTGATTACGGACGCGGGCTATCTGCCTCTTTTGCCGCGTCTGATCACGCTGTTTTTTGTGAAAGTGGTACGCGTAGCATTCGGGTATGCGCTGTATTTGATGCAGATTACAGCGTGCCTTCTGTGCGGCATGATATGGTCTTTCTTTGTATTGGATGTCTTTCAAAAGTGGATGAAACTGCCCGGCAGGATCCTCTGGTGCATTCTCGTGATGCTGACCTGTTTTTGCGAGGAGACGTTGTTTTTTACCAACCATGCCTATTGGGGGATCTACTTCCTGCTCCTGATGCTGCTTGCGGACCGGGAAGCGTTCCCGCGGTGGATCTATGCGTTCCTGACGGTGTTTGGGGCGGTGCTCTGTCTTTCGAAGGGCACCTATGCGGTGGTGCTGCCGCTGGCGGTGCTTGCCATGGTTTTTTTCTATCGGAGCATGGACAGGCGGGAGAAAATATTTCTGTGCACGGTGGGAGCTGCCGCCCTGCTGCAGCTGATCTATTCGTTTAGCGGGCAGGGAGACGGGGAAAGCTGGATCTCTGCGGCTTCTAACGGTGGGATCTCCTATTGGTTCAGGCTGTTTGGCAGAGTGATTGCGGAATTTTGTGCCTATCTGCTGCTGCCGATGGGAACGTACAGACAGCCGATCCACCTGGTCATTTTGCTGCTTATGCCGATCGTGTTTGGCTTTCTGGCGTATGGTTTTGTCAGGGAAGTGCTGCTTCCATTATGGCGCAGAGAAACGGTAGACGGAGAGCGGAAACAGTTCTGGCTCATTGTGATGTACCAGTTGATTGTGATCGCGTTCTTTCTTTTGACGGTCAAGCCGGTTCCCGGTTCCTGGAAAAATATGGGGAAGATCGCTTTTGGGCAGGCGGGGCATAAATATGAGATTTTTGCCGATGTCGGTTTCTATCTGCTGCTGCTGACAGGAAGCATGATGGTGCGGCAGCGGGGAGCTGCTGCTTTGGAGAGCGGCGGCTGTCAACGGATGCTCCCGTTCTGGGGCAGGTACGGTCTGCTTATTTTAACGGCAGTCTTTTGCCTGACGAACCCGGTCATGCAGTTGTCGGGATGGGCAGGGGCAGAAACTTCCGACAGGCGGGTGTATGCCGGGGACATCAATGCGGGCTGGTGGGAGAGCAAGGATGCTATGAAAAACAGCGCCTTTTTCGTACCGACGCGGGGGGATAACTGGGGATGCAGCCGAGGCGCCACGCTCTATCAGGTGGGAGTGGATACTTTTTTTGAGGAGACGGCAGGCAGGAACCTGGACGAGCAGATACCGGGGTACCACTGTTCCTATGAGATACAGGAGGAGACGCAGGCACAGCATCTGATCGGGGTGGTGATCAGGCGGCCGCAGCGGATCGATAAGGACTGCAGGGTGCGGCTGGTGGCTGAGGACGGGCAGGTGATCGCAGAGGCAGAGCAGATCGGTAGCGGCAGGTATAAACTGTGTCGTTTTTCCCTTGACGCTCCCGTAGAAGGGGTCAGGCGGATCGAATTTGTGGATGCGGACGGGGAACCGATTTGGTTCAAGGACTACATCGCATGGGTCAGCGCATGGTAAGAAAGGACGGCGAAAAGGTCTGCCGACCGAAATCAGGACTCCTGCCGTTTTGGCAATAAAAAGCGGCATAGCCGCGCCAGTTTGTGCCGCACGCAGAACGCGTACAGTTTGTTGTGCAGCCCGGCGATTTCCTTAAGGGGAACTGCTTTGAAGGCTTTCCGGATATGCGGATCATTGCATTCTGTAAGAAAGAACTGCCGGAAGCGGGCGGCCTCTGTGCGCATGGATTGAAATATGGGGACATAATTCAACAGGCTCTGATACACGAAAAAGTATTGGAGCTGTTTCTGCATATAAGGGTAAGCGTCGGGGGCGATCGCTGCCTGCAGGGTGTCAAACATTTTACGATTTTCGGCCAGACGCCTGTCCGGTATCGAGCGACGGCTCAAAGAGTCTGCATTGCTGCGATAAAAATAAAGCGCCTCATCTAAAAAATATATGGATTCGGCTTCCAACATACAAATGTAGGACGCAAGAGTGTCTTCGCCGTTCGTGATATCATTGGGGACCTGAAGCAGATGGGGCCCCAGCAGCTCACGGCGGAATGCCTTGTTCCACATATTGGGAGAAACGCCGTATTTGAAAAAGACGCCGGAGTAGATCATTCGGGGGTAAACTTCCTGTTCAAGACGGACTTTCTCATATAAGCCGGCAGGGAACAGCGAGCGGCAGACGATATTTCCCCCGGGCGTAACGGAAGTGTGATCGCAGATGATGATGTCCGCATGCGTATCGACCATGATCTTGCACATTTTTTGGTACATATCGGGAGCGATCCAGTCGTCACTGTCAACGAAGGTCACATACTGCCCGCGGCTGACCTGATAGCCGGCCTTTCTGGCGGATGGCAGCCCTCCATTGGGTTTGTGGATACATTGGAAAGAAGGATGTTCGGCAGCGCAGCGGTCGCAGATGGCGCCGCTGTTGTCGGTGGATCCGTCGTCTACCAGAATGACTTCATAGTCTGAAATGTCCTGTGCAAGCAGGCTGTCAAGACATTGGTCAAGATAAGGCTCTACATTATAGACTGGAACGATAATACTGAGCAGGGGATGATCACACATCGCAGCCTCCTTGTAATTTTGATGTTTTTATCTTATCGTATTCGGCAGCAAAGCGCAAGGATAGAGAAAAGACTGATTGCAAATAATAGGGGAATAGGGTAAAATCGGAGCCATATAAAAAAATCCGGGTATGAAAACGTTTGGGAGGAGACAGGGTGCTTGCCGTAAGCAGGAGCGAACTAAAATATTGGATCAGCCGGCAGGACAGTATCCTTCTGCAGGAGGAGCTTCAGAAGCTGCTGTGGCCGGATCGATATGCGGAGGACGGGTTTTATCGAGTCAAAAGCCTGTACTTTGATTCGCTTGATCAGATGGATTACAGCGACAAGACAGAAGGCGTGGAACACAGGAAAAAGCTTCGTATGCGCATTTATGATGAAGATGCCGAGGTGGTGAAGCTGGAGCGCAAGCAAAAGCGGGGAGCGCTGCAACGTAAGGAAAGCCTGGCTGTGAGCAGGGAAGACGCCGTTCGCTGCATGAAAGGGGACTACGGATGTCTGCTGCAATATCCGCAGGAGCTGGCATTACGGCTGTACAGTGATATGATGCTGGGATGTTACCGCCCGGTGGTGATCGTGGAATATGAACGATGCGCTTATGTGTATGACGCGTATGACACGCGGATCACGATTGACAGACATATCCGCAGCTGTGAGTTGGAGCTTGATTTGTTTGAACGGGATTTGCCGTGGGTGCAAACGGTGGAGGAGACGGTGATCCTTGAGGTCAAATTTAACGGGGTTTTGATTGAGCCGGTGAAGAAGATTCTTGGGAAATATCATTTGACGCAGGTCGCTGTGAGCAAATACGGAAGCGGGCGTCCGATTTGGGAAAGATATCTGTGACGGGATACAGAATAGAAGCTTTGTGGAACGGAGAAGATCATGTCAAAAAGAGAAATTTTGGATTGGTTTACGGTAAACAGCGAATCTCTCAGCGTAAGTAAGATCCTGTTTGTGCTGGGGCTGTCCCTGCTGATAGGGATCGTGATTTTTATCACCTACAGGCTGGCTTATACGGGTGTCAGCTATAACGGGAGATTCAATACCGGCAATGTAGCGATCGTAATGATCACAACGGTTATCATGTTGATGATCAGCAGTAATATGGCAATCTCCCTGGGTATGGTGGGCGCGCTGTCCATTGTCAGATTTCGGACTGCGGTCAAGGATCCGGTGGATACGATCTATATTTTCTGGGCGATCGTGGAGGGACTTTGCGTGGGCGCACAGATTTACAGGCTGGCGGTCATTTCCACGATATTTATTGCCATTCTGCTGCTGGTATCAAGTTATTATACGGCGGCGCATAAAAAATATCTTGTGATCATACGCGGCACAAAGGAGATCGATATGGAGCAGCTTCGGGATATCCTGCTGCGCCATTATCCGAATATGCGCGTAAGGACTGCCAATTACATGGAAGAACGCTGCGAGGTCATCTGCGAAGTATCTGCAAGACAGGAGATCAAAGAGGAGGCGATGGCGGCGCTTCGAGGCTGTGCGGGAGTTAATGGTGTGAACTGGCTGTTGGAAATGGGAGATCGTATCGGATAATGAAGTGGAAACCTGTTTGGTTAGGCTGCCTGGTGGCGGCGCTGATTTGTTTTGTCATCGTTTTCGCGGAGGAGGAGGCGTACGGGGAGAACGCGCCGGGGGACAGTACGTATTTGGACATCAGCATCAGACTTTCCGGGAACTGGCGGCAGAAGATCGCCCTTTATCCGGACGGTGAAATGCTGTATGCGTTTCTGCCTGCCGGAGCGGACAGAGAGGATCTGCATTGGTCATTTGATGAGAGCAGGTATAAGGTGGAATATGCCGGCTGTGAGATCGCAAACAATGGGCATGTTCAGATAAGGGACGGCGGGGAGACTTTCCGTATCAGGGAACCGGAGGAGCACACGGATGTGTTTTATCGGCTGTGCATCCTGCAGTCAGAGAACATTCCCGCCATTTTTATCAATACGCAGTCCGGGGCGATGGAATGGATCCATGCCGAAAAACGGAACCGGGAGTCGGGAGAGCTGGCAAGTTTGGATCAGAATGGAAAGCTTGTGTATGCGGGCTCCCTAAAGAAGATCGCGGGCAGGGGAAATTCCAGTTGGGAGGAAGATAAGAAGTCCTACACCATAACGCTGTCCAATAAAGTGAGCCTGGCGGGCATGCCGGCAGCGACCAGATGGGTCTTGCAGGCGAACGCCATGGACGCAACGCGTATGCGCAATAAACTGACGTATGATCTGGCGCGTGATATGGGATTGCAATACGCAATCGAGTCCGCTTATGTGGATGTCTGGCTAAACGGCGGATATGTCGGTAATTACCTGCTGTGCGAGAAAATTGAGGACGGAAAGACCCGCGTCGATATTTCGGCGGAGGATCGCGCAGATGAAGCAGGCAGCTATGTCAGAAAGGACGAGGGCGCCTGGTGGGAATACGATGGCGCGCAGGAAAGGCGCGAGGGATATCTGCTGGAATTTAATGAGCGGATCGGGGAGGAAGAAGCAGGGTATTTCTATGCGGATGGCAGGCAGGTCGAGATCAGGACGCCCGAGCAGCCGTCTTATGATGAATATGTCTATATCAGCGAATATGCACGGAAATTGACGGAACGTACGGCGGATGCGGTAAATTCTGACGCGTATTTGGAGTATCTTGATCTGGAGTCGTGGAGTCAGCTTTTTTTGATCAATGAATTGTCGAACGATACGGATGCCAATCGCTACAGCGTATTTTATTATAAAGACAAAGGGACCAAGCTGTATGCCGGTCCGATCTGGGACTATGATATCGCGTGGGGCAACGATGTTTTGGGCAGGGATACGCATTGCAGTTTTTTCAGGCTCGGATGGTATGGAACGTTGTATGACAACCCGACCTTTTATCAAAGCATTACGGAGCATTACAGAAAGATGCGGCAGATCCTGGAGAGATATTTGAACGACTCCATTGACACACTGTGCGATACCATAAGTTGCTCGATTCAGATGGATGATATCAGATGGGCGCACAGTGAGGGCTATACGAGGCGTTCGGACGTGCGGCAGTGGGAAGATGCGGTGGAATGTCTGCGGGATTATATGCGGGAGCGGATGGAATATTTTAACGGGGTCTGGCTGTCGGGGGAGACGTATCACCGCGTTTTCTTCTATAACGGCGATACGGTGGAGGCGGTCACTTATGTAAAAGCCGGGGACGTTGTTTCGAGCGAAACGCTTGATTATGTGGCGGCATGTTTGGGGATGGCAGACTGGCACACGTCGGATGGGGAGGCGTACGACAGGTCAAAACGGGTGTATTCGGACCTTGCGCTGTATGCGTAGATTTCCCTTCTAAATCCACAAATCCACGTTGACATTCCCGTTAGAAATAGGTATAATTTGTTTGTTATCTGTTATGAAATGATGGTACGTGGAAAATCAGGGAAAGGGAGGGAAGGAATCCGCTGACAGCAGGCGGATCCGGCAATGAGATGAGTGAGAATACGACCAGACAAAAGCTATTGATTGTGGATGACGAAGAAGTCAACAGAACCATACTCAGTCTGATGTTCGACTCCGATTACGACATAATGGAGGCACAGAACGGAATGGAGGCTATCGACGCGATCGAGAAGAATGAGGAGATCGCGCTGATTCTGCTTGACGTGATCATGCCGGTTATGGACGGTTTCGGGGTGCTCGATTATATGAAGGATAAGGAGCTTCTGGAAAAAATCCCTGTTATCCTGATCACGAGCATGACGCCGCAGGAGAGCGAGGAGAAGGCTTACGAGTACGGGATCGCGGACGTGATGCATAAGCCCTTCGAGTCGGCGATCGTAAAGAGGCGTGCAAAGAATATCATCGAACTTTATCAGAATAAGAAAAATCTCGAGATTCGCTTAAAAGAGCGCGAGGAAACCATCCGTGAGCAGGAGAAGGCCATCCGTATGAATAACGAGTTCATGATCGATGCGCTTGGTTCCGTCGTGGAGTTTCGGAGCGTTGAGACGGGCGATCATGTCAAGCGGATCAAGTATCTGACCAGGATCCTGCTGAAATACCTTGCAAAATACTTTCCGAAATACGGGATGACGCCCGAGCAGATCGATCAGATCGCCAGGGCTTCCGCGCTCCATGATGTGGGTAAGATCGGCATTCCGGATTCCATTCTCTTAAAGCCCGGGAAACTGACAACGGATGAGTTCGAGGTGATGAAGACCCACACCACCATTGGCTGTGAGATCTTGGAGTCTTTCAAACCGTCGTACGAAGATGAATTTTATAAATACTGCTATGAGATCTGCCGCTACCACCATGAGAGAGCGGACGGCAGAGGGTACCCGGATCATCTGGCAGGCGACGATATCCCGATCAGTGCGCAGATTGTGTCCATTGCTGATGTGTACGAGGCGCTTGTCAGTGAGAGAGTTTATAAAACTGCATACAGCAATTCTGAGGCATATGAAATGATTTTGAATGGAGAATGCGGACAGTTTTCGGACGACGTCATAGAGTGCTTTAAACTTGCAAAAGAAGATTTCTTTAATATTGTGGAAGTGATCAATCTGTTCAATTTCACATAAAGGTATCAGACGACGAAGACTGTGAAACAGAGACGTTTTGTTTTACAGTCTTTTCTCATCACGGAAAGGACAGATTGAAAAATCACACTGATGTGCTGATTTTTCAATCGCGAGTTTGTATAGGAGCCACAAACTCGGAATCGCAGAGCCAAATTTGAAATTTGGCTCGCGGTCTTCGCGATAGCTCAGACATGGAGGAAAATATGGACGACAAATTTAGAAAGCAATTGGAAGAAGGCGGCGCAGATGTGGAGACCACCTTAAAACGTTTTATGGGTAACGACGCGATCTATCAGAAGTTTCTGGGGAAATTCCCGGCAGATCCGAACTATACCAATCTGGGGACCCACATGGAGTCGGGTGCTTTCGAGGAGGCTTACAAGTGTGCACATGCCTTAAAGGGTGTGGTGGGCAATCTCGGCCTTACGCCCATTTACAACAAGGTGTCCGATCTGGTGGAGGAGCTGCGCAATAAGGCGGCAGCGGATGTGGATGCGGATCGCGCAAATTCGCTTTGGCAGGAGATCAAGGTAGCGTACGAGAAATTCATTGCCATCATCAACGAGAATATTCCCGGCTGACGGGGGATTGCGATAGTGTAAATCATTTAAGGAGAATGCGGAGCATTCTCCGAATCGAGCGCGTGGGCGCTCGATTTCTCAGAGGAACTTACAATGGAATTTGAATGGTTAAATTCCCGCATTGCGGACGAAACCATGGAACTTGTCCTTCTTTTTAACGAGGAGGGCAGTATTCTTTATGGCAATCAGGCAGCGGCGGCAAAGCTGGAATACGATGGAGATAAGCTGGAAAAGTGCAGTATGTCTCAAATTTTCAGGCAGGACTTTCCGGGCACACCTGACGGCTTTATTACTTTTGTCAAAAAGTGCATGAAGGGCGTCAAGGAGATGACAATGTACAGGAGCAATAATTCCTGCTTTTCGGTCAATGTCCGTATTTTTCCGGAGGATAGGATGGATGCCTATCTTCTTCTGGCAGAGGATATCTCGGCGCAGAAAAACATGAATATGCGGGTCCGCGAACTCAAAGAAAGGGAGAGCGAGAACAACCGCGCCAGAAACGAGTTTACTGCCAATGTGACGCATGAGCTGCGCACACCCGTCAATGGTATCAAAGGTCATGTGCTGGAACTGGTGGAGGAAGTTACGGATCCCGATCAGAAAAAGACGCTGGATATCGTCCTTAGCTGCTGTGATAATATGCTGACGATCATCAATGATATCCTCGATTTTGCAAAGCTGGAATCCGGTAAATTCGTGATTGACGAAAAACCCTTTGATTTCCAGGAGATGATGGATAAGGTCATCGCCACACACAGCGCGGCGGTCAATAAAAAAGAACTGCATATGAGTGTAGACATTGACGAGAAGATCCCGCACAAGCTGATCGGTGACGAGCTGCGGCTCACGCAGGTTTTGAATAATCTTTTGTCCAATGCCATCAAATTTACCATGGTCGGCTATGTCAACGTGGTGGTTGGAATGACCAGGCGGGTCAATGACGAAGTGGAGTTATTTTTTATGGTGCGGGACAGCGGCATCGGTATTTCGCAGAAGGAGCAGGACAGACTGTTCCAGAGTTTTAGCCAGGTGGACGCCTCCATCACCAGACGTTTTGGCGGTACGGGACTGGGGCTTGCCATTACCAAACAGCTGGTGGAGCTGATGCACGGCGACATCCATGTAGAGAGCGAGAAAGGAAAGGGAAGCGCTTTTTCCTTTTCGGTAAAATTAAAGAGCGAGCAGGTGCTGGACGATGCGCAGAACCAGGTCTATGTGAATTGGGCTGAGTATGTGAAGGAAGGCGAGGGCGGAAATGTTGACCGCATGATGCAGTTTGGTGAAGACGAGAACCGCGAAGAACTCAAGAAGCGCATGGATAAGCTGGTGCTCTCTATTGAGATGGGCGCCTGGGATAAAGCGGAACTTTTGGCCTCCACGTTAAAAGCGCTCTTAGAGTCGGCGGGAGACGAGGACTTAAAGCGCCAGGTACTGCGGATGGAGATGGCGATCCGCAAGTCAAACTATGACAAGAGTATGGAAATGTACGGTAAGTTAAAGGATGCGATCACAGAGCGGACCGGTGATATCTGGAATGCGGAATAGATCATAGATGCGTAAAGGAGGGCAGAGATGGGGACAGAACATAACAACAAAAAAGCGCCCATGATTTTGATCGTGGACGACATCAGCGTAAATGTGACCATTTTGGAAAACATTCTCACTCACGAAGGCTATGACACCATGACTGCCCTGAGTGTTCAAGAAGCGCTGACACAGATGAAAAAGACCATGCCCGACCTGATCCTCTCCGATCTTTCCATGCCGGAAGTTGACGGGCTGGAATTTTGCAGGATGCTAAAGAGTGATCAGAATACCAGAGAGATTCCCTTTATCTTTATCACGGTCTTAAATACCAGTAAGGAGAAGGAGGAAGCCTTTCTGGCGGGGGCAGTGGATTTTATTCCAAAACCCTTTGATAACGTGGAGGTCCTCATGCGGGTGAGCAATCACTTAAGCATTTACCGTCTGCGGCAGGAGATGACGGACTATAACCGCATGATGCACAAGCTGGTGGAGGATCAGAAGAATCTGATCGAGAAGACGCACATCAATGTCCTGCGCGCCCTGAACGGCCTTTTGAAAAAGAAGGATGCACAGAAGGTGACGCACAGGTCGCATGTGGGTTACAACAGTAAGCTGCTGGCACAGGGACTGCAGTTTTCTCCGCGTTATGAGGATGTGATTACAGATGAGTTTGTGGAGGCCATCGGTATCGCGGCGAGACTTCACGATGTCGGCGGATTTGTTCTGAACGAGACGCCCCCTGCGGCGGAGGACGACAGAGACTATATCAAAAAATGCGTCGAGGAAGGCAAAGAGCTGATGGATGAACTTGGCGCAGAGCAGGAGGAGGACGGCGCGCTGGTGATGGCGCAGCAGATCGTATCCTGCTGTCACTGCCACTTTGACGGCACGGGGTATCCCGCACTATCCGGCAGCGAGATCCCGCTGGCGGCGCGGATCGTGGCGGTAGTAGACGGTTTTGATACGGTGACGGCGCCGGGGGAGGAGAGCCCCCCCCTTTCGGTAGAAGAAGGCGTGGAACATATTACCAAAAACAGCGGCGTGCTCTATGATCCCGACGTCGTGCAGGTCTTTAGCAAGCTTTTCGGCCGAATGAGAACAAATTGACTTTTGGCTGATTCTGTGGTTTAATTAAAGATGGTTATTTAGGGAGGCGGAAATAGTGATTACCGACAGTGAATTTCAACGGATCGTCGGCTATGTCCATAAGCATTACGGCATAGATCTGAGTCAGAAAAAGGTTTTGGTAGGCGGAAGACTGGAGAATTATCTGGCCCGCAACGGCTACGCAAACTACAATGAGTTCATGGAGAAGGTGGAAAAAAACCCAAAGGGTGCAGAATCCACGGATCTGATCAACATTCTCACCACCAACCATACATATTTTATGCGCGAGAGCGAGCATTTTGATTTCATGAAAAATGTGGCGCTCCCTTGGGCGAAGGCCAAGGCAAAGAACACGAGAGATTTAAGAGTCTGGTGCGGCGCGTCTTCAACGGGCGAAGAACCCTACACGATGGCAATGATCATCAAGGATTTCTTTGCCATGGAGCGTCCGGCTTGGGATACGAGGCTTTTGGCGACAGACATTTCCCTGCGGGTTTTGGATCATGCGGCAAAGGGCGTATATCTGCGCGAACACATCGATCCGCTTCCGGAAGCCTGGAAGAAACGCTATTTTAAGCAGCTTAGCGAGGAAGAATTTCGGGTAAAAGACGAATTGAAAAATGAAGTGATCTTCAGGCAGTTTAATCTGATGGATCCTATTCCGTTTAAGAAAAAGTTCCATATAGTATTTTTAAGAAACGTAATGATTTATTTTCAGGATGATATCAAGTACCCGCTCATCGAGCGGATTTACGATCACATGGAGCCGGGTGGATATCTCTTTATCGGGTTGACAGAGAGATTGGATCGCCAGAAGGTAAAGTTTGATTACGTTCAGCCATCAATCTATAGAAAGTAGGGAATCGAAATATGATGCCGATCAGAGTATTGGTCGTTGATGATTCACTGTTGTTCCGTAAGCTTTTGGTAAGGGCACTGAATGCGGATCCGAATATTGAAGTCGTGGCGGATGTGGAGGATGTTTATCAGGCGCGGGATGCCATTTTGAAATTTAAGCCGGATGTAATGACACTGGATGTGGAGATGCCGAAGATGAACGGTATCGAGTTTTTGAAGAGGCTGATGCCGCAGTACCCCCTTCCGGTCGTGATGATCAGTTCCCTAAACGATAAGGTTTTTGACGCGTTGGAAGCAGGCGCGGTCGATTTTGTAAACAAGCCTACGAATTTGAATCAGGCACAGTTAAACGACTTCCTTTCGCAGGAACTGGCGACGAAGGTAAAGATCGCTTCCACGGCGAAGGTTGGAAAATTGAAACGGGTGGATAGTTCTTCCGTTATGGGCAATATCAGTGCAGCGGGCGGCAGGGACCGTATCGTTGCGATCGGTGCGTCTACAGGCGGCACCGAGGCCATCTTCGAGGTGGTCAAACGCTTTAAGAGAGACATTCCGGGCGTTGTCATTGTACAGCATATGCCGCCCGGCTTTACCAAGATGTATTCGGACCGTCTGAACAATCAATGTGAGGTGGCGGTCAAGGAAGCTGAGACGGGCGACCGCGTCCTGCAGGGACAGGTGCTGATTGCGCCGGGAGACAGGCAGATGAGGCTTGTCAAGGTAAACGGCATCTATCAGGTGGAGTGCCGGGGTACGGAAAAGGTGAGCGGGCACTGCCCTTCCGTGGACGTTTTGTTTTCTTCTGTGGCGAAGGCGGCCGGGAACAAGGCGGTCGGCGTCATTTTGACGGGCATGGGCGCCGACGGTGCCAAGGGCTTATTGGAGATGCGCAATGCGGGCGCACTGACGGTGGGACAGGACGAGGCTACCTGCGTCGTCTATGGTATGCCGAAGGTGGCCTTTGATATCGGGGCGGTGCAGCAGCAGGCGCCGATCACGGCAATCGCAGGGAAGGTTTACAACCTGTTGAGCAAATAGATGTTACAGAGAATTGTACCAGAAAATTAAAAGAAAGGAGTTGGGCGCAGATGAAGATTTTATTGGCTGAGGACGATTTCGCCAGCCGCAAGTTTATGGACAAACAGCTTTCGCGTTACGGGGAATGTGATGTGATGGTGGATGGCGAAGAAGCTGTGGATGCTTTTATGATGGCGCTGGAGGACGGAGAGCCCTATGATCTGGCCTGCCTCGACGTGATGATGCCGGTGATGGACGGCTATCAAGTACTGAAAGCGATTCGCGACATTGAGGCGCAGAAGGGTATCCCTAAGAGTAAGCGTGTCAAGGTAATCATGACCACAGCGCTAAACGACGAGCGCAATGTTAAGATGGCGTTCGAGCTTGGATGTGAGGCCTATGCCGGAAAACCGATAGATGTAGAGAAGTTTGAAAAGGTATTAAAGAAGCTGGGACTGATTTAGAAAAACCAGAAAATCCTTAAAGATGAGGAGGAAGTATGGCAGAAGAATTCAACACAGACAGTATGCTGGACATGTTTTTGTACGAGAGCGGCCAGCTTTTGGAAAAACTGGAAGGCATCATATTAGAAAAACAGGACGCAGACTGCTTCGATGATTCCGATATCAATGAGATTTTCCGTGTCATGCACACCATCAAGGGTTCCTCGGGTGTTTTGATGTATGAGAACATTACCAAGGTAACCCATAAATTGGAAGATGTATTTTATTACCTGAGAGAATCCCATCCGGATGACGTGCCTCACATGGAACTGGTGGAGAAAGTACTTGCCGTATCGGATTTCGTGACCGGAGAGCTTGACAAACTCAAAAGCGGAGAAACTCCTGACGGAGATGAAAAACAGCTTGTGGAGGATTTGGATGAGTTTCTTAGTCGTCTGAAAGGCGAGATCAAGAAGCAGGGCATCGAGATGCCGCAGGCGAACAGGCATGTGGAGCCGACACAGTTCTACATCACACCCGTGGCAGGTGATGACAGTCATTTTTACCGGATATCGATCCATTATCGAAGCGATACGCAGATGAGTAATCTGCGGGCGTATTCGGCGACCTATGCCCTGAAGGAAGTGGCGGAGGATCTGCTTTATACGCCGGATGACATTCTTTCCAACGAGGCCAGCGCCGATGTGATCGTTGCAGAAGGCTTTCATATGCTGCTGCAGACAAAGAGCTCCAAAGAGGAGGTCATTGCCCTGATCGACAGCTCTGAGGCTGAGGAGATCAACTTTGACGAGCTGACGAAGGAAGAATACGGCAACGCGCTTGGCGAGTTTGGCAGAGAGGATGCCATGCCTGCTACGCAGCCTGTGGAAGCGGCAAAGAGTGACGACAAGGACACAAAGAAAGAAGGGCCGAAACCCGGCGACTATGTGGTCAAGACCAAGGAAGCCGGAAAAGGTAAGACCCTGGCGAAGAATCAGCCGAAGCAGCAGAGCATTATCAGCGTGAACGTGGAGAAGATGGACGCACTGATGGATCTGATTGGTGAGCTTGTCATTGCGGAAGCAGTGGTATTGCAGAATCCCGACCTGAAGGTGCCGGGACTGGAGCTCTCCAATTTCCAGAAGGCTTCCGGACAGCTTGCTAAGATCACTACGGAGCTGCAGGAGGTCATCATGTCCATGCGCATGATGCCGCTGACCAATGTCTTCCAGAAGATGAGGAGGATCGTCTTCGACGTGTCCAGAAAACTTGGCAAGGATATCGAGCTGGAAGTGGTCGGTGAGAACACGGAAGTGGATAAGAATATCATCGAGCACATCACCGACCCGCTGATGCACCTTGTGAGAAACTCGGTGGATCACGGAATCGAGGAGAATGCGGAGGATCGTACCGCAGTCGGTAAGCCTGCCAAAGGTAAAATCACGCTGGAGGCCAAGAACGAGGGCGGCAAGGTTTATATCAGCGTAAAAGACGATGGTAAGGGCTTAAATAAAGATAAACTGTATCAAAAAGCGCTGGAGAAGGGCGTGATCGAGAACAAGCCGATGAGCGAGTTCTCAGACAAAGAAATCTTCCGCTTTATCACACTGCCGGGCTTTTCCACCAAGGAGGAAGTCACGGAATATTCAGGCAGAGGCGTGGGCATGGACGTGGTGGTAAAAAATATCCAGTCCATCAGCGGAAGACTCGATATTTCCAGTGTGGAATTTGAAGGATCTGAGATGACCCTGGTGATTCCATTGACTCTGGCGATCATCAACGGCATCGTGGTACAGGTGGGTAATTCCCCGTTTGTGATTGAAACGGCTTCGATCAAGGAATTTGTAAGAGTGGGTGAGGATGACCTCATTCAGGAACCGAGCGGCGAAGAATATATTGTTCTCAGAGGCGAATGTTATCCCTTTATCCGCTTGAATGAAAAGTATGATCTGCCTGATTCAGTCAATAAGATTGAAGATGGAATCATCGTTGTGTTAGAGCATGAAGGCAGTCAGGTATGTGTTCTGATCGACAAGCTGCTGCAGGAGCAGGAGATCGTGGTCAAACCGATCCCGCCCTATGTCAGAAAGGTCAAAGGTCTTTCCGGCTGTACGCAGCTGGGAGATGGAAGCATTGCACTGATCCTGGATATTGCCGGGTTGCTGATGCACGACGGAGAAAGGAGATAGTACATGGCCGAAGACTTATTAAAAAAAGAAGAATTGGATGAGACGGAAGAACTGTTGGAAGAGGATGATTCCCAAAAAGGAATGTTCATGACATTTCAGATTGGGAAAGAGTTCTTCGGCATCAGTATCAGCTACGTGAATGAGATCATTGCGATGCAGCCGATCGCGGCGATCCCTGAGGTAGACGATTACATCAAAGGACTGATCAATCTGAGAGGCAAGATCATTCCGGTAATCGATGTTCGTGCCAGATTCAAGATGGAACCGTGCGAATATACGGACAGGACGTGTATTATCGTCATTGATGTAAAGTCAACCATGATTGGTCTGATCGTGGAAAAACTGGCGGATGTGGATACGATCGCGGAGGACAGTATCGCGCCGCCGCCGTCCCTGGGCAGGAAAGAACATGAGCATAATAAGTATGTGTATGGGCTTGCCAAAACAGGAGATACGGTGACACTTCTTCTCGATCCGGAGAAGCTGATCAGACAGGATGATATCGTGGCTGTGGTAGAAGAAAGCCGCAAAGAAGAACAATCATAAAAAGGAGAGATTACCATGAAGAAGAAATTTTCAATTAATGACATGACTGTCAGGAACAAAATTACTTTGTTCAGTGTTTTGTTGCTGGGCTTGATGCTCATCATTTCGGCAGTGGGCATATGGTCCTCCAACATGGTAAACAAGGCGCGGACGAGTCTGAACAACAGCGCGCTGGCACAGTATGATGTGACGCAGGGCTTTGCTGATTTCTGTAATATCAAGGTACGTGTACGCAACATTCTGTTTGCTTACTACGATGATCCGGATGCGTTGAAGCAGCAGGAGCAGATGATCGAGACCTATAAGGCTGATGCCAGAAAATATCTGGATCTTTTTGAAGGCAGAATGGGGAGCTTACCTGATGAGATTCAGGCGCAGTATCGGGAAGTAAATAATAAGATCAATTCCTGGTATGAATCCACACAGAATGATATCGATTTGGCAAAAGAAGGCAAGGTAGAGGAAGCCGTCAACGATTTGATGACCAACGGTAAGACAATTGCCGATGATGTGGAGACCATGCTGACTGAACTGATTTCTGCGATCGAGAGTGACACTAAGGCGAAAGAAGTGACGATTCAGCAGCAGCTTACAGGCCTGACTATCCTTCAGGGAGTAGTTATCGTTCTGGCGGTCCTGATTACCATCATGTATTGCCTGTTCCTGATCAAAGCAATCACCAGACCTATGGCGAAGCTGTCCGAGGCGGCTAAGAAGATGACCTTGGGTGATATTGATGTAGACTGTGAGAAGCTTTATCATGACGATCTGGGCGAGCTGCTTGATGAGTTTGCACAGATGGCGAATGCGATCAAGGAGCAGACGAAAATTACCGAAGCTATTTCCAAGGGCAATCTGACTATGGAAGCAAATCCCAGAAGCGACAGAGATGTATTGGGCAAGGCGATCGTCAGACTGCTTTCCGAGAACAACATGACGCTCAGCAATGTCAAAGAGGCGAGTGCACAGATCACGGTCGGTTCCGAACAGGTGGCGAATGCCAGCCAGGCGCTTGCACAGGGTTCCACGGAGCAGGCGAGCGCGATCGAGCAGGTAACTGCTTCCATGGACGAAGTGACACAGCGTACCAAGGCGAACGCGACAGAGGCCAGCGAGGCAAATGTGCTTGTTAACAATATCAAAGAGATGGCAGCATCCGGTAATGAGCAGATGAAGTCCATGATTGGCGCGATGGATGATATCAACGCATCCTCCGAGACGATCTCCAAGATCATTAAGACGATCGACGATATTGCATTCCAGACCAACATATTGGCTTTGAACGCTGCGGTTGAGGCGGCAAGAGCGGGCGTGCACGGCAAGGGCTTTGCTGTGGTAGCAGAAGAAGTAAGAAATTTGGCAGCAAAGAGTGCGGCAGCGGCCAGCGAGACTGCGGAGATGATCGACGATACGATCCACAAGGTAGGCAACGGTACCAAGATCGCACAGGATACGGCGAAGTCTCTTGACGAGATCGTAACCTCTATTGATGAGATCGTAGGTCTGATCAGCAACATTACATCTTCTTCCAACGACCAGGCGACGGCGATCTCCCAGATCGATCAGGCGATCTCTCAGGTATCTACCGTGGTGCAGACCAATGCGGCTACCAGCCAGCAGTGTGCGGCGGCCAGCGAGGAGCTTTCCAACCAGGCTATCACCTTAAAGAACCTGATGGCGAAATATCAGTTGGCGGCGGACTCTTACAACAGCGGCTTTGGGGCTGATAACAACGTTTCCGCGGCTTCCTATGATGACGAGCCTACAATCTCTCTGGACGGCGACTTTGGGAAATACTAAAGGCATCAAAACATAGAGCGATCTATAGATTTAAAGAATGTTTGGAAGGCGGTTCGATGAGAGCCGCCTTCTTTCATACATATATATGGATTGCGTGCATTTTTAATTGACGGCACTTGACATTTTGCGAAAAAGACTTTATAATAACCATTGTTGTGAAGATGTGCGCTTAGCTCAGCTGGATAGAGCGTTTGGCTACGGACCAAAAGGTCGGGGGTTCGAATCCTCTAGCGCACGGTAAAAAGAGACAGCAGGAACATTGTGAATCGGTGTTCCTGCTGTTTTTTCTTTTTTTATATTGACAAACTGTTCATACTGTATATAATGTAATATATACAGTATATACTGATGGCGTAAACTGTGACGACAGGGAGCGCAAAATAAGGGAGGCAAGATTTGAAGATCATTATTTCAAACCAATCGGAGCTGCCGATTTATGCGCAGATCAGGGAGCAGCTCAAGGAACAGATCCTAAACGGACAGATCCCCGAAGGAGAAACCCTTCCCTCGATTCGCCAGCTGGCGAAGGAGATCGGTGTCAGTGTGATCACTACCACCCGCGCCTACAGCGAGCTGGAGCAGGAAGGCTTCATTGCTACTATGCAGGGCAAGGGCAGCGTGGTGCTTGCCACGGACAATTCACTCCTGCGGGAGCAGTATTTGCTGCGCATCGAGGAAGGCCTGTCCACAGCCATTGAGACGGCGCGGACGATGGGGATGCCGAAGAAGGAACTGCGGGATATCTTTGATAACTTATTGGAAACCTAACGATTAGGAGGTAACTATGGAACTATTAGAGGTGAAACATCTGTCGAAACAGTATAAAAATTTTTCTTTACAGGATATCAGCTTTACCCTGCCCAAGGGCTACATTATGGGCTACGTGGGGGCGAACGGCTCGGGAAAGACCACGACCTTAAACCTGATCACAGGCATTCAGAAAGCAAACGGGGGAGAGGTATTTATCGACGGGCTCTCCCGCGAGGAGGACGAGAGGGCGTATAAGGGGAAGATCGGTTTCGTGGGGGACGACTGCTACTTTCCCGGCGATTTTAAGATCAAACATATCCGCCGTGCATTGCAGGATTTTTATCCGACCTTTTCCAGAGAGAAATTCGATGGGTTCATCCGCGACTGGAAGCTGCCGGAGAATAAGCCCACCAAGGACTTTTCCAGGGGGATGAAGGTTCTTTTGATGTTTGCGTCGGTGTTTGCAAGAGAGACAAAGCTGCTGGTGTTAGACGAGGCGACGAACGGTCTCGATCCGGTGATGCGGGCGGATGTGGTGAAACTGTTACAGTCGTACGTGATGGACGGGGAGCGTAGCGTGATCTTCTCTACCCATATTTTAAGCGACTTAGAGCAGATCGCGGACTATATCTATTTTATCCACGATGGCAGGACGGTCCTCTACGAGGCGAAGGATGAGCTGATCGAGAGCTTTCTGCTGGTAAAGGGCGAGACCGCAAAGATTCCGCCCACGCTGAAAAAGGAGCTGATCGGAGTGGACGAGAATGCCTACGGTTTTGAGGCGATCCTGCCCAGCGATAAGGCGGAACTGCTGGGGAATGCGTTCCTTTACGAGAAACCGACCATCGATCAGATTGTGATTCACTACATTAAGAGTGCTTAAATTGTACAAACATTGGGATGAGTTTTGTAAACATTTAATATGTGATATAATAAAAAGGAGAAATCAAGATGAGAGCATTGTATTATACGAAGATAGACTATATGCTGACAAGGAAACAACTGCGTATCGTGCCGATCTTTTTCCTGTTGGCGCTGCTGATGGGCAAAAGTGCGAGCGTAGGGGAAATGACCCTGCTGGTGGCATGTTCCTACGTTATATTTATCGCATCGATCTTTTCGTCGGCGCCTTTTTCGTACAGTGGCGGGAGAAACAGGGGGTTTCTTTTGATGTTCCCCGCAACGGTGAAGGACAGGGTGACGGGAAGGTTTCTGTTTGGACTGTCGTTTGTAGGTCTGCTGGGACTGTGCAGCGCTGCGATTTTTGGTATCTGCGGGATGATAGGAGTGGAGATTCCGCTCTGGACGATCGGGGCAGGGCTGTGCGAACTGGCGATCGGGATCGTACTGGTAGTGTTGCAATATCTGTTTTTCTATCTGTTTGGGGAAGGAAAAGATAACTGGCAGTATTTGAATAATCTTGTGAGAACGGTGCCGGGGATGACGATGTTTTTTGCAACGAGCTATTTAGCAGGGGACGTGCAGGATGAGGTAGCTGCCGGCACGCTGCCGGATCTGGAAACCGTGGCCGGAATGATGATGCGGGCGGGCGTACTTTCCATGGCGGCGGCACTGCTTTTGACGGTGATTGCCGCGGCGGTCTGCGCGAAGGTGATCAGCAGGCGGGATTATGCGTGACCGAGCGCAGTAAACTGCCCTGACATGGAGAAAAGTATGATACCTTTTTTTCGGAAGCTGGAAGGGTTGTTTGGGAGGGCAAAAACGGATCAATAGAATGATAACGAGCACGGAGGCACTTAACAACCATGCGGATAGCCATTTGCGACGATGACACTGCATTTACGGAGAAAATGTGCACAATGGTAGAAAACGGGCTGAGCATTTATGGGGAGGAGAATGATACCTTTATTGTGGAAGTTTGGCTCGAGAATACAGATTCACATTAAAGGCGGCAGCAATCGATTTTGATTCGCTGCCGTTTATGCTGAAAGTGTTGCGAAGCAGACGGCTTTTTTATAATTTCTGCATGAATTAGCAGGAAAAATATTTGACTTTTGGCAGGAGGAGAGTGAAAGGTGTATCCCGATAGAGGAAAAAGGGCAGCAGCAGCGGTCTGTTTGCTGATGATCCTGAGGGTGATCCTGTGCTTGTTGAGATTTTCAGTAAGATCAGACACGAGGTCGAGGGAGTGCCGGGGACGGAAGAAACAGCAGTACCGTAGTTCTGACCGATTCGGGCGCCGTTTACAGAGGGGAATTTGGCGCTTATACTTGCAAAAAGTGTAAAAATACTGTAAAATAGTGACGTTATCATTATTTCATTATTTGTTTTTGAAACAGTTTTCAGGCGGAGGAGAGAGGAATCATGACAAAGACTTGGAGTGTAACAGACAGTATGGGTAATAATCATCACATTACCTTTCAGAAGGGCGGTTTCGGCGGTGCAAAGTGTATCGTGGACGGAGATGCCTACAAGATGAAGTCAAAGAACTGGGTCATCTGGATGGCGGATCATCAGATCAGCATCCCTGGTGCGGAGTGTAATCTGGTGGTAGTGGGCAATAAGGTTCGTCTGGCGGTAAACGGCATCTATCTGGAGGACGGTACGCCCTATGAGCCGATCAGGAACATTCCGATGTGGGTTAATGTCTTGACCTTGGTGAATCTGATCATTGGCTGGTTTATGATTGGTCTGCTCGGAGTGATCATAACCATTCTGGGTGATTTATTAACATTCAATTTATGTTTAAAAAGGAAGAATAGCGTAGCTTTGGTAGTACAGATCGTTCTTCTGGTATTTGTGATTGTGGGCGGTTACTTTATTCAGAAAGCCCTTGGAACCTTTTAGTCTGGAACGGAAAGTTTGGTTGAGAAGAAAGGAAGACAGAGATGGACGAGAATCAAAACTTCGGTTACAACGATGGTACATACAGCGGACAGGATACAGCGCCCGTACAGCAGCCTTACGACAATCAACAGTACGGAGGGCAGCCTTATAACAATCAGCAGTATGGCGGGCAGCCTTTTGATAATCAACAGTACGGTCAGCCCCAGAATAATCAGCAGTACAGTCAGGCTCCGTACAATCAGCAGGCAGGACCGCAGTATAATCAGGTGCCCTACGGTGCGCAGCAGCAGTACAACCAGCAGAATTTCGGGCAGCCGGTCAAGGCGGTAGTCTATGATACGGTTCCGGATGGGGCGAGCGGAACGTCGGTGGCGGCGCTTGTGTGCGGTATTTTAGCACTGATTTTTTTCTGGATTCCCGGACTGGATTTCATACTGTGTCTGGTAGGTCTGATCTGTGCGATCGTGACACTGGTCAGAGGAGGCGGTGGAAAGGGAATGGCGATCACAGGGCTGGTTCTTTCGGTCATCGCTGGTATCCTTACCCTGATTTTCCTGTATTTATTTGCGCTGGGTATGATGTTTATGTAGAGTAAAGAAGGGAGCCGACGGCTCCCTTTTTAATCCTGTAAACTTTCTGTGATTCGACTTAAAATTTTTTCCGCTTTCTTTTTGGCTTTCTCATTGAAATCACTGTTGATGTTACAGCTTTATTATAGCGAACGAAAAAAATTGTAAAGTCTGTTTGATTTGAAACTTTTTGCAGAGTTGAATCGTATTATCAGTAGGACGACAAGATATGATATGATAAAGGTGTTAGAAACTGAGAGCGACATAGTGACAAAAGGGAACACGACGGGATGGAGCAGGAGTGGAGCTATCTGGCGGAGGAGTACAGAGCCATGCTGTATCGAATTGCCTTCTCGAACATGAAGAACCGTGCGGATGCCGAGGATGCGGTGCAGGAAGCTTTTCTGCGCTATATGAAGGAGGATGCGCCGATTCCGAACAAGGAACATGAGAAGGCATGGCTCATACGAACCACCATTCATATTTGTCTGGATATTTTGAAAAGCGGCTGGTATCAGAGGACAGTGCCCTGGGACGAGTCCTCTATGAGTGCGGCAAAAAATATCTATCTGCCTTATCAGATCAGGGACGATCTGACGCTTGAGGCAGTCCTGCAGCTGCCTACACACTATAGGAATCCAATCTACCTTTTTTATTATGAGGATTACTCGATTCATGAGATCGCAGGCATTCTCAATGAGAAAGAGGGGACAATCAAGACGAGGCTGCGCAGAGGCAGGGAGGAAGTCAAAAAGATTCTCACGGAAAGGAGGCCGTAGAAGATGAGCATACAAGAGGTACAGGGAGCAAAGGAAACGCCCGCATATCAGAAAAAGAAGAAAGCAGGAAGCGGGGAAGGGTTTCAGGAAAGCCTGTTACAAAACTTAAGAGTAAGAGAGCAGGATGAGGAGACATATGCGGATTCGGCTCAGGGGAAAAAGTGTGCCCAAGAGCCATCCGAGGCAGCAAGGATCGGTGTGACAGGCGGTGTGCGAGTGAATGCAGCCATGTTGACGGAGGCTGTGCAGACAGAAAAGGTGCGGCATATACGTTATGAGGAGAGCGATCATGTAAAGATCGCAGTGACGGAAGGTTATACTTTGAAGGGGAAACGCCTGGAAGACATTGAGGAATCGGCACGGGAACAAACTGTAAATATGACAGATGTGTCAGAAGGAGAACCGGCGGAGGGGAACAAGAGCAGCCGGGTTTATGTGGAAGCAAAGTACGAAGATGGCAGAATAGAAGCTTACCGGGTGGAAACAGAGCGGATTCCCCTGAAAACGACGCATATTATTGAACAATTTGCTTTGGAAACGATGAGGGAGGCGTAGAAAATCATGATCAACAACGACAGGTACATGGCATATCAGACATTCAACACTACAAACTATACGGCAAAACAGCTGGAAAAGCAGATGAAGTCGGCGCATCAGCTGAAAAGCGCGGGTATGGAGGGAAACGTCGATCCCAACAGCTTTGCCGCCAAATTAAAACAGGCCGACGAATATGCGGCGTCAGGGGAGCATTACAGTGCGACTGACTCTATCGGCGTTATGCTGCGGCAGATGGATGAACCCAAGGCGGGGGAGCCGGTGACACGAGATTTCTTTCATAATGGTGCGCGGGTGTCTATCACGAAGGACGCTATGTATGGGAATAGTATTACCATCGGCGGCAGCTCGAATCCGGACTGGATTCATGTAGATACCTCGGTGGGAACGGTTCATATCGATCTCAACGATATGACCAGCTTGATGAAGTGCCTGGATTTGTTTTCCCCGGAAGACTTAAACGCCATACTTAGAAAGATTCAGGAAGTGAAGCAGGCAAGAGAGGCGATGAACCAGATCGATCGTATGCAGGATGAACTGGTGAAAAACAACCGTGACGAGAAAAAGGATGGAGAAGAAGATGGGATGCAGTCTGTCGGTGAAGCCGTAGGTGTGGTCAGCGCAGAGGAAATGCACGAGATCGAGGAAAAACGGGAGAAAAAATTTATCGGGTAATTGGCTTGTCGTAAGCGGAACCGTTACTGTGTGCTGATGGGAACGATTTGACGAAATGGGAGGGATGCAGTACACTGGAACAGGGGAATATTGCGCTTACGGAAAAGGAGATGCAGGCAGACCGATGCAGAAAAAAATAGTAGTGATCAATGACATTGCGGGATACGGAAGATGCGCCATGACGGTGCTTCTTCCGATTATTTCTTATCTGGGGGTGCAGGCGTGTCCGCTGCCTACCTCTATTTTTTCAAGCAATACGGCGTTTCCGGATTTCTTTCTGGACGACTATACAGATCGGATGGAGGCATATCTTGCAAGCTGGGAGAAGATCGGACTGAAACATGCTTTTGACGGCATCGCCACAGGATATCTGGGCTCTGTCAGGCAGATTGAGATCGTGAAACGCTTTATCAGGGAGTTTTCCGGGGAGAATACCCTTGTGGTCGTAGATCCTGTCATGGGGGATCATGGTAGATTATACTCTGCCTATACGGTAGAGTTATGTACGGAACTTAGAAAATTAGTGGCGCTGGCGGATATTGTGACGCCTAATCTGACGGAAGCCTGTCGTCTTGCGGATGTGCCCTACAGGGAGAAGGGATGGAAACACAAGGAGCTATTCGCCATGGCGCAGCGCCTTGCAGCAATGGGACCCTCTCGCGTTGTGATCACAGGAATCCCGCAGGGAGAGTATCTTGCGAATTATGTGTTCGTGAAAGTTGATCAGAAAGAGCCTGCGACGCGTCTGATCCGCGTCCACAGGGCGGGAGAAGAACGGTGCAGTACGGGGGATGTGTTTACTGCTGTGATTGCGGCGGATGCCGTAAACGGCGTTCCCTTTGACCGATCCGTCAGAAAGGCGGCCGGTTTCGTGAAACGCTGCGTAGAGGAAGCACTGGCGCTTGAGACACCGCCTGCGGAAGGGGTGCCGTTTGAGCAGGTGCTGTGGCGGTTGAAGCGAGGGTAGCTGCGCGGGCTTCGGGATTATGTTGTTTCGCAGTGCGGCGCTCGAAAAGCCTGCGGCTTTCCTCGCTCGCGGGCTTCGCCCTATACATCCGCAATCTGGAAAAATTGTCAGCAAGCTGCCATTTTTCCATCTTACGTCTGTGCACTGCTCAACTGGACAACGGATATTCCAGTTCGAACGGGTATCCATTCTTCTTATTTTCTTCGGAGAGGGTGTCTGTCTCGATGACACAGAAATCATCGCTCTTGATGACTTCTTTCATCTCCTCGCGGATGGTTTCAAAGTCTGACACATGGGTAGAGATTCTGCGGCAGGCAAAGCTTCCCTCGTTGATGGTGCGTATGTTTTGTGCGGCATCCTCCGAGGCAGGAGTATCGTCGGTGATGGTGAGGAACATATGGCGCTGGTATTGTCCGTTGCGGTACTCGTGCAGCACACCGGAGGGGTAAGCTACCACGGTGCCCATTTGCTGGGCCGTGACAAAGAGCTTTAAGATGTACTGACCGTAATATTTCGGGACATCCATTTCCTCCAAGGGCACAGTGAGCATTCGTCTGGTCACGATCTCATTGTGATAGAAGCCGTCTGGCAGCAGGATGCCGCTCTTGCTCTCGGGAATCTTTGCCAGTCCCGTCACGGAGCTGGCCATATTCTGCAGCGTCTCTTGCAGGGTAGCCAGACAGTTATGGATATCCATGATCTTCTGTTCCGCCAGAATCTTGCCGTCATAGAGGAGTTTTTGCAGATTGATGGAAGAATTTTCCACATAATTGTTCAGGTCCTTTAAGGGGATGCCCAGTTTGATACAGACGGTGATCGCGTCCAAAAGGTAGAGCTGCTCCTTGGTATAGTAGCGGTAGTTTGTTTCCGTATTGACAAAAGCAGGCTTTAAAATCCCAATCTGGTCGTAGTAACGCAGGGATTTAATGCTCACGTTTTTTAATTTGGATACTTTTCCGATGGATAAATACTGACTCATGGTTCATGCTCCTATAATGGAATAGATTATCTTGAATTTCTCAAATATTCAATTTGTAATCTTCAAAACTATAACCCGCTGGTAGAGTTCGGTAAGTCATATTTTGTCACAAATGTTAGGAGAAAACAAGCCCTTTTGGGAAACTAGTGGTCAGGAAAATTTATCCTACAATATCATGTATGAAAAGGGGAGAAAGGCGGACGCTGCTGCAGTCAGTGATCATGCTCGTCTTGTGTCTGTCGGGCTGTGGAAAAACAGATGTGGACGACAATACGCAGGATGAAAAGGGTACGGACGGCATGCTTACGGAGGCTTTGGACGCTGGGCAGGCGATGAAAAAGAAAGATCAGGTTCTTGCCGTGCCCTGCGAAATCCGACTTCCAGTCATGTAGGGAGATGGAAAATACATTTCGCAGATAAAGGATCTTGAGAGTATGGCGGATATAATGGAGGAGCTGCGAAGGGACAATCCGGGAAAAGACCTGCTCAATATCTGCTCTGAGAAGGGGATTATGCGCTATTTTGCAATGACCTGTGTACCCGCCTGGACCACGGAAGGCGGAGAACTTGACAGGGATGCGGTCGCGCAGTTCTTACGGCAGACAAAGAGAATCTATGACGCGCAGATGGATGGGCTGCCTGAGAGTGTGGTGGAAGAATATAACAGAAGAGGTGAAATTTTTCTGTCGTATCAGGGTGTTGCCAAGGAAGATTCAGAGATCTTTAGAACAGATGACAATGTCATTATGTATGTGGGAGGATTGAGGCAGCTGGCATATTTCGCTTTGCCGAGCACCGGTTTATATGATACAATGGTTTCGGTGAAGCAAGCGGAGGGTTTTGAGACAAGCGTATGGACCGTAATGAATGGCCAAAGCAGTGATGTTTTTTGGGCGAAAACGCTGCTCGGGATCACGGCCACAACGCAAAATCATGAATCGGCGGAAACGTTTAAAGCGAATCGAGGCGGCAGACACACCATATATTGAGGACACTGTGCTGGAAAATGTCGTATATGAGGGCGGGATCCCGTATATGCGGGGAGAGATGAGCCTGGAAGATGCGGTGACTGCAATCGAGAAGAAAATTTGGATCTATATGGCGGAATAGCGCAGGCTGATTCCGTTTGCGGATGCGTCGGATGCCCGTTGACTGCGGCGTCAGATGTTCGGCAGATAGATAGGAAAAATGACAGGAGGGTAAGCAATGGCAAACATTACGGTGAGGTATTTTTCGAATTGTCTGGTAAGACCTACTACTTTTGAACTGTTTCTTCCCAACGATCCGCGCGCGGATGTGCCGCCGGATGCGGAGCGCGACGCTTATGCAAAGCGTCCGATGAGAACGCTGTTTCTTTTGCACGGCTATACGGGCTGTGCGGGGAATTACGTGCCGGAATATCTTGCGGACCACTATCAGGTGGCGGTGGTGTCTCCGAGCGGTGAGAACGGTTTCTGGCTGGACGGTATTTCAACGGGGCATCGATTTGGTACGCTGCTTGGCGAGGAGATCCCCGATTATTTGAACAAGACCTTCGGTCTGGCGAAAAGTGCAGAAGATACCGCGATCCTCGGGCTGTCGATGGGCGGTTTCGGCGCATTGCATACGGGACTTGCCTATCCGGATCGTTTTGGCAAGATCGGTGCCATGTCCTCGGCGCTCATCGTGCATGAGGTGGCAGAGATGAAGCCGGGGCAGGGGAATGGCGTCGCTAACTATGAGTATTATCGGGAATGCTTTGGCGATCCGGAAAAGGTTTTGGAGAGCGATAACAATCCAGAGACGCTGGTTGATAAGCTCCTTACGCAGAACAAAAAACTGCCCGAGATCTATATGGCCTGCGGCACCGAAGATTTCCTTCTGGAACGGAATCGGGAATTTCACCGCTTCTTAGAAGACAGAAAGGTTTCACACGAGTACTTCGAGAGCAAGGGCAGCCATGATATGGTATTCTGGAACGAGTACACCGAGAAGATCGTGAAGTGGATGTTCGCCTGACGGGCACAACCCTATAAAACACAATAAATCCCCCCAAGCGGGGGGATTTTTATTGGGCGTCAAATGATATTGGCTTATTTTCTTTTCTTCCAAAAGTTGCAAAAGCGGCGTATAGTCTATCATGTTTCACTCGAGTCCGCAAAGCGGAACTTGAAAGTTACTTTATCCTAGTGTCACTATCACATCATAACTCGTCTTCCCCTTCTCATAGGGAACCACGCACCCGTCGACAGCCTTCCCATCCACAGTGATAGATTTCACGCCCTTTTCCACGTTATCTGGATTTACGACCTTAATGTTATAGGTGCCCTCCCTGAATTTACGGGTCAGGGTAAAGTCGCCGAAGTCCTTCGGTACACAGGGATCGATGCTTAAGCCCTTATGGGTCGGATAGACGCCCAGGATGTGCTGGGAGACGTTTACGAAGGTCCAGGCCGCGGTGCCGGTCAGCCAGCTGTTCTTTGCTTCGCCGTGGAATTTCGCGTCCGCGCCTGCCACCATCTGGGAGTACACATAAGGCTCCGTGCGGTGGATCTCGCTGAACTCCTCCACGTAAGCGGGACAGGTCTTCTGATAGATCTCAAAGGCTCTGTCGCCGCGGCCGATGACGGTCTCCGCGATGGAGACCCAAGGGTTATTATGGCAGAAGATTCCCGCATTTTCTTTGTACCCGGGCGGGTAGGAGGAGATCTCGCCAAGCTCTAAGTGGTATTTGGTGTAAGCAGGCTGTAAGATCATCACGCCGTACTTGGTATCCAGTTTTTCTTTCACAGAATCGAGCGCTTTCTCGGCAAGGCCTTCCTTTACGCCGATGCCGGCAAGCGGGCAGAAGCCATTGGACTCGATGTAGATCTGGCCCTCCTCGCACTCTTTGGAGCCGATCTTTTTGCCGTAAGCGTCGTAAGCGCGCACGAACCAGTCGCCGTCCCAGCCATCCTTCAACACCGCATCGTACATTTTCTGCACTTCGGCGCGGGCGCGGTCAGCCTCCGCCTGATCGTTCATCAGCTCGCACAGCTGAGCGTATTCCTCGCCGTACTTGACAAACATACCCGCAATGAAGACGGATTCCGCCACAGGTCCTTCGGAGGGACCAAAGGTCTGGAAGGATTCGCCCGGATGCTCGGAGAAGCAGTTTAAGTTCAGGCAGTCGTTCCAGTCGGCACGGCCGATCAGCGGCAGATCATGAGGTCCCTTGTGGTTCACGATATAGTCAAAGGAACGTTTCAGATGTTCCATCAACGGCTTTGCGACACTCATGTCATTATCAAAGGGCACCTGTTCCGTGAGAATGGAGGTGTCGCCGCTCTCGCGCACATAGGCGGAAGTGCCGGCGATCAGCCACAGCGGATCGTCGTTGAAGCCGCTGCCGATGTCGGAGTTGCCCTTTTTGGTGAGAGGCTGGTACTGGTGGTAAGCGCTGCCGTCCTCAAACTGGGTGGAGGCGATATCGATGATACGCTGTCTTGCCCGGTCGGGGATCAGGTGCACGAAGCCCAACAGATCCTGGCAGGAATCGCGGAAGCCCATGCCGCGGCCGATGCCGGACTCATAGTAGGAAGCGGAGCGGGACATATTGAAGGTCACCATACACTGGTACTGGTTCCAGATATTGACCATGCGGTCTACTTTATCATTTGAGGATTTCACCGTATACTTGGAAAGAAGCTCATTCCAGTAAGCCTGCAGGGCCGCAAAGGCCTTATCTACATCTGTGTCGGTCTGATACCTGGCAAGCATTTCCTCGGCGGGTTTCTTATTGATGATGCCGGGCGCTTCCCACTTCTGATCCTCGGGATTCTCAAGGTAACCGAGGACGAAGACAAAGGTCTTGCTCTCGCCGGGAGCGAGGGTCACGTTGATCTGGTGGGAGGCGATGGGTGACCAGCCGCTTGCCATGGAGTTCGTGGCCTGTCCGTTTTCAATGACCTCAGGATTCGCCGCACCACGATATGCGCCAAGGAAGGCGTCTCTGCTGGTATCGAAGCCGTCCACGGGCGTATTGACGGAATAGACCGCATAGTGGTTTCTGCGCTCTCTGTACTCTGTTTTATGATAGATTGCGGAGCCGATCACTTCCACTTCACCCGTGCTTAAGTTGCGCTGAAAATTTCGGGAATCATCGTCTGCATTCCAAAGGCACCACTCCACATAGGAGAAAAGGGAAATGTTTTTCGCGCTGCCGCCCTTGTTGGTCAGCTTCACCTGACTGATCTCGCAGTTGTCATCCATGGGGATGAAGGTGAGGACGGAGGCCTCCAGGTCGTTCTTTGCGCCTGTAAAGCGGCTGTAGCCGATGCCGTGACGGCATTCATAGCTGTCAAGCTCCGTTTGAGTGGGCTTCCAGCCGGGGTTCCAGACGGTATTGCCATCCTTTATGTAGAAATATTTACCATTAATATCGTTTGGCACGTCGTTGTAGCGATAGCGGGTCATGCGCAGGAGCTTCGCATCCTTATAGAAGGTGTAGCCGCCGCAGGTGTTGGAGATCAGTGAAAAGAACTCGTTGCACCCCAGATAGTTGATCCAGGGCAGGGGGGTTTTGGGGGTGGTGATGACATACTCGCGGTTTGCGTCGTCAAAATAACCAAATTTCATAGCGCCATTCTCCTTTTGATTTGTTGTCCGATTTCTGTGTTTCCGCTGATGTTGGAAGAAAAGTAAACGTTTAAGTAAAACAATCTTCCAATCGCATATATAGATTATACAGAAGAATCCGAAAAAAAGCAATCCATATAATATTTTCCTTGAAAACCTTGAATCTACGTGAAATATGCAAAATTCATTGCATTGCAGACGAATGTATTGTACAATGGGAATACGAAAACGATTAAGATAAAATCGGCAGATCTGGCGGGGATATTTGTGGCCGTGAGGAGTATGACGAGGGGTATGAGATGATATCAATGAAAGATATTGCGGGGGCCTGCGGCGTGTCCGTGGCCACTGTCAGTAAAGCGCTCAACGATCAGAGCGATGTCGGAAAGGAAACAAAGCAGCGCATCCGCCAGACGGCGGCGGAGATGGGCTACTTTCCCAATACGGCGGCCAAAATGCTGAAGACGAATCGTAGTTATAATATCGGCGTTTTGTTTAACCATGAGGATTACAGCGGTCTGACCCACGACTATTATGCGTTTGTGCTGGAGAGTCTCAAAAATACGGTGGAGATGAAGGGATATGACCTTACCTTTGTCAATACCAGAAAGCGTCGTGCAGGAACTTCGAGTTATCTGGAGCACTGCAGATCCCGGGGGTTTGACGGTATTGCCATTGTCTGTACGGATTTTTATTCGCCGGATATTTTACAGTTGGTGAGAGGCGGCCTTCCTATCATCACGCTGGATCATCTGTTTAACAATGTCAGTGCCGTGATGTCGAACAATGTACAGGGGATGCAGGATCTGCTTACCTATATCTATAAGAAAGGACATCGCAGGGTAGCCTATATTCATGGAGCGGATTCTGCCGTTACCCAAAGCAGGCTTGCTTCTTTTTATCGGACGGCGGCGCAGCTTGGGCTGACTATACCGGATGAATACATCAGTATGTCGCCTTATCGCGATACCCAGGGCGCATATGTGGAAACGGTGAGACTGCTTGATTTGAAGGAGCCGCCGACCTGTATTCTTTATCCCGATGATTTTTCTGCTTTTGGCGGTTATAATGCGATTCAGGAGCGGGGGCTGCGGATTCCCGATGACATTTCCATTGCGGGGTATGACGGCATCCGTATCGCAAGACACATCGAGCCAACGCTGACGACATTGCGGCAGGATACGGAGGAGCTGGGACGGCAGGTGGGAGAAAAGCTGCTTAGTCTGATTGAGCATCCCAAGACCACACTGGTGGAGACCATCGTTGTGGAGGGGCACGTGTTTGAGGGCAATTCCGTATTGGATCTTAGAGGGAAAAAATAATGATTTTATTTGACCAATCTAAATTAAAAGTGTACGATGGTCTTACGAGGCTGTGTGAATACGCAGGGAAACCGGAGGAGTGGCAGCAGGATCTTTGGAAGGCTCTTTTGACAGACAAAGGATTGTATGATGCTTTTGTCTATTATTTAGAGCAGCATGCGCTGCCGGATGTACCAAAGTGCGAAGGATATTCCCTGACAGATATCTATGTGTGGCAGATGGAGCAGGATAATCTGCGGCGCGACACGGGAAAGAACACGGCGCAGTGCAATAAGGAAGATATGGTACTGCGGGCATTTATGACGATGGTCGGGATGCGGCGAGAACCGGAGGCGTTTTTGCGGAGGCTGCGTGATTGGAAGGGCATGGACCAAACGATGTGACCGCATGGAGGACGGTAACAGACAGAGGAAAAGGGCAGTGTGAAAAATAGATTTTTCACACGCGAGATTTGTGTCTGCGTAAACTTGACACAAACTCGTTATGCGCAAAAAGCTTGCGCAGAAATGGGAAGAAAGATGGATCGAACGGAATTTATGGACAGGCTGCAGCGTTCGCTGGCGGGCGGCGTAAACAGCTCTCAGGTGACAGAAAATGTGCGCTACTATCAGGATTATATTGATATGGAGATCAGGAAAGGCAGGAGCGAGGCAGAGGTGCTCTCCACGCTTGGCGATCCGAGACTGTTGGCAAAGAGTATCATTGAGGCCAATAAGCGTGCGGGTTATGTGGAGGGAACGAATCAGAACTTTGACGAGGAGACACAGACAGATGCGGGCAGCGGGCAGGGCAGCAGATTTTCAGGCGCCATGCGCATCCCCGGCTGGCTTATTCTGCTGATCGTGGTCGTGATCATGCTTCTCATTATCGGTGTGGTTTTCTCCGTGATTTCGTTTCTGGCACCCATCATCATCCCGGTGTTGATCGTGATGCTGCTCTATCATTTTATACGAAGCAAATCATAAATAATAAAATACAACAGGTCATCTTGGGGGATGACCTGTTGAGGGGAGTATAAAAAATTGATATAAGGGTCTGTAGGCGAAGAATGAAGGGGTATCTCCGTCTACACTTATTATTATAGTCCTTTTTTGAAAAAAAGCAACAAAAAACAGTACCAAAGTACCAGCACCCCTTTTGGTGCATTTATCTAAAAAATAGTACTAAAGACCTAGTATGCTGCTGAATAAGTTTTTTGATTCTTTCTCATACTATTTTTGTAACACGAAACCAATCAGGAGGTATGGAAGATGTCTAAAAACGATTTTAACCAGAACAGCCAGCAGAATGAGAAGCAGCAGGACAAGAACAATCAGAACAATTCCAAGAACAGTTCTAACAACAGCTCCAACAACAGCTCCAAGAACAGTTCTAACAGCAGCAAGGACAACTACTAAGCGCTGCCTGAGAGTGGAGGACGCAGAGTGCGTCCTCCATCTTAGTCGATACATATTTTTGACAGGGCAAATGCCGTGAAACGGCAGAAAACTCAGTTGACACAAATATCGTTACGGCATAAAATGTAGCTATGGAAAAATTAGAGTATATCGTGCCCTGTCATTTTGGACTGGAGGCCGTACTAAAAAGAGAGCTCATGGATCTGGGGCTTGCGATCACCGCTGTGGAGGACGGCAGAGTTACTTTTGCCGGGGACTTTAGTGCGCTCTGCCGCGCCAATGTCTTTTTGCGCAGCGCGGAGAGGGTACTCATTAAGATAGGAAGTTTTCACGCGGAAACTTTTGAAGAATTGTTTCAGGGAACGCGATCGCTGCCCTGGGAGGCTTATATCCCGAAGGATGGGAGATTTTGGGTGGCAAAGGCGGCCAGCGTCAAAAGTAAGCTTTTCAGTCCTTCCGATATTCAGTCGGTGATGAAAAAAGCCATGGTGGAGCGGATGAGGAGCGTTTACCATATCGACTGGTTTGCGGAAAGCGGCGCAGGCTATCCTGTCCGTGTTTTTATTAAAAAAGACGAAGTGACAGTGGGACTTGACACCTCGGGAGAATCCTTACATAAACGAGGATATCGCAAACTCGTGGCAAAGGCCCCGATCGCGGAGAATCTGGCGGCAGCGCTTCTGATGCTGACGCCCTGGCGGGGAGACCGCATCCTGATCGATCCTTTTTGCGGCAGCGGAACGATCCCCATTGAGGCGGCTATGATGGCGGCGCATATCGCGCCCGGTAAAAACAGGAGTTTTTTGGCACAGGAGTGGACAAACCTGATTCCTAAGCGACTTTGGACGGATGCCCGCAAAGAAGCGGCGGATGGGGAAGACTTTACGGTGCAGACACAGATCCAGGGCTATGATATTAACGAGGAAATGGTCTCCATTGCCAGGGCAAATGCGCGTCTTGCAGGGGTGGAGGAGTTGATCCATTTTCAGCAAAGAGGTGTGGAGCAGCTCAGCCACGCAAAGAAATATGGCTTTATTCTGACCAATCCTCCCTACGGGGAGCGGCTGGAGGAGAAAGAAAATCTGCAGGCGCTGTATCGGATGCTGGGAGAGCGATTTCGGGCGTTGGATTCCTGGTCCATGTATGTGATCACCGCCTACGAGCAAGCGGAATCTGCCATCGGTAAAAAGGCTGACAAGAACAGAAAACTGTACAATGGTATGATGAAAACCTATTTTTATCAATATATGGGTCCAAAACCCACCGGGAGTAAAAAATAAGAATGGCACAGATACAGAGTTTGATGAGAAGCGCATTGGTATATTGTATTCTGTTCGTGGCGGCGGCGATGAGTGTGATGCTGTATTATTCCGCCACAAAGACGGTGGATGTGCCGGATGTCGCGCAGGATGAAGTGGTTTCCTCTACGCAGCAAAAGGCGGAGCCGGACATTCCCGTGGGGAGTGATGAAATCAGAATTGACCGAAACAGTCAATCTACAAATTATTTTTGCGTGCCCATACCCGAGGGCGTAAAGGCGGAGGAAATCGTATTAGAAAATCATTATATGAACGAGGAGCTTTGGGTGAGCATCCAATCTTCCCAACCCGCGATATTTCAGGAGTTCTACGCTGCGAACGGTGTTTATGGAAACAGCGGTTGTGTTGTGGACGGCCATTTTGAAGCGGGTGAGGAGAGAACATATCTGCGCTTCGCGCTGGATGGCGTGTACGAGTATCGCAGTATTTTTGAGGATCATATTCTGTATTTGGAATTTGTACCGCCCAAGGAAGCATACGAGAAAGTCGTGGTGATCGACCCGGCCTACGGCGGCGAGGAGATTGGTGTGACGGGGAAAGGCGTCGTGGCAAAGGATGTTACCCTCAACATTGCAAAGGCTCTGAAAACGAAATTCGATGAAAGCGATATCAAGGTATATTATACCAGGATGGATGACAGCAATCCCGCATCTGCGGACAGAGTGGAGCTTGCTGCGGCGACCAAGGCGGATATGCTGATCCGAATCGAGGTGAGCGGTGACGAGAACAGTAAACTTTACGGCACCACGGCAATTTACAACAGTCAGTTTTTTATTCCCGGTTTTGGCAATGTAGAGCTGGCCGATCTTTTGGAGCGGGAGGTGGTTACTTCCATCAGCGGTAAGGCAGGCGGTCTGGTGGAAGCAACGCAGGCGGACGAAGTCATTGGCGGCGCAACGGTCCCGGCAGCGGCGATTCAGGTAGGATACCTCACGAACAGTCAGGAGGCGATCCTCTTGCAGCGGGAAGATTATATTGAACGAATCGCGGATGGAATCTATAATGCAATCGTAAAGGCATATGAGGAGTACAAAAAGTGAAGATCATATTTGCGACGGGAAATGAGGGAAAGATGCGGGAAATCCGCGCGATCCTTGCGGATGTGGAGGCAAAGATCCTTTCCATGAAGGAGGCGGGACTGTGCCTCGATATTGAGGAAGATGGCGAAAGTTTTGCGGAGAATGCCCTGATCAAGGCACGGGCCGTGGCGGATGCACTTGCGGCGGCGGACGGATTTCATGATTGTATTGTGCTGGCGGATGATTCGGGGTTGGAAATCGACTGCTTACAGGGGGAGCCGGGGATTCACTCGGCAAGATACCTGGGGGAGGAGACGCCCTTTGATGTAAAGAGCAGGGATCTGCTCAGGAGAATGGAGCAAGTGCCGGATGAGGAGCGCAGCGCCAGATTTGTCTGCGCGATCGCGGCAGTGTTTGCGGGCGGCGAGACCGTTACGACCAGAGGAACCATCGAGGGCAGGATCGGCTATGATCTTAAGGGCGATAACGGTTTCGGCTACGATCCCATCTTTTACCTGCCGGAATACGGGCGTACGGCGGCGGAGCTTACCGATGACGAAAAGAATCAGATCAGTCACAGGAGCAGGGCGCTTGCGCGGATGAAAGAAGAACTGAAGAAAAGGGGATTTTAGGGAAACATATGAGAGTCTTGATCGTGAGCGACAGCCATCGATATAATGAGAACCTGTTTCGGGTCTTAGAGCAGACAGGCCCTTACGATATGCTGATCCACTGCGGCGATGTGGAAGGAAGCGAACATATCATCAGTGAAAGGGCGGGCTGCCCCGTAGAGATGGTGCAGGGCAATAACGACTTCTTTTCTGCGTTGCCCAGGGAAAAGGAGTTTATGGTCGGGCAGTATAAAGTCTGGCTGACCCACGGGCATCATTACAATATCGCCATGAATACGGAGACCATTAGGCAGGAGGCAATCGCCAGAGAGGTCGATATCGTGATGTGCGGCCACTCGCACAGGCCCGTCGTGGAGATCGGTGCGGCAGTCACCCTCATCAATCCCGGCAGCATCAGTTATCCCAGACAGGAGAACCGCAGACCCAGCTATATCCTTATGGAGCTTGACCGGGCAGGGGAAGCGCATTATACGGTCAACTATGTATCCTAACGGTTTGGCCGGGCCCGGACGTGGGCTGAACAGTGTGAACTGTGAAAAAAGCGGTTGACAGAAAAAAGGCAATATTATATAATGTTAAATGCGTTGTGAGACGGCGGCAGTTTACTTGCGGGGTGTGGCTCAGCTTGGCTAGAGCGCCTGGTTTGGGACCAGGAGGTCGCAGGTTCGAATCCTGTCACCCCGAGGATGCGAAGCAATCCTCGAAAGTTGAAAGTTAATCCCGAAGGGATTTACTTCTCCCGAAGGGATTTACTCTACCCAACGCAGAAGATCCGCGGCAGTGCGGGAAAACAAAATCATATTCATTATGCAGGTGTAGTTCAATGGTAGAACACCAGCCTTCCAAGCTGGATACGTGGGTTCGATTCCCATCACCTGCTTTTTTCTTTTGTTCGAAAAAAGCCTGCGGACAGTCGCTTGCATGCTGGCCGGCTCATGAAAAGCCGGCCGCAGATGTGCCTGTTTCAAGGAACAGGTTTATTTCCCGATCTTTCGCACGGGCCGTAGTACCTCATAGCCGATCACCTCGGGATAATGGCGTTGGTAATCGTTGCAGACATCCTCGTTCCATTCGTAGCCTTGCGCTTTGGGATCATAATTCCATGCCAGCGTTTCCACCTTACTCATCGCCGCACCGTTATCCTTTAGAAAATCAAAAGGCGGGTGAAAGAATACCAGATAATCACTGGCAGGCAGTTTCCTGAGCTCAAATCCCTCCGGGATCACGCCCTGATAATCCTCAGGCACGCCAAAGCCGTAAAAATAACCTTTTTTTCCGTTCTCGTAAAACCATCCCGCCGTATGACAGGTGACGATCGGATGGGAGACGTGACTCATGCTGTCTATGATTCCGCAGATATTGTCATAGTCGTGTCGGTTCCCAAAAACTCCGTAATCAGCGGCGTCGATATCCCAGACGCCAATATAGCCGTGCGCGGGAATGTGTTCTACACGAACGTGCGCTTCCGTTAATAATGTCTGATTCATGGTCGAACCTCCTTTATTATCATAATGTTCCGGAAGGAAGACGACTTTGGGAGTGGAAAGAGTGATGGGAACGGGATTTTTCCGATATGCTGCCGGTGTACACCCGAAAGCATTCATAAAAGCCCTCGTCAGGGCCTCCTGTGAGGAAAATCCGTATTTTACGGCAATATCAAAGATGCGGGCGTTGGTATCCCTTATCTCTAATGCAGCCAAGGCGAGCCGTCTGCCGGCAACGTAGCTCTTAAAAGTCATTCCCGTGATCTCATGAAAGTGACTGGAACAGTAATACGGCGAATAGCCGATCTGTCTGGACATTTCCATAAGAGTCGGATTGTCTGCCAGATGTGCTTCTACCCAGTTTATCATGTTTTGTACGGTCTCATTCCACGCAAACAAATCGTTTCCTCCTGTCAAAATCATCATAGCACAGAATCATGGCCAAATCTTTGATATATGTTGTACTTTATTCTTTCCATAAATAATATCATAAAAGCGGATTTTTTCTGATTGACAAGACCACTTTGATATGCTAGAGTATAATTTGTGCTGGATGAGTGTGCAGTCGTGCGCCCATTACACAGGAAGAAACGGGGCGTTAGATCCGCGTTTCGCACGTGTTCGTAGCTCAGCTGGATAGAGCAACGGCCTTCTAAGCCGTGGGTCGGGGGTTCGAATCCCTTTGGGCACGCGAAAGGATAACCTTTAATTATCCTTCATATGGTGGGTATGGCGCAGTCGGCTAGCGCGCCAGATTGTGGCTCTGGAGGCCGAGGGTTCGAGTCCCTCTATCCACCTTTCGCGGGAATGTGCAAAGCACTGCCTGTATTACCAATAATGGGCTATCGCCAAGGGGTAAGGCACAGGACTTTGACTCCTGCATTCGCTGGTTCAAATCCAGCTAGCCCAGCTTATGGACCACTAGCTCAGTCGGTAGAGCACCTGACTTTTAATCAGGTTGTCGGGGGTTCGAATCCCCCGTGGTTCACTGAAGGATATTTACGCCTTTGGAAAATGATATGGCTTACTTTGGCCGAACGTTTGAGTGCAGAGATTTTTTGCATATCAGACGTTTATTTTATTCAATGAAAAAAGGGAATCTCAGAATGGAGGACAGTGTGAAAAATCACACTGATGTGCTGATTTTTCACACGCGACTTTGAGCAAGAGCATCTCAAAGTCGTTGATGGCAGATGAGAAACTGCATTCGCAGATTTCTCATCGCCTCTTTGCAACAAGCTGCTCAGAAATGAGGATTCGTATGGAACAGACAAAAGAGAACAAAATGGGCACGATGCCTGTCAATAAGCTGCTGGTCAGTATGTCACTTCCGATGATGGTGTCTATGCTGGTGCAGGCGCTCTACAATGTGGTAGATTCCATTTTCGTCTCCCGCATCAACGAGAACGCACTGACAGCCGTGTCACTTGCATTTCCGATCCAGACACTGATGATCGCCGTGGCGGGCGGCACCTGTGTCGGTATCAACGCCGTGCTTTCTAAGGCGCTCGGCGAGAAAGAGCAGGAGCGTGCGGATAACACGGCAGTCAGCGGTATTGTGCTGATGGCAGCCAGCTATATATTGTTTTTGCTGGTGGGGTTGTTTGCCACGCGCGCCTTCTATCTCAGTCAGACGGACGATGCGCAGATCGTGGAATATGGCGTGCAGTATTTGAGTATCGTATGTATCTGTTCTTTCGGATTGTTTGCGCAGTTTGTATTTGAACGCCTCTTACAGTCCACGGGCAGAACGTTCTATATTATGATTACCCAGGGGACAGGCGCCATCATCAATATCATTTTGGATCCGATCTTTATTTTTGGATTGTTCGGGATGCCGAAAATGGGCGTTGCGGGCGCGGCAGTGGCTACGATCATGGGACAGATCATCGCGGGCACGATTGCGATGGTGCTCAATTTTACGAAAAATGAAGATATCCATATCCGTTTTAAGGGATTTAAGCTGGAGCGGGAGATCGTGGGGATGATCTATAAGATCGGCGTCCCTTCCATGATCATGCAGGCCATCGGTTCGGTGATGACTTATGGCATGAATAAGATCCTGATTTCCTTTACGCCCACGGCAACGGCGGTGTTTGGCGTGTACTTTAAGCTGCAGAGCTTTATCTTTATGCCGGTGTTTGGCTTAAACAACGGGCTGGTGCCGATCTTGGCGTACAATTACGGCGCGGGCAGAAGGGACCGTTTTATTCAGGCGATGAAGTGCGCGATTTTGTATGCGGCTTGTATCATGGCGCTTGGCGTAGTCATTTTCCAGGCCATACCGGAGATCCTGCTGGGCTTTTTCTCCGCGTCTGATGAAATGCTGCGGATCGGGGTGCCGGCGCTGCGCATTATCTGTATCAGTTTTCTGCCTGCGGCTTTCGGTATTGTTTGCGGTACGGCTTTTCAGGCGCTCGGCTATGCAGTCTACAGTATGTTTGTTTCCATGGCGAGACAGCTCGTGGTACTTTTGCCTGCGGCCTTTCTGCTGTCATTGTCCGGGCAGGTGACCTATGTGTGGTGGGCGTTCCCGATCGCTGAGATCATGTCTCTGACGATGACGGTGATCTTTTTGGTGAGGATCAACAACAGGGTGATTCGATATATCGGAGAAGAACCGGCAGAGGCGGCAAGACGCCGACTGAATGACGGCGGAGTCGTTGACAGAGCGCAGGGAAAATGATATGATACATGGGCGGACGAAGAAGAATGACACACGTGTCGTTTTGTGTCGTCTGCATGATCTGCGGATATGGCGGAATTGGCAGACGCGCTGGATTTAGGTTCCAGTGGGAGACCGTGCAGGTTCAAGTCCTGTTATCCGCATAAACAAGGGCTTTCTGGACATTTTGAGTGTCTTGAAAGCCCTTATTTTTGCGTTTGACAGCAACTAAAAGCCGTTTTCTTTCAAATCTTTTACAAGGCTTACATAAAATTCCCGCACATCAAACCCGCAAATGTTCTCCCGATTGAGATCAATCATATCGGCGTGGGAAATGCCCCTTCCGTCCGCCACTGCAAGCCGCGTGAAATGTTCGCCCCAGACGGCACTTTCCAAAGAGACCAGCCCGTCGTTTGCCCCATCGAAATGTCGTACCAGCGGATAGGCCATGTTTAAAGGGAATCTGCCGCTGGAAGCGCAGTTCATGATACTGCCCACGCTCCGATAACAGACGTCGGGGTGATCGGGCAGCTTTTCATTGCGAAGGGCGCAGGCGGAAGCGGTGAGGTCTTGCACGGCGGAGAGAAAATCGGGATCGGGATCACCAAATTTTTTTAAGGCGGCGTTATATTTGCGCGCTACGCTTTTCTGTACATTAACGGGTATTTTGTCCAGCAGATAATCGGCAAAGATGCAGCCCCTGTGGGGTGTGTTGACGGTCGTCAGGGAGGCAACGTAAGGTGCGGCGCCGCAGGCGCTGATGGCATATCTGCTGTCGAGACCGCCCTTGGAGTGGGCAATGATGTTTACCTTTTCACAGCCTGTTTCCCGCACGATGACACGGATGCGCTCTGCCAGTTCCTGACCGCATTCGGCAACGGATGCAGCGGACTGCTGGCTGCCATAATAGATCGTGGTGCCGTTTTGTTTGAGGGCATGGGGGATCCGCCCCCAATAATTAAAGAAACGGAAATCGCGGAAAAATACGCCGTGCACAAGTAACAGCGGATATTTTGTTTCGCAGATGCGGCTTTCGGCCCGCACCTGGTCCAGCAAATACTTTTCCTGCTCAAAGGCGGCTTCGTTTGCCGTGATGGAGATGATGCGGCACAACGCCCAGATGTGGACGAAAGGAATAAAACCGCAGACAATGCCGATCACGCGCCATTTGATGCCAAGCTGCACGGAGGTCGTGTATACGCGGAGGATGCCATTCCAGAAAAGGACGGATTCCATCAAAATCAGAAGCACGAGGCTGATCAGGCGGCCGACTCCATACCCAAGGCCGACATTGTCAGGTTTTAGAAAAAGTGTATACAGGATGGCAAACAAGGATTCGGCGATGGTCGTTGTGAGAAAAAGCTGCAGCAGCGCCGCGCCGTCTTCCAGGATCGCGTTTCGTCTGCCGGCTGCGCGGCGGATCGTGAGACGGGGAAACAGGTTGATCAAAAGAAACAGGAAAAAGCCTGTGATGCAGGCGAAAATACCTGCCAATATACGCATCGGTGTAAAAAAGGCGGCACGCAGGCCGGCGTCTGTGAGATAGGGAATCAGGATATAGAGGACGCTCATTTCCGCGAACAGGATCAGTGCGGAGATGATTTTTCTTACGTGTTTCATAGAGGGTCTCCTGTCAGTAAAGAATTAGGGAAGCAGCTGTTTTTGGCCACTCTTTTTCATGGTAACACACCGAAGGGAAATTGAAAATGAGAACCGTAGGAAAAGGAAAGAGAAAACGGAAATGGGATTGCATTTTCCGTATCATGCGAGTAAGATGACTAAAGGATCAGTTGTAGTTTTTATGTGGAAGAAAAGGAAGTTTGGTATGGCAAAGACAATGACAATGACCCGTGAGGAGCGAATGGCGACAGAACCGATCGGACGCCTGATGGTGAGCATGACGCTCCCCTCGATTCTTGCGCAGATCATCAATATTTTATACAGCATCATAGACAGGATCTACATCGGCCATATGGAAGGCGTGGGAGCTAACGCCTTGACGGGTGTGGGCGTTACCTTCTGCATCACGGTTTTTATCTCCGCCTTTTCGGGCTTTGTCAACAGCGGCGCGGCACCGCTGGCGGCGATTTGGCTGGGAAAACAGGACAGGGATCACGCGGAAAAGATCCTGGGAAACAGCGTCAGTTTTCTGGTGATCTGTACGGTGATCCTGATGGCGGTCTTTTACATATTTCAAAGACCCCTGCTCTACAGCTTTGGGGCCAGCGACGCTACCATAGACTATGCGGTGGATTATTTGACCATTTATCTGGCAGGTACCCTGTTTGTCGAATTGGCTCTGGGCTTAAACGCCTTTATCATCTGCCAGAGCAAGCCGGGGACAGCCATGCTTTCCGTATTGATCGGTGCGGTGGCAAACATCATCCTTGACCCTATTTTTATCTTTGGTTTTCACATGGGCGTGAAAGGCGCGGCGGTGGCGACAGTGATCTCGCAGGCCTTAAGCGCAGCCTGGGTCACGGGATATCTTTTGAGTGAACGGTCTTCCCTGAAGATCAGGAAAAAGTTTCTTAAGCTGGAGCGGGGAATCTTATTCAGCATTTTTTCGCTGGGGATCTCGCCTTTTATCATGCGCGCAACGGAGAGTTTTATCAGCATCGTGTTGAATCACGGCCTGCAGTCCTACGGCGGCGATCTCTATGTGGGGTCGCTCACGATCATGCAGAGCGTGATGCAGCTGTTCTCTGCACCGATTGGCGGCTTTACGCAGGGCATGACGCCGATCATCAGTTATAATTTCGGTGCGGGTAATTTTGCGCGGGTCAAACAGCTCTACCGCTGGATGATTGGTCTGTGCTTCGGTTTTATGGTTATCACCACGGCGACGACCATGCTGTTTCCTGAATTTTATGCGGGATTTTTTACCAACGAGGCGGCGCTTGTGGAGCTGGTCGGCAAGGTGATGCCGATCTTTATGGCGGGTATGCTGGTGTTTGGCTTACAAAATGGGATCCAGCCCACCTTTTTGGCGCTGGGGCAGGCCAAGATATCCCTCTTTATCGCGGTGCTCAGAAAGATCATCCTCCTGATCCCACTGGCGATCATCCTGCCGCGGTTTTTCGGGGTGATGGGCGTTTACTATGCAGAGCCTGTTTCGGATATCATTTCCGCAACGATGGCAACGGCACTGTTTTTGTTAAACATTCGCAAGATTTTGTCGAAGGAGACGCTGGCGAAGATACGTTGAGAAATCTTAAAAGAATCCACATGGTGTCATCTCTTGACACACAGACATACTTATGATACATTATCTCATAAGTTAAGAGGGAGTAGTTATCCTGTGCAGGCAACATACCCTGACACTTGTGTCATGTTTGCACGCTTTCTGTTTCATACCGGATATATGGGAAATGAGAGAAAGAACGAGACTTTTAGCATGAAAATGTTGAGAGCCTCGTTTTTTTATTTTCGGGGCTTAAGAGAAGGAGGTATTGTGATGATGGAGGTTTTATTACAGATCGGATTATTGGCACTTGGGTTTGTGCTCTTAGTTAAGGGCGCGGACTGGTTTGTGGAGGGGGCAAGCAGTCTGGCGGAACGGTTCGGCATTCCCCAGCTTGTGATCGGCCTCACTATCGTGGCAATGGGGACATCCCTGCCGGAGGCGGCGGTCAGCGTGTCGGCGGCTTTGAAAGGCAGCGCAGAGATCACCATCGGCAACATTGTCGGGAGCAACATTATGAATGTGCTGTTGATTCTGGGACTGACGGCACTGATCACTCCCATTGCGGTGCAGAAGTCTACGGTGCGCTATGAAATTCCTTATGTGATTCTGGTCTCAGCGATCCTGTGGGCACTTGGCAGTACAAAAGACCACCTGCTTGGCTTTTCCGACGGCCTGATCCTCTGGGGGCTGATGCTTCTTTATTTGGCCTATTTGCTGGTGATGGCGAAGAAAGGTGTGCCGCTGCCCGAGGAGGCGGGCAGCCGCGAGGAGAAACCCATGTCCGTATGGAAGATGCTCTTTTTGATCGTTCTGGGCGGTGCGATGATCGTTGTAGGCTCGGATCTGGCGGTGGATGCCGCCACGGAGCTGGCCCTGATCTTTGGCATGAGCGAGCGGCTGATCGGGCTGACCATCGTTGCCTTCGGCACGTCACTTCCAGAACTGGTGACGAGCGTCACGGCGGCCATCAAAGGAAAGGCGGATATCGCAGTCGGCAACATTGTGGGGAGCAATATCTTCAATATCCTCTTTGTGGTGGGAACATCCGCTTTGATCACGCCGGTGGAGTATGCCACGGACTTCTTTGTGGACAGCGTGGTGTGTATCGCTTCTGCGGCGCTTTTGTGGCTGTGTGTGGTTAAGAACAAGAGGTTGGGACGTCTGGGCGGTGCGATTATGCTGGCCTGTTATGGCGGATATTTTGCGTATTTGATACGATAAAGCAGAAAACAGAAAGACGGATTTATGGATTTATTTTGAAAAAGGAGATCATGTGTGTTATACTGATACCATGATTGGATAGGAGGAAACGGAAATGAACATAGAAAAAACACAAAACGGAACAGAGGTAACGTTTGTGCTTTCGGGGAGACTGGATACCACGACTGCGCCTCAACTGGAGGAGAAAGTACAGGAGAGCCTTGAAGGGACACAGAAGCTGGTTCTGGATTTTGAGAAGCTTGAATATCTTTCCTCTGCGGGACTGCGTGTGCTTTTGACTGCCCATAAGGCGATGATGAAGAGCGGCGGACAGATGGAGATCCGGCATGTGAACGAGGTCATTCATGAGGTATTTGAGGTGACGGGATTTTTGGATGTGCTGAATATTGTGTAGTGACGGCGCAAACTCGGAATCGCAAGTCATCGCAGTAAACTGCGATGACTTGGAGGAGAACTATGAATGAAATGACAGTGGAAGCGACACCGGAAAACATACCAGTCATCACTGCGTTTGTGGACGAGCAGTTGGAGAAGTACGACTGTCCCATGAAGGCACAGGCCCAAATCGACATTGCCATCGACGAACTTTTCGGCAATATCGTTCGCTACGCCTATCATCCGGAAATCGGGTCAGCGACGGTGCAGGTGGAGGTCGTACCTGAGCCGCTTGCGGTAGTGATCACATTTATCGATCAGGGCAAGCCCTACGATCCGCTTGCCAAAGAGGATCCGAATGTGACGCTGTCTGCGGAGGAGCGAGAGATTGGCGGACTCGGTATCTATATTGTAAAAAAGAGCATGAATGAGATTACTTATGAATACAAAGACGGACGAAATATCTTAAAGATACGCAAAGACTTTTAGCCAGACGACCGACGAGGAATCCGTATGATAAATCAGAGTGATATGCAGGATCTCTATATCTATAAAGAGATCGTAAATAACGCGTTAGAAGGCATTATGGGCATTATGGTGCTCAGCATGAACGGTAAGATCACCATGCTCAATCCGGCGGCTGAGCGGATGCTGGGGCTTAGCGACGAGGATGTCGGCGACACCTTTATCAACGTGTTTTTGACCAAAGAGGGGACGGACGATTTCAACGAGGCGATTCTGGCGTCGATCTATGAGAAGAAAAAAGTGAGCAATATGTCCGTCGACTATATGCTGGAGGGGAAAATCAGGAATCTGCTCCTGACGACCAGCTATATCATGAGCGGCGGAGAGCGGTCAGTTGTGGTGGTCATGGACGACGTGACCGAGTTGAACGAACTGCGGGACGCGCGCACGGCTCTTGAGAAGATCAGGGAGCTGAATCGGGAATTTGAAAAGGCAAAAGATGAGGCGGAGAGAGCCAATGAGGCAAAGAGCCTTTTCCTTTCCAATATGTCCCACGAGATCAGAACGCCCATCAATGCCGTGCTCGGCATGAATGAAATGATCCTGCGGGAATGCAGTGACGAGCAGATCCTTTCCTATGCGGATAACATTCGCAGTTCCGGAAAGACACTTCTCTTTTTGATCAATGATATTCTGGATATGTCTAAGATCGAGTCCGGTAAAATGGAGATCATTCCGGTGGAGTACGAGCCGGCAGGCCTGTTGATGGATCTGTGGAACGTGATTTTTTTGCGGGCGCAGGAAAAGGATCTTTCCGTGCGGTTTTCTCTGGATGAGACCCTTCCGCGGATCCTTTTTGGAGACGACGTCAGGATCAAGCAGATCGTGACGAATTTGTTGACCAATGCAGTCAAATACACGCCGCAGGGTGGTGTGGAACTGCACGCAGCCTATGAACGCAGAGGAGGGGAAAATATCGCCCTCACCATTTCCGTGAAGGATACGGGCATGGGCATCAAGAAAGAAGATATGGGCAAGCTTTTTGAGAGCTTTCAGAGATTGGACGAGGAGAAGAACCGTAATATTGAGGGGACAGGGCTGGGCATGAACATCACCATGTCGCTCTTAAAACTGATGGACGGAGAGATGAAGGTGGAGAGCGAATACGGAAAAGGCTCGAACTTCACCGTAACGATCCCGCAGCGGATCGTCTGCGACGAGCCGGCAGGCGATTTTGAAAGCATGAAAACGCGGCAGGAGCAGAGTAAAAAGGCCAGAGGGCAGATATTCGAGGCGCCGGAGGCAAGGGTGCTGGTGGTGGATGATAACGCCATGAACCTGACGGTGTTTACCTCCCTTTTGAAGCGTACCCGCATGCAGATCACCACGGCAAGTTCCGGTAAAGAATGTCTGGCGCTGGTGAAAAAGGAACCTTACCACATCATCTTCATGGATCACATGATGCCGGAGATGGACGGGATCGAGACCCTGCATGAGATTCAGAAGATGACGGATCACCCGAACCAAGAAACACCTGTTATCGTACTGACGGCCAATGCAGTCGCGGGTGCCAGAGAAGCCTATCTGAAAGAAGGCTTTGTGGACTTTTTGACCAAACCCATTGACGGAGATGTCCTGGAGCAGACGGTGCAGAACTATTTGCCAAAGGGACTTGTCACGTACCGTGAGGCGGCAGATAAAACGGCGGAAAAGCCGGGGATCATGGCGGAGGAAGCACAGCTTTCCCGCTATGGCATCACATTGAAAAACGGGCTTCCCCATGCGCAAAATGATGAGGAAACCTATCTGGGGCTGGTGAGACTTTTCTTGAAAGAAAAAGAAAAGCAGGAGATCATGCGCGGCTTTATCCATGCCGGAAACATGAAAGATTACGCGATTCTGGTGCATGGCTTAAAGGGCAATGCCCGCACACTGGGAGCAGATGCCCTTGCGGATACTGCTTTTGCGCATGAAAAGGAGAGTAAGGCGAGTAACGCCGATTATGTGAAAGCGCATTTTGATGAGCTGCTTGCTCTCTGGAATCAGGCGCAGGAAGGCTTCTCGGCACTCTGGGAAAAATATGATCAGGATGTGGAGGATGTGGTTTGCGGAGAAGGGCAGGAGTGCCTGCAGCTTGCACAGGAAGATCTGGAAGAAGTGGCTGCGCTCTTGGATGATTTTGAGACAAAAGAGGCTGTCGGCAGACTCAAAGAATGGCTGGCAAGCCCACTGGAACCTCAGATGCGGGAACTGCTAAAGAGCGCGCTGGAAGCCTTGGAGGATGAATTTGACGAAGAAAAAGCCATTGCGCTTTTGAGAAAAGAAGGAGGAAATTGAGATGGCATTTGGGGAGAAGAAGAGGATCGTGGCGGTGGATGACAGCGCCATTGTTCTGAAAACATTGGAAAAGGTCCTGGGGAGCAGATTTGAGATCCATTCGTTTTCGGGCGGCGCAAGGGCTCTGCAGTTTTTGAAGAACAGGACGCCCGATTTGATTATTCTGGATATTGATATGCCGGAGATCGACGGCTATGAGATGTTAAAGCTGATCAAAGAGAAAGATCATCTGACGGATGTGCCGGTTATCTTTTTGACATCCAACAATGATAAGAGCTATGTGATCAAGGCGGTGGCAGGCGGCGCAAAGGACTATTGTGTCAAGCCCATTGACGAGGAGATCCTGATGGAAAAGGTGTGCGCGCAGTTAGGAGAGCCCGTTTCGGAAGAAAAATTCGGCTGGGATACGGTCTAAGGCTTGGTGCCGGTTTTTAGGTAACAACCAGCGGTTCCATCGCTTTGAGGTATTCCACGCACAGCATGGTAATGTCGTCAAACTGCGGCGCTTCGCCTACGAAGGCGTCGATATCTGCTTTTACGGCCGGGAGAAGGTCGGCGGGCTTCAGACTCGTGTTTTTCACAAGTACGTCTGTCAGCCTCTCCATGCCGTAGAGTTCTTTGGCGGCGTTCGTGGCCTCTGTTACCCCGTCCGTATACTGGAAGATCTTATCTCCGGGTGAGAGTGTCATCCGTCCGCTTGTGTATTCCATGTGCTCCATTCCCGCCAGCACGAATCCCGGTTTTATTTTATAAGGTTCGTAGGCACCGCCTGCTTTGGCAATGAAAGGCATTTCGTGGCCGGCATTGACGAAGGTAAACTCTCCGCTCACCAGATCGAGAACGCCCTCAAAGGCCGTGATGAAAAGTCCTTCACTGTTGGATTCGCACAGCAGATCGTTGACCTCGGTGAATACGGCGCCCAGATCTACATCCGGTTTTGTGTGGTCTTTGATGAGGGTCTTTCCGATCACCATAAAGAGGGCAGCAGGCACGCCTTTTCCGGAAACGTCCGCCACGACGATGGCCAGATGTCTCTCGTCCACCATGAAAAAGTCATAAAAATCGCCGCCCACTTCCTTGGCGGGATTCATCGAAGCGTAAATATCAAATTCCGCGCGGTCGGAGAAGGCAGGGAAGATACGCGGCAGCATATCACCCTGGATGTGCGTGGCCACGTCAAGCTCCGTGGAAATGCGCTGTCTCTCCTCGCTGTCTTTGATCTGCTTCGTTAAAAGTCTCCGTGTGCGGCCGGCCAGAGTCGTGCAGATGGCAGAGAGCCCTAACAGGATCATGGCACGGGGAATCACAAAAAAGAGCGTCGCTTCAAAGAGCAGCTGCTTTTCAACGCTCCGAAAGCCGTAGGAGCCGAGCGGAATCGACAGATTCATATCGCCTTCCCCCACATACATACCAATGTAGATGGAGGCGGAAAACAGAACCCAGGATGTTACGAGAGTCATTTGGTTCAGTCGTTTGGAATAGTAGTGACAGCTTAACATGAGAGGAAGCGCCCAGGCCAGCACGCCGTGTTTGGGCATGGCGCTCGAAAGGATAAAGACGCCCAGAGTCACACAGTAGATATTGAGATATTTCACCCAAGCAGGCTTGCCGCCCGTAAGCTTACAGACAAAGGTCGGCAGCAAGAAACATATGATCATGACGGGCATGGCGATATTCATAACAATAGGAGGGATGATAAAAATCCCGATAAGATTAAAAAGCCATGCAAGTACGCCGACTATGGCACAGACGATCAGGGATTTTGCGGCGTAGAGATTGGCTTCTACTTCATTGTCCAGAATTGCCTGCAGTTCCGGTTCCGTAGTTTGCATGTCTTTTTTTCTGCTCGTATCTTTTTTCAAGTTTAGTCGACCCTCTCTTTTCCCCAGAAGAACAGCGCAACCGTGCCGGGACCCGTATGGGCACCGATGGTGGTACCAACGCTGTTGATCAAAACCCTGCCGTTGAGATGGGGAAAACGCTCCTCCACCAGATCGGCCACCATTCTTGCGTCCGCATAGCAGGCGGATTGGGAAATATAGCATTTTCCATCGTAGTCAAGGCCGCCGTCGGCAAATTCTTCCATCTTATCGACAATGGCCTGTATGACCTTCCGCTTGGTGCGGATCTTGAAACGGGGAATCAGCCTTCCCAGATTGTCTACATTGAGGAGCGGGCAGATGTTCAGCATATTGCCGACCATGCCGGAGGTCTTGGAGACGCGGCCGCCTTTGATAAAAAAGGTCAGGTCGGTGGAGAAAAACCAGTGATGCAGGCGCAGACGGTTATCGAGCGCCCACTGATACAGTTCCTCAACGGTCATTCCCTCGTCGCGCAGATCCGCAAGCTTATCCATGAGCAGACCGAAGCCTGAGGACGCCGCCAGGGAATCTGCGATATAGATGTTGTTTTCGGGGTATTTATCGGCAAGCTGCGCTTTGGCAGCCATAGCGGAATTGATAACGCCCGAAATGCCGGAGGAAAGACACAGATGCAAAACGTCCTTCCCTGCACGCAGGAAGGGCTCGAAATACTCTATAAATTCTTCTACGTTGACCTGTGAGGTCTTAGTGTCCGCACCGTCCGCCATGGCCTGATAAAAAGCCTCAAAGGACATGCTCTTGCCAAGGTCGTCCAGATATTCCCGGCCATCGAGTTCATAGTGAAAGCTGGCATAGGAGATGCCGCGCTTGGCGAAATGATCTGCCGAAAGATCTGCTGTCGAGCAGCAGCTTAAAATATATTTCTTCATAATTGATATGTGATTTCCTTTCCCGCAGCCTGCGCATCCGAAACATCATTTATGTAAAAGTGTATCATGTTTGAGCGGCAAATACAATGAAGACTTTTTCCCACAACGGTTTTCCAATATTTCCCCGCGAAGGCTTGTCTTGTCTGGGGTTTTTTGGTATACTCTACATCGAAAGCGTTAAAAAATAATTTATTTTATAAAAAAGGAGAGAACGAGCATGAAAGGAAACATTGTTGTTGGACAGTCCGGCGGCCCCACAGCCGTAATCAATTCTTCCGTAGCAGGTGTGTATGCGGCGGCGAAGAAGCTTGGAGTCAAGAGGATCTACGGTATGGTGCACGGTATTGAGGGCTTTTTGGAAGATCGGATGATCGACCTGGGCGAGTATCTGGACGACGAAACGGGGATCGAGCTCTTAAAGAGGACTCCTTCCGCATTTTTAGGTTCCTGCCGTTTTAAGATGCCTAAGATCGAGGGACATGAGGATGTTTACGAGAAGGTATTCGAGATCATGGAGAAGCACGATATTGAGTGCCTGTTTTATGCAGGTGGCAATGATTCCATGGATACGGTCAAGATGCTGTCCGACTATGCGGCGGCGCATGGTAAGTCCCAGAGATTTATGGGCGTTCCCAAGACCATCGATAATGACCTGCCTGTGACAGATCATTGCCCGGGTTACGGTTCTGCTGCAAAATACATTGCCGCGTCCTTAAAGGAAGTGATTCGCGACAACGCATCCTTTGGCGCGAAGAAGCCCACCATCTGCATCGTGGAGATCATGGGTCGTAACGCAGGCTGGCTGACGGCGGCGGCAGCGCTTGCTAAGGGCGACGACTGCGAGGGCTGTGATGCGATCTACCTGCCTGAGAAGGTGTTTGACATCGACAAATTCGTGGCGGATGTAAAGGACCTGGCGGCGAAAAAGTCTTCCGTTGTAATCGCGGTGTCCGAGGGTGTTAAGGTGGCAGACGGCAGATATGTGTGCGAGATTGGCAGAGAGGTGGCAGTGGACGCCTTCGGTCACAAGCAGATGTCCGGCACGGCCGTGATGCTGGCGGATAAGATTGCGGCTGAGACAGGACTTAAGACCCGTGCGATCGAGTTCTCTACCTTGCAGAGAGCGGCGACCCATCTGGCTTCCCTGACAGATATCAACGAAGCGTTTCAGGTTGGGCATGACGCAGTGATGGCTGCAGAGGAAGGCAAAACCGGTATGATGATCACTCTTGACAGAAATGGGGATGATCCTTATCAGTGCGGCACCAGCGCTTATGATATCCATGCGATTGCAAACGTGGAGAGAAACGTGCCTGACGAGTGGATTACTGCGGATGGCAAGGGTCTGACGGAAGGTTACGAAAAGTATGCAAGACCTCTTATCATGGGCGAGTTGCAGCCTTTGTTTGTGAACGGTCTGCCGAGACATCTGGTGAGAAAATAAAAACAGCATAAAATCTCAAAAACTGGGAAATTTTTCAAAAGAGTGGTTTACAAAGCCACTCTTTTGTTATATGATGGTCTTGGAAAACGATTTCCGTGATTTTCCGCAGTCAGTATGGAGATTCTTTACTACGATAGATTGGAAAAACGATGGTATCGATCAAAGATGTCGCAAAACAGGCGGGTGTGGCCATTTCCACCGTATCTAAGGTGCTGAACGGCTATCCCAATGTGAGCGAAGCGACCAGGAAAAAAGTGAATCGGGCGGTGGAGGAGTTAAATTTCGTACCGAACTCCGTGGCCGCCGCCCTCTCCTCCAAACAGTCAGGCAGGGTAGCCCTGCTTCTGAACCTGGGCAATGTTGCGCAGGCGGTGGACGAGATTTATATGCAGTACGTTGCAGGCACCATTGGCAGGGCGGTGGAATTGAATCTGGATGTGATCACCATCTTCGATTCCATGCTGAAAAATAAGAGTCTGGACGAAGTGGTGCGTTATCTGCGCTCCCAGAGCATTACCGGTCTTATCATTTTCGGGATGTCAAAGGATGACAAGGTGCTGCAGCGGCTGATCGACGCGCAGTTATTCAAGATCGTGACGGTGGATGCACCGCTGGTGAACGCATCTTCTTCGGCTGTCTGGATCGACCAGGCGGCGGCGCAGTACGATGTGGCGAAAAAGACGCTCAAAGAAAACAGGGGAAAAAACATCCTCTATTTAGCAGGGAAAAAGAACGGCTACGTGTCTGCCGAGCGTCTCAAAGGGATGCAGCAGCTGGCGGAGGAAGAAGGCTTGACCCTGTTTGTCAGGAACGGGGAATTTTCGGAATTACAGGCAAGGAATCTTACCTTGCGCTATGCTAGAAAGAGAGATATCGTGGTCTGTGCTTCCGATTTGATGGCGATCGGCGCAATGAGAGCGCTGATGGATATGGATATTTTTCGTCCCGTCTGTGGTTTCGACGGGATCACACTGATGGGATATGCGGGCAAGCAGATGAATACGGTCAGACAGGATTTTAGGCGGATCGCTTCTGAGGCGGTGGAGGAGTTGAAACACCTTTTAGATGGCGGAGAAGGCAGGCAGATCGTCTTGGATTATGAACTGGTGCGGATGAAATATGATGACGTCCTCATCTGACAGTACAATATCGCGTTGTGATCTTGCGGATGATGCAAAGATTATGAGTCCGTGACTTGTAAATAGAACAAAAAGCGGAACACTATCATATAAAAAGGAAAAGGGAGGTTACAAAACATGACACAGGCAAGCAACCTGAAAAGAGACATTCTGGTAATGAATCTCGAGCAGGAACTGGAAAACCAGACGCGGGAAGGGTATGGAAAATCCATTTCAGAATGCAGCAACGAGGAACTTTATTACAGCATTCTCCAGCTCTCCAAGAAATTGATGGCAGCCTCGGAACGGATCGAGGGTGAAAAGAAGATATACTACATCTCCGCGGAGTTCCTGATCGGTAAGCTTCTGTCCAACAACCTGATCAATCTGGGAATCTATGACAAACTGGAAAAAGTCCTTGCGAGCAAAGGCAAGCAGCTGTCCGCGATCGAGGAAGTGGAGCCCGAACCGTCTCTTGGAAACGGTGGTCTGGGACGTCTTGCTGCATGTTTCCTTGATTCCATTGCATCCCTCGGTCTTCCCGGCGAAGGCATCGGCCTGAACTACCACTTCGGGTTATTCAAGCAGGAGTTTAAGGATAAATTGCAGACAGCGGAAAAGAATGACTGGATCGAGGAACAGTCCTGGCTGACAAAGACGGACACCGCTTTTGAGGTAGCTTTTGGCAAGAAGAAGGTAACGTCCAGACTCTACGACATTGACGTGGTCGGATATGACAATGGTGTCAACAAACTGCGCCTCTTTGATATTGAGACGATTGACGAGAGCCTGGTGAAGGAAGGAATCGACTTTGATAAAAAGGATATTGAGAAAAACCTAACGCTCTTTCTCTATCCTGACGACTCAGACGAGGCGGGAAATCTCCTGCGCATCTACCAGCAGTATTTCATGGTGAGCAATGCGGCGCAGCTGATCTTAAAGGAGATGAAGGAAAAGCAGTATGATCTGCGCACCATGTATGACCATGCGGTGATCCAAATCAACGATACGCATCCCACGATGGTGATCCCGGAGCTGATCCGTATTTTGGTGGACGATAAGGCTTTCACCATGGACGAGGCGATCGAGGTCGTGAGCAAGACCTGCGCTTATACCAATCACACCATTTTGGCGGAAGCGCTGGAGAAGTGGCCCTTAAAGTATCTGGAGAAGGTGGTGCCGCAGCTCGTGCCCATCATCAAGGAGCTGGATAAGCGGGTTGCTAAGAAGTATAAGGATCCCAAGGTGCAGATCATTGACAAAGATAAGCGCGTGCATATGGCACACATTGACATTCACTACGGCTTTTCCGTCAATGGTGTGGCGGCGATCCACACGGAGATCTTAAAGAATACCGAGCTGAATGCTTTTTATAAGATCTACCCGGAGAAATTCAACAATAAGACCAACGGCATCACCTTCAGAAGATGGCTGTTGTCCTGTAACCGCGAGCTGGCAGGATTTTTGTCGGAGACTATCGGCGACGGCTTTAAGAAGGATGCGGCGAAACTGGAGAAGCTTTTGGAGCACATCGACGACGAAGCAGTATTGAACCGCATTGCCGAGATCAAGATGAACCGCAAGAAAGACCTGGTGGCTTATGTGAAAGAGGTGGAGGGCGTGACATTGAATCCCGATTCCATCTTCGATATCCAGAGCAAACGTCTGCATGAGTATAAGAGACAGCAGATGAATGCGCTCTATATCATCCATAAGTATCTGGAGATCAAGGGTGGTAAGAAACCTGCAAGACCGATGACTTTTATCTTCGGTGCGAAGGCCGCGCCTGCTTATGTGATCGCGCAGGATATCATCCATCTGCTGTTGGTGCTGCAGGAGATCATCAATAACGATCCCGACGTCAGCCCTTACATGACAGTACTCATGGTGGAGAATTATAATGTCGCTTACGCGGAGAAGATGATCCCGGCCTGCGACATTTCCGAGCAGATTTCGCTGGCATCCAAGGAGGCTTCCGGAACGGGCAACATGAAGTTCATGTTAAACGGTGCGGTGACGCTGGGTACTTCTGATGGTGCAAACGTGGAGATCCACGAGCTGGTGGGTGATGATAATATATATATCTTCGGTGAGAAGTCCGAAGCGGTCATCGAGCACTACGAGAAGGCGGATTATGTGTCTAAGGATTACTATAAGAAATCGCCTGTCATCAAGGAGGCGGTGGACTTCATCGTCAGCAAGCAGGCGCTGAAGGTGGGCCACAAGGAGAATTTGGAGAGACTCTACAAGGAGCTGTTGAACAAAGACTGGTTCATGACCCTTTTGGATCTGGAGGATTATATCAAGACCAAGGATCAGATGATGGCAGATTACGAGGATCAGACCAAGTGGAGGAAGATGATGCTTACAAACATCGCCAAGGCTGGGTTCTTCTCCTCCGACAGGACCATCGAGGAGTACAACAGGGATATTTGGCGGTTAAGATAAAGCTTCAAGTCTTACCAATGCGGGGGCGTAGCTCCCGCATTTTTTATAGGCTTTCCGCGCTTCTTCCACGCGCCCGGTGCATTCCAGGATCACGCCCATGTTATAGAAGGCGAGATAGGTGTTGACGCCCTCTACCGAAAACTCTGTCATAGTGGTAGACTTCTGAAATTCCGCGAGCGCCTCCTCAAAAAGCCCGTTATTCATATAAATGAGCCCCATCAGAAAAACGAAGTCCGCACGCACGGCGAAGGCGTCATAGAGGGAAGCAAGCCCCAGCGCTTCGCGGTTTCTCTTAAGGTCTAACAGGGTGTAGCCATAGGATTCCACCATCGTTCGCACATAGTCCAGAGAAGGATCGACGTCCAGTGACAGCCCGGCGTCGAAGCTCTCGCAGGCTTTTTCGTTTTCCCCCAGCCTGCGGTAGGTCATGCCCAGCTGACAGTAAAGATAAGGGTCAGGTCCCTGAGCAGCCAGCTCCGCCGTAAGCAGCGCAATGTTGCGGCGGCATTTTTCCTGCATGACGTCGTCGCTTAAGTCATAGCCCACGTGGAGAATTGTGACAGGAGCGTCATAAACCGGATTGGGAAGACCAGGCGTATGACGGCTAGATAACTGCTCATGTATCGCGCCGGTGAAGAAAAACTGTCTGCGGTCAGCCAGACGGCTAACACGGGTCTGTTCGTAGGAGGTGCGCCCATCCTTGGTAAAACGGCTGCGGATCAGGATGCGGCCCACGGCGTTCGCATAATGTTCCATGCAGCGCAGAAGGGCGGGAGCATCCAGCTCCTCGATCCATTCGTCGCAGTCGAGGGAGAGGATACGATCGTGGGATGCTTTTTCCATACAAAAATTCCTGGCGGCGGAAAAATCATCGCACCAGTCGAAGTGAAAGATTCGATTGGTGTATTTTTCTGCGACCGCCAGGGTACGATCCGTGGAGCCTGTGTCCGTCAGCACGATCTCAAAACCGTAAGGCGCAAGACGGCGCAGGCATTCCCCGATATGGGCTTCTTCATTTTTGGCTATGATACAGACTGAGAGCGGAAGCAAGGCGGCTCCTTTCAGAATGGGGCTTAGGAGGCAGACTGTGCAGCCAGCTCCTTGAGCCTGCGCATGGCGGGTTCAAAGTCCCCGCATTTTTTATAGTAGATCCTGGCTTTTTCAAAATCGCCCATCGACTCGTAGATGTCCGCAATCTGGAAAAAGGCACGATAGCTGTTTACGCCCTTGCGAGAGGGGGTTGGAAGTTTTGTGGCTTTTTCAAACTCAGCAATAGCGTCTTCCGGTTCGCCCTTTTTCATGTGAAGCATACCCATCAGGTAAACAAAGTCCGCCCTGTCGGAGAACTGGTCATAATATTCCTTCAAGGTCATGGCATCGTCATATTTGGCAAGGTTCATCAGGCAGTAGCCGTAAGCCTCCATCATATTCCGCGCAAATTCGGAGGAAGGATCAGTGTTTAGTTCCAATCCCAGTTTGTAGTAGTGGGCCGCCTTTTCCAAGTCGTTTAAGGAAAGGTAATTTTGACCCAGCTGGAAATACATATAAGGGTTCGGTCCCTTGAGAATCAAATCGTGAAGCAGCATTTCCAGATTTCTCGTGGCACGCATACGCTTGTCGGATTCTTCTACATAGCCCTCGTGATAAAAGGTCAGGGGAATCGAAAACTGTTCCGGTTCCTTTCCCTGGAGCGTGCGCACCTGCTCGTGAATGGTACCCTCATAGTGACAGAAGTTACGATGAAAGAGCCTGCCGATACGCTCTGCCATGATGGAGCGCGCGCCCTGCACCGTGTAGGGATTGTTGCGCATGATCATACCGACGGCTTTTTCGTTTCTGACAAGGGAATCTTCAAGGTCCGCCAGATTCACATTTTCCAGATATTCGTCGCAGTCGATGGTCAGTACCCAATCGTTGGCAGCCTGCTGGATCGAAAAGTTTCTCGCGCTGCTGAAATCGTCACACCATGCAAAATGAAACACTCTGTCCGCATACTTGTGAGCGATTTCCACCGTGCGGTCAACGGAACCTGTGTCCACCACAATGATCTCAAAGCGGCAGGGGCGCAGTCTCTTTAAGCATTCTTCGATGTGATTGTCCTCATTTTTTGCGATCATGCACACGGATACGGGCAGCATAGAATAACACCTCTTTTGTGATACTTATTTACTATATCCATTTTAGCATTTTCTTGCAGCTTCGACAATACGGTTTTTGGCGGGACAGGACAAAAGATTATACTTTTTGTACAAAAACAAAAGAAATATTAGTGAAAAGAGTACAAGGATGACGATATTACGTTTATTGTTGCGTTTAGTGGTTCCTTTTTTTTCAAAAATGTGTTATACTGTCCGAAACGGTGAGGGGTTGGGATTTTCTCATCAAAGAAAAAGCACAGGATAAGGGGATAAGGAGGTCTATTATGACGAAGGCAGAAATTTTAAAGGCAGAAATTTTGAAGCAGCACAAGAGTGTCAGGCAGTTTGCGATTGAAATGTCGATTCCATACTCTACGCTGGTTACCGCACTGGATAGAGGAATCGAGGGTATGGCTTATGGGACTGTTATCAGGATGTGCGACAAACTGAACTTAAACCCTGTGGACTTCACGCCCATCAACCAAAAGAGTCTGCTCGGTGGTAAGATCATGGAGAACCGCGTGATGCAGTACTATGTGAAACTGAACAAGACCGGCCGCAAGAAGGCGCTGGAGCTGATGGAAGATTATGCGCAGCTGGAGAAGTATCAGGCGACCGAAGACTGAGTAAAAAGAAATTCTAGTTGCTCACGCCAGAGGGCGTTTCGCAAAGAATTTCTATGTTTTACTCAAGAGAATGCCTATAAATCTGGCATTCTCTGCATGGATTGGAGAATAATATGCACTATGATTACTTAGTGGTGGGCGCGGGGCTGTATGGCTCCGTGTTTGCCCATGAAATGCACGAAAAGGGCCGGCGGGTGCGCGTCATTGACAGGCGGGAGCACATTGCCGGCAATATTTATACCGAGGAAGTAGCGGGGATTCAGGTGCACCGCTACGGCGCGCATATCTTCCACACTTCTGACAGGAAGATATGGGATTATGTAAACCGATTTGCAGAGTTCAACCATTATACTAATTCGCCGGTGGCGCGATACCGCGATGAGCTCTACAATCTTCCTTTTAATATGAATACGTTCAGCAGGATGTGGGGCATTGTGACACCGCAGGAGGCGAAACAAAAAATTGCGGAGCAGATCGCGGATCTCGGCATTACGGAGCCGAAGAATCTGGAGGAGCAGGCGCTGTCTCTGGTGGGAAGGGATGTCTACGAAAAGCTGGTGAAGGGCTACACCGAGAAGCAGTGGGGGAGAGACTGCAGGGAGCTTCCTGCCTTTATCATCAAAAGGCTGCCCCTGCGCTTTACCTTTGACAATAATTATTTCAACGACCGTTATCAGGGCATTCCCGTGGAGGGCTATACCGCGATGGTGGAAGCCATGCTGCGGGGTGTTGAGGTAAAGACGGGCACGGACTACCGCGATTTTGTGACGGAAGAAGAACAGGACGGGAACATCCTGGTGCGTGACAGGGAAGGAAATAGTTACGACAGGGTGGTCTATACGGGGATGATCGACGAGTATTTTGAATATTCACTGGGTCATCTGGAATACCGTTCTCTGCGCTTTGAGACCGAGACCCTGTCTGACTGTGATAATTATCAGGGCAATGCCGTGGTGAATTACACGGAACGCGAGATTCCTTACACGAGAATCATCGAGCACAAGCATTTCGAGTTTGGAACACAGCCAGACACCGTGATCACCAGAGAGTATCCGGCAGCCTGGCAGGAGGGGGAGGAGCCTTACTATCCCATAAATAATGAAAAGAACGACGCTCTGTTTGCAAGGTATCAGGCGCTTGCAAAAAAGCGGCCGCATGTGATTTTTGGCGGCAGGCTGGGGCAGTACCGCTACTACGATATGGATAAGGTGATCGCGAACGCGATAAGCACTTCTAACAGGCATTCTCCGCATTAGCTGAATTATGAAAAAATATATAGGCAGAGTCTTGACAAGAAACAGGGCTCTGCCTATAATATTAGCCAGAAACTTTGAGTATCAAACCATTAGAATATCAAACATTATGGAGGCGCTCCCATGAACTGGAACGAGGCAATCAAAGAACTGGATAGAAAAAGAGAAAAAGCGCTTTTGGGTGGCGGACAAAGCAGGATCGACAAACAGCACGCGACAGGCAAACTCACAGCCAGAGAGCGGATCGAAGTACTGCTTGACCCCGGCACCTTTGTGGAGGTGGACGGCTTTTTGGAATCTCGCATCGATGATTTTGATCTCGATAAAAGGCGGGTGCCCGGTGACGGTGTGGTGACCGGTTACGGCGAGATCGACGGCAGACAGGTCTTTGTGGCCAGCGAGGACTTTACGGTGATTGGCGGCACGCTGGGAGAGTATCATTCTTTCAAGATCTGCCGTATCCAGGATATGGCGATGAAGATGAAGGCGCCCCTGATCTGCATCAATGACAGCGGCGGCGCGAGGATCGAGGAGGGTATTTCTTCCCTGAGCGGCTACAGCGGGATGTTCCTGCGCCACACGAAGGCGTCAGGTGTGATTCCTCAGATCGCGGTGATATTAGGACCCTGCTCCGGCGGCGCCTGCTATGCGCCTGCCATTTGTGACTTTATCTTTATGGTCAAGGATATTTCCAAGATGTTCATTACCGGGCCGAACGTGGTGAAGACGGTTATCAACGAGGAAGTTTCCGTGGAGGAGCTGGGCGGCGCCGAGGTGCATGCGAAAAAGAGCGGTGTGTCTCATTTTACCTATGATACGGAAAAGGAATGTTTGATGGGCGTGCGCAAACTTTTGTCCTATCTGCCGAGCAACTGGACGGAAAAACCGCCGGTGGTCAATACGGTGGAGAGGCAGAGCATTTCCTCCCGCATGGGCAAGGTTTTTGGCAGGGGGGACAGCAGTGTGAAACCGGATGGCGCCATGAATGCCAAGGCAGCAAAAATCAAGGATATCGTTCCCGATAATTCCCGCCATGCCTACGATGTGAAGGAAGTCATCGACTGCATCGTGGACGAAGGCAGCTTTTTTGAGGTGCAGAAAGAATTTGCGACAAACGCAGTGGTAGGATGGTGCCGCATGGAAGGCAAGGTGGTTGGCATCGTGGCGAACCAGCCCAATTCCATGGGCGGTTCTCTGGATTACCACGCATCCGATAAAATAGCAAGATTTATTCGCTTTTGCGATTGCTTTAACATACCGCTCGTCACGCTGATCGACGTACCTGCTTTTTTGCCCGGTACGGCGCAGGAACATAACGGCATCATTCGTCACGGTGCCAAGATCCTCTATGCTTACTCGGAGGCGACCGTGCCGAAGATTTCTCTGATCATGCGCAAGGCTTACGGCGGCGCTTACATAGCCATGAACTCCAAGGAGATGGGCGCGGACATCGTGTACGCCTGGCCGATCGCGGAGATCGCGGTGATGGGAGCGGACGGAGCAGTCAACATTGCCTTCAAGCGAAAGATCAAGGCGGCGGCAGATCCCGAAGCCATGCGGGCGCAGTGCAAGAAAGAGTATGAGGACCGCTTTTTAAATCCCTATGTGGCTGCGGCCAGGGGCTATGTCAATGAGGTGATCAAGCCGGAGGAGACCAGGGCGGCACTGATCAAGGCGCTGCGGGGGTTGAAGAATAAGCAGGCGGAGAATCCGAAGAAGAAGCATGGAAATATACCGCTATAGCCGAAAGCGCGGGTTTGCGCATTTACTAAAGTGAGGGCATGACTGCACTCAAACAGTGCTACAGGACATGCCAATTACCTTATTATTCTGCCAATTTGAAAAATAATAAAAGCGGCAGGTCAATAGACCAACCGCTTTTGGTATCATTATGAGTGTGCGTCCTAGCAGTAGCTGTTGAACATCATCCCGCTGTACGCGCTGGTGATATAGGGGCTGGCGAAGTTTTTGCCGGGGTTCTTGTAGGCCACGATCACGTTATTGACGTAGTGCATCGGGTTCAAGGCAACCTGATTTGACTTGCGCAGCACTGAATTAGTGAAGCCCTTCATGGAGGAGAACGCTTCTTTTGCGTCGTCACTGGTAGCCTTCTGACGCAGGACATTATTGTCTACTTCCAGCGTGCCGTCCAGATTCAGATTCAGGCCTGCGGAGGTAAGTCCCTTCGCGTAGACCCTCGCTACGCTGCTCATCTCGTGAAAGAGGCGGTCGCTCTTTGGCTGGTCAACGTGATATTCGGAAACCGCCTGTAGGAACGAGTTGTAACCCCTCACAAGGGTATTGATGTTTTCGGCCAAAGATTCCACATCGGTCTTGATGCCGATAGAAGCCGTTTCGCCCTCCTCGCTGCTCACACCGTGGAACTGCAGTTCATACGTATTATCCAGTGTGTAGCGATTGGCAGTGGAAGTATGCGGTTCTCCGTCTACCAGAAAAGAAGCGTTCGTAGCAGGGGAGGACACATAGTCAAGTCCCAGATAATCCACTACGCCGGCCGTCTTACTGGTGCGCTGGTCGGATATGATGAACAGTGCTTTTTTACCTTCTTTTAAGCCTGTTGCATCTGATTCGATCCGCAGAGCGGAGCCGCCCTTTTCATCCGATACGACCTGAGCGGACATACCGATGTTTGCATTATTGATCAGGCGGGATAAGCGTGCCTGGACATCTCTGTTTGTGTTGCTTGCCTTGATGCTGAACTGAAATTCGTAGCTTAAATCTTCGATTCCCACATCAAAAGAGTAGGTGTCGGGGGCAAGTGCCACGGGTTCGTCTTCCGGCAGGAACTTTCCGAGATTTACCTGCGAGGAGGCAAGATGATCAACTTCCACTTTATAAATAGGGAAATCGTCGTCCGGCTTTTTCGCCCCGATATATTTGGCAGTGGCAATATTCTCATTGCTGGAATAAGCGACCTTCTTATTCAGAAGTTCGTCTTCATCAAGACCGCCTAAAGAAGCAATGGTATTGCGAAGCTCTCTGGCATTCTCCTTGATACCCACGGCAAACTGCTGGGATTCCTTGCTGGTATCCAGAATGAACAGAGGGGACTCCTTATTCATTTTTACAATGGAATTATACACGCTGCGGAGTTCGCTCTTTTTGTGCGTATCATAAGGCGTGCTCGACTTGGGCGCGTAGGTCGTCATATAAAAATTATAAACGTTGTTTAAGTTGTTGACTGTGTTGAAACCCATAAGCCCCTCCTTTCTTCCGTGAAATTCTTGCAGACGCTTCCGGTGGCTGTCCGTAGCCTGCAAAGCGCCTTTGTGGGCTTTTTACTTATTATTATAGTACCATCATATCGTTTTTTGCTGCAAAATGCAAGTATTTGCAGGAAATTACTGCTGTTTTTCCACACAAAAATATTGTTATCCTATATATCGTACCGCCTGACGGTTTTGTAAAGAGGGGAAAACAGAAAAATTTATTTTTTGAGGAGAAAATTAGGGGAAAACAGTTGACTTGCCGGTCGCCCTATGATATATTGTGTGAGCGAGATGAGTTTTAGGTCTTTTTTTTATGCTCAAAATAGTAACGGATCGTAATATACTGGAGGTGGCAAGATGCGCACAAGGATCACATTGGCTTGTACGGAATGCAAGCAGCGTAACTACAATACGACAAAGGATAAGAAGACCCATCCCGACAGGATGGAGACCAAGAAGTATTGCAGATTCTGCAAGAGACATACTCTGCATAAAGAGACGAAGTAATTGGCGTCGTTTTGAAAAAGGAGATAGATTGAAAAATCACACTGATGTGCTGATTTTTCAATCGGGAGTTTGTGCAGAAGCGTCACAAACTCCTTAATCGCAGGGCAAAATCTGAAATTTTGCCCGCGTTCCTCAGCATAAAACGCTTCGGAAAGAGAAATTCGCTTCGCAATTATCTCAGCGAGATTCGCGTTGCGAATCTCGGAATGGAGAAAATTATGGCAGATTCGGCAAAGAAAGAGAAGAAGGCAGTCAATTTTTTTGACGGTGTAAAGGCTGAGTTTCAGAAGATCAGCTGGCCGGACAAGGATTCTCTCTTAAAGCAGTCCATAGCGGTCGTCTTGATTTCCCTGGTAGTGGGGGCAATCATTGCGGCACTTGATTTCGGCTTGCAGTATGGCGTGGATTTTATTACGACGCTGAAATTTTAGGCAGGTTCTTGATCAGAAAGCAGGGTAGGGAGGACTCGTATGGCAGAGGCGAATTGGTATGTTGTGCATACTTATTCCGGTTATGAGAATAAAGTAAAAGCCAACATAGAAAAGACAATCGAGAACAGACATCTGGAGGAAGAAATTCTGGAGGTCAAGGTGCCGATGCAGGATGTTACCGAGCTGAAAAACGGTGCACGCAAGACGGTTCAGAAGAAGATGTTCCCCGGATATGTGTTGATCAATATGATTATGAACGACGATACTTGGTATGTCGTGAGAAATACCAGAGGTGTGACGGGTTTTGTAGGGCCGGGCAGTAAGCCGGTGCCGCTCACCGAGGCGGAGATGAAGCCGCTTGGCATCAAGATGGAGAATATGACCGTCGATTTTGCAGAGGGCGATACCATTGCGGTGGTCGCAGGCGTCTGGAAGGATACCGTCGGCGTCGTGCAGAGGATCGATTATGGTAAGCAGACAGCCACCATCAACGTGGAGCTGTTTGGCAGAGAGACTCCCGTGGAGATTAGCTTCGCGGAGGTTAGAAGTATGCGTTAGATATTTATTCCGCCCGTGGGTGGTTTAGATATGTGTGTGGGAGCTAATTTGAAATGCTGCGCATTTAGAATTCGAGCTTGTCTTCAACAATCTCGCAGATTGAGACAGACAGGTGGAGAGGCGTCCGTACCACAATAATATTAGGAGGTGCCGAAATGGCAAAGAAAGTAGAAGGCTATATCAAGTTACAGATTCCTGCCGGCAAGGCAACGCCGGCGCCCCCGGTTGGTCCTGCACTTGGACAGCACGGGGTAAACATCGTTGAATTTACCAAACAGTTCAACGCAAAGACGGCTGACAAGGGCGATGTGATCATTCCCGTTGTCATCACAGTGTATGCAGACAGAAGCTTCAGCTTCATCACGAAGACTCCCCCTGCAGCAGTACTCTTAAAGAAGGCGTGCAACATCAAGTCCGGTTCCGCTACTCCTAACAAGGCAAAGGTAGCAACGATTTCCAAGGCGAAGCTTCAGGAGATCGCGGAGATGAAGATGCCTGACTTAAACGCGGCAAGCGTTGAGGCGGCAATGAGCATGATCGCCGGTACTGCGAGAAGCATGGGCATCACAGTAGAAGAGTAATGGAGGGTTCGAGATGAAACACGGTAAAAAATATCAGGAGGCAGCCAAGCTGGTAGATCGTTCTGTGCAGTACGATACCGCAGAAGCAATCGCCTTGGTAAAAAAGACAGCAACAGCGAAATTTGACGAGACGGTGGAAGTTCACATCAGAACAGGCTGTGACGGCCGTCACGCAGAGCAGCAGATCCGCGGCGCGGTGGTGCTGCCCAACGGAACCGGTAAGACGGTGCGTGTCCTTGTATTTGCAAAGGGCGATAAGATAAACGAGGCGGAGGCAGCGGGCGCTGACCATGTAGGCGGCGAGGAGCTGATCCCCAAGATCCAGAACGAAGGCTGGCTTGATTTTGACGTAGTGGTTGCAACCCCCGATATGATGGGCGTTGTAGGTCGTCTGGGTAAGGTGCTGGGTCCCAAAGGCCTGATGCCCAACCCGAAGGCAGGTACCGTTACCATGGATGTGGCGAAGGCAATCAGCGATATCAAAGCAGGTAAGATCGAGTACAGACTGGATAAGGCAAACATCATCCACGTACCCGTCGGAAAGACCTCCTTTGAGGAGAGCAAGCTGCAGGAGAACTTTGACGCGCTGATGGAAGCAATCGTCAAGGCAAAGCCTTCGGCATTAAAGGGTCAGTATCTTAGAAGCATTACGCTTGCTACCACTATGGGCCCCGGCGTGAAGGTGAACGTGGCGAAGTACTAAGAGTGGGAAATGCCGCAAAAAATGAAATAAGAAACGAAATCAGAGAGCGGTCTGCGTTGGCAGGCTGCTCCTTTTCCTCTGCGGCTTAAGGATTCCCGTTGCCCAGGATAAGCTGATGACCGCATAGCGTAGAGAATGCCGCATAATTAGGTCGATGGATTTTGCTAATGGTTGTCAAAATATTGAAAACACACGGCATAAACGATATGGCTTAGCAAAAAGATACCTATAGCAATCATGCAGCCTACCATATCTGTCTTGCAGATAGCGGAATACAGAGCAAGGACAATAAAGCCTATATTTGCAAATTCAGATACAAGGGTGTATGCTTTGCCGTTAATAAGCACATTCCTTTCATCCTCGTCCATGATTTTAGCGCGCCCAATTTTATGGACAGAGTGTTCCCATAGAAAATCTACAATGCCATAAGCTATTAGTGCACAGCCTGCAGAGACAATAAAAGCAGCAGGAAATCCCTTTATCAGACTAAGCGGTAAGAGCAAAATACCAAGACCAATGAATAAACACGCAAAAATTTTCTTACTCTTTCTCATGTCAACCCTCCTCAAAATCAAATAATTCTTCGATCGTCAATCCAAATATTTTAGCTAACTCATGTGCCAGTAAAACAGACGGATTATATTGCCCTTTTTCCAGTGAAATGATAGTTCTTGAAGAAACGTTTACCAAATCAGCAAGTTGCTGTTGGGTAAGCTGTTTCTTCATTCGGTATTCTCTTATATGATTCGATAGTAGTGTTGGAACTTCCTTTTTCAATTTTGCCTCCAAAATATGAAATAAACTTCATATGAAATTTATTTCATATTAGCACTCGGATATCTGTTTGTCAACAAATTTTTGCCGATTGCCGGCTTCTTTACCATACAGGAGCATTTGCGTATGGGAATGTATTTTGCAATGGGATAAGTTATGGTATACTATACGCATGGCAAAAAGAAAATCACGAAAAAGGAAAAAAAGAATAAGGCTGAGCCGCAGCTTTCTCATGCCGTTTATGATCACCCTGACGGCGGTGGCTGCGGTGGGTGTTTTTGCGCTTGCAGCGCACCACTGGATCACGGAGCCGGTCAGGAATAAGCCGACTGAAATGGTAAACAAAGAGCAGAAGGACACTGGCGGAATGGAGGAGCCGCAGCTGCCGCAGGATTCATCGGAAACTGTGGAGTCGGAAGATGCGCCTGCGCAGGGGGAGACACCTTCCAAGTATCAGGGCGAGCTGGACGATCCGACATACCTTGCCGAGAACAATATCTATGTCAGAGAGCCGGCCGTGTCCGGGCAGGCGACGCTCACATTTGCGGGGGACGTTCTTTTTGACGACCATTATGCCATCACCGGGCCGGTGCGCGCAGACGGCGATATCTCCAAGGGTGTGTTGCCTGAAGTGATCGAGCGGATGCAGGCAGCGGACGTGATGATGCTGAACAATGAGTTTGCTTACTCCAATCGCGGGACGCCTCTGGAAGAAAAGCAATTTACCTTTCGGGCAAGGCCCGAGACGGTGTCTTATCTAACTGACATGGGTGTCGATATCGTGTCTTTGGCCAATAACCATGCTTATGATTACGGGCCGGATGCCTTGACGGATACACTGGACACTTTGCGGGATGCGGAGATCCCTTATGTGGGTGCGGGACGAAACATCGACGAGGCGAGAAAACCCGTCTACTTTATTGTGGGAGATCTCAAGATCGCCATTGTGTCGGCGACCCAGATCGAGCGGCTGGATACGCCTGATACCAAGGAAGCTACGGCGGACTCTCCCGGTGTTTTTCGCTGCTGGAACGGCGATAAGCTGATGGAGACCGTGCGGGAGGCCGATCGCAACAGCGACTTTGTGGTGGTCTATGTTCATTGGGGCACGGAAAATCAGGCGGAACTGGATTGGGCGCAGTTAAAGCAGGCGCCTGAGCTGGTCGGTGCGGGAGCGGATCTGATCATTGGCGACCATCCGCACTGTCTGCAGCCCATTGGTGTGATAAGGGGCGTGCCTGTCATCTACAGTATGGGTAATTTTTGGTTCAACTCAAAGACCCTGGATACAGGCATGGTGGAAGTGGTGATCGACGAGTCGGGGATCGTGAGTTATCAGTTTGTCCCCTGTCTCCAGAGCGGATGCCGCACGGCACTGTTGGAAGGCGCGGAGAAGGAACGGGTGCTTGGCTATCTGCGCAGCATATCCGAGGGGGTGCAGATCGATGCGGACGGGTTTGTGAGCTGGTGAGGTGAAAAGAAGTTCTGCCCGGGAGAGTGTCTGAAATACGGGTATTCCCCGCATTGATTGGATGATGAGCAAAAGTATTTTTTAAAAATGAAACTTTCGGGGCGGCTGAATCGTATTCATTACAGAAGGACAAATCGCCAGACAGAAAGGGAGACGAGAGATGTACATAGAAAACGGTTATTCTTCTTGGATTCACAATCATAATACAACGGGGACGGGATACGGAAACCGCTCTGCACAGTCCGCTAAGTCAGATTCAGGCAGACCTGTTTTCGGTGAGAAGGCAATAAATGACACGGATGTCGTAAATGGTGAAGGCACAGAGAAAACGAAAACAGAAGAAAAGAAATCGGAGGATATGACCTACCGCGAGCAGATCCTTGCGCATATGGAGGAGATGGCAAAGAAGATAAAGGACGGTACTGTGGAGCCGACGTTCCAGACGGGTGCCCAGACCTTTACCATTAAGGAGTGGGAAAAGCTGCTGGCTGATTTTGATGACGCCGAGGAAGCTCTGCAGGAGCAGATCAAAGAGATCATTGCGGAAGTGGAAGAACAGGCGGCGAAAGAGGCGCTGAGACGGCAGGTCGAGAGCGGAACAGCGGATCCCGGTGAAATGACAAATGTGTCAGTTCCTACAGCCGCTTTGCCGACTGTGGAAACGGCGGGCAGTGTGGCGAATCCCAAGACAGATGACGGCGGTAGTACTGCAAATTTAGGAATAAAACCGTGGGAATTGGATGGCATGGACGATAATTGTACAGATGTGGAGGTGACGGACCCTGAGGAGCTTGGGGAGCTTCTTACGGGTGAGGTTACCAAAAGCACCTTCCCCACTGATGATCCCAAACACAAACATTGGTTTATTACTTGTTATGGGCAGGATGGGATCAGGTGTAAGGAAGCTTATTTTGACGGCACAAAATGGGTCAATAAGGACTGCTGGAGCCTTTCCTACACGGAGCCGGGACAGCGCGAGAAGGTGCTGGCATTTATTCAGCGGTTTCCGCAGGATGCAAACCTGCGTTTTGCGTCCCACAAAGAATTTTGGGAGGACTTTTTAGCAGGAGAGATCGACGAGGACGATTTTGTCAACTTCTTTGAGACTTCCACCGACGAGGATGGTGTGCCGAACTATACCTATGAGAAGGACGGCTCCACCTACATAGACCGCGAGAAGGCAAAGTACGCCAAATATATGAATGACTTTGGCGCACATTTTTATACGGCGGAGGAGATGGATCTGCTTTGGCGTGGAATCATCCATGAAAACAGAAAAGGTTTGCAGAAAATTTCCGACTTTGATGGTAAAATGACGATTCCCGGAACAGGTGAGGCTGGAAAGAGCGGAAAGGGAAAGGACGCTGCGGACGAAGATGATGACCTTGAAACAAAGATTATCACCAAACCTGACGGTTCTACTGTCTTGCAGATCAAGACGAACTTTGGCATGATGGAGGTCGAGATCACGGAGGCGCAGAAGTTTGGATTACAGTACGAAGCGCGCCCAGGAGCCGGGGAGAGCAGAATTATGTCGGCAAGTCCCTTTGCCCATGCGGCGGTAGCATATGAAGCCGGGGAGGTGTGACATGAGCATCAGCGGCGTAGGGAGCAGGAATACTTACATTTATAATACAAGGACGGGAAAGCTTTCTACAAAGGATGGGCAGCAGGACGCCTTTGTGGATTACTTTAACGGAGATATTAGCGGCGATAAGGACGATACACTGAACGGGTTTGACAGAGCCAGAAAAGCGGATATCAATAATTTAATCGAGGTCTGGGCGCAGGTTGACAGGAGTCTTTTTAACGACCCGGAGAAAGAGGAGTATGAGATCACCACGGAGTCCGTTGACGCGGTGACTTCCACCGTACAGGTGGACGGCGGCAAAATTTTTACATGCTACAGCGCTGGCTTTTTTACCTGTATTGATCCATCCGAGCTCTTTCAAAAAGCGGGACCGTTCCAGACACGCGAACATAAGGGCTACGACCCTTCTGACAACAGTGTCAATATTGCCGTGGGCGATGTATTTGACCTCGGAAACGGCTACAGACTGCGCGTGGGGGAGGATCAGGTCTACGGCGAAGGGTACGGAACCAAAAACGGGGAAAACGATGAAAAGCTGCAGGCGCTTTCGTGGGGGCTTGGCGCTCTGATCCACTTTTCGGAGGGACGGTGGTCCGGCGTCATGCTCGAGTTTGGTGACCGGGTCTCTGCCGCGTCCGACAGGAGCGATCTGATGGGAGGCACGACGCCCATGTTACTGGAACTGCTGCGGCAGCTTGGCGTGGATACCGACCGGGAATTTGTCTTAAACGGCACGAAATGCGAGCTGCGGGACGGCAAAATCCGTGAGGTCGGCGACAAGTGGGGCGTGCCGCGCAATGTGCGTGATGAGGCAATCAGTAAGTACGAGGAGGAGATGTCGCGTCCGCTCTCGAATTGGAAATAAGAAGAATTAAGCTGTTTGTGGGCGGGAAATGCCTATGGCGGACAAAAATGCTGTTATATTTGGCAAAAATAGTTGACAGCCCTGCGCGCGCTGTGCTATAGTAGCAAATGCCGAAGACAGCAGGTGCCGTATTGCCGGCGTAAGAGTCCGCCTGCCGAGGAGAGATGCGAGAAATGTTCTTATCAGAATGATATTTTCGTCCTCCCTGTCTTCAGGGGGGACTTTCTATACCCCCAAATAAAATCTATAAGGAGGTAATGACATGGCAAAAGTGGAATTGAAGAAACCGATCGTAGATGAGATCGCCGCTGCCGTAAAAGACGCGCAGTCAGTCGTTCTGGTTGACTATCGCGGCCTTACGGTGGAGCAGGACACACAGCTTCGTAAGACGCTGCGTGAAGCCGGGATCACCTACAAGGTTTACAAGAACACGATGATGAATTTTGCATTCAAGGGTACGGACTGCGAAGCGCTGCTCCCTTATCTGGAAGGCCCCAGCGCAGTTGCCATCTCTACAGAGGATGCAACGGCTCCCGCCAGAGTGTTATGCAAATTCGCAAAGACAGCAGATGCCCTTGAGGTCAAGGGCGGCATCGTGGAAGGCATTGCTTACGATGCAAAGGGAATCGAGAATATTTCCAAGATTCCTTCCAGAGAAGAATTGCTGTCCAAGCTGCTTGGCAGTATCCAGTCTCCGATCACCAACTTCGCCCGCGTGATGAATCAGCTGGCAGAAAAAGGCGGTGCATCCGGATGCGAGGCGCCCGCAAAGGAGGAAGCTCCTGCAGAAGCGCCTGTAGAGGAAGCAGCACCTGCGGCAGAAGCAGAGGCTCCCGCTGAGGAAGCGGCTCCTGCAGAGGAAGTGCCCGCGGCAGAGTAAACATCCGCAGAATTGTAACAGAGTAACAGGATATGCAACAAAAAAATATGGAGGAAAATAATCATGGCAAAGTTATCTACCCAGGAATTGATCGATGCGATCAAAGAGTTGACAGTATTAGAGTTAAATGATCTCGTAAAAGCTTGCGAGGAGGAATTCGGCGTATCCGCGGCAGCGGGCGTTGTTGTTGCAGCAGCAGGCGGTGACGCAGCAGCGGCAGCAGGCGAGGAGAAGACCGAGTTCGACGTTGAGCTGACCGAAGTAGGTCCTAACAAGGTTAAGGTCATCAAGGTGGTTCGTGAGGCTACCGGCCTTGGTCTGAAGGAGGCGAAGGATCTGGTTGATTCCGCTCCGAAGATGGTTAAGGAAGCTGCTTCTAAGGAAGAAGCTGACGACATCAAGGCGAAGCTCGAGGCTGAGGGCGCAAAGGTTACCCTCAAGTAATCAGGCGATGGAACGGACCGTCCGTGCGCGCAGGCGTGCGGACGGTTTTGCTGTTTCTCACCGTGCTCATTCGGAAAATCTTCGATTTTATTCTTAATTTTAAAAGTTTCTCATTGACTCCCGCATGGACTTGTAGTAGAATGGATAGTGCACTATTGTGGTGTGCTATGCTTTTTTATGGTCTCTTTTTTGACAAAAAGCATGAAACAATCATAAAGAACGGGGTGAAATGTCAATGGAAAAGAGCAGAATCCGTAAGACTGCGGCCGGCAGAAATACGCGAATGTCCTATGCACGACAGAAAGAGGTTCTGGAAATGCCGAACCTGATCGAAGTCCAGAAAAACTCTTACCAATGGTTTCTGGATGAAGGCTTAAAGGAAGTGTTTGACGATATTTCTCCGATCTCCGATTACAGCGGTCATCTGAGTCTGGAATTTGTTGACTTTGAGCTGTGCGAAGACGATGTTAAGTATTCGATCGAGAAATGCAAGGAGAGAGACGCAACTTACGCAGCCCCTCTCAAGGTAAAGGTCCGTCTGATCAATAAGGAAAAGGACGAGATCACGGAACATGAGATTTTTATGGGCGATCTGCCGCTGATGACGCAGACGGGCACCTTTGTGATCAACGGCGCAGAGCGTGTCATTGTCAGCCAGCTCGTGCGTTCCCCCGGTATTTATTACGGGATCGGGCATGACAAGATCGGTAAAAGACTCTTTTCCGCAACAGTGATCCCCAACCGCGGGGCATGGTTAGAGTACGAGACGGATTCTAACGATGTCTTTTACGTGCGCGTGGACAGGACCAGAAAGGTGCCGATCACGGTGCTGATCCGTGCGATGGGCGTTGGTTCCAATGACGAGATCAGAGAGCTTTTCGGCGATGAGCCGAAGATCGAGGCCAGCTTTGCAAAAGATACTTCCGAGAATTATCAGGAGGGACTTTTGGAGCTTTATAAAAAGATCCGTCCCGGCGAGCCTTTGAGCGTCGAGAGTGCGGAAAGCCTTATCATGGCAATGTTTTTCGACCCCAGAAGATATGATCTGGCGAAGGTCGGCAGATATAAATTCAACAAAAAGCTGATGTTCCGTAATCGGATCAGACATCATGTCCTTGCGGAGGATGTGGTGGATACCCTGACAGGAGAGATCCTGGCAAAGGCAGGGGACAAGGTGACGGCTGAGATGGCGGATGCCATTCAGAATGCAGCGGTTCCTTCCGTGCTGATCCAGACAGAGGAGAGAAATGTCAAAGTCCTCTCCAATATGATGGTGGATATCACCAACTTTGTGGACTGCAATCCCAAGGAACTTGGCATTACGGAGCTTGTTTACTATCCTGTGCTGCAGCAGCTTTTGGACGAGTACGGCAAGGATCCCGAGGAGCTTTATGACGCGATCCGCAAGAACGTGCACAATCTGATTCCGAAGCATATTACCAAGGAAGATATTCTGGCTTCCATTAACTATAACATTCATCTTGAGTACGGCATCGGCAACGACGACGACATCGACCATCTGGGCAATCGTCGGATCCGTGCGGTAGGCGAGCTTTTACAGAACCAGTACCGCATCGGTCTTTCCCGTCTTGAGAGAGTGGTGCGTGAGAGAATGACGACCCATGACGCGGAGGAGATCTCGCCTCAGGTGCTGATCAATATCAAGCCCGTGCAGGCGGCGGTAAAGGAGTTCTTTGGATCTTCCCAGCTGTCTCAGTTCATGGATCAGAACAATCCGCTCGGTGAGCTGACGCATAAGAGACGTCTTTCCGCACTGGGTCCCGGCGGTCTGTCCAGAGACCGTGCCGGATTTGAGGTGCGTGACGTACACTATACGCATTACGGCAGAATGTGCCCCATTGAGACCCCTGAGGGACCTAACATCGGTCTGATCAACTCCCTTGCATCCTATGCGAGGATCAACGAATACGGTTTCGTGGAGGCGCCTTACAGAAAGATCGACAAGAGCGATCCACAGAATCCCCGCGTCACGGACGAGACGGTCTACATGACGGCGGATGAGGAAGATAATTATCATGTGGCGCAGGCTTCCGCGCCTCTTGACGAGAGCGGATATTTTACGAGAAACAGCGTGTCCGGGCGTTATAAGACTGAGACGCAGGAATACCCGAAGACGATGTTCGACTTTATGGATGTGTCGCCTAAGATGGTATTTTCCGTGGCAACGGCGTTGATTCCTTTCTTGCAGAATAATGACGCGAACCGTGCCCTGATGGGATCTAACATGCAGAGACAGGCGGTGCCGCTGCTCTTTACCGAGGCACCCGTGGTGGGAACCGGCATGGAGCCCAAAGCGGCTGTTGACTCAGGTGTCTGTGTGGTGGCGAAAAAATCCGGTACAGTGGATTATGTATCGGCTGATATCATTAAAATGAGCTGCGACGACGGGACGAAGGAAGAATATCACCTGATGAAGTTCTCCCGCAGTAACCAGTCCAACTGCTACAACCAGAAGCCCATTGTGCAGAAAGGGATGCGCGTGGAGGAAGGTGAAGTGATCGCGGACGGTCCGTCCACCGCAAGCGGCGAGCTGGCGCTGGGCAAGAACCCGCTGATCGGGTTTATGACCTGGGAAGGCTACAACTACGAGGACGCTGTCCTTTTAAGTGAAAGACTGGTGCAGGAGGATGTCTACACTTCCGTGCACATGGAAGAATATGAGGCGGAGGCGCGCGACACCAAGCTTGGACCCGAAGAAATCACCAGAGATGTCCCCGGTGTCGGTGACGATGCGCTCAAAGACCTGGACGACAGAGGTATCATCCGTATCGGTGCGGAGGTGCGTGCCGGCGATATCCTGGTGGGCAAGGTGACGCCGAAGGGCGAGACCGAGCTTACCGCAGAGGAGAGACTGCTGCGTGCGATTTTTGGCGAGAAGGCCAGAGAAGTGCGTGATACGTCCCTCAAAGTGCCTCACGGCGAATATGGTATCGTTGTGGATGCTAAGGTGTTCACCAGAGAGAACGGCGACGAGCTGTCTCCCGGTGTGAATCAGGCAGTCCGCATTTACATTGCACAAAAGAGAAAGATTTCCGTCGGTGATAAGATGGCAGGCCGTCACGGTAACAAGGGTGTGGTTTCCCGCGTGCTGCCGGTGGAGGATATGCCTTATCTGCCAAACGGCAGACCTCTTGACATTGTGCTGAATCCTCTGGGCGTGCCTTCCCGTATGAATATCGGGCAGGTGCTGGAGATCCACCTTTCTCTGGCGGCAAAGGCGCTCGGCTTTGACGTGGCGACGCCTGTATTTGACGGCGCAAAAGAGGATGATATCATGGATACTCTGGATCTGGCAAACGACTATGTCAATCTGGAGTGGGAAGAATTTGAAAAGAAGCATAAGGATGAACTGCTGCCTGAGGTGCTGGAGTATCTGTCTAAGAACAGGGAACACAGAAAACTTTGGAAGGGCGTGCCTATTTCCAGAGACGGTAAAGTGAGACTTCGTGACGGCAGAACGGGTGAGTATTTTGATTCCCCTGTCACCATCGGACATATGCACTACTTAAAGCTCCATCATCTGGTGGATGATAAGATCCATGCGCGTTCTACGGGTCCTTACTCTCTGGTAACGCAGCAGCCTCTGGGCGGTAAAGCGCAGTTCGGCGGCCAGCGTTTCGGTGAGATGGAAGTGTGGGCGCTCGAGGCGTACGGCGCAGCTTATACGCTGCAGGAGATCCTGACCGTGAAGTCCGATGATGTGGTAGGCCGTGTTAAGACCTACGAAGCGATCATTAAAGGCGACAACATCCCTGAACCCGGCATTCCGGAGTCCTTCAAGGTGCTCTTAAAGGAATTGCAGTCTCTGGGACTCGATGTCAGGGTGCTGCGTGACGATCAGACCGAGGTCGAGATCATGGAGACCATTGACTACGGCGAGAGCGATTATCGCTACGAGATCGAAGGCGATTCCAGAAGTTATGATTACGAGCAGGAGTCGTTTGGATCCATGGGATACCAGCGTCAGGAATTTGACGAGGACAGCGGCGAGCTCGTGAGCAGCGATGAGGAAGACGCGGACGAGACGGACGTGATGGAAGACGAGGCATTTGAGGAAGTGTTTGAATAAATTATGATTATGGAGGTTAGTGCAGGATGTCAGATATGAGACAGGAAGCGTATCAACCTATGACATTTGACGCGATTAAGATTGGGCTGGCGTCGCCGGAAAAGATCAGAGAGTGGTCCAGAGGCGAAGTTACCAAGCCGGAGACGATCAACTATAGAACCTTAAAGCCCGAGAAAGAAGGGCTGTTCTGTGAGAAGATCTTCGGTCCCAGCAAGGACTGGGAGTGCCATTGCGGAAAGTATAAAAAGATCCGTTATAAGGGCGTCGTCTGTGATCGCTGCGGCGTTGAAGTGACGAAGTCCAGCGTCCGCAGAGAGCGTATGGGCCGTATTGAGCTGGCAGCGCCGGTATCCCATATTTGGTATTTTAAGGGGATCCCGAGCCGTATGGGACTGATCCTCGATCTCTCCCCCAGAGTGCTGGAAAAAGTGCTCTACTTTGCGTCCTATATCGTGTTGGATGGCGGCGAGACCGATTTGGATTACAAGCAGGTGCTCACCGAGAAGGAGTATCAAGATGCCAGAGAGACCTGGGGCAATAAGTTTCGTGTAGGCATGGGCGCGGAGGCGATCAAAGAGCTTCTGCAGGCCATCGATTTGGAAGAAGAAGCGGCGGAACTGAAGGAGGGCTTAAAGGAGTCCACCGGTCAGAAGCGTGCCCGCATTATCAAAAGGCTGGAAGTGGTGGAGGCTTTCCGTGAGTCCGGAAACCAGCCTGAATGGATGATCATGGACGTGATCCCTGTGATCCCGCCCGATCTGCGGCCTATGGTGCAGCTTGATGGCGGCAGGTTTGCGACCTCCGACTTAAATGATCTGTACAGGAGGATCATCAACAGAAACAATCGTCTGAAAAGACTGTTAGAGCTGGGCGCTCCCGATATCATTGTCCGCAACGAGAAGCGTATGCTGCAGGAGGCGGTGGACGCATTGATCGACAACGGCAGGAGAGGCCGTCCCGTAACGGGCCCCGGCAACAGAGCACTGAAGTCTCTGTCCGATATGCTTAAGGGTAAATCCGGGCGTTTTCGTCAGAATCTGCTCGGTAAGCGTGTTGACTATTCCGGACGTTCCGTTATCGTGGTCGGTCCCGAATTGAAGATTTACCAGTGCGGTTTGCCAAAGGAGATGGCGATCGAGCTGTTTAAGCCCTTCGTGATGAAGGAGCTGGTCTTTCGCGGCATTTCGCAGAATATCAAGGCGGCGAAAAAACTGGTGGAGAGACTGGACACGCAGGTTTGGGATGTGCTGGAGGAGGTTATCAAGGAGCATCCGGTGATGTTAAACCGTGCGCCTACCCTGCACAGACTTGGTATCCAGGCATTTGAGCCTATTCTCGTTGAGGGTAAGGCAATCAAGCTCCATCCCCTCGTGTGTACCGCGTTCAACGCCGATTTCGACGGTGACCAGATGGCGGTCCATCTTCCTTTGTCCGTGGAGGCGCAGGCAGAGTGCAGATTCCTGCTGCTCTCCCCGAATAACCTGCTGAAACCTTCGGATGGCGGTCCGGTGGCGGTGCCTTCCCAGGATATGGTGCTCGGTATCTATTATCTGACACAGGAGAGACCCGGCGCGCTGGGAGAGGGCAAGTTCTTTAAGAATGTGAACGAGGCAATTCTTGCTTACGAGAATAAGGCATGTACCCTTCACTCAAGGATTACCGTCAGAGTGGCTAAGAAGAATGCTGACGGCGAGGAGATTTCCGGCAATGTGGAATCAACGTTGGGCAGATTCCTCTTTAATGAGATCCTTCCGCAGGATCTTGGCTTTGTGGACAGGAGCAACCCGGAGAATCTGCTGAAGCTGGAGGTGGATTTCCACGTCGGCAGAAAGCAGTTGAAGCAGATCCTGGAGAAGGTCATCAACATCCACGGCGCGGTGCGCACGGCGGAGGTGCTCGACCTGATCAAGGCGACCGGCTATAAGTATTCCACACAGGCAGCCATGACCGTGTCCATTTCCGATATGACAGTGCCCGCTAAGAAGGCGGAAATGCTGGAGGCGGCACAGGCAACGGTAGATAAGCTGTCCATGAACTTCCGCAGGGGCCTGATCACCGAGGAGGAGAGATACCACGCGGTTGTGGATACCTGGACCGAGACGGATAAGGAATTGACGGAAGTACTGCTCGCAGGTCTGGATAAGTACAGTAATATTTATATGATGGCGGATTCCGGAGCCCGTGGTTCCAACCAGCAGATCAAGCAGCTGGCTGGCATGAGAGGTCTGATGGCCGATACCACAGGTCGTACCATCGAGCTGCCTATTAAATCGAATTTCCGTGAAGGCTTGGACGTACTGGAGTATTTCATGTCGGCGCACGGTGCGCGTAAAGGTCTGTCCGATACCGCTCTGCGTACTGCCGATTCCGGTTATCTGACCAGACGTATGGTCGACGTTTCGCAGGAGCTGATCATCCGTGAAATGGACTGCTGCGAGGGCAGGGAGGAACTTCCCGGCATGACTGTTAAGGCGTTCATGGACGGTAAGGAAACCATCGAAGGTTTGAAAGACAGAATCACGGGACGTTTCTCCTGTGAGGATATCAAAGATAAAGACGGCAAGATGATCGTAAAGAGAAACCACATGATCACTCCCGCCCGCGCGGAGAAGATTTTGAGCGTCGGCGTCAATGAGAAGGGAGAGCCGGTGGAGGAACTGAAGATCCGCACGATTCTTACCTGCCGTTCTCATGTGGGAATCTGCGCGAAGTGCTATGGCGCAAACATGGCGACAGGCGAGCCCGTTCAGGTCGGTGAGGCTGTTGGTATCATCGCGGCGCAGTCCATCGGTGAGCCCGGTACACAGCTTACCATGCGTACCTTCCATGCCGGCGGTGTGGCAGGTGATGATATCACACAGGGTCTTCCCCGTGTAGAGGAGCTTTTTGAGGCCCGCAAGCCGAAGGGACTGGCGATCATTGCTGAGTTTGGCGGCGTTGCGACCATTAAGGATACCAAGAAAAAGCGTGAGATCATTATTAGCAATAACGAGACCGGGGAGGCAAAGACCTATCTGATCCCTTACGGATCCAGGATCAAGGTGGCGGACGGCGTGACGTTGGAAGCCGGCGACGAGCTTACCGAAGGTAGCGTCAATCCGCATGACCTCTTAAAGATCAAGGGCATTCGTGCCGTACAGGATTATATGCTGCGTGAGGTACAGAGAGTATACCGCCTGCAGGGTGTGGATATCTCCGACAAGCACATTGAGGTCATCGTGCGTCAGATGCTTAAAAAAGTCCGCATCGAGGAGAGCGGGGATACCGATTTCCTGCCGGGTACGTTGGTAGATGTTCTGGACTATGAGGATATGAATGAGGAGCTGGTAAAGGAAGGCAAGGAGCCTGCAGAAGGCAAGCAGATCCTGCTTGGTATCACCAAGGCGGCACTGGCGACTGATTCCTTCCTGTCGGCGGCATCCTTCCAGGAGACGACCAAGGTCCTCACCGAGGCAGCCATCAAGGGTAAGGTAGACTCCCTGATCGGTTTGAAGGAGAATGTCATCATTGGTAAGCTGATTCCCGCAGGTACGGGTATGAGACGTTACCGCGACACCAGACTCAGCACGGACGAGAATCTCTTGAGCCGCCTGCGCATGGACGACGAGATGTCCTTTGACGACGGCGCAGCGGATGAGGATGACGATCTGGAACTCACCGAGGAGCTGGAGGACATTGAAGACATCGGGGACGAGGACTTTGATGACGGCATCGAGGATGAGGAGCTGGAAGAGGCGCTTGACGAGGAGCTGGAGCCGGTAGAGTAAGGCTGAACTGAAAAAAATGTATTGACAACGCATTCATGGGCAAGTATACTAGGGTAGTGTGCACATGAATGCGCTGTTTTTTTGATGCGCACGCAGAATTTTCAATCAATTTACATTCTTACAAAACAGGAGGTGAAAAGAATGCCAACATTTAACCAGTTAGTCAGGAAGGGACGTAAGACATCCGTAAAGAAGTCCACGGCGCCTGCATTGTTGAAGGGTTACAATTCCCTGCATAAGGCAGCTACCGATACGGCTTCCCCGCAGAAAAGAGGTGTCTGCACCGCTGTTAAGACAGCAACTCCTAAGAAGCCTAACTCAGCGCTCAGAAAGATTGCCAGAGTGCGTCTTTCCAATGGAATCGAGGTAACGAGCTATATTCCCGGCGAGGGTCATAACCTGCAGGAGCATAGCGTTGTCCTGATCCGTGGCGGCAGAGTCAAGGACTTGCCCGGTACGAGATACCATATCATCAGAGGTACGCTGGATACCGCGGGAGTCGCTAACAGAAAGCAGGCTCGTTCCAAGTACGGCGCTAAGAGACCCAAGAAGTAAGCTTTGGGTCAGGTCAGTACCACAAACAGAACTAATTTAGTGTTGGGATTTTTTTCGATTATCTATCTATAATAGAAGAAATACCGCACGAACACATTGAATTAGAGGACACATGTGAGTACCTGCGATTTATATCATTTTATGAATAAGGAGGGAAGAATCGTGCCACGTAAAGGACATATTCCGAAGAGAGATGTATTAGCAGATCCTTTATACAATAATAAGGTTGTGACCAAGCTTATCAACAACATCATGCTGGATGGTAAGAAGGGCGTAGCGCAGAAGATTGTATATGGGGCGTTTGCAAAGGTAGAGGAGAAGGCCGGAAAGCCGGCGCTCGACGTATTTGAGGAGGCTATGAACAATATCATGCCCCTTCTGGAGGTTAAAGCGAGACGTATCGGCGGTGCTACCTATCAGGTGCCCATCGAGGTTCGTCCTGACAGACGTCAGGCTCTCGCGCTCCGCTGGCTGGTCATGTTTTCTCGTAAGAGAGGCGAAAAGACCATGGAGCAGAGACTTGCAAACGAGATCTTAGACGCAGCGAACAACACGGGCGCAGCGGTCAAGAGAAAAGAAGATATGCACAAGATGGCAGAGGCAAACAAGGCTTTTGCGCACTATCGGTTCTAAAAGGAGGAAAAAACCTTGGCTGGAAGAGAATATCCACTAGAGAGAACCAGAAATATTGGTATTATGGCTCATATCGATGCGGGTAAAACCACACTGACAGAGCGTATCCTTTATTATACTGGCGTAAACTACAAGATCGGTGATACTCACGAAGGCACGGCTACCATGGACTGGATGGAGCAGGAGCAGGAGAGAGGTATCACGATTACATCAGCCGCAACCACGTGCCACTGGACGCTGGAAGAAAACTGCAAGCCTAAGCCTGGCGCACTGGAGCATCGTATCAATATCATTGATACTCCCGGTCACGTAGACTTCACGGTAGAGGTCGAGCGTTCACTCCGCGTACTGGATGGTGCCGTAGGCGTATTTTGTGCAAAGGGCGGCGTGGAACCGCAGTCAGAAAACGTGTGGAGACAGGCTGATACCTACAACGTACCGAGAATGGCGTTCATCAACAAGATGGATATTTTGGGCGCTAACTTCTACGGCGCTGTAGATCAGATCAGAAGCAGATTAGGTAAAAATGCGATCATTCTTCAACTGCCGATTGGCAAAGAAGATGATTTCAAGGGAATCATTGACCTGTTCGAGATGAAGGCTTACATCTATAATGATGATAAGGGTGAGGATATCACTATTACAGAGATCCCTGCCGATATGGCGGACGACGCTGCACTTTATCATGACGAGCTGGTAGAAAAAGTCTGCGAGCTGGACGATGATTTGACCATGATGTATCTGGAGGGCGAGGAGCCTTCCGTAGAAGACATGAAGAAAGCGCTGCGCAAGGGTACCTGCGAATGTACGGCAGTTCCTGTATGCTGCGGTTCCGCTTACAGAAATAGGGGCGTACAGAAGCTTTTGGACGCGGTTCTTGAGTATATGCCCGCACCGACTGACATCGAGGCAATCAAGGGTACTGATATGGAAGGCAATGAAATCGTGAGACATTCCTCCGATGATGAGCCTTTCGCAGCTCTGGCATTCAAGATCATGGCAGATCCTTTCGTGGGTAAGCTGGCATTCTTCCGCGTGTACTCCGGTACCTGCAATTCCGGTTCCTATGTGTACAATGCGACGAAGGATAAGAAAGAGCGTATCGGCCGTATTCTGCAGATGCACGCTAATAAGAGAGCAGAGCTGGATAAGGTGTATTCCGGTGATATCGCGGCAGCCGTAGGGTTTAAGTTTACCGCGACCGGCGATACTATTTGTGACGAGCAGCATCCCGTTATTCTGGAGTCCATGGAATTCCCGGAGCCCGTTATCGAGCTGGCGATCGAGCCTAAGACAAAAGCAGGTCAGGGCAAGATGGGCGAAGCGCTTGCAAAACTGGCAGAGGAAGATCCGACCTTCCGTGCACACACGGATCCGGAGACCGGTCAGACCATCATTGCAGGTATGGGCGAGCTTCATTTGGAGATTATCGTAGACAGATTGTTGCGTGAATTTAAGGTGGAGGCTAACGTGGGCGCGCCTCAGGTTGCGTACAAAGAAACCTTTACCAAACCGATCGATCAGGAATACAAGTATGCGAAGCAGTCCGGTGGTCGTGGTCAGTACGGTCACTGTAAAGTTAAATTTGAGCCCATGGATCCCAACGGCGAGGAGACGTTCAAGTTCGAGAGTTCCGTTGTCGGCGGCGCGATCCCGAAGGAGTATATCCCGGCTGTGGGCGAAGGTATCGAGGAGGCTTCCAAGGCAGGTATCCTCGGCGGATTCCCTGTACTTGGTGTATCTGCGAACGTATACGACGGTTCCTACCATGAGGTTGACTCGTCCGAGATGGCATTCCACATTGCAGGTTCCATGTGCTTCAAGGAGGCAATGAAGAAAGCCAATCCTGTACTGCTTGAGCCTATCATGAAGGTGGAAGTTACGATGCCCGAGGAGTATATGGGTGACGTCATCGGCGATATCAACTCCCGTCGCGGACGGATCGAGGGTATGGATGATATCGGCGGAGGTAAGATGGTGAGAGGTTATGTGCCGCTTGCTGAGATGTTCGGTTATTCCACCGATTTGCGTTCCAAGACACAGGGGCGAGGAAACTATTCCATGTTCTTTGAGAAGTACGAGCAGGTGCCTAAGAGTGTTCAAGAAAAAGTCTTGGCAGCAAAAGCAAAGTAGAAAAAGCTGTGTGACTTTATCTTGTGAAAAAGTCTTGGCGGCGAAAGCAAAGTAGATAAAGAAAAAGCTTGAAAAACTTGGCAATCTTTACTATAATCAAAGATAGCTGATTGATTTTCAGGAAATCATGGTAACAAGGAAAGTAAATCATTTTAAGGAGGACTTTAGAAATGGCTAAAGCTAAATTTGAAAGAAACAAACCCCATTGTAATATTGGCACCATCGGTCACGTTGACCATGGTAAAACAACTCTGACAGCAGCGATCACCAAGGTGCTTTCCGAGAGAGTTGCAGGTAACACCGCTACCGATTTCGAGAACATCGACAAGGCTCCCGAGGAGAGAGAGAGAGGTATCACCATCTCTACTGCTCACGTTGAGTATGAGACAGACAAGAGACACTATGCACACGTTGACTGCCCCGGACATGCTGACTACGTTAAGAACATGATCACCGGTGCGGCTCAGATGGACGGCGCTATCCTCGTGGTAGCTGCTACCGATGGCGTTATGGCTCAGACCAAAGAGCACATCCTTCTGTCCCGTCAGGTAGGCGTGCCTTATATCGTAGTATTCATGAACAAGTGCGATATGGTTGATGATCCCGAGTTGCTTGAGCTCGTTGAGATGGAGATCACTGAGCAGCTTGAGGAGTACGAGTTCACGGATTGCCCGATTATCAAGGGTTCCGCTCTGAAGGCTCTGGAAGATCCCAACGGCGAGTGGGGCGACAAGATTATGGAGCTCATGAGCACTGTTGACGATTATATTCCGGATCCTCAGCGTGATACCGATAAGCCTTTCCTGATGCCTATCGAGGATGTATTCTCTATCACAGGCCGTGGTACTGTTGCTACCGGTAGAGTAGAGCGTGGTACCTTGCATATGTCTGATGAAGTTGAGATCATCGGCGTGAAGGAAGAGACCCAGAAGTCCGTTGTAACCGGTATCGAGATGTTCCGTAAGCTGCTTGACGAGGCTCAGGCTGGTGATAACGTAGGCGTACTGCTTCGTGGTATCCAGAGAACCGATATCGAGAGAGGACAGGTTCTTGCGAAACCCGGCACGGTTACCTGCCACAAGAAATTCACCGCTCAGGTTTACGTTCTGACCAAGGACGAGGGCGGCCGTCATACACCTTTCTTCAACAACTATCGTCCTCAGTTCTACTTCAGAACCACGGACATCACGGGTGTATGTAATCTGCCTGATGGCACCGAGATGTGCATGCCTGGTGATAACGTAGAGATGACCATCGAGCTGATCCATCCCATCGCTATGGAGCAGGGTCTGACGTTCGCTATCCGTGAGGGTGGTAGGACTGTTGGGTCTGGTCGTGTGGCTACGATTATTGAGTAATTGGTAAAAAGCTAGATTTTATGGGGCTTTCCGAGAAATCGGGAAGCCCTTTTTTCTTGTCTGGAAATGAGAGATTACAGAGGCGTGACCTTATTTTGACCTTGTTTTCTGAACCTTGACCTCATATCTGTATGAATTGTTGGAGAATTAATAAGTATAAGGTGGAAAAAGGGATAAGTCAAAAAGCTAGGGAAACACTGATTAATTCAAGTATTTCCAGATAATGTATGATAAAATGTAAGTATCAAACAAAAGGTGGTACGCCTATGAATCAAATGACACTTACAGATATGGAATATTCCAACCGTAAAAAGAAAACCAAACGAGAAGAGTTTCTCGATGCCATGGATGAAATAATCCCATGGTCTTACTGGGTAGAAATAATCCGCCCATACTATTTCAACAATAAACGCGGCCGCAAGCCTATTGATACCAGAATGTGTTGGGGACTTATTACCGGAGGTAGTCAGTCTTTTGGAACAGTATGGGCATGGAATGGACCAGATTGAAGGTGTTTTTGCGAGGAAAGAAGAACAATGCTAATTTGGTACATATATCTTTTCAAAGTAGTTATATATTCTAATCGTAAGGAAGGTTTAAAGTATGGATTGGAAGTTTAAGAAGGAGGAATTTGTAAAATGAAAGAGCAACAGGAAAGGAGCGGAATATTGTCAACAATCTATTACAGTGCAAATGATATTGCCCAAATGTTGGGGATATCAAAATCAGGTGCGTATAGCATTATCCGAAAGCTAAACGGTGAATTGGAATCGAGAGGATTCATAGTGATTCAGGGAAAGGTTTCAAAAGCGTACTTTGAGGAAAAGTGGTACGGACTAAATGTATGAAAATGAGGCAGGGCGCAGTGTAAGCGTCCTGTACTATTTTACAGGAGGAGGTATAGGAATGCCAGTATATAAAGATGAAAAGAATAATACTTGGTATTGCAAATTTTACCGGTCTGATTTTGATGGAACACGTAAGCAGACCACAAAGAGGGGATTTCCCACTAAGAAAGCAGCACAGCAATGGGAGAGAGAAACACGGGCTGCTGATAACGCCGATATGAATGTTACATTGGAGACTTTTGCCAATATGTATTTTGAGGATAAGAAGAGAGAATTAAAAGATAGGACAATCCGAAATAAAAAGTATTTGATGGATGTGCATATTATTCCTTATCTTGGCAAAAAGAAAATGAATGAGATAAAACCCTCTGAAATAATCCAGTGGCAGAATCTGATACAAGAGAAGGGATTTTCAGAAACTTATCTTCGGATGATACAGAATCAATTAACAGCGTTGTTTACACATGCCAGCACAATATATTCATTGCCCAATAACCCATGCAAAAAGGTGAAAAAGATGGGAAAGTCCGATGCTGATGAATTGAATTTCTGGACAAAAGAAGAGTACGATCAATTTATTGCCACGGTTGACGAGTCTGATCGTTATTTTGTAATGTTTGAGATTTTGTTTTGGACTGGATGCAGAGAAGGAGAATTACTGGCTCTTACAAAAAAGGATATCGATCTTGAAAACAACCAGATTCATATTACGAAAACTTATTTTCGATCTGGAGGCAGGGATATTATCACAACTCCCAAAACAGATTGTTCAGTCAGGGTAATTGATATTCCGGAATTTTTAAAGGTAGAAATCGAGGATTATATCGGGCACCTGTATAAATATCCCGACGATGCCAGAATATTTCCAATGGTTGCAGAAGCCCTACAGCATAAGATAAAGCGGCATATTGCAAAGGCGGGAGTCAAGATGATTAGAATTCACGATCTCCGTCATTCCCATGTTGCTTATCTGATTCATCAGGGAGTACCGCCACTGGTAATCAAAGAACGACTGGGACATAAGGATATTGGCATAACATTGAATACATATGGGCACCTATATCCGAATGAACAGAAAAAACTGGCTGAAATGCTAAATGAACAGAGGGAAAAGAAAAATACGAGTGATAAGGAATAACAATCAGATGGATAGGGTATTTGTTGAAAAAGTGTAGTAGTAGCAGAAGGAATGTGCTATACTGTTTTTAGCAGATACTCATATCCATTTTTTGTTTTAGCTTGGAAGACAGGCTTTGAGAGGAGAATATAGGAATGGATATTCAGGATAATAAATTAACAGAAGAAAAAATACAGGAAAATCTAAATGAGAATATGGCTGATATCTTTGACAGCGTATTCAAAACGCTTCTGCAAAGATTCCCTAAACTTGCAGTAGCGTTGATAAATGAAGTGTTTCATGCTGATTATACAGAGGATGAAGTAATCATCCAAGGAAGAAACGAATATCATAGCATGGACGGCAAAGTTATCAATGATGCCATGATCAGGATCAGAGATAAAATTTACCATATCGAATGCCAGAGTACGAGTGATGGGCTGATGGTTATCCGTATGGTAGAATATGATTTTAAAATTGCTTTGGAAGAAACAAGAAATATTTTGATGGATGAACTGAAAAAGAAACCTGAGGAAAGAAGCAGAGAACCTCTCAGTTTTCGGTTTCCCAAGTCCTGTATGGTATGTGTAAGGCCGGGAATACAAAAAGAGGAATCTTTAAAGCTACAGATCGTTATGCCAAATGAACAAAAGGTGCTGTATGAAGTGCCGGTTGTACAGGCACAGAGTTTTTCCAAAGAGGATATGTTTAAGAAAAGACTCCTGATACTAATACCGTTCTATGTCCTTCGGTATGAGAAGGATATAAGGGATGGGAAGAATGAAACTCTGGACAAACTGGAGCAGGAATATAAATTTATTAAGGATCAACTTATTGCAGAGGGCGATTCCATAAATGAGCCGAGACTTTATTTTGACCTCGCTGTGTTGTCGCAGAGAATATTAGACTATGTAGGAAGAGATAATAAGGAATATAAGGAAAGGATGGGAAACGCTATGGGTGGAGTAATACTTGAAATGGAATCAGATAAAATATGGGATAAGGCAGGACAGTATGCAGACAGGCGGCGACAGATATTAAACATTGATAATATGGTGAAGAAATTAAATATGTCTTTGGAGGAGGCATGTGGGATTCAAGATATTACCGTAGATGATTACCAGAAAGCGGTAGAATTCGTTAAGGAAATAGAAGAAGAGAGGTTAGTTAAGGCAGGTAATCCATAGAAAGCTACAGGAGTGTCATGACCTTATTTTGACCTTGAAAATTTTAAAACAGGCTGCTTTCAGAGAAAAAGAGGGGCGGATTCTGCGGGAAAAGCCTAAAAATAGAGGAGTCTCTAGGAGAAAAATAACCGTTAACGTCCGTGAGGGTGGTAGGACTGTTGGGTCTGGTCGTGTGGCTACGATTATTGAGTAATTGGTAAAAAGCTAGATTTTATGGGGCTTTCCGAGAAATCGGGAAGCCCTTTTTGAAACTTTGCAACAGTGAAAATATGTAAAGCGGTGCCAAAACGGTGCCATAAAAAGGGTTTGTCAAGTAAAGTGTGTAAATTAATTTGATTTTTTTCGGCGGTCTTAATT
>ERZ779627.21-NODE-21-length-102174-cov-8.192491_pt1 | contig 102174 bp, 94 predicted proteins | sample MGYA00514191_ERZ779627 | MGnify/ENA primary metagenome ERZ779627 (study PRJEB29562, sample SAMEA4376705) | mouse gut metagenome | isolation source: Cecum | study: EMG produced TPA metagenomics assembly of the A DSS colitis mouse model was used to assess the... | reverse complement strand
ACTCACGGCCTCTTGACCCCCAGTCAAGCGCGCTACCAACTGCGCCACACCCGGACAACGTAGATAATTATACCCTATCCTGCCGGAAAAAGCAAGATCTTTTTGCAGATTTTTTGAATTTTTTCAGCAGGCGACGCCTTTCCCAAAACAGAGGGCCAAAAACCTGCAAGAATACAGGTTTTTCGCCCTCTTGTCTCTCTATCCTGCCGCTTTCAAAAGCCTGGGATTTACAGCACCTTAGATAAAAACTCCCGCAGCCGGGGGTTCTGGGGATTGCCGAAGAAATCCTCCGGGGCGCCCTGCTCCGCGATGTTCCCCTCGTCCATAAAGAGCACCCGGGTAGCAACAGAACGGGCAAACCCCATCTCGTGGGTAACCACCACCATGGTCATGCCGTCGTCCGCCAGCTCCTTCATAATCTCCAGCACCTCCCCCACCATCTCCGGATCCAGCGCAGAGGTAGGCTCGTCAAAGAGCATCACATCCGGGTTCATGGCTAAAGCCCGGGCAATGGCGATGCGCTGCTGCTGCCCGCCGGAAAGCTGCTTGGGGTAAGCGTCGGCCTTGTCCGGCAGGCCCACCCGTTTTAAAAGCTCCAGGGCTTTTTCCCCGGCCTGCTCTTTTGTCATCAGCTTCAGCTTCACCGGGGCCAGCCGGATGTTCTCCAGCACAGACAGATGGGGGAACAGGTTAAACTGCTGGAACACCATGCCCATGCGGGTGCGCAGCTTGTTGATATCGGTTTTGGGATCGGTAATGTCCACGCCCTCAAAGGTAATAGTGCCGCCGGTAGGCTGCTCCAAAAGGTTCAGGCACCGCAGGAAGGTGGATTTGCCCGAGCCGGAAGGCCCAATCACCGCCACCTTCTCTCCTTTGTGGATATGCTCGTTGATCCCGGCAAGCACCATATGATCCCCAAAGGCTTTCGTCAGGTTTTTAACGTCTATCACTGGCCCGCAGCCTCCTTTCCAGCAAATTCAGAAGCCCAGTAAGGGCCAGCACCAGCACCAAATAAATTGCGGCAATGGAAATGTAGGGCATATAAGGGGCATAAGTGCGGCTCTGGACAATCATAGCACCCTTGGTGAGATCCGCCAGCCCGATAAACCCGCACACAGAAGTTTCCTTTAAAAGGGTGATCAGCTCGTTGCCCAAAGCAGGCAATATGTTTTTAATGGCCTGGGGGATAATGATGTACCGCATGGTCTGCACGTAATTCAGCCCCAAAGACCGTCCGGCCTCAGTCTGCCCCAGGTCAATGGACATAATGCCAGACCGCACAATCTCCGCCACATAGGCCCCGGAGTTGATGCCAAAGGACAGCGACGCCACCCACAGCATCATGTCGTCCCTGGCCCACTGGAACACGATAAACCACATAATCAAAAGCTGCACTGTGGTGGGGGTGCCCCGTATAACGGTGAGGTACAGCTTGCACAGCCAGTCCAGAACCCCCAGCAGCACATGGCTCAGGCCCCCTTTGTTCCCTCGCTGGGAATCGTGGGCAGAACGCACCACCGCCACCAGCACCCCGATAATAGTGCCCAGCACCAGTGCCAGCACTGTCACCTCCAGGGTCACCCCGATGCCCCGGGCGAAATAGCGCCAGCGGTTGTCTGTAACAAACGTCTGGATCAACTGATCCCATAGCCACTCCATAAGCTTCCTCTCCTCCTCTGTAAGATCTTAGGGGACTTTTTAAGATCTTGGGGGACTTTTTGAAAAAAAGTCCCCCAAACCCTCAAAAACTTTTCATCGCACCACACGGGGTGGTTACGCTGTGTTTTGCGCCCGGTATCCCTACGTAAGTTATACCCGCTGGGACACATGCAATATTCGCGGTTGCTCACGTAAGCGCGGCACTTTGTGACGCGGCGAAAAGGCCCCGCCAACCAGCGAACGCCAGTGAGCGTCCCCGCGTCTCAGGTCAAGCGTTACGCTTGTTATTCAGCGGTGATGTACTTATCTACAATGGACTGCACGGTGCCGTCGTCAATCAGCTCGCCCAGGGCTGTGTCCACCTTCTCCAGCAGCTCCTCGTTGTCCTTGGCAATGCAGATGGCATACTCTTCCTCAGCATAGGCGGTGTCCAGAATCTTCAGCCCCTCGTTGGCAGCCACAAAAGCCTTGGCAGGCTCGTTGTCAATAACCACGCAGTCCACCTTGCCGGAGAGCAGGGCCATTACCGCGTCTGTACCCTTGTTGTAGCGGGTGACGTTTTCCTCGCCAAAGCCGTCCTCCTCTACAGGGGCAGAGCAGTAGATGTCGCCGGTAGTGCCCTGCTGCACGCCAATCTTCTTGCCTGCCATATCGTCAATGGTAGCAATGTCGCTGCCCTCAGGCACAATAACCACCTGCACAGCAGTGGCATAGCTGCGGGTAAAGTTCACGTTCTTCTGCCGGTCTTCTGTAACCGTCATGCCTGCCATGCCCATGCTGGCCTTGCCGCTCTGGACGTTGGGGATGATGGCGTCAAAATCCACGTCGGAAATTTCAAAGTCCATGCCCAGCTTGTCGGCAATGGCCTTGCCCACCTCGGCGTCAATGCCCACAATATCGTCGCCTTCATAATACTCGTAAGGCTCGAAGAAAGCGTTAGTGGCCATCACCAGGGTGTTGTCCCCGTCGCCAGTGTCTGCGGGCTGGGCGGATTCCTCCCCGGCAGCTTCGGAGCTGGAGGCTGCGCCGCCGGGCTGGGAAGCGCCGGAAGCAGCGTCCTTCGATTCGCCGCAGGCGGCGAAAACGGTGGTCATCAGCAGCAGGGCTGCCAGAAGCAATGCAAATTTTTTCATGTTCTTTTCTCTCCTTACTGGGCCGTTTTCCCCTTCTTTATTGTGAAAACTGCGGCCCGTTTGTGAATTATGGTTTTAGTACAGGCCCTATTATACAGCATATTCTTTCAGTTGAAAAGGGACAAAACGGGAAATTTACCAGGTTTTATGCACATGGTTTTGTATAAAAATACAACTCCGCCTGTTTTCCCCTCCCTTCCCGCCCAGTTGACAAACCCCGATTGGAAAGGTAAACTAATTCTGTACGGAAGGCTCGTAATCACAAAATGCGCGCCATCACAAAGGTTTTAACAGCAGGCAAGGCGTTTTTCCTGAAAATTCCCTGCCCGGTGTCTGGGGCGGCAGGTTTGCAGGGCAGCCCCCAAGAAAGCCGCGCGGAAAGGACGAGAGTATGGAAAAGTACAGCATTTCGCAGGTGGCAGAAAAGTTCGGGCTGGAGCCGCACACCCTGCGGTTTTACGAAAAAGAGGGGATTGTCTCCCCGGGCCGCACGCCCAGCGGCATCCGCACCTATACGGAGGAGGATGTCAGCCAGTTGGAAACAGCCCTGTGCCTGAAAAGCACAGGCATGCCCTTAAAGGAAATCAAGCGGTACTTCCAGCTGGTGCAGGAAGGGGACGCAACCCTGGACCAGCGGCTGGAGATTTTCACCTCCCACCGGGAACGGGTGATAGAGGGCATTGCTGTGATGGAAAAATATCTACAAAAAATCGACCATAAAATTTCCTGGTATCAGGGCTTTGTGGCAAAGAAAAAAGGGGAAAACCAGGAAAATATATGAATAAATTGTAACAGGACTATTGCTTTTCTATAAAGGACAGGCTATACTAAGGGTATAAGCCTGAAAGCCCCCGGCCTTTTCGCTTGCCGGGGGCGCCTTTGTTTTCATCACACTTTTTGGAATAAGGAGAGTGAACTGCGTTGGAAAAGATCATCCGTTTTTTTAAGCTCAAGGAACACGGCACCGACGTAAAGACCGAAGTTATCGCCGGCATCACCACGTTCCTGTCCATGGCCTATATCCTGGCTGTGAACCCCAGCATGCTGGCGGACGCGGGAATGGATCAGGGGGCTGTGTTCACAGCAACCGCTGTGTCCGCCGCCATGGCCACCATCATCATGGGCGTTTTCGCAAATTATCCGGTAGCCCTGGCCTCCGGCATGGGGCTTAACGCCTATTTTGCCTACACCGTCTGCCCCATGCTCATTGGCATGGGCATCACAGACCCCTGGAAGGTAGCCCTCACCGCCATCCTGGTAGAAGGCGTCATCTTCATTATCCTGTCTTTCTTCAAGTTCCGGGAGGCCCTGGTCAATTCCGTCCCCGCCAACCTGAAGTACGGCATCTCCGCGGGCATTGGCCTGTTCATCTCCATTGTCGGCCTTAAAGGCGCGGGCATTGTCACCACAGACGCTTTCGCCATTGTGGCAGAGGACGGCACCGCAACAGTCAGCTCCTCCACCCTGGTCGCTATGGGCAACCTCAGCGATCCCGGCGTAGTGCTGGCCTTTGTAGGGCTTATCGCTATTGGCGTCATGTGGCACTTTAAAATCAAGGGCGCTATCCTGTGGGGCATTCTCGCCACATGGGTGCTGGGCATTATCGCCCAGCTTGCCGGCTGGTATCAGGGCCTGTCCCTTATCCCCGATTTCAGCGCCGGCATCCTGCCCCCGTCCTTAGCCCCCACCTTCTTTCAGTTTGACTTCGCCTTTGTGGGCCAGCATTTTGTAAACTTCGCCGCCATTGTGTTTGCTTTCCTCTTTGTGGATCTGTTCGACACTGTGGGCACCCTTATCGGCGTGGCCGACCAGGGCGGCCTGCTCACAAAGGACGGCAAGCTGCCCAAGGCAGGGGCTGCCCTGATGAGCGACGCTATCGGCACAGTGGCAGGCTCTGTGCTGGGCACCTCCACTGTCACCAGCTATGTGGAATCCACCGCGGGCGTGGCGGAAGGCGGGCGCACCGGCCTGACCGCTATCTCCACTGCCATTATGTTTGTGCTGGCCCTGTTCCTGTCCCCCATCTTCCTGGCAATCCCCAGCTTTGCCACCACGCCGGCCCTGCTGTTTGTGGGCCTGCTGATGATGAAGTCTGTGCTGAAGATGAAGTTTGAAGGGGACATTGCCGACATCGTCGGCGGCTTCCTGGCCCTCATCATGATGCCCTTTACCTATTCTATCGCCAACGGCATCATGTTCGGCATCCTGGCCTGGGTTGTCCTGAAGGTCTGCACCGGCAAGGTTAAGGACGTGCATCCCGTTATGTGGGTGGCCTTTGCCCTGTTCGTGCTGCGTATCATCACCCTGGTCATGCCGGCCTAAAGCCGCGGCGCATCCACGTCTGTCCAAGAGCCTGGGGGCTTGTCCCCAGGCTCTTTTTCTGCCCAGGCCCTTTTCACCCCTTTGTAAAAATTTCCGCTCCCATATTGCAAAAACCAAAAAACTGTGATAGGATAGCCATGCACGCAAAAAGCGGCGGAAGCGGGAAACCGTTTGCGCTGTTTTTTTACATAAAGCTTTCTGCAAAAAACACAGAAGAAACGGTGCAGGGCCTGAAAGGCCACTTTTCCAGGGTTTTTCACAGGCACCCTGTACGGTTTTGCAACGAAAATGGAGGGTATATGGCACAACAGCGGATTCGCAGCATGACAGAAGGAAGCCCTGTAAAGCTGCTCATCAGTTTTGCCCTGCCGCTGATGGTGGGCAATGTGTTCCAGCAGCTTTACACGGTGGTGGATACGGCAGTGGTGGGCCAGGTGGTAGGCGTGGGGGCGTTAGCCTCCCTGGGGGCCGCAGACTGGCTCAACTGGATGACCTTAGGGATCATCCAGGGCTTCACCCAGGGCTTCGCCATTTTAATGGCCCAATATTTCGGCGCCAAGGACTACCGCCAGCTTTCCCGCTCTGTGGGGGCCTCGGTAACCCTAAGCGCCATTGCGGCCCTTTTGCTGCTGGCGGTCAGCCAGCTTGCCATCCTGCCGGTGCTGGGGCTGCTGAACACCCCGGCGGACATCCTGGGCGGCTCTGTGCTCTATCTGCGCATCATGTTTGGCGGCATCCCCATTGTGGCGGCCTATAACCTGCTGGCCTCCATCCTCCGGGCCTTGGGGGACAGCAAAACCCCTTTATACGCTGTGGTGCTGGCCACCTTTGTGAACATCGCCCTGGATCTCCTCTTTGTAATGGGCTTTCACTGGGGCATCGGGGGCGCGGCAGGGGCAACGGTGTTTGCCCAGGCCGTTTCCACCATATACTGCTATGGGAATGTGCGGAAAATCACCATCATCCGCCTGGAAAAAACAGATTTCAAGCTCCAGCGGGACATGGTGACAGCCCTTCTCCGGCTTGGCTCGCCCGTAGCCATGCAAAACGCCATTATCTCCGTAGGCGGCATGGTGGTGCAGTCTGTGGTCAACCGCTTTGGCATGCTGTTTATTGCAGGCTTTACCGCCACCAACAAGCTGTACGGCATCCTGGAGATTGCCGCCACCTCTTACGGCTATGCGGTCACTTCCTATGTAGGCCAGAACCTGGGGGCAAAGCTGCTGGCCCGCATCCGCCAGGGAATGCGGGCCGCCGCTTTGGTGGCCCTGATCACCTCCATGGTAATTGCCGCAGCCATGCTGCTTTTCGGCAAAAGCATCCTGGGCCTGTTCATCTCCGGCACCCCGGAGGAGATTGAAGCCTCCATGGCCATTGCTTACCACTATCTGGCGCTGATGAGCCTGGGCCTGCCCATCTTATATATGCTGCACATTTACCGTTCCGCCCTCATGGGCCTGGGGGACACGGTTATCCCCATGAGCTCCGGCTTTGTGGAGATGGCTGTGCGCATAGGCATTGCCCTTTTCCTGCCCCTGGCTATAGGGCAGGAGGGCATCTATTACGCAGAGGTAGGCGCCTGGACAGGGGCCGCCCTGCTGCTGGTGGCAGGATATTATGTGCGGATGCATGGGCTTAGCCAGCGGGAGCAGCGGGCTTTATAGGTAACGCGGCAAAGCCGCGTGCTATGGGGAATCTGTTTACCTAAATTGGTTTTACATTCGTTTTAGAATCAAATCCGTTTTCAAAAGGATTTGTGGGAGTTTGAGGGCAAGGCCCTCAAAGGGATGCCTGCGCAAGGAAGGAGTAAAACAATGGAAAAAGCGGTTCGCGAAAACAGCATTACAGAAGGGGTCATCTGGAAACAGCTTCTCATCTTCTTTTTCCCCATCCTTATCGGCACCTTTTTCCAGCAGCTCTATAACACAGTGGACACCATCATCGTGGGCCAGTATGTGGGCACACAGGCCCTGGCGGCAGTGGGCACCACCGGCACCCTCATAAACCTGCTGGTAGGCTTCTTTGTGGGGCTTTCCTCCGGCGCCACCGTAATCATCTCCCAGTTTTTCGGCGGCGGCGACTGGAAGAACCTCTCCAAAGCCGTCCACACCTCTGTGGCCCTGGCCCTGGGGGGCGGGGCGGTTATCATGGTGCTGGGCCTGCTCACCGCAAGGCCCTCCCTGGGGCTTTTAGGCGTGCCGGAGGAAATCCTGGACGACGCCCTGCTGTACCTGAACATCTACTATGGAGGCATTGTTTTCTGCATGATCTATAACGTGGGCACCGGCGTGCTGCGGGCCATCGGGGACAGCCGCATGCCCCTGTATGTGCTCATTGCCTGCTGCCTTGTAAACATTGTGCTGGACTTGCTCTTTGTGGTGGTGTTCCACTGGGGGGTGATGGGCGTGGCCCTGGCCACCGTCCTTTCCCAGGTGGTCAGCGCTGTCCTTATCATGCTGCGGCTCATGTGTACAAGGGAAGGCTACCGGGTAGAGCTTCGGCACATCCGGTTTGACAGGAGCATTTTAAAGAACGTCATCCGCATTGGCCTGCCCGCCGGCCTGCAGTCTGTCATGTACTCCTTCTCCAACCTGGTTATCCAGGCCAGCATCAACTCCTTTGGCACCGACGCCATTGCCTCCTGGGCAGCCATCGGCAAGATAGACGGCTTTATCTGGATGGTGATGGGCGCTTTCGGCATCTCCATCACCACCTTTGTGGGGCAGAACTTCGGGGCCAGGAAGTACAGCCGGGTAAAGCGCAGCGTAAAGGTGTGCCTGGGGCTGACCTTAGGCACCACCCTGGCCCTCAGCGCCCTGATGCTGGCGTTTATGGAGCCGCTGCTGCGGTTTTTCACCGGGGACGAAACGGTTATCGCCATCGGGCAGCGCTTTTTGTGGATATTAGGCCCCTCCTATTTCCTGTTCGTGTTCATCGAAATCTTCTCCGGCGCCATCCGGGGGGCTGGGGAAGCCCTGCAACCCATGCTCATCACCACCTTCGGGGTGTGCGGCCTGCGGGTTTTATGGATTTTTGCGGCAGTGCCCTTCCTGCCCACCATGGAGATGGTGGCTATGAATTATCCCGTCACCTGGGCGGTGACAGCCCTGGTGTTCACCGTCTATTATCTGCGGATGAACTGGCTCAAGCGCTGTATCAAGTCCAGCGGGGCACAGCCGGAAGAAACGCCGGAGCCTGCCTGAGCCTTCCCTTTCCCAAACCATCCCCCTGCCCTCCTGCCTGCCAGCAGGAAGGCAGGGCTTTTTGCTTTCCGCCCCAGCCATGCACAGCCTGTCAGGGGAACGCATAGCATATACAGGGCGCAAGTGGAAAGGAGGACTTTTTTTGGCAGAGTATGTAGCGACAGGCGTGGACATCTCCCAGTTTAACGGAGATGTGGATATAGGGGCGCTAAAGGGCAAAGTGGATTTCGTCATAATCCGCTGCGGCTATGGTAGCGACTACGCTTCCCAGGATGACGTACAGTATCAGGCAAATGTAAGGAAATGCGAAGCGGCAGCCATGCCCTACGGAGTGTACCTGTACTCCTATGCCCGCAACACGGACATGGCCCGCAGCGAAGCCCGCCACACCCTGCGGCTGCTCCAGGGGCGCAGGCCCCTGTACGGGGTGTGGTATGACGTGGAGGACGTGGCCCTGCCCGCAGGGGAAACCCTGATTGACAACTGCGTAACCTACTGCCGGGAGATGGAAAAGGCCGGGCTGTACTGCGGCATCTACTCCTCTTTAAACTGGTGGCGCACCCGGCTGAACAGCTCCCGGTTAAACCCCTTTGACAAATGGGTGGCCCAGTGGAACGACACCCTGGACTACCAGGGGGCAGGGCTGTGGCAGTATACAGACAGGGGCGTGATAAACGGCAGGCGTTTCGACATGAACAGGGCCTTCCGGGACTATCCCGCCATCATAAAGGGAATGGAGGGTACGGATATGACCCGAGCCGAGGTGGCAAAGCTTGCCCGGGAGGAAGCCCAGGCAGTGTATGACAAAAACGAGGCCCGGTATCCCCGCATTTCCTCCCTGCCAGACTGGGCCAGAGGCCCGGTGGAGGAGGTCTACCGGCGGCTGGATCTGCTGGGCACAGAGGACAGCGGGAAAGACACCCGGATAGACGCCAGCGAAACCTATGCCCGGGCGCTGGTTGTCATCGAGAAGGTGCTGCGCCTGCTGGATGAGCTGGAGGAAAAAGAGCCATAAGCAGCAAAAGGCCCCCAATCCCTGCGGATTGGGGGCCAAAGCTTTCTCACGCCCTGTTTTTATTCAAACTGGGCGGCAGCCTTCTTCAAAGTCTCAATAATCTCAATGTGCTGGGGGCAGTGGGACTCGCAGTTCCCGCACTGGATGCAGTCGGAGGCCTTGCCGCCGTCCTTTGTCACCCTGCCGTATTCGCCCTTGGAGCTTTCCGGGTTATTATACAGGGTAAGCTTGTTCATGGCTGTGAACACAGAGGGGATGTTAATCTTCTGGGGGCAGCCGTCCACACAGTATTTGCAGCCGGTGCAGGGGATGGTGGGGATGCTGTTCAGGATCTCCACAGCCTTGCCCACAACCTCCCGCTCGCTGTCGGAAAGGGGCTTAAAGTCTGCCATGTAGGAAATGTTGTCGTTTAACTGGGCCTCGTCGGACATGCCGGAAAGCACCGTCACAATCCCGTCCAGAGAGGCGCAGTACCGCACAGCCCAGGAGGGGATGGACATCTCCGGATTAGCGTCCTTAAAGAGCTTCTGCACCTCGGGGGTCATGGTGGCAAGGGAGCCGCCCTTTACAGGCTCCATGATGATCACAGGCACATTATGCCTGCGGGCCGCCTCATAGCACAGCCTGGACTGGACGCTGTCGCTTTCCCAGTCGGCATAGTTAATCTGAAGCTGCACAAACTCCGCCTCCGGGTGCTTTGTAAGGATATCCTCCAGCACGTCCGCAGTGTCGTGGAAAGAGAAGCCGATATGCTTTATCTTTCCCTCTTCCTTCATCTTCTGGACAAAGCCCCAGGCGTCCAGCTCCTCAGACTTTTTGGCGGTGTCCCGGTTCAATGCGTGGAGCAGATAAAAATCATAGTAGGAAAGGCCCGCCCTGTCCAAAGACTCCTGGAAAATGGGAGCCATGTCCTCGGGCTTCTTAATGTCGAACATAGGCAGCTTGCTGGCGCACTGGAAGCTTTCCCTGGGATAGCGATCCACCACAGCTTCCTTTAAAGCCACTTCCGATTTGCCGCCGATATACACATAAGCCGTGTCAAAATAGGTAAAGCCTTTTTCCATAAAGGCGTCCACCATCTTTTTCGTCTGCTCCATGTCAATTTCCTGATCCTTCATGGGCAGGCGCATCAGGCCAAAGCCCAGCTTTTTAATGCTTTCTCCTAAGTACTTGTCAGCCATTGCCAACACTCCTTCTCGTTTTCTTCCTGAAAAACTGTTTTTTACGGGCCGCGTTGGAATGCCCCATCCGCGCACATTTTCAAAACAGGCATTCCCTTTCTTTATTATAAAGCTTAAAGCACACTTAAAGTCAAGACAGTTTTTTGTAAACACCTGTTAAGATTTTTCCCCTGGCAAATTCCCGCCCCGCCTGCTATACTGGAAGAAACACAGCGAAAGGGGGGAGAAACACCATGGACAAAAAACGGATATGCAAAGCCGCAGTCCTGCTCTGCGGGCTGGCCCTCTGCGGGGCCGCCGTCTACCTGCTGCGGCCCCCCTGCCTGATTTTGCAGCACACCGGCCTGTACTGCGCCGGCTGCGGCACCCAGCGGATGATAACCGCCCTGCTGCAGGGGGATATTCCCAGGGCCTTTTCCCACAACCCCTTTATGTTCCTTGCCCTGCCCCTAGGGGCGATCTATGCCCTGTGGGAGGGCTGGCGGTATGGGTTCGGAAAACCGCCCCTCTATAAAAGAAAGGGGACGCGCCTGGCTCTTTTAGGCGTGCTCCTGCTGGCAGCAACCTTCACCCTGCTGCGAAACCTGCCGGGCTTCTCCCTGCTCGGCCCGTAGCGCCTGCCCCACCCGACGCCCCGCCTGCCCCTGCCGCCAGCAAGCTGGCGCCCTGGGGGAGGGCTGCGCCCTCCCGGCCCCGGCTTCGCCGGGGCGGCAGGCGGGCGGCTTTTTTGTTCCTGCCTACTTCTTGATATACGCCAGCCCGCAGGCCCCGGGGCCTGTGTGGGTGCCCACAATGCTGCCGATGTCCAGCTTATGTACCTCCCGCTTTTTCAGTTCCCCGCTCATGAACTCCATAAAGTCATCCCGGGTCTGGGGCACAGCGGCATGTCCCACTGTCACGCTGTAGTCGGCGGAAATCGGCTCCTTGTCCACTAAGCCCTGCATAAACTTAAAAGCCGCTTTCTTCCCCCGGGCCTTGCCCACCACCTCAACCAAGCCGTCTTTCAGGGTGATAATGGGGCATATGCCCAGTATGCTGGCCACCAGGGCGCTGGTGGCGGAAAGCCTGCCGCCCATTTTCAAATACTTCAAATCGTCAATCAAGGCCCACAGCCGCACCCGGGGCACCAGTTCCTCCACCTGCCGGGCAATTTCCGCCCCAGGCAGGCCCCTGTCCCGCATTTTCACAGCCTCCTCCACCAGCAGACCCAAAGCGAAGGTCACGTTCAGCGTGTCCGGCAGATAGATGTTCTCCGCTCCCAGAATGTCCTTTGCCACAGTGGCAGACTGGAGGGTGCCGCTCATGCGGGAGGAGATAAACAGGCACACCACCTCGTCCCCGCTGTCCTTGTATTCCGAAAATTTCTTTTCAAAGAAGGCCGGGGAAATCTGGGCGGTTTTAGGCAGCTCGCTTGCCTGGGACAGCTTTGCGTAAAACTCGTCGTTTGTAATGTCTATGTTAGCCCGGAAGCTTTCCTCCCCGAAGTTCACCGTAATGGGCAGCATCTCCACGCCCAGTTCCTCGCACCGCGCAGGGCTTAAATCGCAGGAGCTGTCCGTTAAAATCTTTACCATATGCAGTCAGCCTTTCTCTCACTTGTATTTTTACCACACGCTGCCTTTACAGCTTTAAAAGGGGCACTGTTTTGCGGCACGCCTCAATGGCAGCCGTATCCGGCAGGGCCGGGATGGCCCCTGTTTTGGTGGCGCACACAGCCCCGGCGGCATTTGCGAAGTCCACAAAGCCCTCCAGTTCTCCCTGGGCAAGCTCCCCGGGCTTTTTGCCGCTCTGCACAATTTTCGCCAGCAGCGCCCCAAAGAAGCTGTCCCCAGACCCGGTGGTGTCCTTCACCTGGGTGTCATAGGTGTTCTTCCGGAAGGAATAGCCTTTGGTGAACACAGCGCACCCTTTGGGGCCCATGGTCACCACCACCACGCTAACGCCCTTGGAAAGCAGGGCCTTGGCCCCCTCTTCCATGCCCTCCTGCTCAGTCAGCAGGGAAAGCTCCTCGTCGGAAACCTTCATAATGTCTGCCTGGGGAATCAGGCTGCGCATCCGGGCCACGCCCTCCTCCTGGCTGGGCCACAGGGGCGGCCGCCAGTTGGGATCATAGGCCGTCACCTTCCCCTGGCTTCTGGCATACCCCACCAGCTCCTCCACAGCGGAGCGGGAAGGCTCTGCTGTCAGCAGCAAAGAGCCAAAGCATAAAAGCCCGCACTGATCTATCAGCTTCCGCTCCTGCTCCCCGGCGGCAAGGCGGGTGTCCGCGCCGGGATTGCGGTAAAAGCTGAAGTCCCTGTCCCCTGTTTCGCTAAGCTGGACAAAGGCCAGGGTGGTGGCGTAGTCCGGATCCTGGGAAAGGCCCTGGGTTTCCACGCCGCAGCCCTGCAGGGTGTCTGCAAGGAAATCCCCGAACATGTCCTTCCCCACACGGCCTAAAAACCCGGCGGACACCCCGGCCCGCAGGGCCTGCACCGCCACATTGGCAGGTGCCCCGCCGGGATTGCGGGCAAAAAGCAGCCTGCCGTCCTCTGTTGTCCCTACAGGAGTGAAATCAATCAAAAGCTCGCCCATGGATAAAAGCTGTGCCATGTTTATCTTCCTTTCTATATGTCCCTGAGCCGCCGCACCATCGCTGCGCATGGAAACTGCCGGTACAGCTTCTCAAAAATATACTCTACTATATAATACCTCTTGCAGGGCCTTTTGGCAAGATTTTTCCAAGGGATTTTTCTAAAGAAAAGGCCCCTGGCAGAAGCCTGCCGGGGCCTTTTTCCGTCTCACTCTTAAAACCTGTTTGCCCGCCGCCTGATCTGGCGGCTCCGGCTATAAACAGGTTCTTATTTTTTCCCTCTGGCAGGGGCTTTCTTTGCCCTGGGGGCCTTTGCAGGGGCCGCCCCCTCGGAAGCCTTCCTCACAGCAGGCTTTGCCACTGTTTCCTTCACTGCCTCCTTCACGGTGGCGGCAGTCTCTTTCACAGCCTCCTCCACCTTCTTGGCAGCCGCCTTCACCGCCTCTTTCTTAGGGGCGGCAGGCTTTTTCGCGGTTTTGGTGACAGTTTTTGCAGGAGCGCTCTCCCCGGCAGGGACAAGCTTCCACTGCTGGCCCACGCCGTCCACGTCATCCCAAAGCTGGGCAGACGCGCCGTCCTCCTCGCTCATGTCCACAATATCCAGCACCTTGCCGGACTGGACGTTCAAAAGCTTCTTGTAAGTAGCGGTAATCTTCACCAGCTCCCACTGCTGGCTGGATGCGTCCTCCACCTTTTCCCAAAGGTGCGCCCACGCGCCGCTTTCCACGCTGCCATGCACCACGTCCAGGGCCTTGCCGCTAAGCTTGTTGATAAGCCGTCCGCCGTCCTGGGCCCACAACTGGGCATCCTCTCCGGTGGGGGCAGCCTGGCACACTCCCTGGCCGTTCTCCACGCCAGCGGCCTGCAGGGCCTTGCCAGTCCTGCGGTTTACAATCATAAATTCTGCCGTTTTCTTCCCAGCCATATCCTTACTTCCTTTCAGCTCGCCATTGCACAGTTTATAAATATACAAAGGGCCTTGTTGCCTGTTTTCCGCGCGGCAGCACCGTTTCGCAACGCTTTCCGCTGTTATCATTATAGCGGTTCATTCTCTTTCTGTCAAATATCACTCCTTTGTGAAAAAGGTGTTTTCCCCGCATATGGCCCCGCTTTTTAGCGAACCGCCCCCCTTAGGGCATGAATTTTTAGCCATTATAGGTAATTCTTTCCTCCAGGGCGCTTTTAAATTCGGCAAAAAATAAATTCCGGAATCTGGGAAAAACCCGCTTGGAAAAGCTATTTCCCTGGTGTATACTATAAGTGCTGCCTTTTCCGCCGGCAGCTTTGCAACTGTAAAAAACATACGCACAGCCAATAAACGGGACGGCGTTTCCAGGCGCAGAAAGGAGCGGCATACATGGCACAGACAGACCAGACAAGGGGGCAGCGGCTCCACCCGGATCCGGCTGCGGGGCTTTCCTCCCAGCAGGTTGCCGGGCAGATACAGCGGGGCCTGCACAACGGGGATTCCGGCGTGAAAAGCAAAACCGAGGGCCAGATTATCTGGGAAAACGTGTTCACCTTTTTTAACCTTCTGAACTTCGCCCTGGCGGCAGCGGTTATCCTGGTAGGCTCTCCCCGCAGCGCCCTTTTCATGGGGGTTATCCTCTCGAATATCGTCATCGGATCCTTCCAGGGCATCCGCGCCAAGCACACCATAGACAAGCTCTCCCTCATCTCCTCCCCCAAGGCGGCTGTCCTGCGGGACGGCAAGCGCCAGACCATCCCGGTGGAGCAGGTGGTCTTAGACGATATCCTCCTGCTCACCGCTGGCAACCAGATCTGCGCCGACGCGGTGGTGGCAGCCGGGGAGTGCGAGGTAAACGAATCCCTGATAACCGGCGAGTCCGATCCCGTTTTAAAGCAGCCGGGGGAATCCCTGCTTTCCGGCAGCTTTGTGGTAAGCGGCCAGTGCTCCGCCCAGGTAGAGCATGTGGGTGCGGAAAACTATGCCAACAAAATCGCCGGGGACGCCAAATACATGAAAAAGCGGAATTCCGAAATTATGGATTCCATTGACCTGATTGTAAAAATCATCGGCTTTGCCATCCTGCCCATTGGCGGCCTGCTGTTCTGGAAGCAGTATTTCGTCCTGGGGGACACCTTCCAAGGCTCTGTGGTCAGCACCTGCGCCGCCATGGTGGGCATGATTCCCGAAGGCCTGGTGCTGCTCATCAGCTTGGCCTTTGCGGTCAGCGTCATCAAGCTTTCCCGGCACAAAACCCTGGTGCAGGATATGTACTGCATCGAAACCTTAGCCCGGGTAGACACCCTGTGCCTGGACAAAACCGGCACCATCACCGAAGGCTCCATGCAGGTGGACGGGCTTTCCCCCTTTGAAAGCCATACGGAGCCGGAAATGAAAGAAGCCCTCACCGCCCTGGTGAACAGCCTCCAGGATGACAACCCCACCTTCCTGGCCCTGAAGGATTACCTGCCCGGACAAAGCGCTTGGTATGCCTCCGGCACGGTGCCCTTCTCCTCTGCCCGGAAATGGTCAGGGGCCTTCTTCCCCGGCAAGGGGGCATATGTGATGGGGGCCGGGGAATTCATTCTGGGAGAGGGGTTTTCCGCCCGGTTCCCCCAGGCAGAGGAATATTCCAAAAACGGCCAGCGCGTCCTGCTGCTGGCCCGGTCGGACAGCCCCTTTGAGGACAAGTCCCTGCCAGAGGGCCTGGAGCCTATGGGCCTTGTGCTGATAAGCGACAAAATCCGCCGGGAAGCCCCCCGCACCCTGCGGTACTTTGCCGACCAGGGGGTGGACTTAAAGGTTATCTCCGGGGATAATGCCGTCACCGTCTCCCAGATAGCCAAACGGGCGGGGCTGGAAAACGCGGACAGATACTGCGATGCCACCACCCTGCGCAGCGACGAGGATATCCGCCGGGCTGTAAGCGAATACGCTGTGTTCGGCAGGGTGACTCCCCAGCAGAAGCTGGCCTTTGTAAAGGCCTTAAAGGAGGACGGCCACACCGTTGCCATGACCGGGGACGGGGTAAACGACGTGCTGGCCTTAAAGGAAGCCGACTGCTCCATTGCCATGGCCTCCGGCAGCGACGCCGCCCGCACCGTCTCCAACCTGGTGCTTTTAGACTCCAACTTCGCCTCCATGCCCCTGGTGGTGCAGGAGGGCCGCCGCTCCATCAACAACCTCCAGCGCTCCAGCTCCCTGTTCCTGCAAAAAACTATCTTCTCCGCCCTCATCGGCGTGCTGTTTATTTTCATCAATTATACTTACCCCTTCGAGCCTATCCAGCAAACCCTCATCAGCTCCCTCACCATCGGCGTGCCCAGCTTCATCCTGGCCCTGGAGCCGAACCGGGACCGCCTGCGGGGGAAGTTCATCTTCAACGTCCTGAAAATGTGCATCCCCGCCGCCCTCACCATGACCGCGAACATTGTCCTGCTGTGTGCCCTCAGCGGCCCCCTGGGCCTTGCCCCCCAGGAGATGTCTACCCTGGCGGTTATCCTCACCTCCCTCACAGGCTTCATCATGCTCTTTAAGGTCTGCACCCCCTTCAATTCCCTGCGGGGCTTCCTGTTCGGGGGCCTGCTCACCGTGTTCGTGGTGGCCCTTTTGTTCCTGGGGCAGTTCTTCTCTCTGGTAAGCCTCACCCTGCCCATGCTCATTGCCCTGCTGCCCATGCTCCTTTTCGCCATCGTCCTGATGCTGGCCCTGCTCCACTTTATAGACCACGTCATCGCAAACTCCCAAAGCCCCATGTATCCCTTCAGAAAGCACCGCCGCGCCCGCAAGCGCAGCGCTTAGGGCGCTTCCCGAAGAACCCGCTTAAGGACTTCCGCCCTTAAGAATCCCTCGCTTCGCTCCCCGCGCACCTCCCCCTGGTGCGGGCAGGCGCCTGGCGGCACGCGGCCAGCCCCGCATGCCCCTAATAAACCGCAAAAAGGGAAGCCCCCGCAAAACCTGCGGGGGCTTCCCTTTTATGAGGATGTAGTATGAAAAGGATAACTTATAAGCAGTTGGAGAAGAATCTGCCAGCCTGGACATTTCCTTATGGTTTATGGTATAATCATACCCGAACAGTCCTGAGATTTCTACAAGAAAAACATCTGCTTTTATAACAATCGTATTTTTCCCACAAAGGAGGGGTGTCCTGTGGCTCAAATCCACCGGCGGGAGGACGATTCGGAAATCATGTACTATAACGACCCCGAGGTTCCCTTTTATGTCAGAGACCATTCCCGCCTTTCCATGTTCCCCAACCGGGAAATGCTCGCCCACTGGCACGAGGACATTGAATACATCCACGTGCGGGAAGGGAAAATGGCTTACCATGTCAACGGCGTGGAAATCCCCCTGGGCGCCGGCCAGGCTGTGCTGATAAACGCCAGGCAGCTTCACCATGCCCAGGCCACCAGCGGGGAGGACTGCGTCTACCTGGCAGTGCTGTTCCGCCCGGAAATCCTCAGCAATAACATTGCCCTGCGCAGCAATTATATCGACCCCGTCATAAGCGCCCATATCCCCTACCTGCTTCTGGAGGAAAGCCATCCCCTCTGCATCTGCCTGGACGAAGCCGCCCGGCTCCACCGGGAAAAGGCCCCTGCCTTTGAGCTGCGTGTTTTAAGCCAGCTCAACCAGATGTGGGCCTTGTTCTTCCAGCTTGTCCAGCAGGAAAGCAACGCCGGCCCGCCTCCCCAGTCCGACCCGGACGTAGCCGTACAGAAGCAGATGGCAGACTACATTTACCGGAACTATCCCCACAGGCTCACCCTGGGGCAGATAGCCCAGGCCGGGGGCGTGTGCAAAAGCAAGTGCTGCCAGATTTTCAAAAAATATTTCCGGAAAACCCCCGGCGAGTTCCTCATGGCCTACCGCCTGGAGGCCGCCGCCCACCTGCTGCGCACCACCGGGCAGTCTGTTACAGAAATCGCCTATGCCTGCGGGTTCAACAGCCCCAGCTACTTCACAGAGGCCTTCCGCCGGGAGCACGGCTATACCCCCCGCCGCTTCCGCCAGCAGTCCTCTGGGGAAAAATAAGGGCATTTTTTCGTGGAAAACAGAAATTCCCTGCTGGGAAATGGGCTGTGGGCATTGCAATTTTCAGAAAATGTGATATAATGTGGGTGTAAAAATATATGGAGGTGTTCCCTATGCCTTATGTTATCAATGACGAGTGCATCGCTTGCGGCGCCTGCGCCAGCGACTGCCCTGTTGACGCCATCTCTGAGGGCGACGGCAAGTACGTAATCGACGGCGATACCTGCATCAGCTGCGGCGCTTGCGCCGGCACCTGCCCTGTAGGCGCTCCTGTCGAGGGCTAATTGGCATTGCCAAACAAGAAAAGCGGAGTCTGGGAAGGGGAATTTCCCTTTTGCAGGCTCTCTTTTTGTATACAGGAAAAGGGGGTGCGCTATGGAACCGCGCTGGGAAACCCTGGCCCCGGACTGCCGGGTGCAGGTGACAAAAGAGCACAGCTTTAATACAGACACCCTGCTGCTGGCAGATTTTTCCAGGCCAAATCCCGGGGAGTCCTGCGCAGACTTTGGCACTGGCTGCGGAGCCATCCCCCTTTTGTGGGCCGCCCGGGGAAAGCCCGGGGCTGTGCAGGCCATAGAGCTGCAAAAAGAGGCGGCGGCCCTTGCGGCGGCTTCGGTACAGGCCAGCGGGCTTTCCGGCGTCATCACGATTCTACAAGGGGATGTGCGGCAGATAAAGTCCCTCCTGCCCCATGAAAGCCTGGACTTGGTGGCCTGCAACCCGCCCTACCAGGCGGCGGGCACAGGCCTTTTAAGCCCCAGCCCGGCCCGGGCCTTGGCACGGGTGGGCAGCACCCTTTCTTTGGAAGAGCTGGGGCGCTCCGCGAAATTTGCCCTGCGGTATGGGGGCAGGCTCTGCGTCTGCCTGCGGGTGCAGCGCCTGCCCCAGGCAATCCTGGCCTTTGGGCAGATGGGCCTGGAGCCAAAGCGCCTGCGCCTTGTGCAGCAGCGCCTGGACAAAGCCCCTTACCTGTTCCTGCTGGAGTGCCGCAAGGGCGGGAAGCCCGGCCTGGAGATGCAGCCTGCCCTGCTGCTGGAACATCCCGTCGGCGCCCCCTCCCCAGAGCTTGCCAGCATATACGGGGACTATCGTAATCGCACTTAAAAATTCGGTTCGTACCAATTTTCAAGCAGGAGGCTTTTGCCTCTTTATGAACTGCGATAACTATGCAAGAATTGAAACTTGAAGGTTTTAGGAGATTCCTAAGAACCCTTTTCCTCAAAAAGGGTTCTTAGGCGGGGTTTGGGGCTATGTCCCAACCGCCGGAGGCGGCCTTAAGGAGGGCGGCACATGCTGGAAAAAGGCGCGTTATACATAGTGGGCACACCCATTGGGAACCTGGGGGACTTCTCCCCCCGGGCCAGGGAGGTGCTGGGGGCAGCGAACTTCATCGCGGCGGAGGACACCCGGGTAACCCGGGGGCTGCTCACCCATTTCGACATCCACAAGCCCCTCGTCAGTTATTTCGAGCACAACAAGCTGGACAGGGGGGCGCAAATCCTGGCCCGGCTAAAGGGGGGCGAAACCTGCGCCCTGGTTTCCGACGCAGGCATGCCCGCCATCTCCGATCCCGGGGAAGCCCTGGTGGCCTCCTGCGCCCGGGAGGGCCTGCCCGTATACGTGGTGCCTGGGCCAACGGCGGTGATTTCCGCCCTGGCTGTCAGCGGCCTGCCCACCGGGCGCTTCACCTTTGAGGGCTTTCTAAGCGTCAATAAGCGCAGCCGCCGGGAGCACCTGCTGGCAGTGGAAAAGGAGGAGCGCACCATGGTTTTCTATGAAGCCCCTCATAAGCTGCGCAAAACCCTCTCCGACTTCTCCAAAACCTTTGGGCCGGACAGGCCCATAGCTGTGGTGCGGGAGCTTACGAAAATCCACGAAGAGGTGTGGCGCACCACCTTAGGGGAAGCCGCCGCCCGTTACCGGGAGCAGGAGCCTCGGGGAGAATATGTGCTGGTTATCAAGGGGGCCTCCCCCGCCCCCCAGGAGGAAAGCGGCCCCTCCCTGGAGGAAGCCGTCGCTCTGGCCCGGGCACAGATGGAAACAGGCCTTTCCCCCAGCGCCGCCGCCAAGGAGGCCGCCAAAGCCACTGGCCTGCGCAAAGGGGATATCTACCGGATGATAGCCGAGGAAAAGAGAGAGGGGGAAAGCCTGTGAAGCCTGCATACGTTATCTGGGACTGGAACGGCACCCTGCTGGACGATGCCCAAACCTGTGTAGACACCATGAACGCCATGCTCAGCAGGCGGGACCTGCCTCTTCTCACCATGGCCCGATACCGGGAGATTTTTACCTTCCCTGTGGAAAACTATTACCGCGCCGCCGGCTTCGATTTCGCAAAGGAGCCGTTCCCCCTGCTGGCGGAGGAATATATCCGCCCCTATAACCAGGCCGCCGCTGCCTGCGGCCTGTGCCCCGGCGCAAAGGAAGCCCTGGAGAAGCTTAAAGCCTGGGGCGTGGGACAGGCTGTGGCCTCTGCCTCCCATCAGGAGGCCCTGGAGGAGCAGGTAAAGGCCCTGGGCATTGAGGGCTATTTTGACGCACTCCTGGGCATCCGGGACGTGCTGGGCGCTGGGAAAGCCGGGGTGGCCCAAAGATACCTCCAGGCCCGCTGCCTTTCCTCTGGGCAGGTGTGGTGCGTGGGGGACACCCTTCACGACTGGGAGGTGGCGGCAAAGATGGGCTGCCGCTGTGTGCTGGTGGCCCAGGGCCACCAGAGCGCCAGGCGGCTTGCCCAGTGCCCCGCCCCTGTCCTGCCTTCCCTTTTCGACCTGCCCGCCTTTTTCCAAAGCCAGGAAAACCTATAAAGGAGGAACCCGTTATGATAAAGCTGGGTGTATGCACGGGAATGGAAAACGCCAAAGCCTTGGCCCAAACCGGCTTTGATTACATTGAAACCAGCCTCAGCGCCGTTGCCGCCATGTCCGAGGAGGACTTCCAGCAGGCCGAGAAAACCCTTCTGGAATCGGGCCTTTCCTGTGAGGCCATGAACGTGATGATGCCGGGGGAAATCCCCCTTACAGGCCCCCAGGCAGATGTATCCCGGGCCGGGGAATATCTCTGCCGGGCCTTCAGCCGCGCCCAAAAGCTGGGGGCAGAGATCATTGTCTTTGGATCCGGGGCAAGCCGCCAGGTGCCGGAAAACTTCCCCCATGAAAAAGCCTTCCGGCAGCTAGGGGATTTCCTCACCCTGGCAGACGGCCTTGCCGGGAAAAACGGCCTGCGCATTGCCATAGAGCCGTTGCGCTATCAGGAGTGCAACATCCTCCATTTCGTCTCGGAAGCCCTTATCCTGGCCTCCCTGCTCCGGCTCCCCCATGTAGGCGTGCTGGGGGATACCTACCACATGGCCGCTGGAAACGAATCCCTTTCCGCCCTTGCAGAGGCAGGGGAACTGCTGTGGCATGTCCACATGGCAAGGCCCCAGAACCGGGCCTATCCCAGCAGGCAAGACCCGCAGCAGGATCGGGAGGCTTATGCCGCCCTCTTTTCCACCCTGCGGGCCATGGACTATGAGGGCCGGGTAAGCGTGGAGGGCCAGTGCGCAGACTTCCTGCCCGAGGCCAAAGAAAGCTTCGCTTTGCTTAACAGCCTGCGGGCCTGATGTATAGTGATTTTCAAGTGTGTTTACTATATCTCCCCTCCATAAGACAATAAAGCAAAAACAGCATGTGCGTTTTATAGCACATGCTGTTTTTTACTGTTTCATGAAGCCGGAAGCGCTCTTACGCCTCCTCTGCCGGGGCGTAAGATTCCATCTCCGTAAGCTGCTTCCAAATCATGTTTACTTCCTCTGTGCAGCTAAAATAGGTGCTGGTGAGAAGGTTTGTGGCAATGCCCAGCTTTTCCGCGTACACATTGATGTTTTTCCAGTCTGCCCGCTCATAGCTGATGGCCAGGTCATACAGCGCGCCGCAGCGGCCCTCGTGGCGCAGCAGAGCGTCCTTAATCTCCTCTGCTACAGGCACAGTAGAAAGGATTTCCTCCAAAGGAGCGGCAATGAGGTAATCCAGGGTGGAGAACATGCCCATCAGGTAAGCGTCTGTGCGGCTGATAGGCATATTCTTTGCATAGCGCATCAACTCGCTGCAGAAGCTGGCCCGCATAAAGGAAAGCTTCAGGAATTCCTCTGAATCCGGGTCAATTTCATTTTCCGCGTTGCTGGCGCTCAAAAGGTAAATCCACTGTTTAAGCTGCCCAATGCCCAGCGTCATAATGGCCTGCCGGATAGTGGTAACCCGGCTGGTGGAGAAATAGGCTGTGTTCGCCACCCGCAGCAGGCCATAGGTCAGCGTGGCGTCTGTGGCGATAATCTGCTCTATCTCCTCCATATCCGGCTCTTCCTGCACCACAGCCACCATCAGCCGGAAGAAGTTGCTCTGGAGATACCCGCTGGTGTGGGCCTTGGTGGCAAGCTTCTGGGCCACATAAGAGCCTTGCATAGCATCCACGCCCATGGAAACGGCTTTGTTATAAATCTCCTCTGTTTCCACCTGGGTGGCAATGCACTGCTTATTCATGCTGTGGGCCATCTCAATGATGTTGCGCAAAGAAGCGTCGGCAGTTGTCTCAAAGTTCAGCTTGATGTAATCAATCTCCCCCATCAGCGCCATGTACCGGGGAGAAAAGCGGAACTCGTTCACCGCAATCTTATACCCATCCCTGGCAAACTGCTGCACAAAGCGCATGGCAAAGGGGTGGATAATCACGCTGTCATCTATCTGGATGACAAGGCTTTCCTTCCCGAAAAGCCGGGGAGCCTTGCGCATCAGAAGGTTTGTGGTAAATGTCATGAAGTGGACCGGGCCTTTTAGGGAGCGCTCCACGTTTTGCAGCAAAAAGTTATATACCGTATCCGCCGCGGCAAAGTCATTTGTGGCCTCTTCATTGCCATATGCCTGGTTCTCGCCATGATACAGTATCTCATAGCCTATCACCTGGCTGCCTGCATTTTTAATAGGCTGCCGCACAATATATTTTTCTCTCATAGAGCCTCCTCATATCAGGCGTGTTCTTTAAAAGCTGGCTTGCTTCTCCCCGGCAGCGTCAGGCTGTCTCGCCCTGCGCCGCCTTTTCCTGGAGAAGGCCGTCCATAACGGAAACCAGCCGCCCAATTTCAGGCTTGGTAAGCTGCTCGTTTGCCCCCAGCTCTTCGCCCTTAATGCGCATTTCCTCGCTTATCAAGGAGGAGAAAATAATCACCGGAATGTGCTTAAGCTCCGCGTCGTCCTTTACAAGCTTTGTCAGCCTGTGGCCGTCCATCTGGGGCATTTCAATATCTGTCACAATGAGGGACACATCGTTGTCAATGGTGCCATGGCGCTTGCTTTCCAGCAAATGCTCCCACAGCTCCCTGCCGTTAGGATACATGCTCAGATGGGTGTAGCCCGCCTTTGTCAAAGCGTCCCGGATCATACGGGAAAGGAGGATGGAATCCTCCGCTATGTAAATGGGCTGGAGGTTCCGCTCCCGGGGGCCCATCTCGTCAATTTCGCTTATCTGGATGGAGGTTTCCGGGGCAATCTCCGCCACAATTTTCTCAAAGTCCAGGATAGTCACCAAATCCCCGCCGCACTGGGCAATGCCTGTGGCCACCCCGTCGTCGCCGCCGCTGATGGTCTTATCCGGCTTCTGGATTTCCGTCCAGGAAATGCGGTTAATGCCCACCACCGTATGCACCCGGAAAGCCAGGGTCATTTTATTGAACCCCGTTACAATAAACAGATCCTTTTCCTTTGGCTCGCATTCCTCCACGCCCAGGTACTTAGGCAGGTTTATCACCGTAATCACCGCGTCCCGGGGCTTGAAGATCCCCTCCACCGCCATATGGGTGTGGGGCATGAATTTTACCGGCGCAGAGATCATGATTTCCGTCACCTTTGCCACGTTGATGCCGTAGAGCACCCCGTCAATGGTAAACTCCATAATCTCTATTTCGTTGGTACCAGATTCCAACAGGATTTCATCATTCATGATGGCCGCCATTACACTCGCTCCCTTTCTTCTCCTGAGTCAAATCACATAGTCCGCCTTGCCATAGCTGCGCACCGTCACCTTCCCCGTACCCGGGTCAAAGGAGATGGTCCGGGCTGTAGTGCCCCCCAAATCTTCTGCCAGCAGGGGTATTTTCTCAGCCCGCAAAATCATATGTACGCTGTCGGCGTTGCGCTTGCCGATATTCCCCAGGGCACTCCCCTGGGCTGTTTCAAACATTTTTGCTCCCCCGGCAACCTTTGCCACAATGTTTGCCCGCCGGGCGCCTCTTGCTTCCATCTGCTTCAGGGTTTCCCGTATGCCTGTGTCCGCGTATTTCATGGTATTCTTCCGCCCTGCCTCCATATTGATAGGCAGCATAATATGGATAAGCGCGGAAAGCTTTGTCCGCTTGTCTTGCAGGCAGATGCCGATACAGGATCCCAGCGCGTATGTTATAAGCTCCTCTCCATACTGCGCCATCTTCATGTCGGCTATCTTCACCACCAGCTTTTGTCCGTTAGCCATTTGTCACGCCCAACTTACGCAAAAGATAATTGAGGCCCCGGATCTCCGGGGAAAGCAGCAGCCTGCAGGGGAGCTCATAATCATCACAGGTAAAATTGCCGCCAATGGTCATCAGGTAATCCGTCTGCCCGCCATATTCCGCCATGGGCACTGCCAGAATAGCCCCTTGCATGTCCACGGTGAGGCTGGGCACGGTCAGTTCCATGGTTACGCCGGACAGCCCGGACAATGCGTTGATGAAGGTGGAAATCATAATGTTCCCCACCTCAACCAGGGCAGAGCGCTGCAGTTCGTCCAGATGCTCGAACTCCTCCACCTTGTTGTCAAGCATACATTCCAGCACCATGTTTACAAACTCCAGGGGCAGCACGGAAAGCATAATGCCTCCAATGTCCCCGCCAATGCGCACCAGCACCCCGGCCGTCACGTTCTCCGGGCCGCCTATCCAGTCGATAGCCTCGTTATACTCCATAATGCGCACCTCCGGCAGGGTGATGCGCACCCGGCGGTTCAAAAGCCCGGAAAGGGCTGTGGCCGCATTGCCCGTACCAATGCTTCCCACTTCCCGCAGCGTATCTATTTCCAGGTTGCCCAGATCGTCATAATTCTTAATTTCCATATGGTTCCTCCTCTCAGAGGCCCGCATTCCCAGCCCCGCAGGAGAACGCCGTCCTGCCCGTTCTGTTCAGGCATTCCAGCCTTTCCTGTCTGGCTTTTCCGCCCGCCAGGCGCCATGCCAGCCTCGATTTTTTCCTCTTTTTTAGCGCAGGCCGTTTACTGTGGTTTCGATTTCATCCGAGGTCTGGATCATTTTCAGCGCATAGCTGAAAGAACGCTGGGACTCGATAACCTTCACCATCTCATGGGCCAAATCTGTGTTAGAGCGTTCCAGATAGCCCTTCACCAGCTTTCCCTGCCCCATCTGGAGCTGCCCGTTTTTCTCTACAGGCACAAAACGGTTGCGCCCCACATGCAGCATCCCGTTGGTATTCACAAAGTCAAAAATGCCAATGGGCAGTTCGCTCTTCACGTTCTCCTCTGTCAGTTCAATCAGCCTGCCGTCACGTCCCATGACAAAGCGCCCGTCGCCGTCTGACAGATACCATTTTGCTTCCTGGGTGGGTTCCCCGGTGTCCGGATCCACCGCCCCCTCCACATAAAATTCGGCCTTGGTAAAGGAGCCGTCCCGGGTGTAGCTGTACTCCCCGCTGGCAGGATCCCACAAAGCGAAAAAGCCGTGGCCCTCAATGGCGTAATCCAAATCAAGCCCTGTGTCCGCAAAGCCTGTGCTGCCGAAGTCTGTGTCCGCGCCCACCATATAGGTGCCGGTGCCCCGGGGCAGCTCGTCGGCCTGCGCCCCGGCAATGAAATCGTACATCAGCGCCGCGAAGGAAGGCTTCTTGGCCTTGAAGCCATAGTTGTTCACATTGGCAATGTTGTTGCCATGGACATTCAGCCGCTCCTGCTGCTGCCAGGCCCCCACCGCCGCTGTATAGAAGGATTGGTTCATTGTTTTATGCCCTCTTTCCCTGTGTTTATAGAACCGCGCTCACTGCCCGGCGGTTTTACTGCAGCCGACCCACATCTGTGGTGGCGTGGGTCATCACCTGATCATACATTTTGGTGAGCTGCGCCGCGCTCTGGTAAGCCCGTTGGGTAGACATCATTTTCACCATCTGCTGCACCATGCCCACGTTGGAGCGTTCCACCCTGCCATGAAGCACCCTGGCTGTGCCAAGCTGGGGTTCCCCCCCGCCCACAAACAGGCCCCGCTCATTTTTGGTCAGCTCCCCGTTGTCCGCAAACTCGTAAACGCCGATCTGCCCTAAGAAGCCGCCGTTTTCTGTGTAAATCCTGCCGTAATCGTCGGCACGCACCTTGTCTGTCACCAGCAGGATTTCCTCCCGGTTAATGTCCAGCACCCGTCCAAAGCCCGGCAGGGTGAGATACCCCTCGTCATCCAGGGTAAAGTTGCCGGCCCGGCTGTACGCAATGCCGTCCCCCGTCTGAATGGCGAAAAAGCCCTCCCCCTCTATGCCGAAATCCAAAGGCATGCCTGTTTCATCAAAGGCGCCCTGGGTGTAATCGGTATAAAGCTGGCTGGGCACAGTGGCATAGCTGATGCCGCCGATATCCGTATAGATTTTCTCCTTGTTGCCTACGCGGCTCCACATCACCTCGTCAAAGGTCTGCCCTGTAAAGCAGTCCTCCTTAAAGCCGGAAGTGGCCACGTTTGCCATGTTGTTGGAAATGACATCCAGGTTTTTGCCATGGGTAATCATCCCGGATGCCAGGTTGTAAAAGCCCTTGAACATTTTCTTTTCCTCCCGAAAAAGATTTCCAGAATTAGTTTTTAGGATCAAAACATTCCCAAAGGGGTTGGTGGGGTTTGGGGGCGAAAATCGCCAGTGGCGATTGCCATGAGCCGACCGAATCGGCAGATGAGAAAAGCCCTAAGATCCCTACCCGCTGCGCATATAGTCCTCCATCAGCACCTTCAGCTTCTGCACAGCCCTGGCGTGTATCTGGGACACCCGGGGCGCGCTGATTTCCAGCACTGTGGCAATATCCTTCATTTTCAGGTTCCGCTCATAATAAAGAGACAGAACAAGCTGCTCGTTTGTTTTCAGGGAGCTGACGGCTTTTGCCAGGGTGTTCACCAGCTCTTCCCCCATCAGCGCCTGCTCGGGGTGCCCCCCACTTTCCGGATCCGCGGCGGCCTCCCAACTGTCATTGCCCTCGAAAACCTCGTCTAAAGACAGGATGTTGTGCAGGGAAGCGTTTGCCATGGCCTCCCGGTATTCCTCTATGGTAATGCCCAGCTTTTCCGCCACTTCGCTGTCGCTGGGCATTTTCCCCGTCTGGTTATACATTTCTGTTACGGCCTTGTCAATGCGCTGGGCGCGCTGCCGCACTGTGCGGGGCACCCAGTCCTGCTGCCGGGCCAGGTCTACAATCATCCCCCGGATGCGCTTTGCCACATACATTTCAAAGCGCCCCTTCTCTGGGTCAAATTTATCCACCGCGTCGGCCAGCACAATCAGGCCTTCGTTGATGATGTCATCCAGTTGCGTGAAGCTGCAGAACACGCCCCGTATCTGCAGGGCTATGCTGCGTATCAGCCCCGTATACCGTAAGGCGATTTCCCATTTCAAATCTTGATCCCGGGTTTCCCCGTACAGGGCGAAAAGCTCCTCGGTGGTCATTTCCTCATAAGGCTTCCGGGCGGAATCCGTCATGTGCCCACCGCCCTTCGCACGTTTGCCCCCTGCTGCATGGTCACGTTGCCGATAGACTGGATCTGCACTGTGCCCACAATCTCACTGAAGGAAAGCACGTAGAGGTTGTTGAAATACTGGGACAAAAGCCGGCTGAGATAAATGCGTATCACCTGGCTGGTAAGCAGGATGGGCGACTGGTTCAAATCGCCAAACTTGGGAATGTGCTCCGCAAGCTGGGTGATAACGGTCTGTATCAGCTCCGGCTCCATTGCCAAATAGATGCCGTGGTCGTTTTTCACCAGGGAAGCCACAATCTTCCGCTCCACCTCTGCGTCCAGGGTCATGGCCCTAAGCTGCCCGTCCTCGCAGAAACGCCGGGTGATGGTGCGGCTCAAGGCGCTGCGCACGCTCTCCGTAATAATATCCGGATCCCGGGTGGTGTTCATGGCGTCCACCATGGTTTCCAGGATGGTTTCCATGTCCCGGATGGGCACGCCCTCCATCAGGAGGTTCCGCAGCACCTTTTCCAGCATGGCATAGGAAACCACTGCCGGGCAGGCCTCCTCCACCAGCTCCGGGGATGTATTCTTCAGGTTCTCCACAAGCTGAATCGTCTCCGAACGGGTAAGCAGCTCGTGGGCATGGCGCCTGATGGTTTCGGAAAGGTGGGTCAGCATGACGGACAGGGGATCGATAACCGTATAGCCGTAAATCTCCGCCATCTCCTTGTTCTCCGGCAGAATCCACCGGGAGGGGATGCCGTAAGCCGGCTCCACTGTCTCAATGCCGTCAATTTCGCCTAAGGGCTTGGCAGGCTCCAAAGCCAGGTAGTAGTCCACCAGGATTTCGCCCTTTGCCACTTCCTCGCCCTTCACGCGCACCACATACTGGTTGGTGCCGATAATGGAGCTGTCATGCATACGCACGGTGGGCACCACAAAGCCCATCTCCTGGGCATACTGCCGCCGGAAGATAACCACCCGGTTAATCAGCTTGCCGCCGCTGCTTTCATCCACCAGGGGGATAAGGCTATAGCCCACCTCCAGCTCAATCGGCTCCACAGAAAGCAGGGAGTACACGTTGCTGATATCCTTATAGTAGTCAGACTCCGCAGGCGCGGCCTCCGGAACCTGCTCCAGGGCAGCGGCCTCCTCGGCCTCCTGCTCCTGCACCTGCTTGACCCTGCCGCTGCGGCTAATCATGAAGCCCATGGCAAAGATAACGCTGGCCACTATCACTAGGGGGACAGTGGGGGTGTTGGGGATAACCGCCAGAAACACCAGCGCCGCTGCTGCCGTCATCAGCGCCCGGGGCTGAGCCTTGAACTGCCCCAGCACGTCGCTGTTCAAGCTCCCGTCGGAAACAGAACGGGTGACAATCATGCCGGTGGCAGTAGAAATCATCAGGGCGGGAAGCTGGGAAACCAGGCCGTCACCAATGGTGGCAGTGGAGTAAATGGAGGCCACTGTCCCAATGTCCTGGCCGCCCTGCACCACGCCGATAAGGATGCCGCCGATAAGGTTTATCAGGGTGATGATAAGGGACATCACCGCGTCGCCTTTGACGATTTTGGTAGCGCCGTCCATAGCGCCGTAAAAGTCGGATTCCTTCTGGATTTTCGAGCGGCGCATACGGGCTTCCTGCTCGTCGATTACGCCGGTGTTCAAATCCGCGTCAATGGCCATCTGCTTGCCGGGCATGGCGTCCAAGGTGAAGCGGGCGGCAACCTCGGCCACGCGCTCCGCGCCCTTGGTGATAACGATAAACTGCACCAGCACAATAATAAAGAATATGATGAAACCAATTACAATGTTGCCGCTGGTGATAAGCTGCCCAAACGCAGCAATAACCTGTCCCGCGTTGCCCCCGTTTGACAAAATCAGCCGGGTGGAGGAAACGTTCATGCCTAGGCGGAACAGGGTGGTGATAAGCAGCAGGGAGGGGAAAATGGAGAATTCCAGAGCCTCCGATATATTCATGGTGATAAGCAGGATTATCACGGAAAGGGCTATGTTGATGACCAGAAGGACATCCAGCATAAAGGTGGGCAGGGGCAAAATCAGGAACAGCACCACTACCACCACAAACAGGGAAACCGCATTGTCCAGTATCCGCTTCATGGGCATCCTCCCTTCCTTTTTCTGGACTTGCTTAAAGGGTACAGTCTATTATATCATAAACTCCCGGATAAATAAAGACTATCCTGCGGCATTGCGGGAAGAAATATCTGCCATGCCGTCAAAATGCACAAAAAACGCGCCTGTAAGCCTGTTCCCTATAAAACCTGCCTTTGCGAGGCGGTGAAAAACCTGCTGTTTTTCTGCAAAAAACTGCTGGTTTTTGGGAAAAAGCGGTGGTTTTGTAAACATTTTGTCATTTCTGAAACCCTTTTGTCACCTTTTGCACTGCCAGAGATTTGGCAGAAATGCACAAAGGTAAAAGGCCTTTTATCCGGGCAGCTTGTTTGCCAGTTTAAACACATATACCAGCACTTCCGCCACCGGCCCGTACAGCGCCGGCGGGATCTCCTGGTAAAGCTCCGCAGTGTCATAAAGCGCGTGGGCCAGGGGGACGTTTTCGATGGTGGGGATTTCGCACTCCTCGGCTTTCTGCACAATGCGCATGGCCAGCTCATCCTGGCCCTTTGCCAACACCTTGGGGGCGATGTCCTTTCCTGGCTTATAGGCCAGGGCAATGGCGTAATGGGTGGGGTTGCGGATAATGACATCGGCCTGGGGCACCTGCTGCATCATACGGGCCTGGGCCATCTTCCGCTGGATCTCCTTAATCTTCCCCTTCACCTGGGGGTCGCCTTCGGTCTGTTTATATTCTTCTTTTATTTCCTGTTTGGACATCTTCATTTTCCGCTCGTGATCCCACCACTGGTAGAGGAAATCAAAGCCTGCCAGAGCGGCGAAAGCCAAAATCACCTTCAAAAGCATGAAGAAAATGGCTTCCAGCAAGTAGCCGCAGGCTTCCGGCAGGGCGGTGTAGAGGAAATTGCCGGAAACACGCACCAGTTCTTCCACGCTGGTGTAAATCAAGTACAGCAGGATGCTGATTTTCAAAAGGCCCTTCAGGGCCTCCACGATGCTGCGCAGGGAAAAAATCCGCTTGATGCCCTGGGCCGGGCTTATGCGGTTGAACTTGGGTTTCAAAAGCTCCCCAGTGACCAGCAGCCGGGTTTGGGCAAAAGTGGCTGACACCGCCATCAATACGGTGATTGCCAGCATTAGCCCGGCGGTCTGCACGAAAATGATGGCGCCCTGCACCACAATCTCTCCCAGGAATTCTTCTATGGCTGCGCCTTCCGCCATCAGGCCCAGATAGGAATAAGTATAGCGGAACATGCCTTGCAGCTTCTCCACATAGGTGGGGAACAGCACCCGGATCATCATGACGCTGCCTATAAGGGTTGCCACTGCTATCACGTCCTGCACCAGCAGCACGTTGCCTTTTTTCCGTTCGTCACGCCTTCGTTTCGGCGTGGCCTTTTCGGTTTTGTCTCCCACAGTGTCCCCCCTTTGCGCTTTCCCGCTTTTGCGGCGTGCTTGCCTGCCCCCGCGCCCCCCTCAAAACCTTTCGTTTTGGGAAATGGGTTTTTTTATGGATCCCTCCCGGTTTTAGAGGGGCTGGGGCTACCCGCCGGCGATTTGGGACACAGCCTTCTCCAGCTCTGAAAGCATGGTGGTTTCCATTGCCAGGATGTATTCGCTGAAGGTGGAAAGCAGGAAGAACAGGATGACGGTGCCTACCAGCACTTTTAACTCAATGTTAATCGCAAACACGTTTATCTGGGGGATGACCTTCATCAGCACCCCCATGCCTATCTGGCCCATAAACTCCGCTGCCAGGATGGGCATACAAAGCTTCACCCCCATCAGGGCGCAGTCTGCAAAAATTTCCACCACCCGCTCCGCTGTGGCCTCCCCAAAAGCTGCCGCCCCAAAGGGCACCAGGTTTCCGGAGGAGATCATCAGCCGCAAAAGGGTGTAATGCCCATTGGCGGCGATAAACAGGAGCATGGCATAAATATTCAGCAGGTTTGCCGAGGGGGTCATGTTCCCCTGAAAGCCGGGGTCATAGGTGGCGGCCATGGCAAGGCCCATCTGTTCGTCCATAACCGTACCGGCCAGGGCTGGGATAAAGAAAAACATCTGCATGATAATGCCTACCATGAAGCCCAGGCCCAGCTCCAGCAAAATTTTTACCATCAGCTCCAGCAAGGTGCCGGGGGTTGTCACAACGCCTGTATAGGCATAGCTTACCGACACGCTTAAAAGCATAATAAACCCGGCCTTGAAATACCGGGGGATATTAGACCGGCTGAACAAGGGGGTAAACAGCACAAAGCCCGACATGCGGGCTGTGATATAGATGAACAGGGTTAAGCTGTCCCAATTTAACAGATTGTCTAAATTGTCCATAGGGTTATGCCCGGATCAGTTCCAGCAGTTCCCTGGCATATTCCTGGAGGTTTCCCAGCATCCAGTCCCCGCCGATAATCAGGAACAGCCCCACCACCACCAGCTTTAAAATGAAGGAGATGGTCTGCTCATGGATTTGCGTGACGGCCTGTATGATGGCGGTGAGCACACCTACTGCCATGCTCAGCAGCAGCATAGGCCCTGCCAGCCGGATGACAACACCGATGCCGTCCCGGAATACGTCTACAACTTGCGTGGTCCCCATACTGCCACCTGCCTTTCTCTATCTGCTTCAGCGGAATGTCTGCACCAGGGATGAAAACACCAGTTCCCAGCCGTTCAGGGTAATGAACAGCAGGAGCTTGAAGGGCGTGGAAATCATAGAAGGCGGCAGCATGACCATGCCCATGGACATAAGGGTGGACGCCACAATAATGTCGATGAGCAGGAAGGGGATATAGAGGTAAAAGCCGATTTCAAAGGCTCTTTTCAGCTCTGAGGTGGCAAAGGAGGGCACGATAATCCGCAGGGGCAATTCCCTTGCCTCCTCCTCTGTATCCGGCTTGCTGATACCCGCCATCCCACAGTACATGTCCAGGGAGGACGGCTCTGTCTGCCGCAGCATAAATTCCTTTAGAGGGGCTTTCGCCCGGTCGAAAAATTCCTCCTGGGTGATTTCCTCGTTGATGTATGGCTCGTAAGCCTCTGCCTGCACCTGGGAAAGCACCGGGCCCATGGTAAACAGGGTTAAAAACAGGGCAAGGCCCACCAGCACCATGTTGGGCGGCGTCTGCTGGGTGCCCATGGCGTTTCGCAGGAACGACAGGGAAATCACATATCTGGTGAAGGATGTACACATGATCACCAGGGAGGGCAGAAGGGTGATAATCGTAGTTAAAAGGATGATGTCCAGCACCTGCACGCTGTCACCGTTGATGTTTACAAGATTGTTCAGGCTGTCAAGGCCGCTGTCCAAACGCTGTCACCATCCTTTCGTCATTTTTTGGAGGGAAAACTCCCTTTCAGTATCTGGGCAAAGCTGGGAGCGCTGTCCCCGCCCGGGGGATGGCCCTCCAGCCACTGTTTTGCTTCCTCCTGGGAAAGCTCTGTCAGCACCTGGATGCTCCCGCCTGTCACGCCTAAAAGCAGGCAGCGGCTGTGTACACGCACCAGCACCAGGCGTTCATTTTTGCCCACGTTCCGCTGCCACAGCAGGGCCATGTTTTCATGGGCTTTTTCTCCTGACCGGGGAAATCCGGGCAGGCCCGGCAGGCCCCGGCGGGCGATAAGGCGCGTACACCAATAGGCCAGCACCAGCACCACCCCTATGGTCAGCAGCATGCCTAAGAGCGATAAAACTCCCTGGGGCATGGTTCCTTACGGCTCCCCGACGATGGAGGAAACCGTCTTCATAATGCGATCCGGCTTAAAGGGCTTTACGATAAAGTCCTTGGCCCCGGACTGGATAGCTTCGATAACCATGGCTTCCTGGCCCATGGCAGAGCACATAACCACATTACAGGCGGGGTTCTTGGCCTTCATGGCCTTCAGAGCCTCCAGGCCGTCCATGTTGGGCATGGTGATATCCATGATTACCAGGTCGGGGGAAAGCTCAGTGAACTTTTCTACGGCATCGGCCCCGTCCACAGCCTCGTGGAGGTCAGTATACCCGTTTTTGCTCAGGGTATCCTTGATAACCTTGCGCATGAATGCAGCGTCGTCAACTAATAAGATCTTTGCCATTGTAGTTCTCCTCTTTTCTTAGTTTGGTTCGTATCTGGCGCTCATTTTAACTGAGCCACATCCTCCAGATCGGGTTTTTTGAGTATTTCTGTCACCCGGATGCCGAAGTTGTCATCGACTACCACCACATCGCCCCGGGCAATACACTTGCCGTTGACAAACAGGTCTACCTGATCCCCTGCCAGCTTATCCAGCACTACCAGGGAGCCTTTGGCAAAGGCCAGGATTTCCTGTACCCGCCGCCGTGTGCGGCCTATTTCCACCGTGACCTCCAGGGGCACGTTCATAATCAAATCCAGGTTTTCTGCCTGCTCCTGGCTTAACTCCTGGCCATTTTCCAGCTTGGGCATTTTCGGCTGCTGGGTGGGAATGACCTTGGGATCTGCCGGCTGGGGAGCCGGGGGAGCGGGCCAGCCATAGTAGGGCGGGGGATAGTATCCCGGATACCCGGGATATCCGCCCTGCTGCCCTTCCTGCCCCGGGTAGGGCGGGTAATAGGGCGGGGGCACCATGCCTTCGGGAGGCATGGCCGCGGGAGGGACAGGCGCGGGGGCCGCAGAGGCCGGGGCTGCGGGAGCCGGGGCCGGGGCGGCAGCAGGCGCGCCTCCTGCCAGCATTTTCTCGATTTCCTCCTGGCTCATGACGCCGCCAGAGGACGGGGCGGGAGCCGGAGCCGGAGCGGCGGCAGGCACGCCTCCCGCCAGCATCTTCTCGATTTCCTCCTGGCTCATGACACCGCCAGAGGACGGGGCGGGAGCCGGGGCCGGGGCGGCGGCAGGTACACCTCCTGCCAGCATTTTCTCGATTTCCTCCTGGCTCATGACACCGCCAGAGGACGGTGCAGGAGCCGGGGCCGGCGCGGCGGGAGCGGGTGCAGGAGTCGGGGCGGGAAGGGTTTCTTCCTCTGTATCCAGGCCAAAGCCTGCAATCAGTTCCTTTGCCAGCTCTACGGAGATGACGTTCATAAATTCGCTCTTGAGCTTGCCCTCAATGCTCAAGGCAAAACGAACCGCTACAATGGGTCCGGACTCTATCGGCATACGTTCCTTTTTGAACGCGTCCAGGTCATATACGTCAAAGGTTTGCGGGGTGGAGATATTGACCACACGCCCCAGGAAATCTGACAAGGCGGTAGACGCCGCGCCCATCATCTGGTTCATAACCTCGCAGGCTGCGCTCAGGGTCAGGTCATCCAGCACGAAGTCCTCCAAGGGGGTATCCGTACCCATAAGGATGTCCACAATAACCTTGATATCGCTTAGGCGCAGCAGCATGATGTTGCTGCCCTCCAGGCCCTCTACGTATTTGATTTCAACGCCTACGGCAGGTTCAATGGAGCCTAGCGAGAAGTCCTCCACATTCACCACTTCCACAGTGGGCGTGGTGATATCCACCCTGTGGTCCAGCAGGTTGGATACGGCTGTGGCCGATGAACCCAAGCTGATATTCATGATCTCGCCGATAGCGTCTAATTCTATTGGTCTAAAAACATCATTGCTCATTTTCCAAACTGTCCCTTCTCTCGGCGTTATGATATACCTCTTTGATCTTCACCGCTAATTTCTTCTCGCTTACACCCATCAGGCCGTCAAACCACTGGTTCCCGCCTATGCGCAGGAACACCGGGCTGTCCTGCTTCTGGTTCAGGTCTATGACATCCCCCACGCTGAGGCGGTAGACATCCCCCAAGCGCAGGCTGGTGCGGGCAAGTTCGGCGTGTATCTCCAGGGTGGAATCCCGCAGGTTGTCCATAATCTCCCCGGAATTATCCTCCTCGTGCGCCCGCTTGGCTGGATTATCGGCGTTGATGGCTGCAAAAACATCCATAAGCATGGTGCCAGGCAGGCAGATGCTGATGCGGCCCTCCACGTTGGGGAATTTCGCGCTTAGCTCCACCAGCACTACGGTTTCGTCCATGCCGATAAGCTGCACCAGGGTGGGGTTTGTCTCCACCTTGCCGAACTCAAAATCCAGTTGGATGTAGTTTTCCCAACTGCGGCCCATGATGGAGACGAAGTCCTTCACCAAACTTTCATAGAGCTTTAAGTCCAGATCCGTATAAACGTAATCGTCTGGCAGATCATCCACCACATCCCCATCCCCGCCGGTCATGCGATCCATCATGCTGACCATGAAGGGGGTGCTCACGTACATCAGCACAGGGGTTTCCTCTACTTCCCCCTTCATATTCAGATGGGCGCTGGTAAGCACCATGGTGTCTGTCAGGGCGTTGGCGAACTCGAAGTACCGCTGCTCTTCCACGCCTTCCACTTCCACCTCGCAGGTGGCCCGGGCAAGGCCGTTTATACGGGTGTTGAGAACGCGGGAATAGTTATCAAAAATGCCGCTGAGCATTTTCAGCCTGTCTTTTGTAAACTTCCGGGGACTGGAGAAGTCATACTTGCGGTATTTTTTCTCCGGGGCTTCTTCCTTTTTGGGGGAAGAATCGCCGCCGCCCCCGCCGTTCATGGAGTTTAGAAGCGCGTCAATCTGCGCTTGTGATAATACCTCCGCCATGGACTACTCCTCCTGCCCTTCAGTGTTACTCAGCCCGGCGTCATGGGACGTACTGGATTCCTCCTGGCTGGCAGAAGATGGGGCAGAGGATTCGGGCGCTTGTGCCTCGCCCTTTACAAGTGTATTGTACTGTTCGATACTGTCTCCTAGCTTATCCAGCATATTTTTGCCGGAAATGATCATTTCCACCCGGCGGTTCCGGGCGCGCCCGGCTTCGTTGTCATTGGGGGCGATAGGCCTGTGCTGGCCATATCCCTCGCTGACCAGGCGGGCTGAATCCAGCACGCTGGTGTGCTCCTGGATATAGATGACAGTGTTGGTAGCGCGGTTCGAGGCCAGGAACCGGTCTACCGACGGGGTATTGGGCCGGTCTGCGTTGGCCTGGGCGGTGTGGCCCAGCACCCGGACTTCGTCGATGTATGGGGCGGCATTGTCTAGCACGCCGCAGACTACATTGAGGGTTTCCTCGCCTGCCGGCTTGATAACGTATTCCTCGCCGTCAAAGAACACAGTGTCGTCAAAGTTTACATACACCACGCCATCGCCTTTTGTTACCTCAATGTTCTTGCCGGAATCCTGGATATACTGCATGAGCATCTGGTACAGATCCTCCATGGCGCTGTCCACTTCCTTCTGGGCGGCCTGGGCATCTATCTCCTCCGGGGAGAGGGTATCGGAAGAAGCGTCCGACAGCAGGGGATCGGCGTTAGGCCCGTCGTTGCCCTTTGGATCGGTCGGGGTTTCGATGGCGTCCGGATTGAAGCTTTGCACCAGGGCTTTCCACTTGTTTTCGTCTACAGTGGACATGGAATACAAAAGCACGAAGAAGCATAACAACAGGGTAACCATGTCGCCATAGGTGTCCATCCAGTTGGCGCCGCCGCCACCCCCGTCGCTCTTTTTCATTTTCATGGCAGCAAGTCACTTCCTTTACCTAGTTTCTATACAGGGCCGCAGGCAGGGAAGTTTACTCGCCGCTGCCGCCGCTGCCTGCTCCAATCTTTTCGCGCTGCTTCTGCGCCACGAAGGTTAAGAGCTTTTCTTTGAGCATTTTGGGGTTTTCACCGGCCTGGATGCAGGTGATGCCCTCTACGATAATCAGCTTTATGAGCACCTCGTCCTCGTCGCGGACGCGGAGGTTATTGGCGATGGGGCTGAAAATCATATGGGCCAGCACGCAGCCATACAGGGTGGTGATAAGGGCAACGCCCATGTCCTTGCCGATGGTGGAGGAACCGTTGGTGGGGTCCATGTTTTGCAGCATGTTGATAAGGCCCACCAGGGTGCCCACCATGCCGAAAGCCGGGGCCACCGCAGAGCCTTTGTCATACAGGGCCGCAGCCGCGTTGTGCCGGGCCGACATACATTCTATATCATTCTCCAAGGTGGCGCGAACCCGGTCGGGGTCGTTGGCGTCCACGATGAGCATAATAGCCTGTTTAAAGAAGGGGTCTTCCTCCTGGTTGGCGTGTTCTTCCAGGGCCAGCAGGCCGTCCTTACGGGCAATGCCCGCCAAATCCACCAGGCGGTTGATGACTACATCGGAAGTCATCTTGGGGTTTTTCAGCAAAATGCCGAAATGCTTCGGGATTCCTAACACTGTTTTCAGGGGGAAGCTGGCCAGAACAATGCCCAGCGTACACCCGATAACGATCATAACGCTAGGGCCGTCGCCAAAGTTTGTTATCAGCGAAGGGTTGATTTCGGGGAAGCCCATCATACCCAGCAACATAACCGCGATTGCCACCAGCAGACCTATAAAATATCCTATGTTCATAAAACGTCACCCTCATTCAGTCGATATTCCCGGGCGCTGTATGTCAGCGTCTGCGCTTATCTTCTAGCGTTTGTTACGGTTACTTCCCGGCGGATGTCCATTACCTTGGCGTTATAGTCCGCAATCTTCTGAATGATCTCCTGGGCGCTTTCCTCTACAAGGTAAAAATCATGGTTCATCATGACCACCTTTGTGCCGGGGATCATCTCGATACATTCGATCTGCATGTGGTTCACCAAAAACCGTTCCTTGTTTGTTTTAGTCAGTGTGATCATCCAGTTCATCGCCTTTCTCAATACAGCCACGCCGAAGCGGGGATGAAACCTCTGGGATTTTCCCCGCTTTTGGTGGCCTTGTTTATTTTTATCGCTTCATGTTGACCAGTTCTTCCAGCATGGTGTCTGTAACGGTTACGATACGGGTATTGGCCTGATAGCCGCGCTGTACGAGAATCATGTTGCTGATTTCAGAAGCAAGGTCTGTGCCGGAGGACTCCAGGCCGCCGGTGATCAGGGTGGTGCCGCCGGAATTCAGGATGCCTTCGTATTCGCCGGGGACAGCGGAACCCGCACCAGGAGTTGTATTCCCATCCGGTACTCTCCAGCCCAGACTCTTGGGGATCTCTTTGCCGTTCTCATCTGTATAGGCGGCGTGGGAATTCTGGACGGCGTGGCCGATGGAGGTGGCGTGGACGCGGCCCGCACCTTCCAGAGCCTGATAATAGTGGCCGTCGATGTGGGAAACGCCGTTGGGGTTATCTACCTTGGCGATGGCGATGTAGCCGCAGACCACCACGTTGCCGTTCTGGGTGGTGGCGGTTACGCGGCCGGACTTTTCATCGATGCTGATATTGTCCACCAGGGCGCGGCTTTCGTCGAGGAAAGTAGAGTTCGTCGTGTCGGCAAACTCCCAGGGATCATTGTCAGGATCAGGGTTGGCGGGATCTTTTGGCACCTGCCGGTAACCAGGGGAAACGCAATCTCCCACCTCTTTGTGGAGCCATTCATTGGCGTCTATGGTATTAGTAGTATCGTTTTCGTCAGCTTTCAGCGTAATCGTCTCTTCATTGCCATAAATATCCTGGATTGTAATTTTTTTTCCTGCCTCGGGTTTATCTTTGGTGAAGAACACCTGGCCATTGTCATCCGTGTAAACATAGCACTCTTGTTTTACGGTCATAGGCAGGCGCATGGCGGTGAGATAGGGCTGGCCCTCATACTGGGGCACCCAGTCGCCATCATCGTTCTGCACCATTTTCTCGGTTGCCAGGTAACCATATACTACCTTGCCGTTGCCGTCTACCAGATAGCCCTGGTTGTCAAAGGCAAGGTCGCCGTGGCGGGTGAGGAGCATGTCTTTCAGGTCGGAGCTGTTGCCGATTACGTTGTTCTTGTCACCCACGATGAAGAAGCCGTTGCCGTTGATCATGCAGTCGCCGTTAATGCCTGTGGGGGTGAAGTTTTTTGTGCTCATGTCCAGGTCAATGGTGCCGATGGAGGCGCCATAGCCGTTCTGGGCGGGGTTCCTGCCGCCCACGATGGTGGTGCCGTCAGAACCGCCGCGGACGTTGGAGTACATGGACTCCAGGAATGTATAGCGCGAGGCCTTATACGCGTTTGTGTTTACGTTGGAAATGTTGTTGCCGATTACGTTCAGCGCGTTCATGTGAGCGCGCAGGCCGGCAACAGCGGAATACATTGCACCAGTCATAGGGATAATTTCTCCTTTATAATGTGGGCGCTGCCGGCAGGCAGTCATTCGGGCCGCCTGCCATAGCATCCCGTGGGGGCAGAAGGCCCCCGGTGGGTCCGGCTATCTGTATAATTTATTTTTACAGGAGCACAGCGCCGTCAATGTTTGTGAAAATATTCTCCTTCATCTCATCCTGGCTCATGGTTGTGATGACCCGTCCGTAAGGGACGTTAATGATGAAGGCCTGTGTGGCGTCAAATGCCAATATGTTTTTAGCGCCTTTTTCCTGGGCCTTTTCCAGCGACCCCGCCAGTTTCTCCATCAAGGTGGGCGTCAGCTCGATTCCCCGTTCTTCTGCCCGGGAAATGGCATGTTTGGAAAAGTTCACCTGGTTTTGCAGCTCTCCCTGCAGCACCTGCCCAAAGCTTTGGCGCTGTTTCTGGGAAGCCGCTGCCTGCTTCGTGCCAGGGGCATTGGCAACCCCCGCCCCCCTTGAGATTCTGTCAATCATGGTTGGGCCATCCTTCCTCTTGCAAATAGCCCGGGCTTATATCGCAGACGGAATATTCATATTGCCATCAGGCTTTACGCCGTTGTCGCCGCCTGTGGAACCGGATCCTCCCGTCCCGCCAGAGCCTTCTGTTCCGCCGGAACCATCGGGTTTATCCGTTGCGCCGCCGTCCGGGTCGATCTCCTCTTTCTGCTCGGGGAGCTTGCCTACTGCCATAATGTCGGTGAGGTAGTAGGTATCCTCGCCCAGGAAAATTACCTGTTTGCCGTTTAACGTGCCGGTGCCTGTTACAACGCCCTCGATTTCGTCATATCCCTTGCCGCCCGCAGCCGCCTTGGCCACAGTGACGGTCTTCCCTACCAGGGAAGCGGCATAGGTCATAACAGTGGACTCACTTATCAGGGTGTTGATGTTGTTGATGGCGGTTACTACGGACATCTGCACAAGCTGGTTCATCATGTCCGAAGTGGACGCCGGGTTCTCCATGTCCTGGTTCTTAAAGCCCGCTACCATCAGGGTGAGGAAGTCGGTCATGTCCAGGTCGGAGCCAGCCTTCTTGTTAGTGCTCTTGTCAGCCACCTTGTTGGTGATTGGGACTTTCATAATGGTTGCAAGATCACCCATGTAGTCATTTGCCATGTGCTGTCCCTCCTTTCAGTTGGTTTTGCTTACTCCTCCTCTTTATCAACCAGCCCTAAACGGAGCTGCTGGATAAAGTCTTCGGAGGCCGCCTGCTTCTGGGGCTTCTGCTGCTGGTTCTGCTGCTGCCTGTTCTGCTCGTCGGGGTTCAGGAACTGGTTGAGCTGCTCCTGGGGATCCTGCTGCTGCACCTCAATGCGCACCTCGCCCTGGTTCCCTGCTGCCAGCAGGCTTTGAAGGCTGCCGCTATTCTGCTGCAGAAGGTCTGTGGCCTTCTGGCTTACCGCGCCCAGCACCACATGAAGGGCGCCTTCCTGGGTGCGGGTGATGGAAATCATCATTTTGCCCAGGTTTGCCGGGGCCAGGTTGATTTCCACATGGGTGTCGCCCTGCTCCAGCATCTGGCCCAGCCTGTTCATAAGCTGCTGGGGGGCATCTGCCTCCTCCGGGGCCACAGGCTCGTAGTTCTCCCCTACCTTTACAGGGGCTGCCGTCTCCCGCTGGAATACGGGACGGGCGCCGTCATACCAGATTTCCTGCACGTCTGTGTCAGCATCCTGCTCCTGATCCGCCACAGGGGTGGTTTCGCTTTCCACCTGAAGCTTTGGCTGCTCCTGGGGCCTTGCCTCCACCTCTGTTTCAGGGGTTTCGGGCTGGGACTCCACTGGAACGACTGGCTGTTCAGCCTCTTGCAGCACAGGCTGCTCCTGGGGGATTTCCACCTCCGGCTGCTGCGCCGCAGTGGCCTGCTCCTGCACTGCTTCCGGAAGCACCTGCTCCTGGAGTATGGGGGCCTGCTCCTGCACGCCTGCCAGGGGATCGACTCCGGCCGGGATCTGCTGGCTGTTTTCCGCGGGGAGCACGTCAAAAAGCACCACCGGCTGGGACATTACCAAGCCTGCGGCTACCTCCTGGCCCTCCTCCGGGACAGCTTCCTGTTTCCCGTCCTGGGGCTGCTGGGGCTTCTTCTCCGCTGTTTCCCCGTCCTTTTTCACGGCGGGCTTCTCCTGCTTGTTCTGCTGGGCATGCTCTGTCAGCATGTCTTCAAACTGCTTGGCGATTTCCTCGGAAGAAGCGCCTTGGGATGTTCCCTGGCTGCCGGGAGCGCCGATGTTCAGCATTCCCTGGAAGAAAGAATTTACCTGCATTTTGTCCACCTCCTTTCTGTATCTGTGCTATCTATGTGTACGCTGGGTCTCCCCAGCCTTATACGCCTGTTTCAGAAAAACCGTCAAGCCGGTGTTTTTCGGGAAACACCGACAAGTCACACTTTATTATACACTATCTTTTTCTGGCTGTCATCAGTTTTTACAAAAAAAGTTGCACAGTCTTTACACATGCTGCGCCGCCCGCCTTGCGCTGACCAAATCATCTATCAGCTTTTCCTCCTCTTTGGCTAAGGCGCTGTTATACTCCCCTTGCTTTATCTCTTTGAGCCGCTCCAAAGTGGAGGTTTCCTGTTTGGCCTCCACCACCCGCGCCCGTTTTTCTTCTTCCAACTGCCGCAGCCGCCGGAGCTTTTCTTCTTCCCGCTGCACAGCTCTTTCCAGCACTTCAATGCCCATCTGGTACTTCATGGCGTCGACAACTGTCATGCCGATGGCCTGCTTTTCCCGGTATTCCTCCAGATAATCCCACAGATTCTCCTGGGCCTCCTCCAGCACGTCCTCCTGCCGGTGTACCTGTGCCAGCACCTGCCCATGCTCCTGGAGGCGGGTGTCCAGCACCTGCCCTTTATAGCGCAGGACAGTATCCAACTGGAATTTAAACTTCTTCATGGCCCATCACCCCTTTACTGCAATATTTTATGTAACTCTGCCAGGCACTGTTCATAGCTGAAAACTTCCTTTGTCCCCTGCATGAGAAAGCCGTTTATCTCGTCAATCTTGGTCAGGGCAAAGTCCAGCTTCTGGTTGGTGCCCGCTTTATAGGCGCCTATGGAGACAAGGTCTGCGTTCTGGTTGTATATGCTTAAAATATCCCGCAGCCGGGAGGCAAGCCGCTGGTGCTCTGTGTCCACGATTTCCACCATCAGACGGGAAATGCTGGCCCCGATGTCGATGGCGGGATAGTGGTTCTGGGCCGCAAGCTGCCGGGACAGCACAATGTGCCCGTCCAGGATGCCACGCACTGTATCGGCAATCGGCTCGTTGGTGTCGTCGCCTTCCACCAGCACCGTGTAGATGGCGGTGATGGAGCCCCGCTTAAAGTTGCCGCTGCGCTCCAAAAGCTTGGGCAGCTCTGCATAGATGGAAGGGGTGTAGCCTCTGGCCACCGGCGGCTCCCCAATTGCCAGGCCGATTTCCCGCTGGGCCATGGCGAAACGGGTGAGAGAATCCATCATCAGGAGCACGTCATAGCCCTGATCCCGGAAATACTCGGCAATGCCTGTGGCTACGGAAGGGCACTTCATCCGCAGCATGGCAGGCTGGTCGGAGGTGGCCACCACCAGCACAGAGCGGGCCATGCCCTCCTCCCCCAGGTCTTTCTGCACAAATTCCAATACTTCCCGCCCGCGTTCGCCCACCAGGGCGATAACGTTGATATCTGCTTTTACGTTTTTGGCTATCATGCCTAAGAGCGTGCTTTTGCCTACGCCGGAGCCTGCAAAGATACCCATGCGCTGGCCCTTGCCGATGGTAAGGAGGCCGTCGATAGCCTTGACCCCAAACTCCATGCGCTCCCGGATGGGAGGGCGGGACAGGGGGTTTATGTAGGAACTGCCGATGCAGTAGGAATCGCCGCCCTCAAAGGCGCCCATGTCATCTATGGGCTGGCCCAGGGCGTTGATAATGCGCCCCTTAAGGAAAGAGCCTACCCGCATACGGAGCTGGTGCCCGGTGTTGCGCACGAAATTCCCGGAGGAGATTCCGGTCATCTCGCTGTAGGGCATCAGGAGGATGCGGTCATTTTTAAACCCTACCACCTCCGCGGGAATCTGCCCTCCGGACTCGCCGCTGTAAATACGGCAGATGTCCCCTACAGCCGCGCGGCTGCCAGAGGCCTCGATGGACATGCCCACGATATTCTCAATTTTGCCGGTGTGGCCGATGGTTTCAGCCTGCTGCACCCGGCGGATGGTATCCTGAAACATGGGCTATCTCCCTGGGTCCCTTTCTCCGTTATCCAGCACCCCGCGCAGGTTGTCAAGCTGGGTGGAAACGCTGGCGTCAATAATCTCGTCTGGCATTTCAATGATGCAGGTGCCGGACTCGTCGTCCGCCATGGGGATAACCCGCACCCGGTCGGACAGGTGGCGCATGGCCTCTGTCAGCTCTGGGATGGTTTGGGCGTTTGTCCTGGCGTCGCAGTCTGCTATATAGATCTGCACCCACTCGCAGCGGCGCTTTTTCGCCGTTGCAGCCTCTATCATACGGATGAGGATATCGCTGGAGCTGCGGAGGCTTACCCGGATGACTTTTTCCGCAATGGCCAGGGCCAGTTCCTTTAAATCTTCCTTGCTTTTTTCCAGCAGCAGTTCTTTTTCCACCTGGGCGGCCTGCAGGAAAGCCTTTACATCTGCCGCCTGCTGTGCCGCGTCCTTTTCAAGCTGCTGCTGCGCCTCCAGCCGGCCGGCCAGAAGCCCTTCCTGCATTCCCTGCTGGAAGCCTTCGGAGGCCGCCTGCCGGCGCATATCCTCCAGCTCCAGGGCGGACTCTTCCCTTGCCTGCTCCATAAAGCGCTCCGCTTCCCGGCGTGCGTCTGCCAAAATGGCTTCCGCCTGCACCTGGGCAAAGTCCACAGGAGACTGGCTGGCAGGTTCCGGCTCTTCCGGCGTTGGCTCTTCCTGTATAGCCTCCTCCTGGGACATCCCCTCCTCCAGCTCTTCTGCCGGGGGCGCGGCCTGCTCCTCGCCGAGGACAGGGAGATCCGCCGCGTTGGGAAATACATATTTATTGGCGGTGACATTGGTAAAGCGCTTCAGGATATTAGGCAATGATATCGTCCTTTCCGCCCTTCAGGATAATAATCTCGTTGCGTTCCTCCAGCGTGCGGATGATGCCGACAATGCGCTGCTGTGCCTCGTCCACATCCTTCATGCGCACATTGGTAGTGATTTCCAGATCGTCCCGGATGGACTCTGCCATACGGGAGGACATATTGGTAAAGAGCTTGTTTGCCACCTCGGAATTGGCCGCCTTGAGGGACAGCACCAGATCCCGGGGATCGCAGTCCCGCAGGAAGCGCTGTACAGAACGGTCGTCCATGGTGATGATATCGTCGAACACGAACATCCGCTTGCGGATTTCGTCTGCGAGAACCGCGTCCCGCTCCACCAGGCCGTCGAAAATGCCTTTCTCGCTGGAACGATCCAAATGGTTCATCACGTCTGCCACAAAGTCTATGCCGCCCACCTGCACATGGCTGGCGCTGAAGATGCTGGCAAACTTGTTGGACATCTCGGTTTCAATAATTTTAATGGCAGAGGGGGAGGCGCTGTCCATCTGGGCAATGCGCTGCACCACCTTGAGCTGGGTGCGGGGATCGAGCTGCGCTACCACGCCTGCCGCCTTGTCTGGCTCTATGTAGGAGAGCACCAGGGCAATGGTCTGGGGACGCTCGTGCTGCAGGGCTGTGAACAGATCCTTTTCCCCGGCCTTGTTCATAAAGGCGAACTCCCTGTTCTTCAGGGACTTTGTCACCTTATCCAGCAGGCTGGAAGCCGACTGTTCCCCAAAGGCCTTCTCCAGCACGGTGCGGGCGTATTCCAACCCGCCTTCGGTGACGGCCTTGTTGGTCATGCACATCTGGTAGAACTCTGTGAGCACGTCCTCTGTGGCGTCTGAGTCCAGGAAGCCCAGCTTTGCTACCTCTAAGGTGAGCAGCTCTATATCCTCCGGATCCATATACTGGTATATTGCGGAAGCCTTATCCACGCCCAGGGCCACGATGACCGCGGCCGCCTTCTGGGCGCCGCTCATGCCTGCCACAATGGGGGAAATGGGCCTGCCTGTTTCCAGGTTTATTACGGGAGGCGGAGGGGCGGCTACTTCCATTTCAGCCGCAGGGGCTTCCGCCAGCGCCAGTTCTTCTATATCAGGCTCGCCTTTTTTACGCTTTTTCTTCTTTTCGCGTTTTTCCCGCTTCTCACGTTTCACTTTCGCCGGCATTGCTCTCCTCATCTCCCTTCAGCCAGGTCTTGACCATCTGAGCCGCTATCTCAGGATTCTGCTCTGCAAACTCCCGCACGCCGCGGCGCAGCTCCATGCTCCGTTCCGCATGGACTTCCATAATGTCTGCCCCTTCCGGCTCCTGCTCCGGCTCTGCCGCCGGGGCAATTACCTCAGGCATAATGGACATGACAGGCGCTTCCTCCAGCACAGCCTGGTTCTTCTTGCGGCGCATGACAAGCAGCAGGAAGAACAGGATCATGAACAGCAGCAGGCCTGCAGCCAGGGCGTACAGCACCCAATCCGGTATGCCGCTGATAATGCTTACCGGTCCGTCGGTGGCCTGGGTGTCCCGATCAGCCTCCGGTGCATAGAAGGGATGGCTGATAATGGATATTTTTTCGGCCTGCATGTCGGCGCTGATGCCGGAGGCCCGGCCTACGTGGTTTAAAAGGGCGTCGGCATCGGCCACATTGGGCACGTCGCTGTTAATGGTGACGGACACCATCACGTCTGAGACGGTGCCTGCCATGATTTCCTGCTGGGTGTGGGTTTCGTCTACATTATATATCTTCTCCCCGCTTGCCTCCAGCTCCTGCTCGTTGCCTGTGACAGGGGCGCGCTCCACATAGGTGGGCAGGTCGGCATTTGTGGTGGTGCCTACAGTGCCGCCGGCGGCATCTTCCCCGCGAATGATTTTTCCCTGCCACACCTTCTTGCCTACGATTCCCTCGCCGTTGGTGTTGCCATCCTGGGCATATTCAGGCAGGTCGTATTCTGTGCTCTCCACAAACTTGGTGCTCATTTCCACAGTGGTGTTCACGCCTACGGAAACGTTCCCCTCCCCGAACATGGGGGTGAGCACAGCCAGCACGCTTTTGCGGATTTTATTGTTGACATGCTCCTCAATGGCGTATTGCAGCTCCATATCGGTGCTTTCGCTGTCTACCTCGGTGCCGTCATATGTATTGCCCTGGGTATCTATAATGGTTATTTTTTCCATTTCCAGGCCCTGGACGCTGCGGCTTACCAGGGAACGGATGGCGTTGGCTTCCTTCTTGCCAAGCTCTTCCCCGTCCTTCATGGTGACGGTGACGCCGGCGCTGGCCATGAGGATATCGTCCTGGCCCAGCACATAGCGCCTGTCTTCCCCGACGGAAATGTTCACCCTTGCGTCCTGCACGCCCTCCAGGCAGCGGATGGTGGCTCCCAACCTATCCTGCAGCTCATATATATACATGGTACGCCTATCCGACTCTGTAGAAAGGGAACCTACGTTGTTCAGGTATGTTTCATATCCAAAGCCGGACTGGGGATACCCCTCCATCAGAAGCTGGGCCTTAAGCTGCGGCTCCTGCTCCTTCCGCACCAGCACGGTGTCGCTTCCCTGTATCTGGTAATCGGTTACGCCGGCGCTGGCAAGGTACGTTGTTACCGACTGCATGTCTTCGCTGACAAGCCCTGTAAACAGCACCTCATAGGGGTTTTTAGAGCCTTGGACAGAGACGAATATAATGATACCCGCCACCACCGCCACTGCAGCGGCAATGATAATCCACAGCTTTTTCCCCAGCTTCCCCAGGAAGCCTTTTGTTTTAGACACGACATCTTTTGCTTTCTCTCCCACGGGCACTACCTCCACTCAGTCCCAACCGCCTTTTCCCCAAGCAAGAGGAATCATTACAGGCTGATGCGCATCAGCTCGTTATAAGCTTCCAAGCCTTTGTTGCGCAACTGCACCATCAGGCTTACGGACATCTCATACTTGCTGGCGGCTATCTGCAATTCCGCGGGGTTATCTAGCTGGCCTGTTGCCAGCAGGTACTGGGCGTGGCTCTTTTCCTCGTCTGACTGGCGCACTGCCTCCACAGCCGAACCGAAAATATCGGCAAAGGCAGCCCCAGGGGTGACGTTCTCTTTTTCCTCCACCTTGGTCAGGGGCATGGTGCTCCACAGCGGGGAGATTTGCGAAATATGGTTCATGGTTTTTTACCCTCTTTCCTATGTGTAAAAACGCGCAAAAAAGCCGGCGGCTTTATTACCGCCCGATATCCATGCCCCGGGCCACTACAGCCTTCAGGGTGTTAAACGCCGTTACATTTGCCGAATATGCCTGGGTGGCGGCCATGGCGTCGGTTATCTCCTTGACAAGGGTGATGTTGGGCATTTCCAGATACCCTTCCTCGTTTGCGTCGGGATGGGTGGGATCATAAGAAATGGCGAAGGGGGAAGGATCTTCCGCGATTTCCACCACTTTCACGCCCCCGGCCCGCTCGGAGCCTCGGTTTGAAGCGCCCATGGCGCTTGCCATTGCCATGCGGAAATCGTTGCGCCCGCTTTCCGCCTCAAACACCACAATTTTCCGCCGGTACGGCCCGTCGCCCTCTTCGGTGCGGGTGGTGTTCAGATTTGTAATATTTTCGGAAATTACATCTAAGCGGAGCTGCTGGGCCGTAAGGCCAGAGCCTACTATATTCATGGAACCTAAAAAAGCCATATGCTATGTACCCTCCCGTTAGCCGTTAATAGCAGTGCGCAGTGCGTTTATGTCGCTGGAAATGCTCTGGTATACATACTGGAGCTGGTAGGCGTTGCGCACTGCCTCCATGCTCTGCTCGGTGACGTTCACGCCATTGTCATCCATGCGCACCACTTCTTCCGGCTCCATAACGTCCCAGCTTACGCTTTCAATAGCCTTGCGCATGGCAGGCTGAACGCCGCTGCCCTGGCGATCCCGGTCGGCAGCCTCTATGGCCTGCTGGAAGGATTCTTCAAAGGTAACGGTTTTCACTTTATAATTAGGTGTTTCCGCATTGGATATATTATCCAGAATGGCCGCCTGTTTTGTCCACAGGAAGTCCATGGAACGCTCCATCATGCGCATACTGTTATTGGTCAGACTAATCACAACAGGCCCTCCTTGCTGTTTATGTGTTTTTTATTATAAACTAACAAAATTCATATAATTCTTTGGCGGTTTCGTCTGCCTTTTTTGACAACATAAATTATAGCATGAAGCTTTTCCAATTGCAAGAGCCAATATTTACTGCTGCCCCGCCCTCCATTTTCGTTAAAAGCAGGCCCCAACCCCTGCTATTTCCTGACAAAACCGGGATGGGGCCGGCATTTTGCCTGGTTGCGGTTTTGAATCTCTCTGTAAAATATCTAAAAAATTCATATACGCCCTTTAGATCTTTGGAGTATATTACAAAGATTTTTAGGCTGTTTGTACGCAAAAAATGCCGCGGGAAACCGCGGCTTTTTTGTGCAGTTTTGAGAAGCTGTACCGATTGGTATGGCTTCTAAAGTTCCAGCCGGGTGAGGGTGTCTGTTTCCACATCCAGCTTGTACAGCGCTGTGCCGTCCCTGGCATACAGGTATGTTCCCAGCACCACGTTGGTGTGGGCTGACTCGCTTTCCCCGTACACGCTGATTTCCAGGCAAGGAATCCCATCCACCGGGACGCTGGCCTGCTCGTGGTAGATTTCATATGTGGACAGGCTGTCCCCTTTCAGCCCTAAAACCTGGGGCGAAAGGTGCTTGAAGCTCTCTACGGTTTCCTCCACTGTCATCACTTCCAGCTCGCTTTGGGCAGACTCCAACTGGCTTAAAGCGCTTTCCGCCAGCGTGCCCAGGGAGGAAGTCCCTTCCCCGCCGCCGCAGGCCGCCAGGGTAAGCAGCAGCAGGCACCCTGCCAGCAGTGTGCAAATTCGTCTCAAATCCGATCCCCCCTTTCTGTCTGGGCTTTTGCAGGGCATCCCTGCTTTAGCCCTCCTGATACTGTATGACTACGTCATCCAGGGGCTTGAGCACCTGGGTGAACTGCCCGGCCTCCCCATTTACCAGCAGCTCCACTGGCTTTTCCAGATTGTCAAAATCCAACCCGGCATATTGCAGCACGTCCATGAGGTAATACTCCCCGCCCTGGGGCTTGGGAGGCAGGCGGAGCATTCCGCCGTTCATCTGGATTTGCAGCGCCCCAGGGCTGCCGCCGCCGAACTCCATCTGCCCCGCCAGCTCTTCCCGCTTGGGCGGTTCCGCCGGAGGCAGGGGGCGCTCCCGCTTTTTCGGCAGGGCAGGCAATTCCTCCTCTTTGGGCAGAGGCGCTGGATCCGGGGCTGTCAGGCTTTCTGTCGGCAAAACCGGCTTTCGGACTGGGGCTGCTAAGTTCTCCGCTGACAGAACTGGATTACGGGCCGGAGGGGCCAGGTTTTCTGCCGGCAGAACCGGCTTACGGACTGGGGCTGCCAGGTTTTCCGCTGACAGAACTGGCTTACGGGCCGGGGGGGGCAAGTCCTCCGCTGGCAAAACCGGCTTCGGCGCTGGGACGGGCGGTTCCTCCAGCGGCTCCTGCTGGACACGGTGCGGGGCATCCTGCACAAGGGCTTCCACCACGTCTCCCTGGCGCAGGGCATAGTCTGGGCCTTCCGCTTTGCCATTGACCATGGCCCCGGCAAAGCCTTCGCCCAGAAGCTCCCCTAAAGTACAGGCCGCAGCGGCCCCTGCCACAGCCGGGGTGAACTCAATGCGATCCCCGGCCTGCACCACATCGGAGAGCGTGGCCTCTTCCCCGTTGCGGATCATCTGGGCAGGCGCGCCGGGGCCTCCCCGGAAGAACCTGCGCTCCCCGTTCAGCGTTACGGTGAGGTTGGCCCCGGTGCGGCCCATCATATCGGCGTAATGGTAGCCGTTCATAAGGAGCACGTCCCGCAGGGTGAGCATCCCGCTGCGGAAAAGCTTTGCCGGGCCGCTGTTCAGGGTGATCATATAGCTGTCGTTTATCATGCCCAGGGCGGCGGATACCGCGATGCCCAGGGGCGTGGCAAATTCCGGGTCTTCCAGATCGTACTCCTCGGAATAGGCGCTGGCCTCAAAGTGCCTGCCTGCCAGGGCAACCCGGCCTTCGCTCATCTCCAGCTCCTCTGCCACCATCTGGGCCAGGCCCTGCAGCTTGCTGCCGCCTCCTGCCAGGAACACAGCCGAGGGGGTGCCCCCATTGATTTCCACTGCTTTCTGGGCGATCTCTTTGGCAAGCCGCTGGGCGGCGGGGCGGGCAAGCTCCCGCAGATCCTGGGGATCCGCCTCGTGCTTCATGCCCAGGATGTCGGAATAGGGCTGAGGCTCTTTGGCGCCTATGGCAAGCTTCAGGCGCTCGGCGGTTTTGAAGTCTACCAGGAGGCCCTTCATCAGCGCCTCCGTTACCTCGTCCCCTGCTACGGTAGCCATGGTGTAGCCCACCACGCTGCCCTCCCGGCACACTGCCAGATCGGAGGTGCCGGCGCCAATATCTGCCAGCACCAGGTTCAAAAGCCGGATATCCTCCGGGATTGCCGCGTTCAGGGAGGCGATCGGCTCCAGGGTGAGGGAGGACACCTCCAGCCCCAGCCGGGACACCACGGCATACAGGCTTTCCACCACCCCGCAGGGCAGGAAGGTTGCCACTACCTCTACCTCAAACTTCCGGCCCCGGTGGCCTAAAAGGTTTCCCAGGGGGTAGCCGTCCAGGGTGTACTGGCGGGCGGTGTATCCCACCATGTAATACCTGTCCCCTGTCTCGTTCCGGGCGGCCAGCTCGCTTTCCGCCGCGGAAACCGCCCCAGCTTCCAACTGGCCCAGCAGATCCGCGTCGGCTATCCGCAGCTCTGGGAATTCCAGGCAGAACCCCGCCCCCTGGGAGCGCAAGGCCCGGCCCGCTGCCGCCACGCACACCCGTTTAAGCTGGGTTTGGGTTTTGGCTTCCAAGCGCCTGACCACAGCCTTCGCCACCTCTGCCACCTGCTGTATTTCTACAATCTGCCCGTCCAGCATGGCCCGCCGCCCATGTTCCTCTTTTTCAATGGCAGCCACATGGAAGCGGCCTTTTTCCTCCTGGCCCACAATGCCGATAATGCTGCGGGTGCCAATGTCCAGTGCAAAAATTTGTCCCGCGTCCTGCTTCCCCTGCATGGCTTTCACCTTCCTCGGTAACTTCTCCGGCCTTTTCGGCCCTTTTGTTTGGCAAAGCCGGGCAAGCCCCAGAAGGCCGTCCGGCTTTGCTTGCGTTCACGCTATAGTATGTTCCTTTTTAGGGCTTAATACTTGTCGTCATAATAGCTGCTGGAGCTGTAGGAGCTGCTGTCGGCGCTGCTGATTTCCCGAGGAGCGGGAGCAGGGGCGGACACGCTTTCACTGCCAGCATAGCTGCGCAGGGTGAATTTCGCCATTAACTGCTTCATGAGCTGGGCCTGGCTGGACAGCTCCTCGCTGGCAGCGGCGCTCTGCTCGCTGGTGGCGGAGTTGTTCTGCACAACAGCGGAGATCTGGTCGATGCCTTCGCGGATCTGCTCAATGGACTCAGCCTGCTGCTGGCTGGCGTCTGCTACGTCGCCCATCTTGGAAACGGCGGAGTTTACCAGCTCCACAGTCTTTTCCAGGGCCTCGGACACGTCTGCCACATAGGTGCTGCCCTTCTGGACGGCGGTGATGGCGTTTTCGATGCGGGCCTTGGTGGCCTTGGAAGCCTCGTCGGATTTGGAAGCAAGCTGCCGGACCTCGTCAGCCACAACCGCGAAGCCCTTGCCGGCGGAACCTGCCCGGGCAGCCTCTACGGCGGCGTTCAGGGCCAGGATGTTGGTCTGGAAAGCGATGTTGGAGATGGTGTCGATAATCTCCCGCACCTCTTCGGCCGCGGTCTTAATCTCCTCCATGGCAGTGACCATGCCGCGCATATGATCGTTGCACACAGTGATCTGGGAATTGGCGTCGTTGGACATGGATCTGGAATCCCTGGCCAGGCCCACGCTCTCCTCAGCGCCCTGGGCAATTTCGGTAACAGTGGCGGACAGCTCCTCCACAGCGCTGGCCTGCTGGGTTGCGCCCTGGGCCAGGGCCTGGGCGCTGTTGCTGACCTGCTCGGCGCCGGAAGAAACCTGATCGGAGGAAGACTGGATCTGCTGCAGGGTGTTGCTCAGGCTCTTGTTAATGCCGCGCACTGAAGTGAGCACAGAGGACAGGGCGCCCACGTACATATCTTCCGCCTGGGTGCGCACGTCAAAGTTGCCTTCAGCCATTTCCTCCAGCAGGCGGCTTTCGTCACCGATAACAGAGGTAAGTACATGCTGGCTGGTGCGCAGGGCCTTGCACATATCGCCCAGCTCGTTTTCGCTTTCGTAGTTTACAGGGATATCCAGCTTGCCTTCGCTGAAGCCTACCAGCGCGGTGCGGACTTCCTCAACAGGCTTGGTGATGCCGCGGATAATGCTGATTTCCATCATGAACACGAAGACGGCGGAAATGACCAGCACAGCGATGATGATAATGATAGACCACATGACTACCAGTTCCTGCCGGGCAAGGATTGAAGACTCCGCGTCTTTCAAGGCTGTGGTTACAGACTGGGAGGTATCTGCTGTGGCGTTGATCAGGGGGGAGCACTCCTCCAGGATCATGCGGACGCCCTCTTCCTTATCGGTCTCCAGGGTTTCCATGATGCCGGGTACAGACTCGCCCCAGCTTGCCACGCTGTTCAGGTACTCATCCAGCTTGCTGGTATCTTCCAGGGGATAGATTTCCTTAAGCTCCTTAAGCTCCTCAGACAGCGTTGTCAAAGCTTCGTTAATGCGGGTTTCCTTGGAAGTGTTGTCGCTGCCCTCAGGGGAGAGGGCGATGTCCCGCAGGTGGCGGGCACCAATGTTTGTGTTCATACGGGCCTGGTAAATGAGGCTGCTGGCCCGGATGTTGCTGTCAATGATATCCTGATACGTCCCAGTCTGCTGGTTCATAATGATCAATGTGGCGACGATAATCACCACAGATACCAGCAGCGTGACTCCCCACCCCAGTATCAGGCTCGCTTTGACCTTCATGTTCTTGAGCATGATAAAGTTCCTCCTTCAAATTTGTGTACTTGCATGTGCTTTAATTTTATATAAAATCGGGGCTGCTTTGGAAGGCTCGCCTTGTTTATGGAAACCCCGGCTATGCCGCATCCCCGTATTTTCCCATCCCGCTTATACAATATCCCCGAACCGGCCTTTCTGCACGTCCCCTACCACCCGGCCGTCCACCAGGGTTACTACCCGCCTGCGCATGAAGTTTACAAACTGCTTGGCGTGGGTGGACATGATAACTGTGGTGCCCCGCCTGTTCAGCTCGTTTAAGAGCATGAAGATGTCCCAAATGCTGTCGTCATCCATTTTGTCTGTAATTTTATCCAGCAGCAGGATGGGGGGGCTGTTGAAGATGGCCTTGGCAAGCTCCACCCGTTTGCATTGGGAGATGGACATTTCCAAGGGGTAGCGGTATTCGCATCCCGCCATGCCCACCAGCCCCAGGGCCTTTTTCATCCGAGGCTCGTCAACCAAGCGGGTGCGCAGGCGCTCCATCTTTTTCATGGAGCACATGTTGTCATAGACTGTGGCGGAACGCACCAGGGCGGACTCCTGGGGCACCCTGCCGAAGATATAGGGCAGCTTTTTCTGCTGCCTGCGGTTCAGCTTATCCAGGTTAAAATGATCTAGGTACACTACCCCGTCATCCGGCGGCAGATCCCCCGCTATCATGTCCAGCAGGGTGGTGCTGCCCGCCCCGCGGCTGCCCACAATAAACACGAACTCTCCCTGCTCCACAGTCAGGTTGACATCCCGCAGGGTTTCAAACTTATGGCGGTGGCCCTTGAATATTTTTGAAGCGTGCTCCAAACGGATGGTTGGCATAATCTGTCTGCTCCTTCGCCCCCTTCCCTGTCCGGGGAGGAATGTCCCATTGCGCATCCGCGCTGCGCCGCTGGGCTTCCAGCCCAAACCTGGCGGGGGCTGCGCATGCAGCCTACCGCCGCAATATCTGCGGGATGGACATGCCCCTGCCGGGCAGGCCGCTTTACAAAAACAGCGGCCATGTGTTATACTTTACCTCATAATACGGAAGAAACTGCTGCACTGGAGGGAACCGCATGAGGCCGAATCTGAAGAAAAAGCGCATATGGCCCTGGTTCCTGCTGGCCGCTTTGTGCGTGGCCGGCATGGAGCTGCTGTTCTGCTGGCATTTCGCTCCCGCCCAGTTTGACCGTATCACCCAGCCCATTGTGCGCCCGGTGGTGCAGGCGGCTGAATCGACCGGGGCATATTTCCACCAGCTTGCTGTAAGCCTGCGGACAAAAGCCCTGCTGCGCCAGTGCGCCGAGGCAAGCGCCGCGCCCTTCCCTCTGGAGTTTGCCTTGCCCCAGGTAGTGGAAGAACCCTTGGTGCCCCACCTGGAAAAGCCCGTTCCCGCAGATCCCGTTATTACCCAGTTTGACAAGAAGAATGAGCGGGAGATCCTTACCGGCGGCATAATCCCCTGTGTGTATTATAATCAACAAGAGGCCCCTTGGTCAAGTATGCCTTTTGGAAAAGATCCAATTGGGCCTTATGGCTGCGGCCCGGTGGCCATGTCCATGGTCATTTCCTCCATGACTTCCACCTCCATGGATCCGGGGCAGATGGCGGCCTGGGCCGCGGACAACGGCTATTGGGCGCCCCAGAGCGGATCCCGCCACTCCCTTATCCCCGACGCCTCCCTGGCTTTCGGCCTGGGCTGCACCCGCCTGACGGAATGCACCCCTTCCATGATTATCAACACCCTGCTGCAGGGGGACATGATGGTGGCCCTGATGGGGCCTGGGCACTTTACCCAGAGCGGGCACTTCATCATCCTGCGGGGGGCCACCCTCTCCGGGGAGATCCTGGTGGCGGATCCCAACAGCAGGGAGAACAGCCTTGCTTCCTGGGATCCCCAGCTTCTGCTGGACGAAATCTCCGCAAGCGACGGCCGGGGCCTGTGGCTCTGGCAGATTTCCGCCCCGCCGCCCCAGCTTTGAGGGGAGGCAGCGCCTTGGAAAAACCGCCTTTCATGGTTCCTATCTGTTTTCAGCAAAGTATGCCGTCTGGATTTTTTCCTGACGGCATTTTGCCTGCTTATTTACTTGCTTGTCCTGAACTTGCTGTAGAAAGAATGCCTGCCGTCTATGCGCAGGCTGATGCGCCTGTCCAGCTCCTGAGCGCGATCCAGCAGCCTGCGGTTCTGGGCTATCTGGCCGCATAGGGCTGTCTCCCCTTCCTCTTCGGGGGGGCTGCCGGTTAAAAGCTGGTGGGCGCGGATGGCGTCCTCCTCCGGCAGCTTCAAAACCCCGTTGTGGATCTGGGCTTCCAGCTCTTTCAAGTCCTTTACCGGATCCTCCCGCATATGCAGGAGCATCTGCACAGACACTTCGTCCTTCCTGTCTACTGCCTGGCCCAACTGCTGGGTCAGGTCGAAAAATTCCAGCAGCTTGATATACTGCTTTCTGGCTTGCAAAAGCAATTGCTTCAGGGTTGCGTCGTCCATACCGGATGCCAGGGCCGCAGGGGCCCTGCCCTCCCTTTCCTGTTAACTTTCCTGCTGCTGGGGCTGGGGCTGCGCCTGCTCGGCGCAGTTCTTATCCGCTGTGCGGAAGCTTTCCCGCAGCTCCAGTATCATGGGCTTTATCTCCTCCAGCACATCCTTGTTCCGCCCGATTTTCACCCGGCCCAACTGATAGCTGAAGTAATCATAGAGCCGGTGGAGATCCCCTGCGATGGGGTACTGCCTGTCAAGGGTGTCGTCCAGATACTGGATGATGTCCATGCCCTTATCCGCCGAAGCCTCCAGCAGCTCGAAATTCTCCTGCTTCAGGGCCAGCTCGCAACGCACCAGATGCTTTACCAGCTCGTCATACAGCAGCAGGAGCAGCTCGCCTTGGGTCATGGTGTTGACCGACTGTTCCTTATACTGCTGGAAACCGTTGTGTTCCATATAATCGCCACGCGATACAGGATTCGCACAAAAGGCCCTGAAAAAGCGGCGCTTTATGCCCGGTATCTTTCCTTTCTTCCGTATTCTTCACGCTGCGCCTCTTACCCTTCCTTTGGCGCGTGCCGCGCCGTTTTAAAAGGATTTTATCTTCCCTGTCCAGCCGGGCCGCATCAGCGGAAGTGTCCAGACAGCACGTTTTATGCCTCCGGCGGTTTAGGGGCTTTGCCCCTAAATACCCCACCACCTTTGAAAAGGTGGACGAAACTTTTATGTTTCTTCATTCTTTAAAGCACTCGCTTTGGACACTCCCCGTATCAGCCGCCCATCAGCCCCGCCAGCGCGGAGCTTTGGGAATTCATCTGGTTGATAAGCTGCTCCAGCCGGGTGAACTGGTTGGTGTAGTAGTCGATACGGTCGCTCATCTTATCCTGCCACTTTTCAATCTGGGTGTCCAGGTTGTCGATTTGGTTTTGCAGGAGGTTGTTCTGCAAGGAATAGGAGGAAAGGGGCGTGCCCGCTTTCTGCACCAGGGAGCCGGGAGTGGCGATGGAGGTGCTGGCATACCTGTCTATGGTGGTTTTCAGGTTCTGCATCAGGCCGTTGGTAGAGGCGCCGTTTTCCGTAGTTTTGGTGAAAGCGTCCCGCACCCTGTCGGGGTTGGCTTCCAGAGCCTCCCGCAGCTTTGTCTCGTTGAGGCTGATGGTGGTCATGCCGTCCTCATAGGCGGTTTCAATGCCGATGGAGCGCAGGATGGCCCCGTCTACGCCGCTGCCCTGGATGTAGCCGGTAAGGCTCTGATACAGACTTCTGAGATCTGAATCTCCAAAGAGGATGCCCTGCTTGGCCTTTTCCTCGTATTTTTTCAGTTCGCTCTCGCTGTATTTATCGGCTTCATCGCCTACCAGAGGCTCGTAATTGGCAAAGCTGCCGCTGGACTTCTGATAAGGCAGGGTGGAATAGGCGCTGTGGATTTCCTTTGCCATCTCGTTATAATCGTTGACAAAGGACTTGATGGCGTCTACGATGGTGTCGGAATCTGTGGTGCTGGTGAAGGTGATAGGCTCGTTTTCGCCAGCTTCCTGCTCAAAGGTGCCCTTCAGGGTGACGCTGAGTCCGTCCAGGTCGATGACATTGGAGGAACGGGTCATGGTCTTTTCGGTGCCGTTGATGTTGGCGGTAAAGACTGCGTCCTGCCCGGGGGTGTAAACAGCAAGGGGCTTTTTTGTGGTTTCAATTTTTATAGGATCGAAAACATCCTCTTTGTCCTTCTCATAAGCATAGCCTTTCATGTAAGTCAGCAATTCAAAATCTACCTTGTTTCCATCTCGATCCACAATCTCAATTTCGCCTGAGTACGGATTTATAGAAGCGGTCTTCCCGTTATCACCTTCAACGGAATTATTAAATTTATCTACAATATCCTGCAACGTGGTATCTGCACTAAGGCCACAGTTCGGCATCAGAAGGTGGTGCGTATCGAAGCTGAAATTAAGGCTGTCATCGTTAGTATATGAGATGCCCCAAGCCTCCCATAGATTCATATCGCCTGTATAAAGCTTCTCAGGTTCGGGGCTAAACAGCTTCTGGGCCAGGCCGTCGCCCATCTCAATTTTCTGGTTCGCGCCCATCTCCCGGGTGGTGAACACAAACTCGTTGGTGGACTTGGAGAAGTTCACCGTTACGCCTGCGTCCGCATTGCTGTTGATGCTGGTGAGGATGTGCTCAATGGTGGTATCCTTGTTAAACTTGCCCAGGGACTTGCCGTTGATGATAAGCTCCTGTTCGCCGTTATAGTTTACATTCCCGTCCTTGTCCGTCTGCTTGAACATTTCGTTCTCTTCGCCGAACAGGTCCCCCAGGGTCCAGCTTGTGTTCAGGGTGTTGCCAATGCCGTTTTTGCCAAGGCCCAAAGCCCGGCCCGCAGAGGAATTGACGGTGAGGGTGAAGTTATTCATGTCATTGCCGCTGCCGTCCAGCTTTTTAACAGCCTGGATGTTCAGCTTGCCGCCGGAAACTTTGCCGTCGGCATCCAGCACGTTATCCGCGCCAACGCTGATTTTCCCTTCACCGAAAGCTTTGTCTACTTCCTTTTGCAGCCTTTCGGCTATGTATTCCGTTTTTTTCTGGCTTTTCTCGCCTTCTGTCAGGCTTGTGTCTTCATCCAGTTCTTTAAAGCGGGCCTTAGCCTCGTCATCCTCCAGGAAATCGAAGCTGACGCTTTTGGTGGAGCCGTTGAGGGTGAAGCTGATGGAGCGCTCTTTCAGGTGATCCACCATGCTGACATCTTCTGTCCAATCCCTCACGTTGCTGGCGCCGAAAACCTTCACACTGCTGGAGGTATCCTTGCCGATTTGGCCCTTGCCACCCAGCAGGTTGTCTATAATGCTGTCGCTGGCGCTGTCAATATAGAACTTGTTATCCTTGCCTTCCTTTTGCTGGAGGATAATGCGCCCGTCACCGTTGAGCTTGGCTTCCAGGTAGTCGGAGGCTTTGCCAGCGCCGCTACTGGTTTTGATGGTCTGCTCGGAAAGCTGTTTGTTGATATTGTCAACCAGATCCTGCTGGCTTTCAAAAATATCGTCTTCGCCGAAGCGGATGGTCAGGTTGTTGCTGCCGTATACCAGGTTCATGCTGCCCGCAATGGTGCTCTCCTTTACAGGCTGGGACCAGTCCATCATCTCCGCCTGGGAGGCCTTTTCGATGAGGGAATCGGCGCTCTTCGTATATTTGGCGGCCTGGGCCAACTGCTTTATGCTGCTGATCTGCACATCATTGGAGCTTTTGCCTGTGGCGGACACCTTGTCGGCATACTTGCCATTGGCCTTGGTGATGACCGCCCGGTTGAAGAAGCTGTTGCTGAACAGGTTTGTGCCCGAGGTGTAGGAGGTGTACTTCTGGGTGAGGCCAACCATCTTGCTGATGATGCTGCGGTAGGCGTCCTGCTTCCATTCGGTTTTTATCTGCTGCCTTTGCAGAGCATAGATTTTGTTCTTATACCCCGCGATACTGTTCTCGATCATGGCCTCCGTATCCATGCCGCTGGCCAGGCCGCTGATAACATTCCTGTTGCCATATATGCTGCTGGTGGAGCTGCTGCCAGTTAAACTGCTGATAGACGCCATTGATTCTCAACTCCTTTTATGATATAATAGCTTTGGAAGAAAGCGGCCTTTCAAAAATCGCGCCCGGCGGGCGGCAAATGTAAAAAAAGCCGCAGAGACACTTAACTCTTTCCCTATTTATATCGACAATACAAATAGAAAGATAAGGGCTTTCAGCAAATTTTGCTTTGGCATAGAGGTTTTAATATTAAAGAAAGGAACGATACCGGGCGCAACGGGCGGCGTTTTCTTAGCTTTTGCGCGCATCCTGTATCGCATGGCGATTCCTATGGAGAAATTTATTACCGTAACCAACCAGAAGGGCGGCGTGGGCAAGACCACCACCTCCCTCTCCCTCATTAACGCCCTGCACATGCGGGGCCGCCGGGTGCTGGGGGTGGATCTTGACCCCCAGGGCAGCCTGGGCTTTTCCGCCGGGCTGGACATTGAAAACAGCACCACCGTATACGATGTGTTTAAAGGCACCGCCTCTGTGGAACAGGCCATTGTGCCCACGGATTTGGGGGATATCCTGCCTTCCAACATCCTGCTCTCCACTGCCGAGCTGGAATTCAATTCCCCGGGGCGGGAGTATATGCTGAAAAACGAGCTGCAAAAAATTGCCCACCTCTATGACCACATTATTATCGACACGCCCCCGGCCCTGAATGTCCTCACCGTAAATGCCTATGTGGCTTCCGACGCCCTTATTATCCCGATGGCCCCGGAAATTTTAAGCCTTTTGGGCATCTCCCAGATTCTGGATACCATCAACACGGTACGCAAATACTATAACCCGGACCTGCGGGTGCTGGGCATCCTGCTGAACAAGTATAACATGCGCCTGACCCTGAACCGGGAGGTGCTGGAGCTTTCCGCAGAAATTGCCCGCCGCCTGGACACCAAGGTATTTGAGACGAAAATCCGCACCAGCGTCACTGTGGCGGAGGCCCCGGCCCATGGCGAAAGCGTTTTAAGCTATGCACCCAGTTCCAACCCCGCTTTGGACTTCCAGAACCTGCTGGACGAGCTGATGGGCAATCCCCGGCCCTGGCCGCCCCGGCGGTGAGCAGCGTAACGCTGCACCTGAGACGCGGGGGGGACGCTGGCGGAGCCTTTCCGCCGCGCAAAGGGTTTGCGCGCTTACCGCTGTGGCCGCGTCCGACCGTACTCCCGATGTTATAAATAACCCCAGGGCATTTGGGAAGCTGACGCCAGCCTCTGTTTTTGTATTTCAGGGAAACCGCCTTCCCCATTTCTATACCTTACAAGTTTGTTTGAAGAAAGGAACGTGACACCATGCCAAAAGCTACCGGAAAATCTGGAAGGGGCGGCAAAAGCAGCAAAACCGCCCATGTGCTCAACCTGCTCACCGAAACAGACCACACCCAGGAGGAAGGGGCTGCCGGACGCACCCCTCCTGCCGCGCCTCCCGCACCCCCCCAGCTTGCAGACAATGAAACTGTCGCCGCCACCATCCGGGACGCACTGGAGGAGGATTTAGCCGCCGAACTGGGGGAATCCCCTGCGGAAGCCCTGCCCGAGGAGGATTTTATCCCCATGCAGGACTTTGCCCCTGCGGTAGAACCGGAAGCCACGGTAGACGCCACGCCCCTGGAGGAGGCCCCTGCCCCTGAGCCGGAGCCTCAGCCCGAGCCTGAACCGGAACCGGAACCAGTTGCAGAGATGGAGCCAGAACCTGTTTTAGAGCAGGCCCAGGAACCTGCCCCCACGCCTGCGCCGGAGCCTGTACCCGAGCCGGATCCGGAACCAGTTGCAGAAACAGAACCCGCTCCCGCGCCTGAACCGGAGCCGGCACCTGCTCCGGCGGCGGAAGCGAAAGAGGAAGTGCCGGAGGAGGATCGGTCTATTACCTGCCTGAACGTTATGCAGGAGCTGGTGGAGGAAAAGGTGGACAAATATATGAAAATGTTCGGCCTGTGTACCTGCCCCCGCTGCCGAGTGGACGTGGTGGCCCTCACCCTCACCAGCCTTCCCGCAAAATATGTGGTGGTGCGGGAAAACGAGGCCACTCCCATGCTGACTGTGTACGAAGGGCGCTATAACACCGCCGTCATCGCCCAGATCATGTGGGCGTGCAAAAAGGTGCTGGATAATCCCAGGCACTAAATACTTTTATGCCGCAAAAAACCGCAGGCCTAAACGGCCTGCGGTTTTTATATGCCCTGCTGAAACGGGCCTTTATGTTCTGTTGGTATAAATATATGTTTCGTAATTTTTCAAACGGTCATACAAAACGCTCTCCCGGTGCAGGCCCGGCACCTCCAGCAGATGGTAGTGTACGGGATGGTGGTAAATGATATAGATTTCCCGGGGGGAATCCTCCAGGGTTTGCAGGATTTTTTCAAGAACCTGCGACAGCACCGCGCTGGAGAAGGGATTGAACAGGAAAAACACATTGAATTCCCCATAGCGCTCAAAGGTCACCGCATTGCCCTGGATGCACTCCACCCGTTCCAGACCCAGCTTTTTCATATTGCGCCGGGCGATTTCCGTCAGCTCCCCGTCCAGCTCAATGCCTGCCACCCGGCGGAACGGCACCTTGCTTGCCTCCCGCAAAACCGCGCCTTTGCCGCAGCCGATATCTAAAAAACTGCTTTCGGCATAAGGGACGCGCAGGCTTTGCAGTATCAGCGCCATATGCTTCTCCGGGGTTTTGCAGTAGCCGTTGTATTCCCTGGAGTTTTGGATTTCCTCGCTGGCGGCGGGCAGGGTGAAATCCAGCCCCCGCATTTTTTCCACCGCAAACTGGCACAAAAACTTTCCATACCGCTTGCACTTTACCAATAAATCCCGCAAACAAAATCACCTTCCGCTTTACTGAAATATGGCCCGCACTGCCTGCGGCGACAAAACCGCAAGGGGGAGTACAGGTTAAACTGGTACAGAGTATAGCATAAAACTCTGGAAAATACAAGTATAACCTGTATCCTTTTGGTGAGGTGATCCCATGCAGAATCGTATCCGGCAATTGCGGGAAGAGCTGCGCATGACCCAGGTGAGGCTGAGCATTGAACTGGAGGTATCCCAGGAAACTGTGAGCGCCTATGAAAACCAGAAGCATTATCCCAGCTTTTTGCAGCTTTCCAGAATGTCCACCCTGTTTAATGCCAGCATTGACTATATTATGGGCCTGTCGGACGTGCGCAATCCCACCCAGGCCTGCGAGGACAGCAGCATGTCCCAGTTAATCGCCCGGCTCTCCAAGCTGACGAAAAGACAGGTTGAACTTGTATCCGCCTATATGCAGGGGCTGCTGGACATGGCCCGGGAGCAGGAACTTTAGAAGCTGTACCAATAGGCTCCTGCACCAATCCTATCGGTACAGCTTCTTAAACGGGGCCTTTTCAACTTTTCTATAGGCAAAGGCTTGACAAAACGGCGGCGGGTGGGTATAATAGCGTCAGTTTTGGATAGTTGGGAGTGAAAGAATGTTAGTATAAGGCCACGAAAAAGGTGATAAAACGTCTGGGAGGAAGGCATTGCTTTCCCCGGGCCTGTTTTTGTTGCCGGCTGGGTCTTATACGCATTCTTTTTTGACTGTGAAAGGGAGAAACCCTGTCTGGGGGTGTCTCTGTCTTTTTGCGTATGCGGCCTGTTTCCGGCAATGCTGGAGACGGGCCTTTTTGTGCGAAAAAAGGAGGGACTGCCCTATGCTGCAAATACAAAACCTGAAAATAACCATGAAAAAAGACCTTCGCACCCTGGTGGAGGGCCTGACCTTTACCCTGCGGCCTGGAGACAAGGTGGCTGTGGTGGGCGAGGAAGGGAACGGGAAATCCACCCTGCTGAAGCTTCTCTATGACGAAAGCCTGGCGGAGGGCTATGCCCAATGGGAAGGGCGCATTCAGAAGGACGGGATGCTGATGGGATACCTCAGCCAGGAGCTGCCGGAGGCGGACAAGGGGAAAACCATCTATGAAAAGTGCCTGGAAAGCGGGGGCTTTTCAGAGGCAAGCCCCAAAGAGCTGGCCTCCCTGGGGGCAAAGCTGGGGATCCCGGCGGAAACCTTTTACAGCGATCAGCTTATGGACGCCCTTTCCGGCGGGGAGAAGGTGAAGCTGCGCATGGCCCTGCTCTCCCTGGAAAGGCCGGACTGCTACCTGCTGGATGAGCCTTCCAATGATTTGGATCTGGACACCCTGCGCTGGCTGGAGGAATTTATCCGGGACTGCCCCCAGCCGGTGGTGTATATTTCCCACGACGAAACCCTGCTGGAGGCCACAGCCAACGTGGTGCTCCACATGGAGCAGCTTCGGCGCAAAACCCTGCCCCGGCATACCGTGGCCCGCATGGGGTATGCCCAGTATGTAAGCGAGCGGCTTCACAGCTTCCAGAAGCAGGAGCAGCTTGCCAGGAAGGAACGGCAGGAGGAGAAAAAGCAGCAGGAGCGCTTCCGCCAGCTTTACCAGAAGGTGGAGCACCAACAGAACGCCGTTTCCCGGCAGGATCCCCATAGCGGGCGGCTGCTGAAAAAGAAGATGAAAGCCGTAAAATCCCTGGAAAAGCGCTATGAGCGGGAGAGGGACGACATGACCGAGATGCCCGACACAGAGGAGGCCATTCTGGCGGGCTTTGGGGAGGACATCAGCCTGCCTGCCGGGAAAACCGTCCTGGACTTCTCCCTGCCCCGGCTGGAGGCCGGGGGCCGGGTGCTGGCGGAAAACCTGCGCCTGTTTGTCCGGGGGCCGGAGCACATCTGCATTATCGGGAAAAACGGCGCCGGGAAAACCACCCTGCTGCGGGAAATCGCCCGGGAACTGCTGGGGCGGGAGGACATAAAGGCGGCATACATGCCCCAGGACTACAACGAACTGCTGAACCCGGCCCAGACCCCGGTGGAGTTTCTGGCAAAAACCGGGGAAAAGGAAGAGCACACCCGGATTAAAACCTATCTGGGCAGCATGAAATATACCCCGGAGGAATTCGCGCATCCGGTGGGCGAGCTTTCCGGGGGGCAGAGGGCCAAGCTTTTCTTCCTCAAGATGATCCTGGACGGGGCAAACGTGCTGGTGCTGGATGAGCCTACCCGGAATTTCAGCCCCCTTTCCGGCCCGGTGATCCGGGGCCTGCTGGGGGATTTTCCCGGGGCCGTCATCAGCATTTCCCACGACAGGAAGTATATCCGGGAATCCTGCGGGCGGGTTTTGGAGCTGACAGGGCAGGGGCTTTCAGAATATGACCTGGAAAGCCTGTAGCGCCGGGAAGCTGTGGAGACAGAAAAGGGATCGCGCTGCTGTGCGCGATCCCTTTTCTATATTATTAGTGATAGCAAACACGCTTGAAAAACGGCATGCACTGATTTTCAAGCAGGCAGCTTTGTCTCTTTTGCACCACGCTGCCTACATTCCTTCACTTCTCCTGGCTGTAGGAGAGGATATCCCCCGGCTGGCAGTCCAGCGCCTCGCACAGGGCTGCCAGGGTGGAGAACCGCAGGGCGGTGACGTGGTTGTTCTTGATTTTCGACAGGTTTACATTGGTGATGCCCACCTGCTCTGCCAACTGGTTCAGTGACACCTTCCGCTCTGCCATCAGTCTGTCCAGGCTCAGCACGATTTTCCCCATACGCCCCCCTTATACCAGGCCGTCCACGTCCTGCTGGATCTTCTCCCCCCGGGCAAAGCACTGGGACAGGCACAGCATAAGGATGCCTGTGATGAGATCGCTGGCCCCCGCGCTGACCTCCGCGTTTTCCGGCCCCAGCACCAAGACGGCTATGCCGCAAAGCGCTATCTGCACCACTGTGATCCCTATAAAGAACAGGCCGATTTCCCGCAGCATACGCACATTGTCCTTCTGGAAGGGCGTTTTGCCCTGGGAGAACCTCGTAAGCCCCTGGGAGGTGCGCAAAATGAGGTTTACGTTGCGGAACACCCAGCCCATCAGGCCTAATGACAGGGCTGCTTCGATAAAGAACACAGGCAGCGCGCCGGGCAGCAGGCTCCCCTGGCTGTCGGCAATGATAATGGAGAAGCCCCGGGAGGAAAGCTCCTCCATTGGCTGCGTGTTCTGCATAAACTCTCCAGGCGCCAGAGGATTGAGGAGCACCAGCACCAAAGCCGCTGCCATGCACACTGCGCCGATAAAATAGGCGATGGAAAAGAACCGGGTCAACACTGTGGCAAATTTCGTGAAAGCTTCCGCGTGCTTGTTAAAGAATGTCATACAGGACACCTCCCAAATGGATTATGCCACCAGTATACATCCGTTTTTATCGTTTGTCAATAACTTTTTAATGTTTTTCGATAAAACCCCTCTGGCAAGCACGGACAGCCAGAGGGGTTTTCTTTTGCTTATTGGCTGGGAAGCGCGCCTTCCCGCAGCAGTTCCCGGGGGCAGAACTGGTAAAGCTGCACCCCGTCCACCCGGCCTTCAAAGGCCTCAAAGCCCTGAAGCGCCAAGGGCAGGGCCGCGCAAACCTGCTCCGGCCCGTCTATCAGCAGGGTGGTGTGGGCTGTCCAGCCCCGGCTTGTGCCGAAATGCTCTTTCAGGGAAAGCAGCTCCCGGTTCACGTCCGGCGCCAGGAACAGCACCCGGCCCCCGCCGAATACGCCTAAATGGTTGAAGGTGAGGGAAAAAGCCCTGGTCTGCCGCAGCGCTTCCTCCATGGCGGCAAGGGTCTCTTCCTGCTCGCTGGGCTGGAAAATCCCCAGGGTGATGTGATGGGGCAGGTTTTTCGTCTGCCTGCCGGCAAAGCCCGCCCCCACCAGCCGCGCCCGCATTTCCTCTATGCACCGCTGGGTTTCTTCGTCATACACCGCCATGGCGCACAGGAAGGTTTTCTCTCCTTCCATCACTTAATCTCCCTGTCCGCAATCTCTGCCTTTGCCCTCTCTATGAAGTCTGTGACGGGGATGGCTCCCAGGTCGCCGTCCTTCCGGTGGCGCACAGAAACCTCCTGGGCCTCCTGCTCCTTGTCGCCTACCACCAGCATGTAGGGGGTCTTTTTCAGTTGGGCTTCCCGGATTTTATACCCGGTTTTTTCGCTGCGCAGATCGCACTCTACCCGCAGGCCAGCTTCCTCCATCTGCTTTTGCAGGGCCTTGGCGTATTCGTGATGGCGCTCTGCAATGGGCAGGATAACTGCCTGCACAGGGGACAGCCACAGGGGGAAGGCTCCGGCAAAGTGCTCTGTTATAACGCCGAGGAAGCGCTCAAAGGAACCCAGCACCACCCGGTGGATCATCACAGGCCTGTGGCGCTCCCCGTCCACCCCTACGTACTCCAGCTCGAACCGCTCGGGAAGCTGGCTGTCCAACTGGATGGTGCCACACTGCCAGGTGCGGCCTAAGGAGTCGGCAATGTGGAAGTCCAGCTTCGGCCCATAGAAGGCACCGTCCCCTTCGTTTATCACGAACTCCTTGCCCATGGCTGTGATGGCTTCCTTCAGGATGTCCTGGTTCTTCTCCCACTCCTCCACAGTGCCGATGTGATCTTCAGGCATGGTGGAAAGCTCAATGGTGTAGGTGAGGCCAAAGGTGGAATACACCTCGTCGAACAGCCGCACTGTCTCCTGGATGATATCCTGCATCTGCTCCCGGGTCATAAAGACATGGGCGTCGTCCTGGTTAAAGCAGCGCACCCGGAACAGGCCATGGAGCGCGCCGGACAGTTCATGCCGGTGGACAAGGCCGATTTCCCCCACCCGCAGGGGCAGATCCCGGTAGGAATGAGGCTCGCTGGCATATACCAGCATGCCGCCGGGGCAGTTCATAGGCTTGATGGCAAAGTCTGCCTCGTCGATTACAGTGGTGTACATGTTGTCTTTATAATGATCCCAGTGGCCGGAACGCTCCCAGAGCTGGCGGTTGAGCATGATGGGGGTGGAGATTTCCACATAACGGTACTTCTTGTGGACTTCCCGCCAATACTCCATCAGGGTGTTTTTCAGCACCATGCCCTTTGGCAGGAAGAAGGGGAACCCGGGGCCTTCGTCCCTAAGCATAAACAGGCCCAGCTCTTTGCCCAGCTTGCGGTGATCCCGCTTTTTGGCCTCCTCCAGCATTTGCAGGTGCTCGTCAAGCTGGGACTGCTTGGGGAAGGCAATGCCATACACCCGGGTGAGCATCTTTTTCGTGGCGTCCCCCCGCCAGTAGGCCCCTGTGATGGCTGTCAGCTTTACGGCCTTCACCATACCGGTGCTCATAAGGTGGGGGCCGGCGCACAGGTCGGTGAAATCATTCTGGCTGTAGAAGCTGATGTTTTCCCCGTTGCCCGCGTGCTCGTCAATCAGCTCCTGCTTATAGGGCTGCCCGGCCATCTTCTCCTTGGCTGCGTCCGGCGCAAGCTCAAACCGCTCTAAGGGGATGTTCTCTTTGATGATCTTCTTGATTTCTTCCTCAATTTTCGGCAGGTCGTCCAGGGACAGGGGATTTTCCATGTCAAAATCGTAATAGAAACCATTGTCAATGGCAGGGCCGATGGCAAACTTTGTGCCGGGATACAGCCTGCACACTGCCTGGGCCATGATGTGGGAGGTGGTGTGCCAATAAGCCTTTTTGCCTTCCTCGCTGTCAAAGGTGAGGATTTCCATCTGGCAGTCTGCCTCAATGGGGGTGCGCAGGTCGCAGGCCTGCCCGTTTACCCGGGCACAGCAGGCAGACTTATACAGCCCCATGCCAATGGACTTTGCCACCTCTGCGGCTGTCACGCCATTTTCAAATTCCTTTACTTGCCCTTTCAAATCAATCTTTACCATAGGTGTGCTCCTTCCTTGCCAGGGCAGGCAAAATAAAAAATGCCTGCCCCAGCAAAAATTCTGGGGCAGGCATGCTTCATGTCAGTTTTTTTGAAGCGGCCCGCGGTTCCACCCGGATTCAAAGCGCAAAAGCCGCGCTTCCTTCATTATAGCCGTAACGGTGCCATCCGTCTGTCCTTAGCCAGCGGGAAATTCCCAGCCGGGGTCGGCAGATGCTCCAAGGCGGTACGCAAACCTCTGGCAGGGAAGCCCTGCTCCGCTGCAAGCGCTTTCAGCCCATGGCGCCCGCTCTCTTTTGGCGGCAAACTCTTTTGCAAAAGCCTGCGCGTCCTTATCAACGCATTTGTATAAAATTGTTGCCTGTATCATAGCACCCGGAAATGGGTTTGTCAAGACAGGAAATGCGGGGAACAAAAATTTTTTCCGGATAATTTTTCCTTTTTGGAAAAGAATAGCCCCCAGCACCTTGACAAAGCCACTGTCCCCGAGATACAATATACCTTGAGATGCACTTGGTGCTTTATATATTTTTTGCTTATTTCATAGTTCAGGCAGTGTTTGCCCTGGGTTTTAGAACTTGTATTCATAATTTGGAACCGCCGGATGGGCGGGGATTTTCAGAGCCAATCAAGGCATATTTTCGCAGAAAGGCTGCGGCCCTGCAAAAAATTAACACAGGACGGCTCTTGAAAAAGGCCGCACAGGCGATGGTTGCAGGTTGTGAATGCAGGCCCTTTAATATTCCGCAGTCAAAAGGCCCTGTATGCCCTTTTGCGTTTGGCGGCGTATTGTATCATATCGCAAGGCCGGGGCGGCCTGCCATAAAAAGCTGAAATAAAACAATGATATATGATGAACGTTTGTTACCGCCACCATGCATTTGCCGGGGGGCGGATTTTTTCTTCCCCGGCTGGGTTACATTTCTTTCTTTCGCAAAACTAAGGTTCCGTAAAAAAATCGTACAAAGGAGGTGCCCGGTTGAACGGGATGGCAGTATGGCTATGTATCGTCCTCATTCTGGCGGCGGCTGCGGCGGCAGGCAGTATAGCGTTTTTCTTTGGCGTATACTACCGCAAGTCCAAGGCAGAGGCTGCGATTGGCTCTGCTGAGCAGGAGGCCAAGCGCATTGTGGGCGAGGCTGTGAAAACGGCAGAGGCCAGGAAAAAGGAGATTGTGCTGGAAGGCAAGGACGAGATACACCGGCTGAGGAACGAATCTGAAAAAGAGCTGGCGGATCGCCGCAAGGAAATCCAGCACCAGGAACGCCGGATTCTGCAAAAAGAGGAAAGCCTGGAGCGCAAGCTGGAAAGCGTGGACAGGAAAGAGGAACAGGCTGCCGAAAAGAACAAAAAGGCAGAGGAACGCCTGCGGGAAGCGGAGAGCGTGAAAAAGAGCCAGTTTGACATGCTGGAGAAAATCTCCTCCTTCTCCCAGGAGCAGGCCAAGGAATATCTGCTGAAAAACCTGGAAAACGAGCTGGTTCACGAAAAGGCTATGAAAATCCGGGAGTATGAGCAGCAGGTGAAGGAGGACAGCGACAAGGCGGCAAGGGAGATTATTGCCCTGGCTATCCAGCGCTGCGCGGCGGATCAGGTTTCTGAAGCCGCTATCAGCGTGGTGCCCCTGCCCAACGACGAGATGAAGGGCCGCATTATCGGCCGGGAAGGCCGGAACATCCGGGCCATTGAAACCCTGACAGGGGTGGATCTCATTATCGACGACACCCCGGAGGCCATCACCCTGTCAAGCTTTGAACCGGTGCGCCGGGAAGTGGCGCGCATTGCCCTGGAGAAGCTGATCTCCGATGGGCGCATTCATCCCACCCGCATTGAGGAGACAGTGGAAAAGGCCCGGCGTGAGGTGGAGAACACCATTAAGTCTGAGGGCGAACGGGCTGTGCTGGAGGTGGGCGTAAACGGCGTACATCACGAGCTGGTGAAGCTTCTGGGCCGGCTGCGGTACCGCACAAGCTATGGGCAGAACGTTTTGAACCACTCCCTGGAGGTAGCCTTCCTTTCCGGCATGATAGCCTCTGAGCTGGGGCTGAACCCCACAGTGGCAAAGCGGGCGGGCCTGCTTCACGACATTGGCAAGGCCCTGGATCACGAGGTGGAGGGCAGCCACGTGCAGATTGGCGTGGACTGCGCCAGGAAATACCGGGAGAGCGAGGCGGTTGTACACGCCATCGCCGCCCACCATGGGGACGTGGAGGCCAAGACCATTGTGGCCTGCATTGTCCAGGCGGCAGACGCTATTTCCGCCGCAAGGCCGGGCGCCCGCCGGGAGAACCTGGAGAACTACATCAAACGCCTGGAGAAGCTGGAAGAGCTTGCTTCCTCCTTTGAGGGCGTAGAGAACTGCTATGCCATACAGGCTGGCCGGGAAGTGCGCATTATGATTAAGCCTGAGGTGGTAAGCGACGAGAAGATGACCCTTTTGGCACGGGAAATCTGCCAGAAGATAGAGGCAGAGCTGGACTATCCCGGCCAGATTAAGGTGAACATGATCCGGGAAAGCCGGGCGGTGGACTATGCCAAGTAGCACGCTTCCCTGCCGCGCCCAGGGACAAAGTTCGTGGGGGTTCCGCCCCCACACCCCCGCCGCTTTTTGAAAAAAGCGGGCAAAAACTTCGTTGTGTTTCCCCGGCAGGGCCTTTAGGCCTTGCCGGGGAAACACCATGAAAGTTTCGTCCACTTTTTCAAAGGTGGCAGGGTTTGGGACAGAGTCCCAAGGTCTTAGGCCCGGGCGCGGCAAGGCAGAAAGGAGCCTGTATGGTCAATATCCTGTGTATCGGAGACGTGGTGGGCACGGTGGGGTGCCAGTTTTTGCGGGAGAAGCTTCCTGGGCTGAAACGGCTGAAGGGGGTGGATCTGGTTGTCTGCAACGGGGAAAACTCCGCCGACGGCAACGGCATTACCCAGTCTTCCATCCGGCACCTGTTTGACAGCGGCGTGGATGTGATAACCACTGGAAACCACAGCTTCCGCCGCAGGGAATCCTATGACCTTTACGAGGAGGTGCCCACCCTGCTGCGCCCGGCTAACCTCCCCCCCGCCGCCCCGGGCAAGGGCATGTGCGTGGTGGACATGGGCCGCGTCCAGGTGGCTGTGATAAACCTGATTGGCACCCTGTATCTGGAAAGCCAGCGCTGCCCCTTTGAAACCTTGGAATCCCTGCTGAAAGCCCCGGATTTCCCCCGGCTGTGCGTGGTGGATTTCCACGCGGAGGCCACAGGGGAAAAGCGGGCCATGGGATTTTTCGCGGACGGCAAGGTGACGGCCCTTTTCGGCACCCACACCCATGTGCAGACTGCTGACGAATGTATCCTGCCCCACAGCACCGGCTATATCACCGACGCGGGCATGACAGGGCCTATCCATTCGGTGCTGGGGGTGAAGCCGGAAATCAGTATTCAGAAGTTTGTCACCAAAATGCCCACCCGGTTCGAGCTGGCAAAGGGCCCCTGCCACATGGACTGCGTGCTCTTTTCCGCCGATGAAAAAACCGGACTGTGCCTGGAGGCAGAACGGCTGTCCATTGTATAAAACCTAAAAAAGATACCGCCGCAGAAGTTCTGCGGCGGCGTTTTTTTTATCTAAACCCCAAAAGAGAGCGGCTTCTTACAGCCCCATTTCCTCTTTGACCTGCTTGAAGCAGGATACGGCGAAATCTAAGTCTTCCTTGGTATGCCCGGCGGAAACCTGGGTGCGGATGCGGGCCTTGCCCTGGGGCACCACAGGATAGCTGAAGCCTACCACGTATACGCCTTTCTCCAGCATCCGGGCGGCAAACTCGGCGGCTGTTTTGGCATCGTACAGCATGACGGGCACGATGGGATGGGTGCCGGGCAGCACGTCGAAGCCCAGCTTTCCAAGCTCCGCCCGGAAATAGGCGGTGTTCTCATGAACCTTGTCCCGCAGGGCTGTGGAGGCTGTAAGCAGCTCCAGGGTCTTGACGCTGGCGGCGCAGACGGCAGGAGCCAAAGTGTTGGAGAACAGGTAGGGGCGGCTGCGCTGGCGGAGCAGGTCTACAATAGGCTGGCGGGCGGCGGTGAACCCGCCGGAGGCCCCGCCCAGGGCCTTGCCAAAGGTGCCGGTGATGATATCCACCCGCTCCTGCACGCCGCAGTATTCCGGGGTGCCCCGGCCCTTGTCACCCATGAACCCGGCGGCGTGGCTGTCGTCCACCATCACCAGGGCACCAAATTCCTCTGCCAGGCCGCAGATGCCCTGCAAATTGGCAATATACCCGTCCATGGAGAACACGCCGTCTGTGGCAATGAGCATTACCTTTGCCCCGGCCTCTTTGGCGGCCTCCAACTGGGCGCGCAGGTCTTCCATATTGTTGTTTTTATAGCGGTAGCGCTTGGCCTTGCACAGCCGCACGCCGTCGATGATGGAGGCGTGGTTCAGCTCGTCGGAAATGACCGCGTCCTCCGGCCCCAGCAGGGTTTCAAAAAGCCCGCCGTTGGCGTCGAAGCAGGAGGAATAGAGAATTACATCATCCATGGAGAGGAACTCTGCCAGCTTCTGCTCCAGTTCCTTGTGGACGCTCTGGGTGCCGCAGATAAACCGCACAGAGGAGAGGCCGAAGCCCCACTTGTCATAGCTTTCCTTGGCGGCGGCAATCAGATCCGGATTGTTGGAAAGGCCCAGGTAATTATTGGCGCACATGTTCACCACACCCTTTGTCTCGGTGGTGTCGATGCGGGACTTCTGAGGGGTGGTGATAACCCGCTCGCCCTTCCAGGTGCCTGCCTCTTTGATGGCTGCCAATTCTTCTATATATTTGTTCAGTGCCTGTTTCATGCTCATACACTCCTTTTGAAGGTCATGGGGCTTTTCTCGTCTGCCGGCTCGGTCGGTTCGCGACTTGTCTGCCGCTGGCAGACGCTCACCCCACACCCCACGAACCCTTTTAAAAAAGGGTTCGATCCGAAAACTACTTACTTTCGATACTCTAAAATTATAGCCTTGCCTGATGAAGCAAAACGCAAAAGTTTTTAAAGAGTCCAGAGAAAATTTTTTCAAAAATTGTCTCGGGCAGGGGTTTGGGGATGGAATCCCCAATCAAATCAGCCGGCCCGGGACCCCGGCTGCCAGATAAAAACGATAAAAATATCTCCTCGCCAGCTCATAACCGCCCCGGGAGCAGGTTTGACAAGCGCGACGCGGCAGTAAGCGCGCGAAGCGCGGCGAAAAGCCTCCGCACACCTGACGCGCGTCTCGGATGCAACGTCACGTTGCCCAATTGAGGATGACCTTCCCGGACTTGCCGCTGTTCATGGCGGCAAAGCCCTCCTCAAAGTCCTTGTAATGGAAGCGGTGGGTGATGACAGGGGTTAAGTCCAGACCGCCCTGCACCATGTAGGACATCTGGTGCCAGTTGTCCATCTTGCGTCCATAGATGCCCTGGAGGGTGAGGCCTTTGCAGATGATGCCGTTCATGTCCATGGGCACAGGCTCATTGGAAATGCCCAGAAGGCTTATTTTGCCGCCGTTGCGCATGACAGAGATCATCTGGGTCAGGGCAGCGCCGTTGCCGCTCATTTCCAGGCCAATGTCAAAGCCTTCCACCAGCCCCTGCTTGTGCATGACGCCTGCCAGATCTTCATCCTTCACATTGACCGCCGCATCCGCGCCCATTTTCCGGGCCAAGTCCAGGCGGTAATCATTTACGTCGGTGATAACCACCCGGCGCGCCCCGGCATATTTGCAGATGCCCACAGCGATAATGCCAATAGGCCCGGCCCCGGTGATAAGCACGTCCTCCCCCACCAGATCCCACATAAGGGCTGTGTGGGTGGCGTTGCCAAAGGCATCGAAAAAGGCAACCACCTCTTCATCAAGGCTCTCGTCAATGATAATGACATTGCTCTGGGGGATGCATACATATTCGGCAAAAGCGCCGTCCCGGTCTACCCCCACGCCTTTGGTGTCCCAGCACCACTGGATGTTCCCTGTGTGGCAGTTGCGGCAGCGCCCGCAGGTGATGTGCCCTTCGCCGCTGACCCGCTGGCCTACATGCAGGCCCGAAACCCCGGCGCCCAGCTTTGCCACCTCGCCCACATACTCGTGGCCGATGACCATAGGCGGCTTGATATGTTCCCTTGCCCAGGGATCCCAGTTGTAGATATGTACGTCTGTTCCGCAGATAGCGGTTTTGTGAACCTTGATAAGCACTTCCCCCGGCCCCGGTTCAGGCACAGGCACCTGGCGAAGCTCCAGGCCCGGCCCTGCTGCGGGTTTTACCAGCGCGTCCATGAGTTGCGGCATAGCTGTCCTCCTATAAAATACACTTTTCGGTTTTTAGGCACTTTTTGTTTGCCTCTTGTAGACAGTATACTGCTTTGCAGGGGGAAAGTCAAGGGCGGGGAAAAATAAATTTATAGTTAACGCAGTTCAAAAGAGGCAGAATACCTCTTTTGAACCAGGCGGCGCAGCCACCCGGCTTGAAAAGCGTATATACCGATTCTCAAGTGCGTTTACTATAAAGCTGGCTTTATGGTGCAAACTATAAAGGGCAGGGCGCCTTCTGGCGGCGCCCTGCCTCTTGGATTGCCCCTGCGGAGCAAATGGAGAAGAATTCATTTGCCCAGGCAGGCCCTTACAGCGTGCGGAAGCCGAAATAGCTGAGCAGGCCGTAATAAATGCCCTGGGCGAATCCCCACTGGTCATTTTTCAGGCGCTGGGCATCAGCCTGGTTTGTCAGATATCCCAGCTCCACCAGCACAGCGGGCATGGTGGTTTTCCGCAGGACGTACAGGGAGGGGTTCAGGCGCACGCCGTTGTCCCGGGTGCCGGCCTGCTGGGTGATGCCGATGAGGATGTGCTGGCCCAGCCAGTAAGGCTGGGTGTTGGCCTGATAGACATAGGCCTCGCTGCCGTTGATGGCGGGATTGGAATTTGCGTTGCAGTGGATGCTGAGAAAATAATCTGCCGGCCAGGAATTTGCCATCTGCACCCGCGCCCGCAGGCTGGTGGCATTGCTGGTGCCCAGTATCTCATTGGGCGTGTGGCGGGAAACCCGCACCGCAAAACGCGGATCCTCCTCTAAAAGCTCCCGCAGGTACATGCCTACCTGGTAAGTAACATCCTGCTCCCGCAGGCCATTGCCCTCCGCCCCGGCGTTGATGCCCTGGGGGTTGTGGCCTTGATCAGCTCCTGTCAAGCTCTGACTAAAATTTTCCGGGAATTTTTTCTGTTTTATCGGCAACAGCTTGGGAATTCTATTGGCCTTACAGGGGCGCAGTTTTGCAGCAGCCACTTCCCGCCGCTTTATAAGGGCTGTTTTCTGCTGCATATTATTGACATGGTCAGGCGGAACATGGTATTATAACATAGATTTTTCGGTGGATTTGTGAGGACAACAGAAAACGATACCAGCATGGTGAGATAGAAATTTATTTTTGGAAAAGCATTTTGGCCTATTTTGGAAATCTGCTGGGTAAGCGCGGACTGGGAATCGTTTAATACGGAGGGCAATATGGATTATTCAGGAGAGCTGTTGGAACGGGCATTGGAGGCTCATGAGCAGCACAGCGGCATGCGGAGCGTTCAGAATTTGGAAGCTGTTATCAACGAGGGCCTGCGGGTGGCCCTGCTGGAGGAGACGCCGGATCAGTCGCTGCAGGTGCTGCTGGAGCATCTGGGAAATGCGCTGAACGGGGAACGAACCTATATATTCGAGCAGAACGAGTCTGGCTGCGATGACAACACCTATGAATGGGTGGCCGAGGGGGTGGAGCCGGAAAAAGACAGCCTCCAAAACGTCCCTCCGGAGGTGTGCGCAAGCTGGTACCGGAAGTTCCGCGTTGGCAAGCACATTGTCATTGGAAGCCTAGAAGATATCCGGGAGACAGAATCGCTTCAGTATGAAAACCTGAAGAGGCAGGGCGTACATTCCCTTGTGGTGGTTCCCCTGTATGACGGCAAAAAACTCATTGGCTTTTACGGCGTGGACAACCCTCCTGTAAGATCGCTGGAGTATGCGTCGAATATGCTCCAGACCGCGGCATACTTTATCGTATCCTCCCTGAAACGGCGGAATCTGGTTCGGGAGCTGCAAAAGCGGAGCTATAACGTGCTTCACGCCCTTAGCATGGACTATCTTGGCATATATAAGGTGAATTTCGACACAGGCGAATGCGAGGTTTACCGCAACAGCGGGCAACTGGAAGTGGATTGGGCAGTTAATTTCCAGGACGGCTATGCGGCGGCAATGGAGCGGTATATTTCCACCTATGTGGTTCCCCGGGAACGGGACCGGCTTCGCACGGTGACAAACAGAGGCTATGTGCTGGCCCGGCTTAAGGCCAAGAAAAAGTTCTCGGTGCGATACCAGGTAGAAGGCTGCGCCTCCGGGCTGAAGCACCTGGAGATTCATTTTTCTGCCACTGAGGATACAACGGCGGAAAACTGCGCCATTTTCGCGCAGCGGGATGTGAATGCCCTTGTAGAGCAGGAGGAGAAATACAAGCTGGAGGCAAGGCAGAGCCTGGAGGACATTCTGGAGGGGGCGCGGACTGGCATCTGGACTATAGAGCTGGAAGACGGCTGCCCGCCCAGAATGTATGCGGACAGAACCATGCGGATTCTCCTGGGCGTGCCGGATGAAATTGAGCCGGAGGCGTGCTACCGGCACTGGTTTGAAGGCGTTGATCCAGATTATGTAGAGATGGTGGAGGAAGCGGTGCGGGAGATGCTGAAAAGCGGACGTTCTGAAGTGGTTTATCCCTGGAACCATCCAAAGCTTGGGAAGATCTACGTCCGCTGCGGCGGCGTGCCGGACAAAACCTTTAAAAAACCCGGCGTCAGCCTGAACGGATACCACCAGGACATCACAGAGACTATGGTGACAAGGAAGAAGCAGGAGCAGTCCATCATGGAGCTTCTGGAGCGGGTGAGGCAGGCGAACTCGGCAAAAAGCGAATTCCTCTCCCATATGTCCCACGATCTCCGCACGCCTATCAACGGGATTCTGGGCATGCTGGCTATTCTGGAAAAAAGCCAGCACGACGCCCAACGGCAGCAGGAATGCCGGAAGAAAATCCGCGTGTCAACAGAGCATTTGCTGTCCCTAGTGAACGACGTTTTGCAGGTCAGCAAGCTGGAGAGCGGAAGGCCAGCGGCAGTGGAAGAGCCTTTTGACCTTCACGAGGCGCTGGAAGACTGCATTATGATTCTGTCTCCCCTGGCAGAGGAGCGGGAAATCCGGCTGGAGCTGGAGGATTCCGGGCTGCGGCACAGCAGGGTCATCGGGAATCCCCTGCATTTGAAACAAATTATGACCAATGTTATCGACAATGCGCTGCGATATAACCGGCCCTATGGCTCTGTTTTCGTCCGGGCTGAGGAAACCTCCTTCCACGACGGGACGGCAAACTGCCGGTTTGTTATTGAGGACACTGGAATCGGCATTGGAGAAGACTTCAAGAAGCATATTTTTGAGCCGTTCACACAGGAGCATCAGGGCGCGAGAACCAACTATAACGGCGTAGGGCTTGGCATGTCTATCGTAAAGAAACTGGTCGATCAGATGAAGGGGACAGTGAAGATAGACAGCCAGGTTGGCAAGGGGAGCGTGGTTCAGATTACGCTTCCTGTCCGGGCCGACGAGACGGGCAATGGAGCGTCCGCAGACGAGAACTGGAGTATGCCGGAGAATATTGCCGGGATGCGCGTGCTTCTGGTGGAGGACAATGAGATCAACTGTGAGATTGTGGAATATATTCTCCGGGACGCAGGCGTGGAGGTTGTAACTGCCAACAACGGAAAAGCCGCTGTGGACGCGTTTGCAGGGTCTGAGCCGGAGGCCTTCGACTGCGTGCTCATGGATTTGATGATGCCGGTCATGAGCGGATATGAGGCGGCGCGGGTGATCCGCAGCCTGGGCAGGAACGATGCGGAAACTGTGCCCATCATAGCGCTGTCCGCCAACGCTTTCGACGAGGATATTGCAATGGCAAAGGACGCCGGGATGAATGAGCACCTGGCAAAGCCGGTGGATATCCGGAAAATGTTCCAGGCCATGAGCCGGCTGAAAGGCTGACAAAGTGGGAAGATGCAGGAAAGTATTTGCGCACTGCTGTCTTAAAGGGCTGATGTATAGTAAACGCAGCCCAAAAGAGGCAAAAGCCTTCTTTGAACCGGCGGCAGGGCTGCTTGCTATAGCTTTAAGCGTTTCTGAAAAATCAATCTATAGAAAAACCCCCGTGCGGCAGCGCCGCGCGGGGGTTTGGTTTATACTTTACATTTAGATTCTATAGTTAACGCAGTTCAACTTGAAAATTAGGTTGTACCGATTTTCAAGTGCGTTTACTATATCATCCCAGAAAAAGCCGCTTTCCCAGCCCTGGATGTTCTTAAACCTCCAGAGACGTTTGATACAGGCCGGCATACACGCCGCCCCGGGCCAGCAGTTCTTCATGGGTGCCCTCTTCACACACGCCGTTTTCATCCAGCACCAAAATGCGGGACGCGCCCCGGACTGTGGAAAGCCGGTGGGCAATCACCAGGGTGGTGCGGCGGCGGGCCAACTGCTCCAGAGAGCGCTGGACAATTTTCTCGCTGTGGGCATCCAGCGCGCTGGTGGCCTCGTCAAAGATCAAAACCGGGGGATCCTTTAAAAACACCCGGGCAATGGAAACACGCTGCTGCTGCCCGCCGGAAAGGCGCACGCCATGAGGGCCAACGTCTGTGTCATACCCCTGGGGCAGCTTCTGGATGAACTCATGGGCGCCTGCCTTTTGCGCGGCGGCAACGATTTCCTCCTGGGTGCAGCCGGGCTTGCCATAGGCTATGTTTTCCCCGATGGTGCCTGCAAACAGGTACACGTCCTGCTGCACCATGCCGATATTCTGCCGCAGGGAGCGCAGGGTGGCGTTTTCCACGGGCTGGCCGTCCAGCAGGATCTGCCCCTTTTGCACCTGGTAGAACCGGGGAATGAGGGAGCAAAGCGTAGTTTTGCCCACGCCGGAGGCCCCCACCAGGGCCACATACTCTCCGGCCTTGATGGAGAGATCCAGCCCATGGAATACAGAGGCCCCGCCGTCATAGAAAAAGGAGATGTCCTTCAGATCCAAGTCCCCCTTTACCCGGGGAAGATCCCGGGCCTGGGGGCTGTCCTGAATTTCCGGGGACATGTCCATCAGCTCCCAATACCGGGCAAAGCTGGTGGAACCCTCCTGCAAAAGGCGGCTGGTGTTTGCCAGGCTCCTGACCGGGGCAGAGAAGTAGTTTACATACAGCATGAAAAGAACCAGATCGGGCAGCTTCATCGCGCCTGCCCAGATAGCCAGCCCCCCAAACACTGCCACCGCAATGGGCAGCAGGTTTGCAAAGGCATCCATGCCACAGTAAAGCTTGGCCTCGCTCTGGTAGCCCCGGCGGCGGCTTTCCAGGAAATGCTGGTTCTGCTGGTCAAACTTTTCCTCCTCCACCTGCTCGTTTGTGAAGGACTGCACCACCCGCACGCCGGAAAGGGAGTCTTCCACCTGGGCGTTCACGTCCCCTGCGCTCCTGCGCCCTTCGGCCAGGGCTTCCCGCATTTTCTTGCTGTAGTACAGGGTATACGCCGCCATAAAAGGCAGAAGCGCCAAAAGGGCCAGGGTAACCTTCCAGTTGATGTGAAAAAGAATCACTGTGGCCCCCAGAAGCTGGATGGCGTTCACCACCACGTCCTCGGGGAAGTGGTGGAAAAATTCTGCCAGGGAAAGGGAGTCCGCCGTAATGCGCGACATCAGCTCCCCTACCTTATGGGTGTCATAAAAGGAGAAAGACATCCCCTGGCAGTGACGGAATAACTGGGCGCGCATGTCCCGCTCCATTTTTGCGCCCATATGGTGTCCCTGGTAATCTAAAAAATACTGGCAGAGCGCCTGCACGATTACCAGCAAAAGCAGTATCAGCCCCAGCCGCAGAATGCGCCCCTGGGGGCTGGCCATGCCTTGGGCCAGCACGTCCTCTGTGATGGTGCGCACGCCCAGGGGCACCACCAGCGCGATGGCAGACATTAGCAACGCACAGGCCATGTCCGCGAAAAACCAGCCAGCATAAGGTTTGTAAAAAGATACGAATTGTTTAAAGCGTTTTAACAAAATGTTTCCCTCCGTTTAGCTGCGGGAGGGCCATGCCGCACCAGCCGGACAGGCCGGGGCCTGCTTAGCTTCGTCCAGAAGCAGTATCCCTCCCTGTGTTGTTTGTGTTTCCTGTTTTGACCATTTTCATAAATGTAGCACCGTCCTTTCTTGCCAGGGGGCTTTTAGCGGGCGGATAAGCCCCTGGCTAAACCGTAATAGTATAGCACAGATTTTAAAGGCCGTCAAGATTTCTACAGGCAGGTTATTATAGGATGGTTATACGGGGTGTTCGGTCTTGTATGCCTGGACTGCAACGCTTGCTATGCCCACAAAAAATCCTCAGACATCTTGACGATTCGGAAGAAATCGGGTATAATGTAGAAACTATATGCTACTGTGGCTCAGGGGTAGAGCAGCTCACTCGTAATGAGCAGGTCGTCGGTTCAAATCCGACCAGTAGCTCCAATATCTGTCAAGGAAGAAGATATAGCAGAGAAACCGCGCTGTGGCGCGGTTTTTTTGTGTTCAGAAGGCCTAAAAACATCCCTTGACAGCTAAAATCGCTTAGGACTAAGCCAGCGCCCTCTTGCTGTAAGGGCTTCTGACTTAGTCCTATTTTAACAGGGGCATCAATGAAAATCCGAATCGCCATGGAAAAACCTCCTTGTGATGGTTCTTCCCTATTCTATTCCCCAAACAGGCAGGCTGTGCCTACCCGTTCTGCGCCATAACGCCTACCAGCTTGTGGGGGACATACGGCGCTTTGATGGCTTGGGAGCTTTCTTCGTCCAGCGTCCAGGAACACATTCCCTTCTGGGGATCGCCAAAGCCTATACATCCTATGCAGATGCGGGAGATATTCCGTTCCGAATTGCCCAGTCTTGTATACTTCATACATGTTTCCTTCCGGAGTTTTTATGGATGGATATTGCTTTTATTCCCGCTGAACCAGGGCATAAAAGGCCACAGCACTGGCGGCAGCCACGTTGAGGGAATCTACCCCGTGGTACATGGGGATGCGCACTGTGTAGTCGCAGGCGGCAATGGTAGCAGGCGCCAGCCCGTCCCCTTCCGTACCCAGCACCACTGCCAGCCGCTTTTCCTTTTTCAGGCGGGGATCCGCCACGTCCAGGGAATCCTCCCGCAGGGCCATGGCTGCGGTTTTAAAGCCTCTCTCCCTCAGGAATTCCGTCCAGGGTCTGTCTTGGGGGAGATACGCCCATGGCACCAGAAAGACGTTTCCCATGCTCACCCGCAAGGCCCGGCGGTACAGGGGATCGCTGCCAGCTTCTGTCAGCAGCACTGCCTCTATGCCCAGGGCGGCGGCACTGCGGAAGATAGCCCCCAGGTTTGTGGGGTTCATCACGTTTTCCAGCACTGCCACCCGCCGGGCATTCCGGCAGGCCTCCTCTGGAGCAAGGGCCGGGGGCCTTTTCATGGCGCAGAGCATGCCCCGGGTCAGGTGGAAGCCTGTAAGGGCGCACAGCACCTCTTCCTCCGCCGCGAACACAGGCACATCCCCGCAGCGGTCTAAAAGCTCCCTGCCCTTGCCGGCAACATGCTTTGCCTCCATCAAAAAGGAGACGGGCTGGCACCCTGCGTCTAAGGCCCTGCCGATAACCAGGGGGCTTTCCGCGATAAACAGGCCGTCGCTGGGAGACGCCCGGTTTACCAGTTGGTTTTCCGTTAAGCGGGCATATATGTCCAGCTCCGGCGCATTAAAGTCTGAAATTTCCACAATCCTGGGTTCTCCCATAGCCTTGCCTCCCTGCATCCCTGCGCCCTCGTCCCGGCGCTTTTCCGTATTGCTTTAAGTATAGCACGTTACCGGCGGCAAGGCAATTCTTCCTTGGGGAAAAGAACAGAGATATTGCCTTGCCTTTTGGGCAGGGCAATATCTCTGTGTACAGCGGCCTTTTGAGAAACCATCCTGGCTGCGCCCTATTGGATATACAGCCGGGAGCCTGTAGGGGTTAAGTCTCCGGAAGGCTCTTTACGGAGGGTTTCCTCCTCAAAGAACACAAAGCACTCCAGCCGGAGCGGGGTAAGCTTTGGGACGATATAGTACAGGCGGGTTACAATCTTGCTGTCATCCTCAAAAACCTCATATTGGACGGCAGGATAAATGCTCCAGTCCTCCTGGGCAGACTCGTCCTCCAGCCAGACGGCTATCTGCTCCCTAAGCTGCTCCTGTGTAACCTCCCTGGCCACAGGCGGCTCTCCGGGATGCAGGGCCGTGTGGAAAGCATGAATCAATTCCAGCGCGGCAGAGCCGCCCATATAGTCCAGCAGCAGAAGCAGCGACGGCCCGGAAGGGCAGTATTTTCCGCTTTCCAAGTCTGCGTAGGAGTGGGGGTCGATGTGGAGGATCCCCGACATGGCTTGCTTAGTGACGTTGTGGGCAACCCGCGTGCTATGCATGCGGGAACTTATAAACTCTCTGGCAAAAATAGTATCCATATGCATTTGAGTTACCTCCTAGGATATATAGTAATAAAATATTACCATTAAAGGATGTTTACCGCTAGGAGGTACACCTACATTTTTGGAAAAATATGGGTTTTTCTGCCGGCAAGGAAGGCGAACCCGTTGTCATGGCCGCCTCTTTAACCGCATACACTGTAGGGAATGCCCAGATTAACCGGGAAGAGAGGAATCACATTTATGCTGCAGACAAACCAGGAAGCCATCCATTTTTTCGTCGATTCCACAGGCCCCAAGGCCGGCGGCTTTTACCTGTCCAACTTCGGGCACCTGAAGCACCGGGCAGTCCTCAGCGGCTGGCCCCACAGCGTGCAGCAGGAGATTTTTGAAAACCTGCGCAGGCAGGCCCGGCAACAGGGCACTCCCTGCGAGCTGGTGTTCCACCCGCTGGACAACACTATCCAGGGAATCCTGCTGCCCCAGCTTTCTACCGGGGCCTTTGGGTTTGACCCGGACTCCCCCTTTGTGCGGGGGGCGGAGGCCCTGCGGCCCCAGGGGGATCTTGCCGCCTACCGGGAGGCCATGAAGGAGGCCCGGGCCGCTTTCCAGGAAGCCCGAGCCGTACATAACAGCCAGGAACGCATTTATCTGGAGCACATGGATTTTTCCGCCGCCGACAGCCTGGGAGACGCTTTGGTGCGGCGGCTGCTGGGCCACAAAAGCGGCACCCGCCCTGGCAGGGAATTCCACCGCTTTTTCGGGGCGGCCACAGCGGAGGGAAATCTGGATCATATCCCCCAGGTGACAGCGGGCCTTGACTGCCGCATCTTTATCAAGGGCCGTCCGGGCACTGGGAAGTCTACCCTGCTGAAAAAGGTGTGTGCCGCAGCCCTGCGCCGGGGCTGCGATGTGGAAATCTACCACTGCGCTCTGGACACAGACAGCCTGGACTTAATCGCTGTGCGGGAGCTGGGCTTCTGCCTGCTGGACAGCACCCCGCCCCACGAGTATTTCCCTGCCCGGGAGGGAGATGAGATTCTGGATATGTATGCTCGCTGCGTGGTGCCCGGCACAGACGAGGCCCACGCCGGGGAACTGAACAAGCTGGAGGGGGAATATAAAGCGCTGGTGCAGACAGCTACCGGGCACCTGAAAGAAGCCCTGGAGGCCCTGAACCGCCTGTATGAAAGCGCGCCCAAGCCTGATCCGGAGGCTGTGGAAGCAGAACAGGCCCGCCTTTCTGCCGAGCTTTTTGCATAGGCAACGTAACGTTGCATCTAAGACGCGGGAACCTTGTGCAAGTCTTTCGCTGCGCCAAAGTTTTGAAAAAGGGTGTGGGGCGAGCGCCCCGCACTCTTACCGGCCTTGACAGCGGGAGTTTGGTGTGGTATATAGTAAACGTACTTAAAAATCGGTACATCCCGATTTTTAAGTTGGGCGGCTGAGCCGCCTGGTTCAAAAGAGGTATTCTACCTCTTTTGAACTGCGTTAACTATCATGGGGATAAGATTCCCAAAAGGAGGCCGCGCCATGGAGCAGACCCTATCGGACAGGAGCATAGATTTTCTCTGGGAGCTTTCCCTGCACAACGAGCGCCCCTGGTTTTTAGAGCATAAGGAAGAATTTGAACGGGTGCTGCACAGGCCCTTTAAGACGCTGGCGGCGGAGACTGCCCGGCTGATGCAGGCCCGCTGGCCCCAAAAGGCTTTTACCACCCACGTTTCCCGCATTTACCGGGATGCCCGCAGGCTTTACGGGCGGGGGCCATATCAGGATAACCTGTGGTTTTCCCTGCAAAAGGGGGACGCCCACGCCAGCGGCCCCATGCTCTGGTTTGAGATAAACCAGGAGGGCACCTCCCATGGAGTGGGGTTCTGGGACAGGACAGCCCAGCAGGCCCTTGCCTTCCGGAAGAAGCTGGATAAAGATCCCGCCCGGTTTCAGCGCCTGGTGGAAGCCCTGCCGGACTTCTCCCGGGGCCGCATATGGGGGGAGGAATACAAACGGCCCAAGGGAGATCTTGGGCCTGTGCTCAACCCTTGGTACAACCGGAAGCAGGCAAGCTGGGGCTATGAAAATTACTTCGGGCAGGCGCTTTTCGACTCCGGCTTGCCAGCCCTGCTGGCTGAATCCTTCAGCGGCCTTATGCCCTTGTACGATCTCTTCCGGGAGGCCTACGAGGAAGCGGTGCAGGAAGCATACCATCCATAAGATGCAAAAAGCCCCTTGGCTGCTCAGGCCAGGGGGCTTTCTCTTTCTGTCAGTCTGGATACCGGGTTACATAGCGCACAGTGCTGCCGAATTTTTCCAAATCTTTCTTTTCAATCCTGCGATCCCACTCGATTTTGCAGGAGCTGAAGTCCCGGTTCACTTCCACTACCTTCACATAATCCGATCCTTTTTCTATCACAATCATGGAGTGTACTGCGTATGTCAGGCGGATGTGATCCCCCACCCGCAGCTTGTCAAAGTCCTGGAAGGTGCGCACAGGCGCGTCTTTGCCAAAAAGCTGGTCGCTTATCATGCTGGCAAAGCCCAGGCACTGGATGGCAGGCTGGCCGGAAACAAAGACCTGGCCAGACTTCCCTGTGTAGGAGTTGCACCAGCTTGCTCCTGTCCAGTGGCTGCAGGGCGTGGAGGTGACGGCCTCCCAGGAAGCCGGAACGCCCTTGTGGTTCCAATATTTTCCATGGGGGAATTTCTGCCGCAGGGCCGCAAGCTTGGCCAGCAGGGCGTCCTCCAGGGTGAAATCCTGCTGGAGGGCGGCGCCGTCCTGGCTGATGTAGATTTCTACAGGCTCTGCCTCCACATACCCGTCCTTGGCGGCAGAAGCCTGATAAACCCCGGGGTCAAGGCCATAAATCCCATATTCCCCCCGGTTGTCTGTACGGGCTGTGCGCCGGGCGCCGCTTTCCCCGGTAAGGGTGACAACGGCCCCTGACAGCACTTTGCCGGAATCCTCCTGGACTGTGCCGTACACACCGCCCCGGACAGGCAGTTCTGTCTCTCTGGGCTCGTAATAGTTTTGGATGAGCTGGGCAAGCTCCGCCCGGATGCAGCGGCCCTGGGGATCCAGCACGGCCCCGCCCCGTCCGGAAAGCACGCCCTCCTGCACCGCCCAGGCAATGCCTTCCTCTGCCCAGGAGCTGATGGTGGCCCTGTCTATGAAGCTGTTTAACCAGTTGAGGTTCAGGGAGGGAAGCCCCTCCTTGTATGCTTTGAAGCGGCTGAAAAGCACCGCGGCCTGCTCCCTGGTAAGCTTTCCCTCCGGGTCGAAAATTTCATCCCCCATGCCTTCGGACACTCCCGCGGCATATGCCCAGGACACAGCCTCTAAAGCCCAGTGCCCCTCCATATCTGTGAAGGGCAACGGCTCTGCCTCCTCCGGCAGGGCTGGCTTTCCCTCCATATTGTACAGCACCTGCACAAGCTGCGCCCGCGTAACCGTATTTTGGGGGCGGAAGGCGGTTTCCGTCTCCCCCTGCATATAGCCATTTTCTTTTACAAACAGCACCGGCTGGGCAAACCAGTCCTCTTCCCGCACATCTGTAAACCCGGCAAAAGGCTCCGGCTCCGGAACCTTGGGGGCAAATTTAATCAGGATATAGGCAGAAGCCGGGGTGTTTACCATGGGGCCAATATGGTTCCTGCCCTCCGCGTTCTGCCACACCTTGTTTTCCCCAGGGGAGTCCCCCCAGAAAATCATCATGTGGTTGTCATAGTCGTTCCCAGTGAATTTGTCTGTCCAGAACCGCAGCACCAAGTCCCCTTTTTCGCACTTGCCATCTTTCAGCATGGCAGACTGGCTTTCGTAAACATGGGCCACCAGCTTGCCATACTGTATCCAGCTTAGGTAATTGCTGGCCTTGGCAAGCTCGTTATAGGGGCGGCTGCTGTCCCAGCGGCCGGCAGAGGGGCTTTTGCGGATATCCCGGATGGCAGCGGCTGCGTCCAGCCCGCACTTTCGCATCACATAGGAGACAAACCCGGCGCAGTTCATGCCAACGGATCCATTATAGGAAATGTCGCCCTTGGGGGACTGCCAGTCCCCGCCCTTTTGGGGCGTGCCCAGGTAATAGTTGTCCTTCTCGTGGGCGAAAAGCTCTGCCAGCAGCATTTCCCGGGTGACGCCGTATTTATCCAGGTAATCGGTGCCTCCGGCGCACCGGGCGCGCACGGTTTCGATGGGGATTTTCACATCCACGCCGGGCTTTCCCACCCCTTCCTCCAGGGAGGCTTCCACTCCCTCCTCCAGGGAGGTTTCCGCCCCCTGCCCTGTAACCGGCAGGCAGAAAACCAGCAGGCACAGGGCCAGAAGCCCTGACAACAGCCTCTTTTTCATAACATTCCTCAAACCCTTTCAAAAAAATTCATTTATATACATTTTATCAGTATTCTTTTCAAAAAGCAAGGGCTTTTTCTATTCAGGGGGAACCCTCAAAACCTCCCGAACACGAATTTCCCTGATTCGCTTAAATCAGCCGCTGTCCAGGCCCGGGTGGCGGGGGTGCCGGGCTTTAAGGCGGCGGCGGTTTCATTTTTATCGCACAAAGACCAGTTTGCCCAACTGATGCCCCGCTTCTGGAGGAAGTCCAGCCACTCCCCGGCCTCCTTCAGGAACACCCCGCCGCTGCCGTCTGCCCGGCTTACGCCCCACTCGCTGACGAAAACGGGCAGGCCTTTTGCCAGCGCCTGGTCGATGCGGTCCCGCAGCTCCTTGCCATGGGTGCCCGCATAAAAATGCAGGGTGTACATGAGGTTTTCCCCTTCCAGGGGATCCTGGGCCGCCAGGTGGATGTCCTGGCTCCAGGTGCTGCTGCCGATAAGGATAATGCCTTTGCTGTGCTGGCGGATGGCCTTTACCACCCGCTGGGCATAGGGCTTGATGTCCTTGCTCCAGGCGGCGCCGCCGTTTGGCTCGTTGCAGATCTCATAGATCACCTCCGGCCTGTCCTGGTAGCGCCGGGCCATTTCCGAGAAGAAGGCCTCGGCTTCCTTTACGTGGGACATGGGGTTGCCGTCGGAGAGGATGTGCCAGTCGATTATCACATACATATCCTGGGCAATAGCCGCGTCTATAGCCTCTATGGCCTTCTTTTTCATGGCTTCCGGCTGGCTGAGATACCCGTTTTCCCCGGTATACATGGCAACCCGGAACAGGTTTGCCCCAAAGGCGGCTGTGTTTTTCACAGCCTGCTTTCCGGCAAACTGCCCATACCACTGGAGTCCATGGGTGCTCATGCCATGGAGGGCCACTGGCTTGCCCTGTTCATTGCAAAGCTGGGTGCCTTTCACCTGAAGCCAGCCGTTTTCCGAAGCCCCGCCCTGGATGGTTTCCACAGGGCCGCTAGGGATATCCGGGGCCGGGGGCAGGATGCCGTCTGCCTTTTTCAGTGCCCGCTGGATGATAATGCAGGCCTCCGCCCGGGTTAAGGAGCCTAAGGGACGGAAGGTGCCGGAAGGATCGCCAATGATAACGCCTGCGGCATAGGCCCCCAGGGTGGTTTCGTAATACCTGCCGTTTAGCTCGGAAAAGTCTGCTATTTTCTGGGACTCTGTGTTGTAATCCCCCCGCACGTCAGGCAGCAGCGCCCGCATAAGGGCCTTTACCGCCAACTGCCGGGAGATGGGCTTGTCAAAAAGCGCCCCGGTGGGCGGGCACTCGTCCCAGTCTATCCAGCTTCTGTCCAAGGCCGCCTGCACCCAGCCCGCAGCCCAGTGGCCTGTTTGGCCTTCGCCCTCCTGTGCCCCTGCGCACCGCCCTACAATGGCAAGGAATTCCCCGGCGGAAACAGTGTTTTCCGGGCGGAACCGGCCGTCGGGATATCCCAGCAGATACCCCTGGGCAGTCATCTCCGTAACAGCGTTTTCGTACCAGTCCCCAGGCTTTACGTCGGAAAAAGCCCCGGCAGGCAATGGCACCCCCAGCAGCAGTATTGCTGCTAAAAGCCCCCAAAGCTTTCGTGAAATCCGTTTCATCACAGCCCCGCCTTTCCTGCATAAGAATTTATATTCATAATAGCACAGGGCTGAGGGGTTTGTAAATGGTTTTGCCGTCTAAAAAAGAAGCCGCAGGGCACAGGGCCATGCGGCGGTTTTTTATACATAGTAGGGATTAGGCTTAAAGAGCAGGGAGATGAAATCTATCAGGATTCCGACTACAGCCAAACCGAAGGTGAATAAATACAGCACGCCCATGCCAGTTTTCCCCTCATAAAACTTGTGGGCGCCGATGCCTCCCAGGAAAAAGCACAGCAACAAAGCCACCCACTTGTTCCGGGCCCTGGTCTGCATGTAGGCGTTCATGGTGTTTATGTTTTCGTTGGTATTGTTGATGACGATATTGGGCATGGCCTGGGCCTGGGCCATTTCCTCCACCTGCCTGCCGCACAGGGTGCAGATCACCGCGTCTGCCGGAATGCGGCCGCCGCAGTGTTTGCAGAATTTCTGCGCCGGGGGCTCCGGAGGCCAGGGCTGCATGTTCTGTTCCATATCCATATTGTTCCCTCCTTCATGTTCCTTATTTGTAAGTATATCATAGGAGGCACGATTTTGTCAAATTAAAATAACCAATAATAATAATTTAATATCTAAAAGAGAAAGTTATAATTGACAATAGAAAAGGGAGGGATGGCATGGTGATACAAGCCTATGGCAGGATAAAAGAGCTTCGGCAGTCGCGGGGCATGACGCAGACAGAGCTTGCGAAAATCATGTCTGTCACCCGCTCCAGCGTAAACGCCTGGGAAATGGGGATTTCCGTACCCACAGCGGCAAAGCTGGTGGAGCTTTCCCTGCTTTTCCACGTTTCTACAGACTACATTTTAGGGCTGGAGAAGCGGGAGTTTGTGGCTTTGGACGGACTGGACGGGGAGCAGAAGAGGATTCTCTATGCCTTGCTGCAATATTTTTACAAGCAGGGGCAGGAGGCCCCGGACAAAAATCCTGGAAAAAAACCTTGACATTTCCTTTGGCGCTGTGTATCATTAAAGACAGACAGTTTATAATTGCATAGGCATAAAGGCTGCGACGAAGACGGCGGGGGCGCTTTCCCTTCAGAGAGCTGGCGGCAGGTGCGAGCCAGCGGGGGCAACCATACGCCAATCCCTTCCGAGCCGGAAATCCGAAGCCCTCAGAGGTGGTAGGCGTTTCCCGCGTGTGCTGCGTTAGTGCATAGGGCTTGCTGGAGCCTGACGAGGCGGCGCGAAAGCGCAATATGAGTGGTACCGCGGACTTTGACTTTGAGTCCGTCTCATAGAAGGACATACTTCTTCTGTGAGGCGGGCTTTTTATTTTATCTCATAGGAATATTGAAAGGGGCAGAAAACATGGAGAAAACAGATTTAAAAGCACAGCTTGCGGAGGTGGCCCAGCGCATCCGCACCATGCGGGAAATTACCGGCCTTTCCGAGGAGGAAATGGCAAAATGCACAGGCACCTCCAAGGAGGAATACCAGCAGTGCGAGCAGGGGGAGCGGGACTTCAGCTTTACCTTTATCTACAAATGCGCCCAGCGCTTTGCGGTGGATCCTACGGATCTGATTAAAGGCGCAAGCCCCACCCTGTCCTCCTATACCGTTTCCCGCAAAGGAGACGGCCTGCCCATTACCCGGCGGCAGGGCTTCAAGTACCTGAACAAGGCCCCTCTCTTTAAAAACAAGACCGCCGAGCCGTTCTTTGTCACCATGCCTTACTCTGAGGCGGAGCAGAAGGTTGCCATCAAGCTTTCCACCCATGTGGGACAGGAATTCGACATTGTGGTAAAAGGCTCCATGAAAATGCAGGTGGGCAGCCACATTGAAATCCTCCACGAGGGGGACACCATCTATTACAACTCCGCCACCCCCCATGGCATGATAGCCACTGGCGGGGCAGAGTGCCAGATTTATGCCCTGGTGCTGAAAGGCCCGGAGGGGTTTGCCCCAGAGCAGGATCGCTTCCAGCGGCTGATTGCCGCGAAAATCGCCCGGCAGAACCGGGAGACAGTGTCCGACGCCTTTGTTCACACAGAGCTGGACGAAAACGGTATCCTCAAAAGCATCCGCTTTACAGACGAGGAGAAGTTTAACTTTGCCTTTGACGTGGTGGACGCCATTGCCCAAAAAAGCCCGGACAAGCTTGCCATGCTCCACCTGTCCAGGGACAAGACAGAAAGGCGCTTTACCTTTGGGGACATCAGCCGGTGGTCAAACAAAACAGCCAACTATCTGGAATCCCTGGGCATCAAGCGGGGGGACAGGGTGCTGGTGGTGCTCAAGCGGCACTACCAGTTCTGGTTCGTCATTACGGCCCTGCACAAGATGGGGGCTGTGGTGATACCCGCCACCAACCTTTTGATGGAGCACGACTTTGATTACCGCTTTAAGGCCGCGGGGGTGAAGGCCATCCTCTGCACAGCCGACGGGCAGGTGGCCGAGGAGGCGGACAGAGCCGCCCAAAGCTGCGGGGTGGATATCAGGATTATGGTAGGAAAAAACCGCCTGGGCTGGCACGATTTCGACAAAGAGGCAGAAGCTTTCCCCGACACCTACGAGAGGAAGCCCCAGGCTCCTGCCGGCAGCGACCCCATGCTGATGTTCTTCACCTCCGGCACCACAGGGTATCCCAAAATTGCAGAGCACAGCTATAAATATGCCCTGGGGCACTTTATCACCGCCAAATACTGGCACAACGTGAACCCCGACGGCCTGCACTTCACCATTTCCGACACAGGCTGGGGCAAGGCTTTGTGGGGGAAATACTACGGGCAGTGGATGAATGAGGCCGCCATTTTCACCTATGATTTTGACAAGTTTGACGCCCATGATATCCTGCCCATGTTCGCAAAATACCATATCACCACCTTCTGCGCGCCTCCCACCATGTACCGTTTCTTCATCAAGGAGGATTTGTCCCAGTATGACCTGTCCTCCATTGAGTATTCCACCACCGCCGGGGAGGCCCTGAACCCGGAGGTATACGAGCAGTGGAAGCGGGCCACCGGGCTTTCCCTGATGGAGGGCTTTGGCCAGACGGAAACCACCCTGTCTATCTACAACCCTGTGGGCACTGTGCCGAGAACCGGCTCTATGGGCGTGCCCAGCCCCCTATATGACGTGGACATCGTCCTGCCCGACGGCACCCCCGCCCCTGTGGGCGAGACAGGGGAAATCGTTATCCGTACAGACAAGGCTGTGCCCTGCGGCCTGTTCATGGGGTATTACGGAGACGAGGAAAATACCAGGGAAGCCTGGCACGACAATATGTACCACACCGGGGACACAGCCTGGCGGGACGAGGACGGCTTTTACTGGTATGTGGGGCGCACAGACGACGTGATAAAGTCCAGCGGCTACCGCATCGGGCCTTTTGAGATTGAGAGCGTGATTATGGAGCTGCCCTATGTGCTGGAGTGCGCTGTTACCAGCGCGCCGGATCCTGTCCGGGGCCAGGTGGTGAAAGCCTTTGTGGTGCTGACAAAGGGCACTGAGGGGACGGAAGAGCTGAAGAAGGAAATTCAGGGATATGTGAAAAAGCACACCGCGCCCTATAAATATCCCCGCATTGTAGAGTTCCGGGACGACCTCCCCAAGACCATCAGCGGCAAAATCCGGCGGGTGGAGCTGAAAGGCTAAGGCAGCGTAACGCTGCACCCAAGACGCGGGAACGCTCGCTGCGCATCCGCTGCTCGCTGGTTAGTGCAATGGGTGCGCCGCAAAAAGAGTTTTTGCGGCTTACAGAAGCCAACGCGTTCCCGGCGGTGCTCCCGAAAGCTTTGCCAGGCGTATCCTGGCGGGAGAGCGGCTAAACTGTAGAATAAAAAAAGAATTCCAACAAATTTGAAAATTTAATTTTAGGGTCAACCCCTTTTTTAAAAGGGGTTGCAGGGTGTGGGGTGGAACCCCACGACCTTGCCCCAAGCCAAAGAGGATTGACCAGAGGGCGGCGGTGTGCTAGAATGTGGCTATACGCATCTATGCGGGAAGCAAGACGCAGGCATTACAAAAAATACAAAAGAAAGGAGCGGTACAGGGCACAAAAGTCTGTTTTTTCATGGCTTTTGTGCGGCTTCTGTATCGCACGGCGATTTTTATGATGGGCATTGAAAGACTTTCTTACCATTTCGAGCCGGAAAAGGGCTGGATAAACGATCCCAACGGGCTTTGCTGGTTTAAGGGGGAGTATCACGCTTTTTTCCAGCACAACCCCCATGCCCCCAAGTGGGACACCATGCACTGGGGCCATGCTGTCAGCAAGGACCTGCTGCACTGGCAGGAGCTGCCCATTGCCCTGTACCCGGACATGCCTTATGAAAACGGGGACGGCTGCTTTTCCGGCTCTGCCCTGGAAAAGGACGGGGACTTGTACCTGATGTATACCGCTGTTTCCAAGGAACTGGGCCAGACCCAGTGCATTGCCATAAGCCATGACGGCAGGCACTTTGAGAAATATGCGGGGAACCCGGTGATTGCCCAAAGCCCGGTTGACCCCGCAAGCCGGGACTTCCGGGATCCCAAAATCTTCCCCTATGGAGACGGCTACCGCATGGTGTGCGGCGCGGGGGCAGACGGCCTTGGCAGCGTGCTGCTGTATAAATCGGCTGATTTGCTGCACTGGGAGTATATCGGCCCCATTTTCCAGAGCCGGGACTATGGGCCTGTGCCGGAGTGCCCGGATCTTTTCCCCTTAGGGGACAAGTGGGTGCTGCTGTTCTCCCGCATGGACAAGAGCCGGGCTTCCCAGTTTGTTGTGGGCAGCTTTGACGGGGAAACCTTCACCCCGGAAAGCTTCCAAATCCCGGAAAAAGGCCCGGACTTCTACGCCGGGCAGACCTTCCTGGACGAAAAGGGCAGGCGCATCCTCATCGCCTGGATGCATAGCTGGGAGCGGGAAGTGCCGGCAGGCGCTGTGCGGGCAGGCGCCCTCACGATTCCGCGGGAAATTTCCCTGGCAGAGGGCAAAGTGTGTACCTATCCGGTGGAGGAGGCCCGGCACCTGCTGCGGGACGCCTCTCCTTTCCTGCGCTGGGAGGGGGAGGAAGCGGCCCTTGTCCAGGATGAACAGGTATTGCTGTCCCTGCCCCGATCCCAGGTACGGGAGGCGGTCTTTTTGCAGGACGGCCATGCCTGGGAGGTATTTATAAACCGCGGGGAATTCTCCTGCACGTTCTACACGGAGGAATAAAGCTGTGGCGGATTTATACCTGATGGTGGGCCTGCCAGGGGCGGGCAAAACTACCTATGCCCAAAAGCTGGAGGAGGAGACGGGGGCTGTGCGCTTCACCCCGGACGAATGGCACATCTTCCTGTTTGGGGATGACTTCCACCAGGTGGAGCAGGAGGTTCATGACAGCCGCCACAACCGGGTGGAGGATTTGATGTGGAAGGTGGGGCAGGATCTGCTGCAAAAGGGCGTAAGCGTGATTCTGGATTTCGGCTTCTGGGTGGAGGAACAGCGGGAGGAAAAGCGCCTGGAGGCCGCCGCCCTGGGAGTGGAAACAAGGGTTTGCTTTTTGGACACGCCTTTAGAGGAGCTGCTGTGCCGTTTGGAGCGCCGCGCCGCCCAGAACCAGGACGATGTATTTTCCACCATCACAGAGAAGGACATGCAGGCATGGGCCGGGCTGTTCGAGCCGCCTGTAAACCCCTGGCGGCATATTCGCTCATCCTGAAAACAGAAAACCAGCCTTCCGGCAATCCGGCAGGCTGGTTTTTTTGTCTTTAAAGAAGCGAAACGCGGGTTTTCAAAGGGGCTGCTGCGTGCCAGAAGGCGAGGCTCAGAGCCTCAATGCCGGTCGTAGTCCCGGCGGGGGCGGCGGTCACGGTCGGGACGATCCCGGCGGGGCGGGCGGGATTCGGAGATGTCGTTCTCCGGCACAGCGCCGTCCAGGTCGATGAGGGCATCCCGGCGGGAAAGGTTCAGCCGGCCCTTATCGTCAATTTCCAGCACCTTCACCTTTACCACGTCGCCTACATTTACCACGTCTGTCACTTTCTCTGTGCGCTTGATGTCCAGGCGGGAAATGTGTACCAGGCCTTCCTTGCCCGGGGCAATCTCTACGAAAGCGCCAAAGTCCATCAGGCGGGTGACCCGGCCGTTATAGTAGGAGCCAGGCTCCGGATCGTTTACAATGGTGTCCACAATGTCTAAAGCGCGGCGGCACTTTTCAATGTCAATGCCGGTGATGAACACATGGCCGTCCTCTTCCACGTCCATGGTGATTTCGCACTCAGCGCAGATTTTCTGGATAACCTTGCCGCCGGTGCCGATAACCTCCCGGATTTTGTCTACGGGAATCTGGGTGGAGAGCATTTTGGGGGCATACCTGGAAAGCTCGGGCCGCACCTCGGGAATGGCCTTGAGCATGATTTCGTCGATGATATAGTTGCGGGCCTTGTGGGTTTTCTCCAGGGCCTCTTTCACCATCTCCGGGGTCAGGCCGGAAATCTTCAGATCCATCTGGATGGCGGTGATGCCCTTCTTGGTGCCGCCCACCTTAAAGTCCATGTCGCCAAAGAAGTCCTCAATGCCCTGGATGTCCACCATGGTCATCCAGCGGTCGCCTTCGGTGATGAGGCCGCAGGAAATGCCTGCTACCGGGGCTTTAATGGGCACGCCCGCGTCCATCAGGGCCAGGGTGGAGCCGCAGATGGAAGCCTGGGAGGTGGAGCCGTTAGAGCTTAACACCTCAGACACCAGGCGGATGGTATAGGGGAACTCCTCCATGGGGGGGATGACAGGCACCAAGGCCCGCTCGGCCAAAGCGCCATGGCCCACCTCCCGGCGGCCCGGGCCGCGGCTGGGGCGGGTTTCGCCTACGGAATAGGAGGGGAAATTGTAGTGGTGGATGTAGCGTTTGGACTCTTCCTCGTCAATGCCGTCCAAAAGCTGGTTGTCCCGGATGGAGCCTAAGGTGGCGACTGTCAGCACCTGGGTCTGGCCCCGGGTGAACATGCCGGAGCCATGGGTGCGGGGCAAAAGGGACACTTCGGCAGCCAGAGGCCGCATGTCATCCATGCCCCGGCCGTCTACCCGCTTCTGCTCGTCCAGGAGCCAGCGGCGCACCACGATTTTCTGGGTCAAATACAGACACTCGTCAATTTTCCCTTCCTGTTCCGGATACTCCGGGTCAAAGCGCTCATGTACCTTTTCATATACAGGCTTTAAGCGGGCGTCCCGGACGGTTTTATCGTCGGTATCCAGGGCGGCGCGGACATCCTCCTGGGCAAAGGCCAGGATGGCGTCGATCATTTCCTTTTCCGGCTTGTTGCTGGGATAGGAGAACTTTTCCTTGCCGATTTCCGCCACAATGCCGTTGATAAACTGGATGATTTTCTGGTTCTCCGCATGGCCTGCCATAATGCCATTGTACATGTCCTCATCGCTTACCTCATTGGCCCCGGCCTCAATCATGGCAATGCGCTCGCTGGTGGAGGCCACAGTGACCGCCATCTGGCTTGCCTTGCGCTGGGCGGCAGTGGGGTTCATAACAAACTCGCCGTCAATGAGGCCTACGGACACGCCGGAGATGGGGCCGTTCCAGGGGATGTCGGAAATGGAGAGGGCAATGGAGGTGCCCACCATAGCGGCAATCTCCGGGGAGTTGTCCTGCTCCACAGACATGACGGTGCAGACGATGGAAACATCATTGCGCATATCCTTGGGGAACAGGGGGCGGATGGGGCGGTCGATCATGCGGCAGACCAGAATGGCCTTGTCAGAGGGGCGGCCCTCCCGCTTTAAGAAGGAACCGGGAATTTTGCCTACGGAATAGAGCTTTTCCTCAAAGTCTACGGAAAGGGGGAAGAAGTCGATGCCGTCCCGGGGCTTTGCGGAGGCAGTGGCAGCTACATGCACCACGGTGTCGCCATAGCGCACCAGGCATTCGCCGTTTGCAAGCTGGCCCATTTTTCCGGTTTCCACAACCAGAGGGCGGCCGGCAAAGGTCGTCTCATATACCTTGAAATTTTCAAACATGTTCAGTTTTCCTTTCTCCCTGTTTTGGGGGATCTTCTTCGCGGCGGCCCTGTTTTATAACCAAACACGCCGAAAGCATCGGCCTGTTTGGTTGTAAAACAGGGGGTGTCCGCCTAAAAAGAGTAAAAGGCTGCGCTTGCAGGCTGTGTTATAGCTAACGCGGTTCAAAAGTGGGTTCCCTCTTTTGAACCGGGCGGCAAAGCCGCCGAGCGTTAAAATCGGCCTGTACCGATTTTAACGTGCGTTTACTATAGCCCGCAGGCGGCAGCCTTTGGCTCCTGTTGTACAATTTTGGCAGTTTTTTACTTACGGATGCCCAATTCAGCAATGATGGCGCGGTAGCGCTCAATGTCGATCTTGGTCAGGTAGTTTAAAAGGCTGCGGCGCTGGCCAACCATCTTCAGCAGGCCCCGGCGGGAGTGATGATCCTTCTTGTTCACCCGCAGGTGCTCGGTGAGATCGTTGATGCGCTTTGTCAACACAGCCACCTGCACTTCGGGAGAGCCGGTGTCGCCCTCGTGGCGGGCATACTTCTGGATAATTTCGGTTTTCTCTGCCTTTGTCATAAAAAATCACCTTTCTGCGGCGTTTTGCCGCGCTCATTTTTTCGCCCATTGTTTTAGAACTTTGCGCAGGCGCAAAGCCGCACAGCGTTTTATTTCAGAAAAGCAGGCTGCATTCTAAAAATTACGCTTGCCCACAGGCAGGGCCGGTGTTTCCCGTGTCCGAGGGCAGGGCATCTCGTATATTTTAGCACAGCCCCGCAGGTTTGTAAAGTGGAAAAAACAGCGGAAAGATAAGGAAAAGGGGGCAACCAAGCAGGGCAAGGAGTGTCAAAAAAAATTCTTGCTTTTTTTCTGAAAACGTGGTATACTAACGGACGATTCAGTATGCTTTTACGGCGGCGTGCAGAAACCGCCTTCCAGAAGGCCTACGGACACAAACAACGAACAGGGATAAAGAGGTGAAACGAGAATGAAGCAGAATATACATCCCGACTACCAGGAGACTACTATCACCTGCGCCTGCGGCAACGTGATTAAGACCCGGTCTACCAAGAAGGATATCAAGGTCGAAATATGTTCAAAGTGCCATCCGTTTTTCACGGGCAAGCAGAAGCTGGTTGACACCAGCGGCCGCGTGGATATGTTCAAGAAGCGCTATGGCCTGAAGTAAGCCTGTGGTTTTATGAAATCGCTGGAAAATTTTCTGGATGAAAGCGGCAGGCTGCTGCGTTTCCCGGCAAAGCAGGCCATGAAGCAGGAGGCTCTCCGGTATTTAGCGGGGAAATTCCAGCAGGGCAGGGCCTATACGGAACAGGAGGTAAACGATCTTCTGAACCAGTGGCATGTTTTTCACGATCCTGCCACACTGCGCCGGGAGCTTTACGACCACCGTTTTCTCAACCGGGACGCTTACGGCACAGCTTACGAGTTGGCCCCGGAAGAAACACCATAAGTTTGCGAAACTGAAAGACGGCGTATTTTTGCGCCGTCTTTATCCTTTCGCGGAAGCGGGGAGGGCATGATGGAATATATCACTGTGATGGGCGAGGGAGAGGCGGAGTTTGTGGAAAAGAAGTCCCGCTTTATCGGCGCCTGCCGCCCGGTGCAGACGGAAGAGGAAGCCCTGGCCTTTATAAACGGGAAGAAAAAGCAATTTTGGGACGCTAACCACAATGTATATGCCTATATCCTGCGCCAGGGAGGCGTGCAGCGCTTTTCAGACGACGGGGAGCCTCAGGGTACGGCAGGGAGCCCTGTGCGGGAAGCCATGACGACGTCTGGGGGGACGGACGCGGTGGGGGTTGCCACCGGGTATTGCGGCGGCATCCTGCGGGGGGGCGGGGGCTTGGTGCGGGCCTATTCCCACACAGCCTCCATCGGGCTGCAGGCGGCTGGGAAAGTGCTGATGCGCCGCTGCCTGCTGCTCTCTGCCTCCTGCGGCTATTCCCTTTACGGCAGGGCTGCCGCTGTTATCCCGGACTGCGGCGGCGTGGTGGACGGCACAGATTTCCTGGAGGATGTTACCCTGCGCTTCCACCTTCCTCCTGAAAGCCTCCCAGCCCTGGAAAAGCGCCTGGCAGATGCCACTGGCGGCAAGGCGGCTATAGCGGAAGAAGGGGAACAGTTTTTTCCCTTCCCCCTTCCCTGACCCCAAAGGCTGCCCGCTCTATAAAATATACTAAAAGTACATTTTCTCCGGCGCTTCTTTTGAAAAAAACCCAAAAATTCTCGCTTAGAAAAAAGTAATCGGCCTGTTTTTTGCGTATATATTAGGCAAAACCGGACATGCGCTTTAAAGCGCGCGGGAGAAGGGAGTGGACAGGCTGTGACGGTACGAGACGAGATACAGCGGCGGGAAAAGGAAGGGCTGGCCCCCTGGGCGGCCCAGTCCGCACAGACAAAGGGCCGCAAGCGCCCGGAGGAGGAGTGCCCCCTGCGCACGCCTTACCAGCGGGACAGGGACAGGGTGATACACTGCAAGTCCTTCCGGCGCTTAAAGCACAAGACCCAGGTGTTCCTCTCCCCAGAGGGGGATCACTACCGCACCCGGCTTACCCACACGCTGGAGGTTTCCCAGATTGCCCGCACCATTGCAAGGGCTTTGCGGCTGAACGAGGATTTGACGGAGGCGGTGGCCCTGGCCCATGATTTGGGGCACACCCCCTTTGGCCACGCCGGGGAGCGGGCCTTGAACGCCTTGATGCCGGGAGGCTTCCGGCACTACGAGCAGAGCGTGCGGGTAATTGAAAGACTGGAAAAGGACGGCAGGGGGCTGAACCTGACCTACGAGGTGGCAAACGGGGTTTTGTGCCACACAGACGGCCTGGAGGCGGAAACCGCCGAAGGGCGGATTGTGCGGTGGGCAGACCGCATTGCCTACATAAACCACGATATTGACGATGCCATCCGGGCGGGGGTGCTCCGGGAGGAGGATATCCCGGGGGAAATAACGGACAAACTGGGGCACACCAAAACCCAAAGGCTTACCACCCTGATAAGCTCTGTGGTGGCAAATAGCTTTGAAGGTGTTATCGGCATGGATGAGAACGTGCGGGACGCCTACGAGAAGCTGCAGGGCTTTATGCACGAGGCGGTATACCTTAACGAGTATGCCAAAAAAGAAGAGACAAAGGTGCCCCACATTATCAAGAGCTTGTACCTGTATTTCCTCCAGCACCCGGAAAAGCTGCCGGACTATATGCAGGGAATTGCCAAAGAAGAAGGCCCCCAGCGGGCGGCCTGCGACTATGTGGCGGGCATGACGGATCATTTTGCTATCACCAGCTATCAGGATCTGTTTATCCCCAAGGCATGGCATCTGGGCGTCTAAAAGTATCTGAACAGCGTGACTTGCATACCTGGATACCGGGCCAGAGAGGTTGTGGCTTTCACAGCGGGCGGGGCGGTTGACTTTAGGGCCTTGACCTGGCTGAACCCTGCACGTTTGGGCACCGGGCCGGAGAGGCTGTGACTCTCACAGCGGATGGGGCGGTTGGTTTTTGGGTCAAGCCTTTTTTCAAAAAGGTTTGAAAGGAGGGGTGGGCAAATGGCGTTTTCGCCGGAATTTCTGCGGGAGCTGGAAGCCCGCAGCCCTATTGAGGACATTGCAGCGGGATATGTGCAGCTTAAGCGCCGGGGAAAAAACCTGGTGGGGCTGTGCCCCTTCCACAATGAAAAGACACCCTCCTTTAACCTGTACCCGGACAACAACTCCTACTACTGCTTCGGGTGCTCCAACGGGGGCGGGGTTATCCAGTTTGTCATGAATATCGAGCGGCTGGACTTCCCCGAGGCTGTCCGATGGCTTGCCCAACGGGCAGGCATGGCCCTGCCGGAGGAGGGCGGGGACGACAGCATGACCCGGCTGCGTATGCGCATTCTGGAAATAAACCGGGAGGCCGGACGGTTTTTCTTTAAAACCCTGGGCACCCCGGAGGGCAGGCCGGGGCTGGACTATTTCCGGCGGCGGGGTCTGGACGGGCAGACCATCCGGCACTTTGGGCTGGGGTATGCCCCGGACTCAGGGTTTGCCCTGGTAAACCACCTGCGCGGCAAGGGGTATGCACCGGAAGAACTGGTGCAGGCGGACGTGGCCCGCATGTCCAGGAACAACAACCCCTACGACCGCTACCGGGGCCGGGTGATGTTCCCTATTTTCGATTTGCGGGGAAACGTGGTGGCCTTTGGAGGGCGGATTCTCACAGACGAGAAGCCCAAGTATATCAACACCACGGACACCCCGGTTTATCACAAAAGCAGCGGGCTTTTTGCCATGAACTTTGCGAAAAACCAGGGCAGCCGCACCTTGATACTGGCGGAAGGATATATGGACGTGATAGCCCTGCACAGGGCAGGGTTTACAAACGCCATTGCGTCTTTGGGCACCTCCCTTACCGAGGAGCAGGCCCGGGTGATAAAGCGCTATGCCGACGAGGCAATACTCTGCTATGATTCCGATGAGGCCGGGCGCAGGGCTACCCAGCGGGCCATTCCCATCCTGCGGGGGACAGGGCTGCGGGTGCGGGTGGTGACAGTGCCGGGGGGCAAAGATCCGGACGAATTTATGAAGCTTCATGGGGAAAACGGGCCTTTGCGCTTTAAGCAGCTTTTAAAGGGCGGGGGCACAGATGTGGAATACCGCATGGACGCAATCCGGGAAAAGTATGATCTGGAGACGAACGAGGGCAAGGTGGCTTACCTGCGGGAGGCGGTGGAGCAGGTGATTTCCCGCATCGGAGAGCCGACAGAGCGGGAGGTCTATGCCCAGAAGCTTTCCCGGGAAACCGGGGTGGATACAGCCGGGATTCTGGCCACAGCCGGAAGGCAGGCGGCCCGGGAATCGAAAAAGAAAGAAAAGAAGCTTATACGGGAGCAGCAG
>ERZ779627.19-NODE-19-length-112031-cov-17.888574_pt1 | contig 112031 bp, 107 predicted proteins | sample MGYA00514191_ERZ779627 | MGnify/ENA primary metagenome ERZ779627 (study PRJEB29562, sample SAMEA4376705) | mouse gut metagenome | isolation source: Cecum | study: EMG produced TPA metagenomics assembly of the A DSS colitis mouse model was used to assess the... | reverse complement strand
TTAATGCCTAATTCTTTGATATTTTCTGACAAATTACACATAATCTGAATCCTCCGCTATGTCAGCAGATATATTAAGAATTAATGAGCAATGCATCTTCTACTGTTGCAATTTCCTCTTCAGTATAACCAAAAGATATGATTTGTTCTTTTGTCGCATTAGCGCGGAGCATCCTTTCAATAGCATTAAGTCGTTCTGTTTTAATGCCTAATTCTTTGATATTTTCTGACAAATTACACATAATCTGAATCCTCCCTTCTAACTCGGTAGTCATTATCATGCCATATTCCTCAGTTAATATGCGCTTCTTCTGTGCAGTATCAGTCTGTGAAAGCAGATCTTCCAGCATGGAGATCAATATATTCTGTGAAGATTTCACATTTTCCCGATTTCGGATATTGATAATGATGCCCTTCACCAGATCTGTACCGTATGTACTTTCCGGGTTTCCGTAAACGGTTTTCTTATCAAGGCTGATTTCCTCAATGGAATCACCATTTTCTTCATTACCCTGACAGATCCAGATGCTCCGTACACGCTTCAGACTGTCGTAATCGCTGTGGAAAAATTCGGTCTGCTTCTGAGCCGAAATCATTCGTGCCAGATAGAAAACAATCCTGTTTTCCAGATGATATCCTAACTTTTTAGGGTCTGATGATTTTTGGGCTTCCAAATTGATAAGAAATTTTATTTCATCTTGTAAATGGTATGCCGTAAAGCGGATATCATAAATGATTTTGCCCTCTCCCGGTACATTGTCTTCCGTATCGGTTCTTTTGACCTGCCCTAAGTTCGACAGTCCCGGATCTATCGGTCTTGAACCTATCTCAATGTCGTCTCCGATGCTGTTTATGATATCAGGAATCTCCATGTCCTGAAATTCTTTTATGGTATATTTCAGGATACGCGCCAGTATCTGTTTGTCTGCAAGCAGGAACTTGATATTGGCATCATATGCGCTCCCTGCATCGTTTGTTGCTTCGATTGCCTGCGCTAAATTCGTGTCCGGCATTCTTCCTCTCTTTCTCTGTCCTGTGGGACAGTGTAAAATCCAGTCTGTTTCAAACAGAGGAAAGTTTATAGTTATATTATACGCGATTTATGCCAAAAATCAAATACTGTAACTCATTTCTTCTCTCGTCGCGTTGTCCCTAATGACCACCCGCGGATATTTCTGCAGGAGCTCATCTTTCTTTTTCAAGGCACGTTCCATGCTTCCACAGGAATATCCCATGTTAAGCTGTTTATCATTTTCATCGAATATGCGGATATCTGCGCCTTCCCATGTAAAGTCATCAAGGTTGGCGTTGACGTAAGCTCTGGTTTCAATAATGAAATCCGCCAGAAGTTTTCCCATGATACGCATGGACTCCGGGTCATCCCGGAGTGTTTTGAATGTGCCAAGACTTTTATGTTGTGGTTCATTGTCGCCGTATATTGTAATCCACAGGTCGAGATAGATTCCTTCACTGCCGCCATAATCCAGATGATTTCCCAGACCAAACTCATAGGTTGTTATGGGAATCGAATCGTGTTCCACGACTGCATAATCCAGAATATCCGGAAAGGCTTCTTTTTCTTTTAAAATATCGCAGATTTTATTGAACAGATCTGCGGCTGTCATCGGTTTATCCAATTTTTTGTCCTCCTTTTGCAAATAGGTTATGCCGCTTAACGCAGCAATTTGCCTGTATCATATGTTACCAAACGATTTTTATATGTGTGCAATCGACCGGCGAATCCTTCAGGCTTTCTACTACCCTGTCATAGCGGAAAAACCAGCTCATGTTCTTTACGTTGATATGTTCTGCGATTTTATCAAGCGGTGCGCCGCCTTTGATCATCAGCGCCTGGCTTAAAATACGCAGATCATTGTAGGTGAACGGTTTTATGCCGCAGGCGATGCAGGCTTCATGCAGCCGGTTCTGTAATGCCCTTGCGCTGGCCGCCTTTCCTTTCCTATTCAGGAAAAAATATGGCTGGCTGTCATTTCTCTGTAAAGAATACTGCTCGATCAGCTCCACGATATCCTCCGGCAGCTTTACAAAGCGGTAAGCGTGTTCTGTCAGTTTCAGGCGGATTCCGAATTTCCCGTCCGCATCCTGCAGGAACATATCTCTGGTCAGAGAAACCAGCTCATTTGTGGTGAGCGTTGAACGCAGTACCATCGAACAGGACAAAAATCCTGTCATATCACCTTTTTCCTTAAAATAGGCAAGCACTTTATCTATGTTTCCCAGTTCCGGCAGGTCATCCATGTGAAACTGCATATCCGGAAAGGTAACATCCACCACGGAAAACAGATTTAAGTATCCCGGCCGGATGTCAAAGGTTTCCGCATTTTCATCCATGTAGCGAGAAACGGCACGCAGTACGCTTAAATTGTAGTCTGTGGATTTCATCACACCACCCTTCCTGCCAAAATATGCTTTGATTATTTCCGGTGAGATTTCTAGAAAATCGCATTTAGCGTAGTCACACAGGGCGCTAAAAACATAAGTGTATTGTTGTTTAGTCCGTTCTTCCTTTATTTTTTCCGCATAGTACTTCGCTAAGATATTGATAAATTTCTGGCTTAAATAGGGCGAGAACACCGCATTCTCTGTTTCTGTCATTAAATCCTCCTTTTTGAAGAAAAACTGGAGAGAATGCCGTAAACTACGCACTATGGGAATGAAGGACCTCTTCCGTTGCCCTGTTTGTGCGCTCTTTTACTTGTTCTCTCCTTCCTTCATTACCAATCAAAAATGCTGATTTTTGCAGCACTTAGCCGGACATCTGACGGCTGTTGCGTTACTATTTCCATAGTGCGTAGTTATCTGTAATGCAGTTTGACGTCTCATGCCTTTTATTCCTGTTCTTCCTCATCGTCCTGCATCGGATACCAGTGGTATTCGCAGTCTATATTTTCACACTGCCCGTTCCACATAAGACTTCCGCACTTTGGGCAGTCCGATACTTCATAGGGTCCTCCGCCCTGCATCAGCTCACGTCCTTTCTGAATCACTTAAAGGTTCTCCTCTCAAATAAAATAATATCGGGGCATTCTGCTCCCGTTCAAATCCAATGCAAATTCCAGCAGATCCGGAATCACATCCTTGATATGTGTATACTGCTTTTCTTCTTTGCAGTAATCCATCTGCCCGCCGTCGATTTCTTTGAAGAACTTATCGAACAGCGTATAATCAATGGATGCGTCACAGCCTTCCGTATAAAAATCGGGTTCAGCTTTATGTAACGTCATAATCCGTCCGTCTTCCAAGACAATCCATATGGTGCCAAGCATACATCCCCTCCTTCCCTTTAGAATAAAACTCCTGTATGCTGCGGTTTTACCGTAGTTTACAGGAGTTTAAAAGACGCATTATCTTATGTTTGCAGTTGTTGGAACGGCTATTTTTATTTCACATTTTTTCCGGTCAAAATAATAGATACAATCGGAAAGATAGTCTTCATCACGCACGACGGTTTGATTTGCATCTTGCACCATATCCATAAGCAAAGATATATCCCTATTCTGATCCGTGCGTACGGCCAGAATTTCGTGGACAGAACTGGGCAGTAAGTATAAATCGCTGTTAAACCGGTCCGCCAGCTTTTTCAGCTCCGGCGTATTTAAAAGCATTGCTGCGCCATATTCTAAGTTCCTGCTTGTAAGGACAATCATGTCTTTTTCAGAGCCTTCTTCGATGTGTATCTCTTTCCCAAATGCCGATGACAGTAAGTCTGTTATGGGTATCACAATATTATCTTTTTGGAACGTATTCCTCAGTGCTGCCCTAAGAACGTTTTTAGTGTCCTGCTTCCATAGAATAAGATGATTCCTGTTTACATAGACTCCTTCCCAGTGCGTTTTCGACCAGTCGCAATAGATAAAAACGGCAAGATCGAGAAACGGAATACTGATTCTTTCATCCAAATCTTTCATGCTTTTCTCGCGGTTCTCCAGACGCAGAAATAATTTGTCCTTTATATCTTCCCAGTTTAAAATGCTCTTTTCCTTGCTCATAATGCCTTCCTCCTTAAAAAAATTCCACAAAAAAACCACCCCAAAACGGAGTGGTTATCTGCGTACTTACCATATTAAGTTTTTAAATAAATGAGAATTTTGAAATCCCGTAAATAGGAATGGTAATAATACTTCCGGCTTTACCGCCATTAGTATTTCCCTTGGCATACAGCAGATAGTCTGCTTTTTTGCTGTCAAGGGCAGCGCTAGCTGTTTTTCCCGCATTTTTTCCTGCCTTTACTTCTATGGCGTAAGTTTTCTGTGATTGAACTGCCTTTGCGTAAAAATCAATCTCGCCATTTCCCAATGTGGCAAATGCGGGACTTTCCAGCGCAATCTCGCACGGATGCGCAATACGCCGCTGTAGATCTAAATAAACAAAGTTCTCATTGATAATCCCTGTCGCCATATCTTTAGGACACCCGATCTTGGTAAAGAAATAATGAGCAAGTCCGATATCCATAAAATAGCATCTGGCTTTTGCCTTGAAATCCATGATATTGCATTCCGGAATCTTCCCGGCAAAACCGATAATACCGGAACTGTACAGCCAATTGACGGCACGGTTTATGGACGCTTTGGAAATATTACTGGAATAATCTTTTGCGACAATCCCCTGAAGTTCCTCGCTGAAGCTGTCCTTGTCAAATCCCTTCTTTTCCTTGGCGAGAATCCTCATAATACTTCTGCAGCTCCTGATATATGCTCTCATTGCTGCCGCCATACAAATCCATGCTTTCAGTCTGCCGTATGCCTTACGTTCCAAATTTCTTTGCATGACTTATTCCTTTCTGCCAGTTACAGGATAAATTCAAACTTCTGGAACAGAAAAACCGGAATAGTAATTACATTCCCGTTCCGTCCGCCCTGCGTATTGCCTTTTAGGAGAAGCAGATAATCCACTTTTCCATCCTCTAATGCCTTTCGACCCGTAGGGGCAGCATTTTTTCCGCTCTTTACCTCAATAGCATAAAGGCTTTCTTTTCCTGAAAGGCTTTTTACAAGGAAATCGATCTCGCCGCCTTTATAGGTTGCGAATGCGGGTGTTTCCAGCGCGATTTCTTTTAAACGCTCCGCCCTGCGGCGCAGCTCCAGAAATACAAAGTTCTCATGAAGCATTCCCTGTACTTCCGAAGCGGCAGCGCCGATCTTACGGAAGAAATAATACGCCAGTCCCAGATCCGTAAAATAACACCGGCACCTACCCTTAAAATCCATAAGCCTGCATTCTGCAACCTTTCCTGCGAAATCAAGGATACCGGCACTCTGCAGCCACATGATAGCACGATTGCATACGGATTTGCTGATATTGCTGTTATAATCCTGCACAACCAGCTTTTGCAGATCTTCATTGAAATTATCTTTGTCGAGCCCCTTTTTCTCCCTGATCAGGATACGGGAAACACTGCAAAAGATGTTATCGTATACTGCCGCATCAAGAATATCCTCAAAATACCTGATAGATTCTGTACAGAACAGATGGATGACATCTTCCAGTTTTTCACGGCTCTTCTCTGCTGATGCCGTCACAAGGTACTCTGTCACAACAGCCGGATATCCTCCGATTTCCATGTACAGGTCAAACAATCCAGAAAGTTTCGTAAAATCTGCATACTGCCCTGTCCCGTACAGATCCATATTTTCAAATGCGTCATGCAGTCCGAATGCGTCGGTAAACTCCTCAAAATCCAGTGTTTCAATCCGCAAGGATTTTAAATCGCCGGCCGACATCTTAAATTCAGCGTTCAGCGTTCTTCCAAGATAGCTGCCTGTCACAATAAAACGGCATTTGAAATTCCTCGTAAACTCGCGTATCAGGTTATAGACGGTTGGTGATTCCTGTATTTCATCAATAACAACAACCGTTTCTTCCGTATCCGCAAAACCCGGCGTATACAACGAAAAGGCCCTGTGGAGCGGCTGTTTCGGTCTTTCTGTTCCCGGTTCCCATGCTGCCGCTGCCCGGATACAGTCAAGAAATTCCTGCCCGGAAGATTCCAGCATATTGATATATACAACATTTGCAAAGTTTTCATCGGCAAATTTCCTGATGATATAGGTTTTACCAACCTGTCTGGCGCCAGTTACTTCCAGTGTCAGATTGCTCTCTTCTTTCCATGAGAGAAGTTTTTTATATATTTTTCGTTTCAGATACATAAATGCTTCCTTTTCTTCTACCGACTTACATTCAGTCTATGAATGATCTTTTTAACTTTATAAAATGATTATAACAAAAAGACGTTTTTTTTCATAGAGTGAAATCGGCTTTCATTAGTCTTCGGATAGAGCTTCCATTTTCTTTTTGTGCAGACTGTCCCAATAATCCCGCATAGTGAGGGTTTCCATTACATATTGCATGGGTATGGTTGCTTTTTCTCCCCACTGCCTCACTTGATATGAATCAAATCCATCGGTTGTGCAATACCTAATCTGGCAGGTCTTTTTATTGACCTTTATGATCTGGTAAATACCAAATCCGTCACCCACAGGCTCGTACAGAAAACGATAGAGAACAGAACCCTGTTCCTTTGCCTTTTGGTCAAGTTCCTCGATTTTCTCTTGGTTTTCTTCTGTCATGCGGATCCATTCATCCACATTACAATTTTCCGGATCAAATCCTTCCGGGAGTTTTGGGGTATAAAGTAAATTTTCCATCACGGTTCCTCCTTTTTTGATTTCATGCACAGCGTATGTTTACTGGCATGAAGATAAAATGTGTTTTTTTGTTTCTCATTGTTTTTACATAAGCACCTCCGTTTATAAAAATTTGCATTAAAAAAGCGCCTGAGAATATTCCCAAGCGCATCATGCATTCTTATGAAATTATGATAGTCAAGACCTGTTTCCAGGAATTTCTTAACCTATGCCATATTGGCATATAAATAATAAAAGTAGTTTCTACCTTATTATAATGGAGAACCCTGGGAAAGTAAAGAAATTCTCTGTTCATAGGAAAGTTTATAGAAAACTTCCTCCTCAGAATTGTATACTTACTAAAAATAAGTTATACTTTTATTAGAAGATCCATATTTACCGGGTTGCTTAGTTTAGATTAATTATAAATTATAAAAAAATATAAATTTGTCTCTTAGTGCCCTGGTTTAATATACGAATCTAACAAAGTAAAAGGGTGCAAAACCAAGAAAAAACCGTTTGAAGAAATGGGGGACGAACAAATAATGGCTATTTCGAAATGTTTAATAACTTTTAAAAATAAGATGTCACATTTTAATGCTGACTTGGATTTTATTGATATTTTGTCAACGTCAATAGAAAATGGAGATTATTCAAATGAGGAAGAACTTTTTCCTGGATCGAGCGATGAAAAATATACTACTTTGTCAAGTTATAAAGTTGGGGATCAAAATCGTCGTTTAGTAGTTAATCATTTGAAAAGCACTTTGTATACAGCATATATCAAGGATCTATACGAAGAGTTTTCCATTTACTTAAAAGGTATAATGAAAGAGGTATATAGCAATGCCAGGGTAACGCCCGAGAGATTATCGGGAGAACATAAGGTGACCTTATCATCTGTAGACATATTACAACATCTACAAAAAGGAGATTTAGCGGACGTGGTTATCGATGGCATATTTCAGTCACTCGAAGGTGAAAGAAGCACTATTGGGTTAATAACAAAATTCCATAAGAAAATTGGAATTGACATAGATCAACTCCTAGTTGATAACGCAATTTATTACTTAGAGATTAGGCATAAACTTGTTCATACAGATGGATATGCAGACGAAGAGTTTAAGAAGGCGCATGAATTATTGAATTATACTTCAAATAGTAAAATTAAGCTTGACTATTGTACGATATGTCAAGCTTATGAGGCGGTATTCAATTTAGTATCTGATATGGATTCAAAAATAATCAGCGCAGGGCTTGCAAAAAGCCATACTTATAAAAATGAGACAACTTAATGAATGAATCTTTATAATTGTCTGCACAAATATTTTTTACAAACGGCATAAAACAGCACTTCACCATCGGAATTAGTGATAAAGAAGTCATGCGGTATCTAACTGATCAACAAATATACAAAGAAACTGTGGCTGGAGCCTACTTGAACCCATCATGTGGGAGGAGGAAAATATTGCAAAAGAAATATACGGTTTTTTTAAGTTCTACATTTGATGACCTAAGAGAAGAAAGGAACGAGGTGATTCATACCCTTCTTGAAATGAATTGTATTCCGTGCGGTATGGAGTATTTCCCATCTGATAATGATAAGCAGTTTGAATTTATAAAGACAATTATTGATGAGTGCGATTACTATATTTTGATCATTGCAGGAAGATATGGAAGTATTGGAAAGAATGGTAAAAGTTATACGGAAATGGAATACCGGTATGCAGTTGAAAAGAACATCCCTATTTTAATTTTTATACACAGCAATATCAATTCTATCAGTTTAGATAAAAGTGAAAAGAATGAGCAAGGCAGAAGAAACCTTGAGATATTCATACAGGATGTTTCCAAAGATAAAATGGTAAAGTATTGGAATGGTAAGGAAGACCTGGCAAGAAAAGTCTCTACAACCATGATTTCTGCCATTGAAAGACATCCTGCGCCTGGCTGGATAAAGGGCAGTTCCCATTTGGAGAAAATGATTCCTATATGGAATGAGGAAGATTCCCATTTAGGGGATGAGTTGGCCGATATTTCCAGGTTATGTAAAAGAGAGAAAAAAATAGGGCAGACACGCTTCTTGCTGCAATGGGCCTATTTATTATATCCGGAAAATGAAAATGTATTAAAGGAGTATGGCGGATTATATTATGATGAGAAAAATTATGCACAAGCCCTGATATATTGGGAAAAACTTTTAAGTTTGCGAAAAAGCTGCGGCAATTACTTTTTGTGTGCATTGACATATTATTTGCAAGGGGAATACAAAAAAGCAAAGGAATACTGCCATGCTGCTTTAAAATTCCCAGATGATACTTATCGTGATAGAGTAACAGATTTATTAAAAAATTTGATTTAGATTAGATACTTACAAGGTTCCTGTACAACAACGAATTTGTCAGTGTAAAAGCACAGACAGCCATACTTTCATTAAACTCTGTGAATGTAGGACAATCCATTCATAAAGTTTTACATTATTTAGGGGAGATGCCACGTCAATTATAATCTTTTATAAATAGAACCTCATGGTGTTCGGCTATATCCTTCCCACTACTAAAATGGATTAGCAATTTTCACCCATTGAAAACGTGAGCTTCTAGATGCACAGAAAAACGCCCCGGTCGAAACCGGGGCTATTGTTTTTACGCATACTTTTTCTTTCTTCTTCTGCTGACCGCGTATGCGATTGCGGTCGCTGCGCCTACAAATAAGCTGATCATAATAATCTTCGATTTCATTTAGACAGCCTCCTCTAAAATTGTGACATCTTTTGCTGCTGATCTGCCATGATCATCATCCTCTGTGATAAAGGACACGGTCTGTCCGGGACGGAGCTTCTTGAATCCATCCATGCTGATGCTGGAAAAATGTACATACCAGTCCACGCCCTCTTCATCCGTAATAAAACCGAATCCTTTTCTTACGTCGAACCATTTCACGGTTCCTGTCATTGTTTCTGCTGTTGCTTTTGCCATAATGTTCAATCTCCTTTTTCATAATATTTTTTATCCGTGTATGGCTACACGAAAAGAGGCAGAACGGATTCGAACCGTTCCATGCCTTTGCCCCTATTTTTTAGGCGCGATATGCCAGTCCTTCCATAAATCGCCGGAGATATTTACGCTGCCCGTAAGATTTTTGCAGAGCATCCCGTCGGGCGTCCAGCAGTCTATCACATAGGTATATACCGTGAAACTGCCGTCTTTCATCCAAATCGGTGTAAAATGTGTGCGGCGGTTGTAGGTAGAATATTCATTTGGTTTAAACTGGAAAGTAGCATTCATACCACTTGATGTTCTCTCCAAAAGCCGCCAGTATGTCTGATAGTAAAATTCCGGGAAATAGCTCACTGCTGTCTGCGGCTCTGTGACGGCAGATGTATCTGAGGCGCTGGCCGAAGCATTTACCTTGATATTGACGCCGTATCCGCTTTTTATGGTCGTAGCGGATGCGGTTGGTGATTTCTCATCTGGTGTGAGACTCATATCTGCACTAAAAGATGCGGAGTAATAATCAATGTCAAATTCCCACCATCCTTCATCCTCCCATGTACTGTGGCTGCTGTCACAATCCTCCTCACAGGACTCTTTGTGATCGCCAGAGTGTTCTACCCAGTGTTCCTGCCACCAGGGACGCCATATGCTCCAGTGCGCCGACGTCTGCTCTATGTTTGTCGGAATGACGGCGTTTGCCGCAGAGTAGGAATCATTTCTGTCGTCTGCGGTTGGATTTGGCGGATCATAACCATCCAAATCCACAATTTTAGCTATCAAGGTGCCTTTAGCGGGTCTTCCCGTACCGCTGGCGGTCACTGTTATAGTAATGGTCTGCGGTGTAGGCGGCGTATGCCACCGTACCCATACAAGCTGCTCATGATCCTTTGGGTAATACACGTTCTGGACAGTATAGGATGCGCCGCCAATCTGAAATGTCACATTGACCGGATGGTCAGGGTCAGACTGCCCGCCCCTGACGGATACTGCCGTAATGACATCCGTGTTGACGCGGTATTCATAATCCGCCGCTCCGCCGTCTATCTCTGGCATAACTTCCTCATTAAACCGGACAATCCCGACGCCGAGTGCGCTGATGATTTCTTCGTTTGTCACCCTGCCGGATCTGGAGCCGGACCATGCCGGGAATCCAAGATCGGCTGTTTCCAGAAAAATAGAAAGCGGAAGGTTTTTGTGTGATAAAGAGGGCATTTTGCTCTGCATGGTTCCGCCAAGCAGGCGGTCGTACAGGGCAGCCTCCGTGGCTGTCATTGCAGTACGCGTTCCCTGAAAAGTCACAAACGCAAGCGGCTCAATCAGCAGCTTGTAATCCCCGCTTATTAGTGTATTGAAGTCAAATCCGCAGTAATTACATATCCCGCGAAGTACCTGTTCATCTGTAAAGTATCTCTTAATCTGTGCAATACGGCTCCCGCTGCTGGATGAACTGATGATTGTGGGCAGCGACTGGCTTGGACGGTAACAAACGTATGAACCAGAGCTTGGTGACAGGGATGCTCCTGCCCTATAAGAAGTCTTACAGGTTTTTGAAAAATGCACGACAATATCGGAAGGCGTTCTGTTTGTCAGGTCTACCGACGCAGATACAGTAGCACCATCAGAGGCACGGACAACTGTTACCCGTACGCCGTCATCTCCGTTGACCCATTTATTGGTATTGCTGCCATCTCCAAATCCACCGCCACCACCGTCAATATTTCCTTCACCTGCAGCATAAACACACAACTGCGGCGGCAGTGATATTAAAAAAAGCAGTGCCATTATCAGAATGACGCCTGCCCGTCTTACAACTCGCAAAGTAGTTCCTCCTTTCCGAAAAAAGACACCGCCAAAGCGATGCCTTTTCCCTGTTAATCCATAATGCCAATCTTATTTCCATTTTCATATATATCATCAGCCTGTATTACAACAGTTTCACCACCGTTGTAGTCAACCCATCCGAATCCATCGAGATAAATTTTATCTCCCTGAATATCCCCATGCTTTGGAGCATCACTTCTTTCCGTGGAAGGCTGCTCCTGCGTTACCGTCTTTTTTGCCGTATCTGCCTTGCTTGTCTTAGCTCCTTCTGCAGATTCTTCACTGGATTCCTCATCCGAAGCCTCTGCCGGTTTCTGGTCTTCCGTCTTTACCGGCGTAGGCTGCATGGACTGCACATAGGTATTTTCCGTTTCCTGATCTTCTGCAATCCCTGTATTAACAACAATCTCTTCTTCTGTTGTTGCTGTGTCACCGTTTCCAGCAGGATCAGACACTTTTTCTTCCGGAATATCCACAACATCCTCCGTCTCTGCTGTTTCCACAAGCTCAACTTTCTGCGGCGTATCCTTGTAAATAAAAAAGGAAATCCCCACTACGGCAAGAATGCCAACGACTGCCAGTCCGGCAACCAACGCGATCTTCTTTGTTTTTTCGTTCCACTTCATCTTCATAATAAATTCCTCCCTGTTATCTTTTTTTCATTGTAATATACTGCTTAACTGAAAGTCCAATTTCCAGCTGATTTTTTTTGCATAAAATTCCGTTAAAACTTTGGCGTATATGCAGCCTTTGTACGAACCGTGATCTGCATGGCGGGAAGTGCTTTCTGGATAAAGCTGATTGGAACTTCCAGAGTGACTGTTGCGGTTATTTCAAAATTTTCTGTCTCCCCGGAGGCAAGACCGTTGTTGTGTATCTGCACCTGCAGATCCCTTAGCTGGTATTCAACTTTCCCACTCTCCGAAATACATACATGGTATTCTCCGTCTGATTCTAAGCCGAGCAGTCCATCCAACCTGCCATAAATATCACCGTAGTCAAGGCTTTCCTCAAAAGAGCCGTCTCCCATAGGCTGATATCCTGCTGCATAACCCTCTCTCACCGCATGGTATACATCGGCATAATTATCGTTTACCGTTGATATGACCGCTTCATCCATCGCATCCTTCACACCCGACGCAATGATCAGAAGATGCGCATACTGGGTAATGACCAGAATCAACATAAGCAGCGCCAGTGTAACAGCCGCCGCAAGTGGATAACCTTCCCCAGAGCGGTTCCTGATAAGTCTTCTCCATTTTTTTCTCATCGGTGATACACCTCGCTTTTCCCGCTTGCCCTGGCTGTCAGCCGGACAGGAAAGGAACCAAACCCACCGAATAATCCGATATTTCTGTCTAAAGTCAGCGTAACAGTCACTTCCTCGTTTAACTGGACATTTCCGCTTTTTGACCATGTAACAGACGGCGAAAGACCCGTTTTTTCCTGCAGCACCCTTTCCCTCGCGGATGTTTCTGCACCGACACTTCCCGCAATCTCCATTTCCCGGATCAGCTCATCCGCAAAGTTATCCAGCTGCAACTTTGTGATGTACACTGGATAGACTCGCACGGCAATCGCGATTACCAGCATGGCACATAACACTAAAACGGCAGTATCGATATAACCCTCTGCCCGTTTCTCTTTTATGATTTTTTTCCATTTTTTCAAGCTGTTCCCTCCTTACACCATACTACCCATAGACTTTATGATTTCATAGCCTATGATAAGAATATAGGTTATTAAGAAGCACATCAGCATCAGAAAAGAATACTTTCGTATTTTAGGCGGTATTTTCTGCGCTTTCGTCTTTAACCGCTGTATTTCTATCTGCTTGAAATCGTGAACGAGCATCTGGAAATATACAGCACTGTCATCGCCCCGCAGCACACCAATCAGACCACGCACGATATCTGAAAGCTGCGGTGAATTAAGCCTTGCCTCAAATCTCGTCAAAGCTGCTTCGTAACTGGAGGAGCGCATATCCGCACATACGATATCAAGCTCTTTTGCAAACTCCTCTCCGGCATTCTTTTTATAATTTTCCAGAATAGAAAGCACATCCCGGCTGTTTTTCAATTCCTGCTCGATGGTCGAGGCAAAACGCGACAACTCATCCTCGATTACTTCCCTTTTGGCTCGCAACTTTCTGTCAGCCGCTTCGATCTCATTAAAATAAGTCATTAACGCCGTTATCAGCACCATAATGGATGCCAGCGGAAATATCGCAAGGCATGGGATAACGCCGATCAAAAGTACCCCGGATTTTACGATTGCGTAAGAGGTATATACTTCCGGGGTGGTATCCATTCCGGCCGCGCGCAAAACAGCAGTAAGCCTTGCCTTTTTGTGTGGGTTCATGGGCAAATGCCTTGACAAAAGCACTGCGCCATCCATCAGTATCGTTTCTATGCTTTTTGCTGCTTTCCATTCCAGTTTCCCGGCAGAAGACATTGCCTGGACTGTCCTGATTGTCGGAATGCGCAGCACCTCTGCCAGAATTAAAAATAAACCGATAGCGAAAAATATCCCAAATACAAATAAAATAATAACCATGCCTTACCTCCTGTACTCAATCGGTTTTGTCAGCTTGACGACACGTGCTGCAGAGAAAAAGATAGACGCTGCGGATATGCTGAGCATTAACTGTCCAATCGTTGTTGCCGTGAGCGTTTCAAACCAGTCCTTATTCAGGAAATACAGAAGCGGGATATTGGCGACTACCAGCACCACCATTGTGATAAATTCCTTACGCGGCTCATATACCATGTATTCCAGATCCGCATTCACCAGACGCATATCCGACAATTTCGCTACAATCGGCGTCAGGATTGTTTTCAGACTCCGATCCACCTGACATTCCTGCAAAGCATCACACCATTCCTGAAAGGTATCATTGCGGATTTTTGTCTTCAAATCACGCAAACCACTTTCAATATCCGGGTCAACCATATGGATTCTCGTCACAAATTCCTGAAAAACTGTCTGTACCGGCGGATTCAGGTAAAAAATGCTTTCTTCCACCGCTGTCAGGATATCCTCATTCCTCAGATATGATGTTGTGATGATGGACAACGCCGTTTCCAGTTCAGCGGAAATATCCTTTTTAAAGGTGTGCGCCGTCAGTTTGATATACCAAATGGGGATAAATAAAAACCCAACAGCAAGTACCGGCACCATGAAAAAGTTTCCCATCATGACGGCAAGAGAAGCCCCTAGTGCAAAAAGAATAAAAGATATCGTACAAAGCATCGGAAACTGCTTCTCTCTTCCGGTGGTCAGCAAAATGTCCTGCACTTCCAAAAGCTCCCGTTTGATATAGGGAATTTTCCTCGTGTTGGTCTCCTCCATAATAGCATCCTGTATATTCCGCGGTTTTCCGAGAATACCGCCAAACAGATCCGCCGTAAAATCTTCCAGTGAGATTTCAAAAAGTATAAAGCAGCCTATAATCATGCCGATACAGGCTGCCAGTTGCAGAGTCAGCATTTCCTGTCCCCCTTCCCGGTAATCCTTGCAAGGGTTTCCTTTGACATTCCGTTTTCCAGAAAACGGCGCTTTAATCCTTCTGATACACCGTTTACTTTCTCATGGTCACCGCTGATGATAAATTTGTTCCCTTCCATGCGGTTTTCCTTGATATGGTAATGAAACAGCGTCCGAAAATTTGTACTGCCATCCGAAAGGATCTCGCATTCCATGATCTCCATGACTTTTCTCTTTTTATTCTCAAGCTGCTTCGTAAACACGATAATGGGAAATGCCTCCGTTACAAGCGACATCAATATTTCGTCCTTGATGTCATATTTTCTTTTACAGAGGGTACACATTCTTCTGTAGGTAGACTCACAGCTGTTACTGTGAATAGTCGTCAGTACAGTGTGCCCAGTCCTCGCCGCCTCCTGCGCGGTGTATGCTTCATAACTGCGCATTTCCCCCACGCAGATAATCTCCGGATTAAAACGAAGCGCCATATCCAACAGGGAATCCTGATCGATGTTTTGTTTCTCATTTTCCGACGCCCTTGTAAGGGTATGTACAACACTGTTACAGACTACGCCCTCCTGTTCCCTCACCAGATCCAGCTCTCGGCTCCCGTTCTCGATGGTGAAAATACGTTTGCTGTCAGGAATCGTACCTAAGAGGCAGCCTGCGATCGTTGTTTTGCCAGAACTTGTGGCACCGGAAACACAAATGCTGATGCCGTACCGCAGACACGCCGATAGAAAATCCAATTCTTCGCCTGTTGCGGTTCCACCTTTTACAAAATCATTCATTGTCAGCGACTGGGGATTCACGATACGGATAGAGGCTGCTACGCCTACATCTTCATCTACTAACGGCGTTTTCAAGACCGCGATACGGATATTTTTGCTCAAATGCCCGAGCACGGCGGGACTTGCATTATCTAACACCATCCCCGATACATGAAGCATACGGCGCACCACATTGATCGCGTGCTCCGGTGACTCGAAATGTTCCTGCAGCTTTTCACTGTTTCCGTTTGCATACTGTACTTCAATATCACGCCATGAGTTGATGTTGATTTCTTCGATTCCGGTTCCGAAAATGTATTTCGTGAGGAAAGAAAACTCAGCCATTTCCGTATATAAGGCATCGATCAGCTCCCCTTCGCTCATTCCTTTCACCTGAATCCGGTAATCCATCACATATTTGCTAATGTAACGCTTGATATGCTGTTTTACTTCTTCGTTGTCACCATCCAGAATCAGGGTGGAATACTTGCTGGAGATATACTCCTGTACATCTTTTAACACGGTCTGGAAATCCTTCTCTTCTTCCGGAGAGAAAAAGAGCGTCCGGGAATCCGTCATGTTCTCATTCATACGGCAAACACCTCCTTCCCGATCGCTTCAATGCCCGCTTTGTATTCCTTGCTTTCCTTTTTGGAAAGATCCTGAAACAGTCTGCCTTCCAGCACTTGTGTCTCTACTTCGGCACAATGCGGAAGAGTATAGGCTATCTTCCCGAAAACCTGTTCCACATAATTTGCCGCCTCATTGGATTTGACGTCCGACACAATACGGATCTGCTTGTCCGCATCCCACTTCTTATCCTGCAGAAGAGGGAGCTGTGAAGATAAATAGCTGATGGACTTTAAGTTACAGGTAACAAGCCGCAGAACGTGATCTGCTTCAATCAGAGCCACCGCCGATAATACGTCAAATGCAATATAGCTGCCACAGTCCACAATGACATAATCTGCCATCATGCGTATATTCCGTATCAGCTCTTCCGCCTGAACCTGTGTATAGGGCGGATAGGTAAAGACGTTTTCCCCTTTTTTCATCGCCAGCATAGTCAGGTACTTGTATTTTTTATGGAAAATACAGTTTTCCTTAATAATCCCCTGTGTGACATGGGTAGCTGCCAGAATACTGCCAAGGGAATGTTCGGCCACAAGATCAGCCGGTCCGCACAGGCATGGAAGCGGCGGCGAAACCATGTCGCATAAGAGAAGAATTACGTTTTTCTTCCGGCTTGCCAGATAATGCGCCAGCTTTACGCTGAGCGTTGTTTTCCCTGCAGACGGACTGCCCCAGACAGCAACCACGTTTCCGGCCGGCGGCGTCTCTGCTTCTGTTCTCTGAAAAATGGAAGTATTATTATGGCTAAGCATCCTGATCACCCTCACTTTCCGTATCGTTGTTGTCATTAGTCCCGCTGACGCCTTCTTCCGTATTACCCTCTGCACCCTCTTCGGCTGCAAGTTCAGCCTCTCTTGCTGCTACAAGTTCTTCCAAGATAAGATCCTGTGCTTCTATGAATTTTACGGTATTTTCCTTTGTACCACGGTATACCAGTGATAAATGGATCACTCCCTCTGCTTCAAGCTCTGCAAGAATTTCCGACTGCTCCGGCTTTACTAAAAGAGTTACCGTGGAGGGAAGTTCCTTCTCATCTTCCTCACTTCCATCTTCAAGGTTGGCATCATATCCGGAATTGGCAGTGACGGCAATCACCTCGACATACCGCAGTTCCTGTGGGATAACAGTTTCCCGGCTCCCCTGATAATCCGGCGCGATGACGGACACAATATCTCCGCTCTTTAACTTTCCGGACAAACCCTGTGCAAATTTGTCAATGGTGATGGACATTGCCTGTTTTTCTCCGTTTAAGTGATACAGGTAAGTATTTTCCAGTCCGGCATCCGCCGATACTTTTGCAGGAAACAGATAATCACCTGCACAGACATCTGCGGTCAGGTACAGGTTCTCTACTTCGCTAATAGAATGGAATACATTTTCGGGCATATTGTAGTTTCCTACTTCTATTTCCTCCAGCATACTTCTTGTAAGCTGCTCGCCTTCCAGTACATTCTGCTTCATGCGCACGACCGTCGTTTTCTTCGATAATCCCATGTTGATCAGCGGTGTCAGCGCAAAACATATGATCAATGATATGACAATGCAAGTGATTCCCAATACCATTCGGTTTTTAAATATCTTCATTCTTTACCTCCCAATTTTCATATTTTCACAAAAACGGCAGGGAAAGAAGCTCCCTGCCTTGAGTTATTACTGTTATGGAATGAGTGTCAGATATGCCAGCATCATTCCTGCTGTTAAAAACGGAATAAGGGGATACGATTGTTCCACTTTTTCTTTGCTGCCTGATAAAATCTTTCTTCCTAAATGATATGCGAGCATACCAAGAAGTCCTATTATCATAGCGGATATTCCCTGTCTCAGGCCCAATACCATTCCGGCAGCTCCCATAATCTTTATATCAGCTCCGCCAATTCCTCCGACTGTCAAAGCTGCCAAAAGGAAAGGGCATCCGCACAGGATGCCCCACCATCTTTCCACATCCGGCAGAAACAATGCCGTCACGATAATGAAAACACTGTATATATCCGGCACTTCTCTGGAACGTATATCACAATAGGACGCGCCGATAAGCAGAGTGGCAAAAAGAATCCCCTTTCCTGCCCATACTGCCATATCCATTAGCCTGCGTAATTGAACATTTCCGTGATCCGTTTTGTCAGTGTAGGCATTACTACATCACCGAACAGTGAATATAACCCGGCCAGAAGAAGTGCGCCGATCACAACGGCAATCAGGATCTTAACACCGGTATCGACATAGCTTTCACCTGCCTTATCACGCAAAACCATCCGGGTCTTATGCCATATCTTTGTGCCATACTTTGCTTTTACAACCATTTTTTTCATGATGTTATATTCCTCCTTCAAAATTTCCTTTATTATTTCAGTACATAAAAAACGGCAGTCTATTGTCAGGATAGATCTGCCGCGCAAACGAGCAACTGTTATGTTGGGAGAGTCGTCAAAATAGCATAAAGCCTGATATGCGGGTATTATTCTTCCCGCATCCTACCTGTCGCCAGGGATTTTTTCTAACCAGGACGGCTCGCAATGACCGAACTTCCAACAATAATAACATTGGTAAGTATATAGAAGTTTCTTGATGGTTGCAACTGCCTGTATGATTTGAAAAGGTATCTGTTCTGCGTTTTAGTTGCAGATAAAGGAATAATATCCAAAATCCTTTCGATTTGGTATATATTCTCTAAAAAAACGCACGATAATGATTTTTCATCTTTATCATGCGCTTCATATATAATCCCATATTAGTCTGCTAAAATATAACTACACATCAACCGTCCGCAGATAATTCCCCATCAAAATCATCAAGTCTATTTCATCTGATTCCATGACGGGCATATCCGTATCTGTCGCCACTATCATACGGAAACGCTCCATAATGACAAACATATCTTCTGATTCTATTTCCGGCGCTTTGCCGTCTGTTTCGTCCACATCCTGTATTTCTGGCTCCGTTTCCTGTTCAACCTCAAACAATTTTTCATCTTCCCCAGAGATAAAATCTGCATCCTGAGAAGCCGAAGCCTTTATTCTCGGAAACCAGCGGCGCCGTTCCTTATTTCTGCCTTTGTAAAACTGGTACAACTCATTTCCGACAAGCTCATTTGCCACCGAAGCGGTAATACTTCCTGCAAGAACGCGGTTTTCCTCAGCACCCAGACGGGATGCCGCAAAGCGATACCGGGAATTGATTTCTTCTTTTCCCCGTCCTTCCTCAATACATTCCAAATAAGCATTCAAATACTCTTCGTCTACAATATTATACTGCCGCTCCGCATCCCTCATGGTACAGATCCCATAATATTCCCTTGACTGTGCGCAGTTTCTTCCATTCTTTATTAACTTCATGATGCCGTCAGCCGAGATGTCGTCGAGATACAGCGCATCATATACACCACAGCAGTAAAGTGTATGTACATAATCATCTCCATAGTGACACCTGTCCAAGAGAAAAATAATGCGGTTGTTTCCCAGATCTGTTAGCTGCATGATTTCTTCTGCCGTATAAGGACTTGCACCCTGCAGATTCTCCTCGAGTATGATTAAGATTTCTTCCTGCTGTTGTTTAGCATACTGATAAATCCCTTCCTTACGATAACGGCAGACCGTTTGTAAACAAGGTATCTTTCTTGCGGCTGTCCGCTCTAGTTCTCCTCTGACCTGACGGCTGACCGGGAGTGTAAGTCCAAACACAACTTTCCGTTCCAAAACATCAATCCCTTTCTGTCACATCTTCATCATAATATTCCCGTACAGAAGCATGTGTATTGACTGGCAGAATCAGCTTTTTGTTTGACGCAATAAACGGCACCATAATATCAATACCCTTCCCTTTTCTGACAAGGCTTATTGCATACTCAGCCACTGCCTCAAGATAATCTTCTCTCATGCCCGATAAAAACTGTGCCACAGGTATCGCGTACTTTCCTTTCGCCTCTGATGCGTCCGCTATGTCACGAATCGCCTGAATCCATCTGTCCCTCTGGTTCGCAAGGCTTTTTGCATTTTCCGCGTCTGTGAACAGTTCTTTTGCTGCGTCTCTCAGGATCTGGCATTCCCGATATTGAATTTCCAAGCCGTTATTTTCGTATCTCATTCCTTCCCACCTCCTCTGTTTCTATTGTAAACACCGGAAGATAAGAAAGTCAAAATTCTACCAAGATTTTTTTATTCTAACGGGTATTTTTTCTTTCCGCAATCCGGAAAAACGGCGTTTTCTTCTTTTCGGGCACATCCGCACAAAATACTTCTCTTTTTCTTCTTTTCTGATAATTAAATCCCCATAAAAAGGATCTATCATCTTTTTTGCGACAATATCGCTTTTACTGATGGTTGTCTAGCCATGCCAGCTCATTTACGCTTATGATGGCATATCAAAAATACTGTTTCCGAAAGGAGGAAATTATTTTGAACCAGACACTACGACTTCCTGCCTGCTACCGTTATATAAAGGGTGAGGATACTGCTGATAAACTGTATACGCTTGCCGCCAAAACTTCACCGCGCCATGTAGAAGCTATTGCAGAAAAAGATTTCCATTCTCTGCTTATGACCTCTCGTATTATTGCCGCCGATCATCCCCTGCCTCAAACGCTGGACAATATTTCTTGTTTTGCAATTATATCAGAGTATAAATGCGGGTATATCTGTCATATGTGCCCTTACGCGGCACGGAATAAAAATGAAGTGGAAACAGAAGAAAGCCTCTTACTTTCCTATGCGATAAGGAGTTATACGAATCTTCAATTTCTGAAAAATGCTGGTCTGGACAGCCAGAAGTTTTGCTCACTATTTCTGCTCAATGATCATCCGGAGGGAAAAATCGTGTCTACCCTCCCATTGTTAAAACTTTCCTATCATTACATGGAGCGGACCGTGAATCCAAAAACAGACTTTACCGCCCTTCCTTCCATGATTGCAAGCGCGTTAGATCAGAATAACAAAGGCAGGCTGCTCCCGCAGAATGTACAGACCGTACGGGAATACCTTAGCAAATTACAGCATAACGGCAAAAGTATATCACAGGACAAAATCACGGAAGTTTTGAACCGCATACTGCATCCAATCCAGACTTTGCCCTTGCCGCTTGTAAAAACCAACCTTCCCAGTGATTCGACGATAGAAAAAACGTCTGAAAATAAAGAAAAGCAAACTTGCATTACGGGACTATTGAAGCAGACTCCTAACATAGAAAAAACACACGTTACTTTGACTACCTCAGATACGCCGCGTAAATCAGAATTTCATACCAGTCAGATTCTTTCAAAAGCGAAACCCGAAGATAAAAAGCCTATATCCGCCCCGAGCCCCAAATTGGCTGAAGAATCCCTTTATCTACCCGCCGCTTTCTCTCCCAATGAGGCAGAACGCACCGGATTCCCTTTTTATTGTATTGAAGAGAACAGCGCAGATTTACAACAGTTTGAAATCTTTTTACAATTCAATCCCGTCATCGGAGCAGAGATCGTGGAAAACGCTGGAACAAAAAGACAGATGCTTCTGCTCTGCGCTTCCAATCAGTTTTATTATATAGATACTGACCATTCGCAGGCACTTTCCCTGCTCCGTCTTTATTTTTCCAAGAGCAGCATCCGACGGCAGGTCTGTATGGAACCATATAAACTGTACTATTTTTTACAGACAAACGATATAAATGATAAAAATATATATTCCTTAAGAACCGTATATAAGCTGCTGGCAGAAATCAGAAACAGTCAGGCTGTAAAAACTCCTTCCGCAATGGTAAAAGAGCTGACTTCCAAAACAAATTTATACGATTATTCTCCTTATATCTTTACCATGCTTCAGTATGTGAAAATGTATGAAGTGCTTTCTTCACAGAAACTTTTGCAATCCAAAGCAGCACAAAACAAGCTGCAGGTGCTCTCTCATATAGACTCTCTGATGGGTATCTCTTATGAGCTGAAAGATGTGGCTCAGACAACAGATCCTCTGTTCTTGTTAGATGAGAAAAGAGACCCACAGTTTCTTTACTGTCCTGAAACTAAAATGAAAGAAGGTATTTATTCCGTTACATTTTCTTTTTCAGCCGAAAACCCCTGCGGTTCTCTGGTCAGCGACATCCTTTGTAGGATTGCAAGAAAAGACCTTACAAAAATACAGGGATACCGTTTATTACAGTACCGGCAGGATTCCTTCACAATCGCTACCACAGCGCAGCACTATGAGCAGCTCTGTGAGACTGTCGCTAACCTTGCTACATATCTTGCCGAAAAGCAAAACTTGATACCTTTGATCATAAGGGAAGACACCATAAAATAATCTATCGGCGTACTGCGTATCAAAAGTACGCTGCTTTTTTTGCCTATCTACTATTTCTTGCCACTTTATACTTGCAACAAGTAAATTATTTTCCTTATCAATCCCTTATAATAAGCAGTTGTTTCTGCGCTTGGAATCTCTTGACTTAATACCCTTTTTCTTATGCAGATTTCCACTAAGCTGTAGATCCGTATAAAAAACATCATTTTAAAATGTCTTTTCCCTTTATAACATTATCCGAGCACAAGCACAAACATATCCTTCTTACCGCTTGTAAATCCAATCTCCTGTATGCTATAATTCATTTGTTTATTATTTACGGATCAGCCTTACGGTTTATGATGGTTTATGAAATCCCTGGAAACAGGTAACTCTTCTATGCTGCAGATTGCCTGCAGCTTTTTACTTTATTCCATATAATAAACCGAAAGGAGAACTGATCCATTTATGACATCTAACTTTAAACAGACATTACTCAAAGAGGCGCAACTGCTCTCCCTTTCCCAGAGCGATTGTGACCTCTATTTAATCGGACAGACAAATGCCGTCACCTATGAACAGCTTGCAATGACAAAAATCCACGGCACCACCACAACCAGCGGGCGGCTCAGCCTGAAAAAAATGGAAAAGGATGGCTATCTGACCGCAAAAACCATGCCAGGAAACAGCCGGACAAAATATTTTATCCTGACCGCAAAGGGTAGAAAACGGATAAAGCGCCTGTTTGATAAAACTTTTCTGGAAAAAATGGGCTTTGATTTGGAACGCCGCCCGCCTGCAAGCCAGCAACAGCTCCCCCACCGCATTCATACCGGCGATATTTTTTTCGCTTTCGTAAGCAACCCACTTCTTGACTGTCTCCCGCTCTGGCAGTTGGAGTCCCCCTACAAAGAACCAGAAGGCAGCCTTGTGCCTCCGCGCTGTGACGGACTTTTAAAAACAGCATATGGAACCTACTTTATCGAACAGGATAACTGTACCCAGGGAGAAGGCGCACTGAGTATTAAACTCAGCCAGTATATGTCCGCCGAATGTTTTCTTGGAAACGGTATCCTGCAGCACACACTTATTTTTACCCTTTTTGCTGAGGCGAAGGAGCGTCCAATTAAAAAACCGCCCTACTCTGTTTACCGCATTCTGCTAAAAGCAATCCGGGTCTGGAGGGCACTTGAAGAAGAGTGCAGGAAGAAACTTTCCTTTACGACTTTCTGTATGCAGTTTACAGGGAATCCCTCCCCGAGCCTTCTCCATCTGTCCGTCCATGATAAAGATATCCTTAAAAACCTGTGCCAGCAGTACCCCGATCTGACACTGGCGGAGGCGGAACAGCTAAAAAAAAGTTTCCTTTATGACACGTCTCTGGAAGATGACCGGGGCATGGAACAGGATATTCTCTTTCAGAAAAGACTGCGGCAGAAATTCTATCCCCTAATGGCAGACAATGAGCAGACTACCCTGCAATTCCGCCTGCAAAAAGGAATGCACCTTTATGTTCTGCCAAACCACCGCCTTGATGACTATCTGCCCTTTGCCCTACAGGAAGAATACCTTTTTGAAGATTTCCTGCGCCGCCTGCTGTTCCATATGGGACTGAATGATCTGGAATCGTGGCGATACCACTCGATACTTGAATGTCAGGATAATGGCAGGTCCGGCTATGTCTTCCGCAACGTATTTGTATCAGACTCCGGCATTTGGATCATTGCCGAAGACGTCGTTCATGACCTGGGCGGCAGGGAACGGGTCATGCACTACCTGAAAAACCATTCCGATAAAAGCCGCACCCTGTTTCTTTTATTTGTCTCATCCAGAGAAGATGCCGCGCTGTTCCTTGATCTGCTGGATGTAGAGCTTCACCGCCCGGAAAACGGCAACACGGATATCTGCTTTGTGGATAAATCAGCTGCCCTGTATCAGAACCCGGATTCCCAAAAAGCCTATTTCCGTATGCAGGCACAAAGCAACCTGTTGTGGCTCCCTGCCATGCTCGAATATGATGCTTTCCTTGCCGAACTTCACCTGCTGGAAAGGCAGGTGCAGCCATGAAAAAAAAGATAACAATTCCTGAACTGATCGGTTCAATAAAAGAACAGGCTGCCGCCTGTCTGAAAGGACATAAGGAAACTGTACCCGTAAATGCCGCCTATGCGGTATTTTTTCTGCATCTGCTCCTATATGCCATCCGTTTCCTGTGTGCACTCATTTTCGTAGATTACAGCATATTGACGCCATATATCCTGTATACGGTATTCTGGCTGCTTATGCCACCGCTCCTTTTTTTATGGGGCACGCGCTTTCCTTTCTACCATTTCCGAAATACGAAATATGCCTGCCTTTTTGGCGTGCTCCTCTCCTGCCATCTGCATATGCTGTCCCTGATCTATAAGCTGCTTTCCAGGATTTTCCTGCCATGGATCATGGATCTTCCCGCAGACGAAGCGTTCACGAAGGGTATGGTGCTCATCCTTGCCAGAATTGCCACGCAGCTGCCTTTAATCCCTGCGGGCATACTGCTTGCAAAAGCGGTGTTTTACCCCCTGCGTGACGAAGAATGCCTGCGGCGGATCATGGAATATAAGATCACCCACAGCCTGCCGCCAGAAAAAAGCGCACCCGTTGACATTGCCTATCACATGAACATCGTAAAAGATATCCATACCGGGAAACATATCACCGTTTACGCCAAAGACCGTTTCCTGCACACGCTGGTTGATGGCACATCCGGCACAGGCAAAACCTCCTCGACCATCCTGCCCGCCATCCGCGATGACTTAAATATGCGCTGCAGGGCAGAGGATCGGCAGAAGGAAGAATTGCTGAAACTTCTGGAAAACGGTGAAATATCTTATGCACCGCCCAAATGTGCCCGCGGTTTTTCCATCAACGACTGTATCCCCATTGTGCCGGATGCCGGAACCCTTAATGATACTGACGTGGAACGGCGGATTGCCATGATACAGGAAAAACTGGAGCGCCTGCGACTTTCCTTCCCGGTCTGCGGCATTACGGTACTGGCACCGGACGACTCCCTGACCGATGACGTATGCAGGCTGTGCGACGCAAGGGACATCTCCTATAACCGCATCGATGCCGTGCGGGATGTAAACGGCCTGCGGAAAAAGAATGCAATAGGATTAAACCCGTTTTATCTTCCGCCCCACATGGACAGCGAAGCAAAAAACCAGCTCATCGTCAAAAAAGCTGTTATTTTCTCCGATGTCATGCAGGCAATCACTGACTTAAAAGGCAAGGCGGATTCCTACTTTACCGGCCTCAACAGACAGATGATCGCCAATCTAGCCATCCTTGTCATGGCGACCGTCCCTGTCCTGCGGGACAGGCAGGCAACGCCCGCCGACCTGCAGGAACTGATCAACAACTTTAACCTTCTCGCCGAATATGTTGACAAGCTGCAGGAACTGGACCAGAGCCGGAAACAGTACACCTTTATCGTGCAGTACATACGGGAAGACCTTCTCGGCAAAGGGCGGGATAAGATGGAAGACCAGAGCCGCGGCACCAGGAACATCATCAATGAGTTCTTGCTGATGCCTGCAAACCGGGAGATTTTTTGTTCCCAACAGAGCATCGACTTTGACCGGGCGCTGGCAAACGGGGAAGTGACCGTATGCAACTATAACCTTGCAAGCGGCGACACCGACGCCGTTGCATTCGGCCTGTTTTTTCTCCTGTCCTTTAACAATGCCGTACTCTCCCGCCCGGGCAATGAAAACACGCGCATCCCGCATTTCTTCTATGTGGACGAGCTGCCGGTGCTGATTCACCCGTCGCTTGAAAAGAATTTCTCCCTGTTCCGCAAGTTCCGCGTGTCCATGATGGTCGCCATACAGACACTGGACCAGATGGAGAAAAACGAGATCACCAAGTATTTAAAGGGCGTCATCTTAGGCTGCGCACACATCATTGTCTTCGGCCGCTCCTCCCTCTCCGACATGGAAATCTTCTCTTCCCTTGCCGGCGTACGGGATGTAACAGAAGTGCAGACTTCTACCACCGAAACTGCCCTGTCCGATGACGACCCGCATTTTTCCTATTCCTCACGGGAAATGACAACACAGAAGAACACCATCGAAGAGATTGATATCCGCATGAAGGACTTTCAGGAAGTGACCTTCTTTACCACAAGAGCAGGCAGACCGCTGCCCGCCCTTGCCGGCATTGTGGACTTTTTAAAACCTTCCGACTGGGAACGCAAAAAAAGATCGCCGGTCTCCTTTATTCAAGAAGATTCCGGTCTGGGCTATAGGGATGAAGTTCCGATCACGGTGCCGGACGACGGGAAAATGCCGGATAACAGCTACCGGTTCCTGCCAGGAACACCGCTCAGCATCTTCTGCAGCTCTGTCCAGACCGATGCCGCAGAGAAAAAGACGGAGGAAAACAATCTGCCGCCAGATATGGAGAAAGACGCCGGACTGCCGGATGGGAGCGAGCGGATTGATGATATTTTATTTTAACAAGGAAAGGACTGAAACAGAAATGAATCCTGATAGGAAAAATAATACGCTGCCTGTGGAAATGGACAGCATAAATACAAAAGAGACTGATCTTCTGATCACAAGAACTCCTTTTTATCTGGATATCGGATGGGAACTCGTCACGGAAAACAAAAATACTTCCTGCAGCCACGCCCAGATTGAGCAGATGATCCAGAAGCGCACCATCAACCTGATCGACATGGAGATACTGAAAATACTGGCAGCCTACCATTACCTTAACCACTATCATACCGCATACCTGTTAAAAGAACGGCTGCACAAAAACTACCATAAGACATCCTACCTTGATAACCTAAACAAGCTGAAACGGGCAGGGCTGGTCCTCTGCTATATCCCTGTCAGATCCGGCGAAATGGCAGGGGGTCTTCCCCAGACTCCCGCTTCACCCCTTCGGCTCTACTGCCTGTCACAGGGGGCATATGCCTATATGGAGCCCATCACCAAAGACTCCCATGCCCTGCCACCCTCAGACAGTCTGCGTAAAATAGAGACAGCGGCGGCAAACCAGTTCATCATACATTTCCTGCACCATTACAAAGATACAGCCTCTCTGCAGGAATACACCAAAACGGTGCGGCTTGGAACTTCTCTTCTCACCATAAACGGCATCTTACGCTATCAAACCGTTTTTTATAAAGACCAGCCGCCGGAGCCGGTCTCCTTATTTGTGCTGTCCATACGGAAACAGGAAAACTGGGAAAAGCGCGCCCTTGCGCGGCTGCACCTTTTTAGCGTATGGCTTTCAAGGCATGAAACGGAATACCGCACCCCGTTCCCTGTCCTTATCGTGGAAAATATGGCGATGGCGGTCTCTCTGTTTTCCCGCCTGCAGGCACAGGAAAACCTGCTTAACATCTATTTCTGCCCGGAAAGCCTGCTCATGCTCTATGCGCCGTTTGAATCCATATACCGATGCGAGGCGGATGAAACGGGGAAAATAAAGGCGGTCAGGCTTGCTATTGAAACAAAAATCTAATATCATATGCTTTCAAAAAAAGACAGTGCGGCGGCAAAATATGAATACCGCACTGTCTTTTTTAATTCACCAGAATATATTTTCCGATAGAAATCTGCCAGAGAAACTCCTTGCCCGCTTATTTTTTCGCATTTTCCATCGAGTCATAGGATGTCTTTCCAACACACCAAATTATGATTGGTCTATGAAAATCAAACGGTCACTTCATACAAAGGCTTTTCGGAAGTCTTATAGGCGTCTGTCAAAAACTTCCCATATTCTATATAGGAATATTTCCCTGTCTTGGTATCCAGCCGCAGCCTTGCACAGAGAATGGTCACCTGATATAAAAATGCCCTTTCCCCCGCCGGGACGCGGAAACTGATGGTCTCCGTCTGGCTTTTGCTCCACTGGTCAGTCAGAGAAACATTGAAGCCAAATTTTGCGCCTGCCTTGCAAACCGTCGCATTGATTTCAAAATTAATCTCTGCGGAGATTCCTACCGTAGTCTGTGTCATAAATCCGCTGGTCAGGCTCTTGGAATAAGTCGTTTCGGTTTCAGACAGCGTATTGTCAATAAATCCCACTTTCTGCAGATCGGAGGAATAAAAGACCATAACCTCAGCATACTCCGTATCCGTTATACAGGGAAGGGAATTGATAAAGGTATCCATATCAGCCGCCGGCAGAAAATCATAAACTATAACCTCTGAAGCAATCGGTACGGAATGATCCAACAGACAGCTTGCGCCTTTTGTCCTTGCTATTACCATTGCATAATGTGCATTCAACGTATCGATATCCTCGTATAACACAGATCTTGCACCTATATTTAAAATAGTCTCATGTCTGGGGTCTTTCTTCTTTTCCTTGTAATTCCTGATCCGCAGCCGCCAGTCGCATGTAACAATCCCAACACCATCGCATTCACCTTTCTCATGGTCATAGTTATATAACAGCGTAATAACACGGTTGTTAGTAACATCATAGTCTTTTTCAAATGCGCTTTCATTCAGACCGACCAGCGCGTTGGAAAATGTGGCATCCAGCGTCGTTTTATCAATACCCTGTATGGTTGCCGCCGTGCATGTCGCAGCTGCCTTTGTAAACATTTCCTTTATGGCCTCTACGGTGGATGCCTGCTTTTTTATTTCCTTTTCAGGTTCCTCTGCATAAGGAAAGTCCTTGGCATGCTCTTTCAGATATTTATAATTATCAATTTCCTGAATGACGAGCAACTTAGGTTTAAACTTGCCTACTGCCCCCTCTTCCCATGATCCGTCCGCGGTTTTTTGAAACCGTTCATCAAGAACCATATCTAATGCGTTTATACTGCATATGGACTCCAGTGCATTATCCGGCAACTGCTCCAAGCAGACTTTTCCGCCATCTTTGTAAACTCCGAAAGTCGTCAGGTTCCCCAACCCAACCCTTGACGTTACCTCCTCGATATTTTTCTTCAGTTTTTCACCATAAGTTTCGCTGCAATAAAGTCCAAGATCGTTTAACTGCTTTGTCAGTTCCTCTGCCTCCAGTTTCGTAGCCGGACGTTCATTCAGCGAAATAGGTATCCTGTCAATGTGAATCCCGTTGTTCTGTCTTGCATCTGATACAATAAGCGCCATACCTGTTTCCTCCTTTTTTTGTTATGGATAATGCTACCATATCATGCCTAATTCCATTAAAAATGGAATTAAGTTATTCTGTCTTTGCGGAATAACTTAATTCCATTTGTCAAGAAAAATATTTCTACCGAAAATTAACCACCCACCGGTTCTCCGACTGATAAAAAATCAGCCATACCCGTACATACTGCCCGTGAAGCACCAGCGTACAGTCATACTCTATGGAAGGAACGCCCGCATACCTCTTTTTCTCCTGGGAATGCACCGTTATCTCATGGACTGTCTGGATCTCCCCGTCCTCATCCTGTATCTTTAACATAAGGGGCGTGACCTTCCCTGTGCTGGTAAACCAGCATTCGCAGGCAATCTGCTTCTGTGTCCCCCTGACACTGCCCGCATTCGTAGCAGGAGTATTCGTACCGATTCCAAATGCCATCACCAGTCCCCCTTTCTATCGGACCGCAACCCGATCATAATCCACTGACCTTTTTTCCCGCGATATGCCTCCGCTCATATGATCAATGGGCTGGTCTAAAAACACAGCGCGCATCACCGCGTCATTCCCGAAACGGCTCCTTAATCCGTCCACCGTCTTATCGAGCTTTAATAATTTCTCATAGTCGATCTGGTCAAAAATATTTAACTGCCTGCCGAAATCCGATCCGTCCGCCCTGCCTGTATGCACGCCCAGATGCCGTATCGGGTCTCCTTTCCATAATTCCCGGAACAGACCACAGGCTGCTGTATAAATCTCCGCTGTCAGATTTGTGGGGCTGTCAAGCACCTTCTGATGGGAAACATGGGACAGGTCCACATACCGGATTCCCACAGACACCACCCTAATCTGCACCCTGTCGGCACGCAGACGGCTGCCTACCGTCTCAGAAAGGGCAAGAAGAACCTTCTCTGCCGTCTCCATATCTGTCACATCATAGGGTGTCGTGGTGCTGTTCCCATAACCTTTGTTAGGGGCAGGCTGTTCCAGCACTTCTGAAAGGTCAATCCCGTTGGCAAACCCCCATATGATCTCTCCCTGCTTTTTCAGCACGCTTTTTAGCCATGCCGGATCTGCCGCCGCCAGCTCACCTATCGTCCGAATCCCCATAGAAAACAGCTTTCCTGTGGTGGCTCGCCCCACAAAAAACAGCTCCGATACAGGAAGAGGCCACATCTTCGCCTTAATTTCTTCCGGATACAGGGTGTGCATCCTGTCCGGCTTCTGAAAATCCGATGCCATCTTTGCCAGCAGCTTGTTAGATGATATTCCGATATTCACGGTAAACCCCAGTTCCTCGCGGATGCGGTTCTTAATCTTCTCCGCCGTCTCCTCCGGCGTCCCGAACAGATGGCAGCTTGCGCTCATATCTATGAACGCCTCGTCTATGCTGTACTGTTCCACTGTATCGGAGTATTCCCGCAGGATCTCCATAAATGCTGCCGAACACTGCTCATACAGGTTATAATTGGGCGGCACCAGCACAAGCGGCGGACATTTTCTCTTTGCCTCCAGTATGGTCTCCCCTGTTTTGATTCCATATTTCTTTGCCGGAATGGATTTTGCCAGTATAATCCCGTGTCTTAATGCCATATCCCCGCCTACCGCGGATGCGATCTTGCGCAGATCCTCCCTGCCGCCCTTATGGGCCAGGCGGTAAACAGCCTCCCAGGAAAGGAAGGCTGAATTGACGTCTATATGAAAGATAATCTTATCCAAAACGTATGTTCACCTCCTGTAAAGCCATTGTAGCAAACATACGTTCTTGTTTCAAGTGGTAATTTATGGCTTAAAACAGACTCATCTGCTCATAGTCTGTTTTCCGCTCCAGCAGGCAGGGTGTCTGCCTTAGAATACCCTCTGTTTTTGCACCGTTATGCACCCATTCCGTGACCTCATCCGGTTCTAAGATCAGGGGCATCCGTTCATGCACCGGCTCCATGGACGCATTTGCCTCAGTCGTAAGGATCACAAAATGCTCCCCATCCCCGTAATGTCTGCTGAATCCTGCCATGAACAGCACCGGCATATCCTTCCTGTAAAAAGTATTCTTCTCTTTCTTTTTGTTCCATTCATAGAACCAGGCTGCCGGAACTACGATGCGCCGGTTTAAAATACTGTCGCGGAACAGGGGTTTTTCCAGCGCTGATTCAGATCTGGCATTGAAGATCAGCTTCTTGTTGTCAAAACCGGGGAATCCCCAGTGCTGCCATATGCAGCATAAAGAACCGTCCCGCATCGACAGGACCGGGGCGTCTTTTCCCGGATAAATATCGCCAGCCGTAATGCGTCCTGCCGCCTGCAGAGACTCATGCCTCATCTTTTCATCCACCTGCCTGACCAGCTTCTCGATCTCCCTTGCCGTTTCATCATCCACATAATATCTGCCGCACATAAAAATCTCTCCTGTATACTCTTATTAGATTTTTGATCTTATTCTTCTTGTGCAAACCCCATGTTATGTAACAGTATCCTCTTTCGCAGCTCAATCTCATCTTTCTTGCGTTCAGCATAGTTATGGCCGCAATATTGCCAGTATTTACATTTTCTGTTGCTGCATCCCTCTATTTTCCGACATTTGATTTTATAATAAAACACCCCCGCCCATATAAAGGGAATTGAAACATAATAAGCTGTTGCAAGCCACCAAAAAAAATTAGCCATCAAGTCCATTTTCATACCTCGCAGTCATACATAGAATAGTGTTCCCGGATATAGATCATATTATCACAGTCCTTTCCTACCAATAGTGTTACAAACGCTATTCTATCATTGCTTTCCATTTCTGACCAGTATAGCGGACAATATTTTATCTAAAAAATTCTTACAATGATGTTGACCTCTATACTGGTCTAAGAAGGGAAGATACAAATGGAACAAAAATTGCGGAGAGATAGGAATATCGGTAGCAATCTAAAAGCCTTACGGGAAAAGCACGGCATATCACAAGAAAGCCTCTGTGCCTTATTACAACGCCGCGGCTGTGATATTGGCCGCTCTACTTATGCCAAATATGAAAATGGTGCATTGAATATCAAAATCAGTGTCCTTATAGAATTACGCAAAATATATGACTGCACCTATGATGATTTCTTTGAAGGATTGGACATTCAGGAATAGTCGTCCATATCTTCTATTCCTTTCCCTATGCCTGCATAAACCGCTGCGCCAGTATATCAATAACCGGCTCCATATACTCCCTCTTGGCCAGAAAAGCATTCCTCACCTTTTCCGCCATTTCGCGGCTCCCGCTTTTCTCAAGCGCCACACCATAATAATATGCCGCCCTTTTTTCGGCTGATTCATTTGTTTTCAGGTAATCCCTCATAACCGTATCTTTGTCTATTCCCTTTGATAACAGGAAGCATGCGGAAATAATCCCGCACCGATCCTTTCCTTCTGTGCAGTGCCATAAAACAGCTCCCTCTCTGCTGTTATCGTTCAGTATCTCTATCACTTCTTTGATCCGGGCTGCGGAACATTCATCTGTCACAATGCGCCTGTACAGATCCGTCATATTGGGGATCATCATACCCGTGTCTCGTGTGCTTTTCTCGTGTGAAATACCTATCCTTGCTTCGTCAAACAACGGGATATGAAGATATTCCACGCCCGCCATGCCATAATCCGGCATTTCTTCCCTCTCTATGAAAGTCCGCAGGTCAATGACGGTTTTCAGATGATACTGCCCTGCTAAAACTTCCGCATCACTTTCCGTCATATCATGCAGATGCGCCGAACGGATATGTCCCGGAAAGCCGTACTCTATCTAATATCCCATTTTGATACAATTTTATTTTCCCTACACCTTTTTATTTTGCCCCCAAAGGGGATTCAAATGCAAAAACTGCCTTTAAAATTAAGAAAACACTCCACATTCCCGTGAAGTGCAATCCATATTTCCTATTTGGTTTTTACCGAAACCTCCATCTTATTCTTGAAAGTGAACCGCACATCTTCCCTGCTGCAGACCGTGACAAAATCCACCATGGCGTACCATGCGCCTTCATCAAAATAATCCACCTGCTCCGGCAGCCCCCGCAGCATCTCCATAAAGTTCTCCAGCATTTTCTTCGTGTCAGCCATCTATCTACACTTATCATACAAATAAGCTGATAATACAGTTATCATGGCATCATATAGACATAACTATAAAAATCATATACGGGCAGAACACATAGCTCCCATCAGCCTTTGCCATACAGCATCATAGCCAGCGCCGCCGCTGCCACACTGCAGCAGCCTCCCCAGAAAAGTTCCCTGGGCTGGTGGCGTTTCAGGCTCAGGGATGACCATACGCTTATCGTTCCTATGGCCAAAAACAAAACCGCCCACTTTGGCAGGGAAAACAAAAGCAGCATTATGACAGGCTCAATAAAACTGCATGCATGTCCGCTTGCCTTTTTCTTGAAAACATAATTCACAACGGACAACAGCACCGCTGCAAAGAAATAAGCACAGTAAACCATCCGCAGCCCCGCTCCTGCCTTCACCAAAATTCCGTACAGGAATGCGGACAAATATCCGGCAAAAGTAAAAATAAATGCCATTGTCCGTTGAAGCCCCCTGCCTTTTTTTCTGAAAGGCGGCACAATGAAATGCACCGCATATGCCAGCACAGGCATAATCCCAAGAAAAAAGACAGAAAAGAAAAACTCGGACGCATTGTGATATACATTTTCCCCATAACGCCAAAGTATCAAAAGAAAAACTGCCGCCATAACCGGCGGAACAGTCAGTATCCTCCCGACCTTTGCCAAAGACCTGTAAATTTTATCATCCTTTTTCTGCTCCATAATCTGCCCTTTCACATATTCCTAATAATGATATTTCTTTTTCTTTATGCCCAAAAACAATACGCATGTGGCAGCGGCCGCCAGTTCTGCCACGATCATGGACATCCATATGCCGTCAATCCCCCACAGCAGAGGCAGGATCAGCACCGCCGCAGCCTGGAACAGCAGTGTCCTTAAAAACGAGATCAATGCAGACGTCAGCCCGTCATTCAACGATGTAAAAAAAGATGAGCCAAAAATAGCCGTACCTGCAAACAGGAAGGAAAAGGAATAGATCACAAAACCACGCAATGTCATTTGAAGCAGTTCCTGATCGTACCCCACAAATATCATGGCTATGGGCTTTGCCAGAATTTCAGCCGCCCCGAACATAAGGACAGAAAACACACCGATAATGACAAAACTCTTTCTCAAAAGGCTTTTCAGTTCCGGATGGTTCCCCGCCCCAAAATGATAGCTGACAACCGGCGCCGTTCCTACAGAATAACCAATAAATACAGCCAGGAAGATCATATTGACATACATAAGCACACCATATGCCGCAACGCCATCCTCACCGGCATATTTGATCAGCTGTACATTATAAAGCATGCTGACAACCGACATGGAGATATTGGACATCAGCTCCGACGAACCGTTCGTACAGATCTTCAAAAATGCCCTCCCATCAAACACGGCCCTGCCAAGACGCAATAAACTGGAGTTTTTGCGCGAAAAGTAAACCAGCGGAACGATCCCGCCTACGCACTGGCTGATCGCTGTTGCCACAGCAGCGCCCTCAAGCCCAAGTCCAAGGGCTGCAACCAGTATGCCGTCCAGGATAATATTGGTCATTCCCGCCGCAACTGACACAAAAAGACCAAGCTGCGGCTTTTCTGCCGTTGCAAACAGACACTGAAATTCATACTGAAGGATAAAAGCAGGAAGTGCCAGCAAAATAATATGCCCATAGGTAACGCAGTCTTCCAAAAGCTGTCCTTCGGCGCCAAGCAGGCCTGCGATCGGACGTATAAACAGAAACCCAAAAAACAAAAGCACAACCCCGCATGCTATGGATATATAGACAAGCATGGAAAACAGACTGCTGGCTTTTTCTTTATCCCCTTCTCCAAGGGTTTTTGCAATCAGGGCGCCGCCACCGGTGCCGAACATGAAGCCGAGACAGCCCAGGATCATCAAAACAGGCATGATAAAGTTTACGGCGGTAAACGGTGTTTTCCCTGCAAAATTGGACACAAAAAATCCATCCACCACACCATATATGGAAGTGAAAACCAGCATAATGATGGATGGAAATGTGTACTTCAATAATTTTTTATAATCAAAATGATCCGATAACTGAATATTCATTTTTTCCTCCCTGACCAACACTCTGCCAGGCCGGCAACGGCTGGCGCTAATTCTTTTATACTCCAGTCAGTTGTATTGACTGTAACATGATAACTCCTGCACTCTCCCCATCCGCTGCCTGTCTGCAATCATCTCAATGATCTCCCTGTCGTAATAATCAAAATCCAGGAATTCTGCAAGACGCTTTCCCAATTCTCTGCCGCCACTCCCAAATTCACGACTGATCGTTATAATTTTCATAATCCGGCCTCCTCCATTTTTTCTTTAAAAGAAGACAGGTATTTTTGTGTCAACAAAAAATACTGCTCCCGCTCCTCTTTTGTCCAGGAACCAAATACCCTGTTCTCAATCTGCAATATTTTTAATGCCGTATTTTCAGCAAGCCTCTTCCCCTTTTCAGTCAGAACCACCTTCTTTGCCCTGCCTCTATCCGGTTCCAGATCAAGAACCCCCTCATTTTCCAGCTTACGGAGCGCAGAATTAGCAGTCTGCTTGCTGATCCCGGACAATAAGATGATTTCGCTGAGCCTGCATTCTTCACCATGCAGGCATATCACATATAAAATCCTCATCGCACTGTCTGACAAACCGCACTTCCACGCTGCCTCATGATATATGCTGTCAATTTTGCTTGTAAGATAGCTGTAGCCTTTCACATTCGTCCCGTCCATATCACAACAGATCATAATATTTTTTGGTTATTTGCATGAATTAAAAATTTGGCGTCTTTCAGGAATGGGCGTCCATATGCCACAAAATCACACATCCCGGCATCAAGAAGATTGTTTCCCCGTTCTAATGTTCTGATTTCATTCACAACAATCACAGGTACATGGACATTTTTCTTTACCTGCGTTCCTGCAAATACGAATTCATTGTAGGGCCACGTTTCAGGTCTGGATGAAACGCGGGCCTGAGGTATGCCGGATGAGACATGCAGCATCTCAATTCCGCATCGTTCTAAAGCCTGCGCTGTTTCCCGGTCTTCTTCAAGCGAATCTGTCCAACCCATCCGATAGGAAAGGATGAAATTGTCATTCTTAAAATCTGAAATCCCTTCCGCTATTTCCCTTACCAACTCCATCCGATTCTCCAGACAGCCTCCATACCGGTCTGTCCGCTGATTTGAATATGGCGAAGACATCATGTTCAGAAAGAAGCCATGTGCCCCATGAAGTTCTACGCCATCGCATCCAGCCTCCTTACACCGCTTTGCCGCCGCAATGAAATCCGCTGCAATTCCCTCCAGTTCAAACACCGTATATTGATTGACGGATTGTGTTTTCCCATAGGAAACATCCGGATAAATCAGCTGCACGAACACTTTTGCCCCATGCTTGTGATACGCCTCTATTACCTGGGTTAATTGTTCTTTTTGATTGTCTGAATAAATTCCATGCCTATAAGAGTCCCTGCCATGCGGAGGGGCCACAATAAGGGACTGCAAAATAAGCATTCCCATTTGATTGTCCGCCCTCTCCAGATAATACTGAAGCAGCCCGTCTCCCATTGTACCATCCAAAGGCTGGGACAGCTCCGGCGGTGACATCGGAGCCATCACAATCCGATTTTGAAATATAACATTCTTTACTTGAATAGGTTCAAAAATTTTCAAATCTTACTCCTGTTCTTTCAGTTCTGATCCATACTGTTCCCAACAGACCAATTCTTCCAACTGCTTTCTGTTTTTTGCTGACACAGTTTTCTGTAAATTCCCCTCTGCCGGATAGCCGGCCGCCAAAAGAATTTTCACTTTCTTTTCAACAGGGATATGAAGAAGTTCTTTCAACGGCTCCTCATGAAATGCGCCAATAATACAACTCCCAAGCCCCATCTCCGCCGCCTTAAGGCAAAAATAACCTGCAGCAATCCCATGGTCAATATCCACGAAATATTCTGCCGCATGCCGCCTGAATACAGGCAAGAATGTCTTTGTGATCGGTTGCTTCGCTGCTGTAAGACCTGACACTGCATCGGGCACGAAGCAGTTCATCCATTATAATTCCACTACATGCTCCTTTACGCCAGGATCATGGTTCGCCAATACCTCCATGCAGCCTTCATCCTCCCGGCACATACACAGCCATTCCAGAGACTTTACGGCAAGGCCATTGTCCACTGTAAATCCGGGAATAATCTTCTGTTCAAAAGACTCCCGCATATATGCGCCGTCATTTGCCAGAACCACATATTTATCCGCCCCGGAAATTTTCACTGCAAAAAGCCCATGACTGTGCCCCGGTATGCTGACAAGGATCACGCTGCCATCCCCAAAGACATCAAAAGACCTGCCCACCGGACCGATACCTGTCTCCTGATAATCAAACGGCCTGATCCTGGCAATGCCGCTCCATGTATCTATATACCTGAACTTTGATTTGTCTGCGTCCGCAATTTCTTCCCTGAACGCATAGAATGCCTTCGCATTTTTTACAAGACGTATGCCGCTTGTATGGTCGAAATCCAGATGGCTGAAATATACCGCATCAATATCCGTATCTTTCAGTCCGAGCGCGGCGAGTTTACTGTCAATCCCGTCTCCTTCATTGATGACAGGCCCGCTGATCTTATCTACGATGCCAAACCATTCTTTCGGCCTCTCATGGGCAAACCGGGTATCCCATCCGGTGTCAATCAGGATATTCCCTTTCGGATGTTCGATCAGATAACAGGAAACCGGAAGGAGCCTTTTTTTCTTTTTCCCACGGAAAAACCCGGTCACTGCAAGCGGATTCCTTTCATGCAGCGGGATTGCCCGGTCAACCCTTACACTCCCTGTATGAAATACATGTAACCTTATCATTTTTCCCCGCTCCTGTCCGGCAGTTCTGCCGTTATTTCCCTTGCTTTCTGCAGCGCCCGGATCAGCCTGTCAAAGCTTCTGGTATCCGGATCAAAATAATAATAATTTTTTGTAGCTTCTTTCCGCACCTTCAGGATTCCAGCATCCTTCAGGATCTGGAGATGGTGGGACACAGCCGGACGGGAAAGATGCGTCCTTTCCGTAATGTCCCCCACCCTGGCCCCGCCGCAGTTTTCCATCTTCATCATTTCAAGGATCAGATGCTGACGGTTTTCATCCCCAAGGGCAGTCAGTACCTTCTGGCAGCTTTCAAAATCCTCCGCCAGTTTTTCTATATCCGCTTTCGTATGCGTAAGCAATCACCTTCTCTCCCATCACTTTCTGTAACTGCCATAAACACTGTCCAAGGCATACCATGCTTTACCATTCTCCCTCTTTATGGCTGTATTATAAATGATGCCCCTCTAAATTAGGTTAATAACAATCATTGCAATGCTCATCGCTGCCAGCCCAAAACCCAGAGTGCGGTTCATAACCTCCGGTGAAGCCTTGTTTGCAAACCGGGCCGTCAGCATTGCCCCGGTCAGAGTAAAAATAATACACATGGCAAATATCGAATAATCCGTGATGCCCCCGCCAATCACAAAATGGGAAACCGCACCTGTGAACGCCGTAAAGGTCATTATAAACACACTGGTTCCAACTGCCGTCTTTAGCTCATATCCCAGTACGCTTACCAATACCAGCAGCATCAGCATCCCGCCTCCGGCACCGACAAATCCGCATATCAGGCCAACTGCCATGCCGCATATGACAGATTGTATCACAGCTTTTTTCTTACTTCTGGCCTGGTTGCTTTCTTTTGCAGACATGACGGGCCTGAAAATAAATTTCAACCCTGCAAGTAGCGTCATAAACATGGAAAAGCTACCCATCGCAGACTGTGAAAGCAGGGATGCAACATAGCTTCCTGCCAGTGTGAACACTAATACCGACACAAGCATGACCAGGCCATTTCTCACATCGAGGTTTTTGTTCTTCTTGTATGTACAGGCAGAAGCCGCAGAGGCAAGGACATCTGACGCCAGGGCAATCCCGATCGCTTCATAAGCATTCACATGAAGAAACGTGATGAGCATCGGGGCGATTACCGCTGCTGCAGACAATCCTGCAAGGCCGGTGCCAAAGCCGGCTCCTGCTCCGGCTATAAAGCAGACAATTATTTTTACTATCATAAAAACTTCCTCTGTTTCTAAATGCTGCGCGATCCGCTTTTTCCGGTTTTATCCCACCTTACGGCCTGTGGCTGCTTCAAAATGATATTTCACAATACCCAGGTCCATCTTTGTATAGAACCCTTTTCCTGCTTTGGCGGACACATCAGCATTTTCAAGCGTGATATAAAATTTCTGCTGGTTCATCGCCGTAGGGGCAAGCAGAGCCGCCTCCATTCCTTTTGCAAACCAGTCCGGCATACCGGATGCGCAATTGCAGAGCTGTTCCATAGGTTTGTTCTGATGTGCAATGCCCTGCGTGGTTCCATACCCCAATGCAATGATGCATGCCAACTTTTCGCCCCTTTTTATCCTGGCTGCGCTTTTTCCGTGGGTCATCGCAACCCAGCAGGTATTCAGCCCAAGCTCCTGGGCCTTCAATACAAGTTTCTCTCCATAATATCCCACGCTTTCATCCAGATCAGGACTTTTTTGCCCCACAAGCGCAATATAGTTCTCCACACCGCTGAATTTTCCATAGTGCGCCATCATACTGTCAAAACATTTCGGCTCATCAAAAATGATCTGAATGTTCAAACCGCTCTCTTTGTTACATTCTTCTACAAGCGCTATGAGCGCTTCTCTCTTCTCGCTCCCGATTTTTTTGCCATTATACTGCCGCACACTATGCCGCGCTTTCATAATCTCCAAAATATCCATAACATGCACTCCTTTTGTTTAAGTATTTAAACAGAATATACCACAATTTTTACGAAAAAAATCATTGGTAAAGAAAATCGAGATGAATAGCTTTCAAGCACCTGAATCATATACATTCACTTTTCTGCATACTTCACATATTCGCCCGCCTCATTATCCGTGCAAAAAGAGGAGCCCACTAACCACTCCGATGAACCCCCCTGCGGCGGATTAACCCCACCTGATTCGACATTCGGCATAAAATTAAATTTTTTCGTGAGGATTGACATATTTCTAAGGCTTGCATATAATAATAGCGATAGGTAGGCAGCTACCTCAAAAGTAGTCCGCTTCCGACTATGCGGAAAAGAAATAGGTCGTGTCAAAGTAGTTCGCTCCCGGTCATGCGAATAATAAATAGACCGTGGAAAAGTTTGTAAGCCTCTTGCCGAAAAAGGCAAGGGGCTTAACTTATACAAGGAAAAATGCCGCTTATGGAGATTTTGACAGGAACTCTGTATTTTGTTTCTGATGATTTTTTTACAAAGATACAAGACCCTTATCTGAAAGTCAATTATGAGGACACAAAGCATCCGCATTATTTCGCTTTTAGGGACAGCAGAACGGGGCTGTATTGGTTCGTTCCATGCAGTTCAAAGGTGGAAAATTTGAACGCTTGATACTGAAAAAAACAGGAGCAGCACAAGCCAACTGATACAATTAAAATTGTGAAAATCTTTAACCGCAAAACGGTACTTCTCTTTCAAGATATTTTTCCGTAAAGTCAGCACCTGCCGCGCCATTCAGGCAGAATGGGAAGTTTACTTCCTGGTTTATCTCCCGGAAACCTTAATCAGTCCCCTCTTAATGTAACTTTCCACCGCCAGGTCAATGGTTTCAAGACAGGTATATTTCGGCTGGTACGCCAGCAAACGCTGCGCCTTCTCAATGCTGAATACGCCGCTGCGCGCAATGTGGTAATATGTATGGTCACACTCCTGCGGATCCCCTTCGTATTTACACCAGTCCGGCCATGGAAGGAACCGGATCTTCGCTTCCTGCCCAAAATAGGTATATAAATGCTTGGCAAATCCATAAAGGGTTATGTGGTCTGCCGCTTCCGCGTCAAAGGACTCGCCCAGAGCCTGATTCCTGTGTGTGATCGCCCGATAAAATACCTGCGCTACGTCATACCCGTGAACATGATGGAGAATCTCCTGTCCAAAATTCGGCAGCGCGATCTCCTTTCCATCCGCAATATCCTGAAATACTCTCATGGAAGTATTTCCCCACGGATTTATGATCGCCCATCCCGGCCCGGATATCTGCCCCGGCATGATGACCGTTGCCGGAAACCCATTTTTTCTATACTGCTCTTTCAGATACAGTTCACTTGCAAATTTATCTTTTCCGTACTCGTCCAAAGGCTCTTTCTTTAAATCATCCGGACGAAATGGAACCGTTTCCGCCATTCCATGCGCCCAGCAGGAAGAACAGTATAAATAATGGGAAAGCTTCGTCCCACGGAAATTCTCTGTGATTTTTTTCGTGTCCTCTATGTTAAAATTCACCAGATCTACAATGATGTCAGGCTCCATGGCCTTGAGCTTTGGAATAAAATCCCGATCATTCTCCCGATCCAGCAAAACCCTTTCTACCCTGTGCCATGCCGGAGCGTCCTCATATGGCATGGACATCTTCCTTGTAATTGCCACCGTCTCATATCCTGCATCGACCAGCATCGGGATCAAATATGTACCAATATGCCCTGCCGCACCAATTACAACTGCTTTCATTTAATTTTGTCCTCCATACTTTTCACTTTCCGGCCATTCCTGACCATCTATACTGCACAACGGCTAAATTTACAATAACATTTTACCGCAATTCCTCAGAAATTTCTATACGCCGTAATCATCCTGACACATATCCAGGCTCATCATCTTCCGAAAATATGGTCACTTCGTATATAGGCGGCATACTCTTTTATACTCCTTTGCAAAAAATAACTTTAATAAAGTGATTCGCCATCTCAAAAATACTCCTGTCATAAATCTGTATTTACGATCCACTGCCCTTTTTTCTTAGAACCCCTTCTCTCAACCAGTCCTTCTTCTTTCAAACGGCGGATTCGCTTTGTAAGCATAGTCGTTCCCAGATTAATCTGTTTACTCATTTCATTCACGCTAATACTGCTATTTTCCTGCATTAACCTAAGTATCTCTTCATCCTTATTGTCAATCAGCCGCTTTTTCTCTAAATTGTTCTTTTCCTTTACTCCCTTATTTAAAGGAATTGTTACTGTAATAAAATTCTCTGTAATATCAAACACTTCTCTCCCATATTTGGATACAATCAATGGAACACCATGCCCTGTCTGCTCTATATAATCCAACTGAACCATGATCTGTTGAAGTTCCAGATTCACGGGTTTACTTTTTCCCTCATAAAATTCTTCCAATGTCAGCCCATCCGGAAGGCCTCCCACTGATATAATCTCAATACGATCATCAAACATATACACTGCCGGAGGTGTTTGTCTCGACCAACGATTGTGCAGGCAGGCATTCAGCCACGCCTCTCTAAAACACGAAAAGTCAAACATCTGTCTTTCTTTTCTAAGACTTCCTCCTACATCAACTACGGTATCATTTAATGCCTCCATATAGTCCAATACCTGTTTCACTGCTACAAGCATACATTTATAGCCATATTCATTCCGCTTGATCAGATCCGTCTTATCCGTTCCCCGAAATACTGCAACTTTAATAGAATAGCTGTTAGAATCAGCCAGAATACCTGCCATCAAGTTGTAGGTTCCGGCACGCGTCAAAAGATTAAGATTCTGTTTAAAAGTATTTTCCCGGAGTGTCAGGTTATTTCCAGCGTATAATGTTTTTAATTGTTCAAAAGTCAACTGCTGATTATTCGCTTCAATATTTACGATTGAATCCGATATACTAAGCATCAGATTCCGAAGCTGTTGTGGCGCGATTTCTCTATCCTCATCTGCGGATCTCATATAATATTTTCCATATGCTGAATATGGCTTTTCATCACCTTCCACAGTAACTTTTATCACATTTTTACCATCACACAATTCCATCATAATCGTCGGAATAATCTGTGGTTTAATTGCAACCGCTATCCCCTGAGATATCTCACGCATAGTGCGGTCTCCTATTTGCTGGCCTACAACTTCCCCATCATTTCTTACGCCAAAATACAATATGCCTCTCCCGCTTTTATTTAACATTGAGGCAATAGATATCATGCCTTCCTTTAATTCCCCTGTCGTCTTTTTAAACTCCACCGTTTCTGTTTCCATTCCAATATTCATGGTATCATACCCCCATATGCAGTATATCTTTTTTTGTCACTTTAATCAACACATAATAACCGCTTTATTCGTCACTTTTTGTGATGAATAAAGCGGTTATTAAATAAAGAAATAAAAAAATCATTATCCTTATTGACGCGGGGCATCACGATATACTGGATCAATATTAAAAATGCAAACAGCGCCTGCCACAAATCGCAGACGCCATTTTATATGCACCAGTTTTTACTTCGCGCGGTTCTCCATCTCCATCAGCTCCTGAATCTTCGCCTGTGCCTGGTCGTATTTCTCACGGATTTTTTCCAGTTCCGCCTCCTGCTTCTCCCTAAGTCTTGCCATTTCAGCCTCCATAGCCTGCCTTGTTTCTGCTTTTGCCTGATCGATCAGTCGGTCTTTTTCCAAAAGCTCCATTCTGTGGTCATAATCCGCCTCTTTTGCCTGTTCTTCCAGCTTACGGCTCTGCTCCGACAGGCGTTTTATCTCTTTATCCTTCTCGTTAAGCTGTTCCGGATAAGACGCCAGCTTCTCCAGCTCCCTGCTTTTTTCATCAACAGATTTAGTCAGGATATCATTAAGCCTGTTTTTGTCTGCGATAATCGTGTTGTACTGCTCCTCTTTTTCTTTCATCTCGGAACGCAGCCCCTGGGAGACAAGCTGCTCTTTCTCCAGTTCCTTTTCCAGCGCACCTTTTTCATCTATGCTGTCATGGTAGAATTTCTCGTAAGTCTCGCGGCTGCTTTTTGCCTTTTCCAGCTGGGCCTGCAGATCCTGGATGGTGGCGTCTTTTGATGACAGAAGCTGCTGCACCTCAAGCCTTGCCCTTTCATCCGCCGTGGAAAGGGCGTTGAGCATATCCGTAAATTTCGCGCTGAGAAAGCGCTGGTATTCCTCAAACTGGCGGATATCTTCGACAAACTGGGGCTGTGCCGTCATCAGGCTCTCCCGCTCGTATGCCGCCATCAGGGCATTCAGCGCTACATCCTGATTGGAAAAGTTCTTTGACAGCTCCCTTATCTTCTCGGCAGTCTCCGCCTCGATCCGGAACGGAACCGGTCTTTTTTCCGTGGTCTTTTTCATATTTTTATCAGTATCAGGCATCGTGCTGCCCTCCTTTTTTCGTCTTTCTATCTTTAATTATAGTAAAAAATTCCTTCCGGTGCAATGAATTTTAGAAATCTGTAATACATTACACTGTATTTTTGCTTTTTCATTCAGGAACATTTAGTATATATCATGTATTACATTACTATGTATTACACTTTATAAATACCGTATATATCATTATTTTACGTCAGTTTATGCTCATATATGTGTAATACATATGGTTGACTTTTATCTCATTTTATAATATCCTTAATATACAAAATAAAGTATTACACGGAGGACAATCTATGAATATTCCCCAGTTCCAGGCTGCCGAGTTCGAGCGGCTCCTGAAGCGGGTCGCAGGCGGGAAAGACAGCTTTTATCACTGCTCTGCGGCGACCGTTGTCGTTATAAAAGACATCCTGTGCACGGATTATCCCGAACGGGAAGATGACATCGAGTTTCTCATGGACATGGTAAATTACCAGCTCCGCAAATTAGGATACCAGGGCAGAAAGCCCCGGTTCCCTGTCAGCAGACACTTGAATCTGTTTTGCGCAGAGCCATTATATATAAACGACGTTAAAAAGGGAGGGGCAGACCATTGAATGTGATCTGTCTCTCCCTTTTCTTCCGTGCCCACGCAGGAATATCGGTTTTCCTTATCGTTGCTTGATCGAGCTATTGTCCGACCATCTATTCCAATCTATATAACGGTACACAGACTATTTCTGCCTTTGATATGCTTATCCATTTTCCCTGACAATATCAATCGGTATCAGGAAATTAGAAATTAGCCTTCTTGTTCCGAACTAGTTTGTAAACAGCTTCATTTTCATCTGGGGTAAAGTCATTTATGAACCCTGCCGCTTTCATTGCTGTTAATACTTTTTGGTTTACCGTAGTAACTTGAATTTTTGGTCTTTTTTTCTGCTCAAAAATTTTAGCAATCTCCCGCATATCTAATAATTCAAGATATTGTTTACATTCATCGTCCGATAGTTCCGCCAACATAGCAATGAATAGATCAACTCGATTGGTTATGCTTATATCTTCTAACATCTCCCTGACCATATCTTTACTTACACTCTGAGGATTACTAATAATCTTCGACATATTTCTTTTTGCCACTGCAAAAATCTCGCGCCTAGTTTCATCTCCATAACAACTATAATCCTGATATAACGTAGGTAACTCTGATTCAGACAGATTATGCTTAAGTATGTATGCCATAATCCTATCTGAATAATTATTACCTAAAATGGATATTTGACCCTTAATATTAGTTAGCAGTTTGATTTTTATGTCCTCATCAATATCATATTTTATGATTTCTTGAACTTCCCCTGCAGATGCCATGTTTCCTGTTGCAATATCTGCATATTCAGCTACATTGCTAATAATATATTGCATCTTTTTATCAGAATATTTATTTCTCATAAAAGTAAGAGTTTCCTTCGTCATAGGAATGAATTTTTCCTCAATTAATATTTCCATCTTATTGCCTGGAACTCCTGCAAGATTAAATTCTGTATAATTTGGTGAAATTGACAAAAGAATTTCTCTAAACTTTTTCAATGATAATTCTTCGTTTATGATGCATTGATTCCAAAAAATACCAAGCGCCCCCTGATCCTCTTGACCACCGTAATCTAAACAATCATGCCCCGAATTGATAAAAGCAGCTAAATTGCTTGTCATCCCGACCTTCCCAAAATACTCTAAAATATTTTCTACCGTATATTTTACACCTGCCCCGCCTACCAACTCTGTCTGATATATCTCCTCGTCAATATCTGCCAACGACTCAATAGGTGTTTCCAATTTTCCAATATATTCTACCTTATGCTCTTCCGTTATATCATCATGATTTATCACCATTACCGCATCTGCACTTTTATCTGTAAATCCAACTTTCGGAATATTTAATACGATTTCTATAAATGAATCCATGCTTTCCTGCACATACCCACACAATGGCTGTTCCGGCTGACTAAAGATAGACGTAACGCATTGCTTTAATGCCCCGTCAACATTCTGAAAATGATACTCTACCTCTAACATCAATCTAATATTATCAACATTAATTTCATAAAGTGAATTTCGATACACTTCCTCAAATAAATCCTGGTTACTCGCTTGATAATTCAGCCGCTTAAAAGAAATCTGCAGTGTATTCAATGCGCTACTCAACTTAGATATATTAGGAATCTCAACAGCCAGATAGTCCTCCTGCGAATCAATATAGGTGGTTAGGCAATTGTCCACATTGACTGCAAGCAAACCATCTTCCTCCATATATTCCAATGTTACAAGACTATAATCCCGAATCTGCTGAACGGTCATTTTTTGATTTGACACCACTTGTCCAAAAAATTGAGGCCACTGGGTATTTAATACCATTACAAGCTTTACCCTCTCGCGATTTTCTTCAAAAAACTCGCTAATAAACTGAAATCTGCCTTTTTTCTTTAACTGCCTTACGAAACACGAGAGCAGTTCTCTCTTATCCCTATTCTGCAATAAATATTGTAATAGGTCAAAATTCAAAATTTCTTCCTGCTCAAAGTCAGTCATATCCAAATTTGATATTACCAGGTTTACATCATCCAATGAATATGAGTATGGCTTCGCCAATCTATCCGTGATACTGCGAAGGAACATCTTGTCTCCTCTAGTAAGACTGTTTTCATAGAAAAATGTCATGTAATCACAATAAGATTCATCTATATAACCATTCCTTATAAGATATTTTAGTAATGCAAAATATTCGCTTGATTTTATTTCCTTATATTCATTGACATCCCCGATCTCATTTTCAGATGATATCCTAAATATCTCATCTACATTTTCTCTGGTAATGATTTCATGCAGTTTCTTACTTATAATAATACGTTCTTCTTCTTGAAGTAATAATAGTTCATCCTCTAATGCTCTTAAATTATTTTGCAATTTATCTTCAATAGCTTTTTTCCGCAATGGATAATCGTTACTCTCCCATTCCATATACTGGCTATAACTCCACTTACTATAATATCTACTTTTAATATAATCTAACTCCTCTAAAGTAGCTAATTCCTCTTTCTTTGCATACTCAATCTGTTTCTCTCTTTCTTCAATTTTCGCTTTACACTCCTTCATCCCCAGTTTTATAAAATCGTCTTTTTTACTGAACAACTCATACACAAATCCTTGATTCCGTTGCAAATCTGAAAAATCACGCGGAAATATATTTTTGTAGGTAATCATAGCAAGCATTTTATTCGCATTAAGTTCTATCGTATTTAACTTATTATAATAAATCATAAATTCATTATAGATATTCTTTAAAACCCGCATATCATCAATATATAACGACAATTCTCTTAAGAACTTTTCTTCAAAGATCTCAAAGATCCCGCCCCGTTTTAAATGATTTTTTATCTGATCATATGCATTTGAGCCGTCTACGACAGGAATCACGGGCAAAATAAAATCAAAAAATTTCGTTCTATCCTTATTTACAAAAATATCATCTCTTAAAAGATAAAAAAATCGCAATGGCTCACTCTGCTTCTTATCTTTACCATTCTGGAGTCTGATATTTGCAAGAATATTAATCTCTCTTAACCTTTCAAATATCTTATTATCATCAAACCGATCCAAATCTTCAAAAACAATAACATCACTTCCAGAATTTTCAAAAAGATATAAAACCTCATTTAGATATTTATCAAAATAGGAATTATCATCCTCTCCAAATATCTCAATCTCATTTCCCTGTACACTTAACTTACGAAAAATATTTTTATTTTTCTGTGCTTTTATCAACTGATATAAACTCATTCCAAATAATACTGTAGCCACAGCGCCGCTGATAAACAGCGAATACGGATTTGCAAAAAACTGCAATAACGTTTTTAAGCACAAATCTGTTAATGAATCAACCCAGCTAGACCATGCTTTAAAATATTTTAAATGCAACAAAGCCAAAAGAAATACTACTGTCCCAACTGCAAACGCTATGCATCTGCTATCATTTACTGTCCTTTTAATATGAAAATTAGTTTGGGGAATATTTCCCACTTCAATCTGTTGTATTAATTGGTTCAAAATCTTACCCTCTAATACACCTTCTATATCCTTATCTTTTCTTACAGCGCCATTTGCAGCCGTTTCCTCAAAATGTGCCAAAGAAATATGCAGGAATTTTTTATCGCTATGATCTTTTTTATAGGTTTCCAATAAACTGCTCTTTCCAGCACCATAAGAGCCGGCAATCGCTATGTTTTTTATATCCTTGTTCTCAAATATATATTTTAATGCAGCATCATACACTTCCATTTTAACATCATCAGTCGGTGTTAACTTACTAAATACAATATCTTTTCCCATTAGTTTCCTCACCTCTCTATGCAGTACCCAACATGCTTTTGCCATTACTGCCTTTGCCCTCTTCCTCTTTGAAAAAGCCAGCTCTTCTTTATCTCCATCTGTCAAAGCCCCGTATCCAGAAACTGATTAATCATATCCACGTCTATACTGATCGGAATGACTTCTATCTCTATACTGTTTTCAGCAATCTCCCCATTCGGCGCTGTTGCAGTAACAATAATCTCATGGACGCCCAACTTATCAAAGTAGACTTTTTTCTGCCACTCCATTGTGCTTTTTCTATTGAGCTGCATTGTTTCCTTACCGCCAGATTCAAAAAATGCTGTAATTGTAACTTCATCGGCTTCAAAATTCAACGTTGCCGTCATTTCCGTTTCCACGCCCACCTTCACCTTGCTATATTCTGAATACAGATAAATCTCATACTCCGGCTCCTTAACGGCAGATTCCGCTTCCATATCCGCTTCCTCTACTTCTGCTACAGATTTCAATCTATGATAAACATCCACAACCGATAGGCCGCCGACTGCAACCAACAAAGTAATGATTGCTACAATTAATGAAATAAGAGGAATCTTTGACTTGCTGCTTTTCTCAGTAACGTTCTTTATGTCATCCAGCTTCTCGCTGATCTGCCCCGTATTTTCCGCCACAGTCCGGCTGCTCTCATTAATATTATTTAAAGCATTTTGCAACTCCTTATTCTGCTTTCTGTTTCTCCCCATAAACTTCACCTCCCGAGCTTCAGCTTATAGCAGGTCTTTCTAACAAAATCCATTTCTTTCTGGAAAACGGGGCAGCTTACATAGGAAACCGCCCCGTTTTAGATACTATATCATGTCACCAATCTGCTCATTTCAAAGCAAAACTTTACGCCTGTCTTTCCTCCGCCAGCCACTTTTTATACATTTCCCTGAACTCTTCCTCCCGGTCCGCCGGTATCTCTACAGTCAGCCGCTTGACTGCCCTGTTCTCCGACTGGAAAACCTGTGCAATCTCATCCCGCGTCATATTCTTCTTTAACGCATTCACTTTAGCGTCGCTGATCTGCTCCGCATACTCGTCGTACATCCACTGCTGTGTATCTTTTGGGAAAAAAGCAAAACGCATGACACTTTTCTTTTTCAGCACGCCGTCAAAAAACAGCTTCTGCAGCGGTTCAATCACATTCTCATTCAATGCAATGGCGTCATAGATCGCCGACTTTTTCAGACCAAAATCTTTCATGAGCTGGTCTATGCGCTCTCCTTTTGCATAATGGCGCCTTTTATAGATCGCCAGCCTGTTGACCACGATCTGCTGCTTTATCTTTTCCGGCAGTTTGGAAAAGTCCCTGTAAAGATTCGTGTCGTCGATGATCTCCCTTGCTTTTGTCTCATCCAGTTCGTCCTCCTGGTATACGATACAGGGGATCAAGCGGTATTTTTCTTCCTCAAAGCCTTCCTCTTCCCTGCAGTCCGTTATGATCTCGGCACAGATGTCCCGCCTGTTATGCCCCGCCAGGATCATATACACGCCTCCCGGCTGTTTCCAGAGCACAAGCGGGGTTTCGACGCCCTTCTCATATATGGACAGCTTCAGCTCAAGGTATTTGTCCGGCTGGTTGTCCTTTAAGAGCGGATACCGGTTCCACCCCGCTGGTGCACCTTCCATTTTGGATATGTCTATGTACTCTATCTTCTTTCTGCCGTCATCCTCCCACAGCGTTCCGGATCCCGCCCGTTCCAGTGCCTTTGACACATTCTGCGCCGCTCCCCTTGATGTGGCGGTAAGACCGTTCAAAAATGATTGATTGTCCACCTTTCCTTTTTTTCCTGCCATAGATTATTCTCCCTTCCTGTTCTGATCTTTCCGAATCCTCTCAACCGCCTCTTCTGCAAATTCCGTCATCTGCTTACTTGCCGGGCTTCTGCTGTTATAATAGCCTATCGGCATATGTTCCTTTTGGGAATTATCCACATTCGCGTCATTCTTGATGAATGTCTTAAAAATACACTGCGGTGCGATCTGCTCTACAAGCTCCATGTTATCCGCCATAGAAGCCTTCTTGCGCAGATCCACCTTATTAAACAAAACGCCTAATAATTTCAGCTTTGGATTCGTTTCAGCCACCTCATCGATCTGTGCAATCGTGGGCGGCACCGATTTCACGCCAAATATGCTGGACTCAATCGGCGCCAGCACATAATCCGCCTCGGCAAGTATCGTCTTATTCATGACGCCTGCTGTTTTATCCATGTCGATAATAATAAAATCATAGTAGTTTTCTTCGCGGACACTCCTTAAACATTTCTTCCACATTTTGTCCCTGATCTTGTCAGTCATCATGCACAGCGCGCCCTCAAGCGCCTCGCACTCCGCAGAACCGGCGACAACATCAATGCCGCTGTATTCCGTATGTATGATATATCCTTCTTCTTTAAAATCTTCCTGCCCGAGAAAGGCATTATAAAAGCTGACGTCCGGCTCTTCGATATAATCCGGGTACAGGACGCTTGACATATCCGACTGGCTGTCCGTATCGACCGCCAGCACATTATAACCTTTCTTTGCCAGCTCATAGGACAGATTTGTCACTACCGTTGACTTTCCCATGCCGCCCTTATGTGCCCATACCGCGATCATGACAGGCGCGTCAAACCGCAGCAGACTTTTATCCAGCTTAGCCTCTTTAGCCTGCTCGTAAATACTTTCAAGGTTTCCCTTATCCATTTCTGAAAGATCCATCTCCATCAGATTCTCAAGCTGCCATTGGTTCAGTCCCGTTGCCCTGTGCCAGTCTTTGATGTCCCACCCTCTTCTTTTTAAGAGTGCGGTCATCCTGTCTTTCCAGTCGTTCTTTTGCATCTACATTTCCCTTCCCTGCTGAAATTCTTTCTCATACATTTTCCTTGGTTGTATTTTTTATTATACAGTAAAATTTTTATTATTCAAGTTTCTGCGCGATTATTTTTCCGCGCGGCGGAAAATATGTTGTGACGTATCTCATCTGTGCTTCAAAATCAAATATTCCGTCCATACCATAGCAGATGAATTTTTCCCTTTCTGTTTAAAAACATACTGATTTTTCCGCCGCGCGGAAATCTTTGCAGTATTTTCACTTGCACAAAAGATTGACAGAGAATATAATGTTCCAAAAATCTTTATTTTCTTTTTAGGATGGACTGCGGCTTTTGCTGCAGGGCGTCCTTATTTTGTCCTCTTTTACAGGACAGGGGAATCACTGGTTGGTTCCCTGCGGGCAAGGCAGATCGCCAAGCCAACAGTTACTAAACAGGTAATTGGAAGGAGAATGAAATGTCAGACTTTCGTAACGTCTCTAAATCCGAACCCTGCCCAATCTGCGGGAAACCGGACTGGTGTTCCGTACAGTATGTCGAGGGAAACGTAAAACTGCATTACTGCAGGCGCATCCTGAACTGTTCTGATATCGTCAGCAGCGTTAATGGTGTGTCCTATGTTTTCATCAAGCAGACAAAGGACGGCTCCTGTATGTACAAGGAAGAATCCGCGTATATGGAATCGAAAAGAACATGGGCACAGGCAAAAGGAAATGGCGGCAGTAAAAAAAGAAAACCTGCCGCGCCCTGCAGTACCCCGACACAACGCCAACCCGACGTACAGCCTGGCGAATCCATACAGCCTCAGGATAACCAGAGCCTTAACGCCATCTACCGCTCTTTCTTAAGAAAACTGCATCTTCATAAAAACCATGTGCAATATCTAAGACGCGAACGATGGACGGAACAGATGATCCTTCACGCCATGATCCGCTCCATGCCTCCGGGCGGGAATAATTACTATTATGGCACAAGCAGGGAGCAGATCACGAAAGAGCTTCTATGGGAATTTGGTTCCTTGAAAGGCGTTCCCGGTTTTTATGAAAAGGCTGACGGCGCATGGAGCTTTGTGGGACAGAGCGGACTACTTCTTCCCCTCTACGACCACAACGGAAATCTGTACCGTCTAAGACTCAGGCTGGATCACCCGGAAGTGGATGACAACGGGAAGGAAAAGAATAAGTATCACAATTTTTCCTCCTTCTACGAAATTCCGTCGGGCGGAAACAGCACCGTTAACGCATTCAAAAACGGATGCCGCTCCGGCAGCCATGCAAGCCTTTACACGAATCCTGCCCTGGATGATTACACGGTCTGTTATATCACCGAAGGGGAAAAGAAGTCGCTTTACGCAAATCATGTGCTTCATGCGCCCGTCATCTCCCTGCCGGGAGTAAACGCCTTTGGAAAGGTCCTTGAAGCGATGGATGACGGCAGGAATGTCTTAAACTATCTTTCTGCCAAAGGCTGCTCTACGGTTGTGATCGCTTACGATGCGGATAAATATGTCAACGAAGCCGTGCTGATGTATGAACAGAAGCTTGCAGCTCTGCTCGCAGGAAGAGGTTTCCGTATTGCGCTGGCATACTGGAATCCCGGTTTCGGGAAGGGACTGGATGATATCTTATCCGTCAATGTCCGCCCCAACTATGAATTGGTCAGGGTGTAAAGCAGTCTGCTGTCGGTTTGCCGACACAGGCTGTTTTATTTTTATCCCGTATTTTTTCCGCGCGGCGGAAAAATCAATGCAGCTCCATACCGAGAGAAACCCCGTACCATCATAAATCTTTCTTGCACGCCGACATGATATCTGCTATACTATCAGCATCATATATTATTTTTTTACGGCTGTTTCTTACGATCCGGCCGGTATTCTTAATCCCTGGAAACAGGTTTATATCATATATTCTGGCGCAGCATCCTTCGGATGCTTTTTTTATTGCCAAAGTCTGACCAAATCCGGTCACTATTCAAAAAAGGAGGAACAACATGAAACAGAAGAAAACGATTGATGTGCCTGATTCCATATTTGAGGCGCTCGGCTTTGCGCTGCCTCAAAACACACAGGCAGAATATGAGAAAGGCAGCTCCATAACAGATTATGTGGGAGAATCCCGCGTTCTATCCCTGCGAAAGGAGCATACCTATCATAAAGCATATCCCATCTTGAACGGAATCGGGTTGTTAAACCTGAATTTCCCGAATATGCCTATGGAAGAATGTGAGCGTGCAAATTATGTGCTTCAGATAATCCGCCGCTATATTAAAAACACACTCACTTCTCTCCAGAAAGAAGATGAGACAGTGTCAGGCATCGGACATAAAGCAGATGATCTTACCTTCATAAATAGTATTCTAAAACCCTTTCAAGATGAGGTTCAGGTAAGCATCGCGAAACGCAGCTTAGATCCGACGGCAGAAGTTGCCTGTGAAATATTCCGGCTGCCCTCCTGTTACCGCATAAGCCTAAACTGCATGGACGGTGAAATCGTCTACGGAGCTGTCGGCACGAAGCGGAAACGTAAGGACGGTTATTACTATCTTGGATATGACTGTTCTCATATTGCACATATCACAGATCTGGTGCAATTCCTTTCCGACGCCTTTTTACTTGCCGGAATCCACCAGATCCGCACCACTGTGGAACTTCCGCTGATACAGGATGTCTTTGAAAAATATCTGGCAGAAGAATCTTCAAAGGAAAGGGAAGATATATACCGTATTCTGGAACAAAGTATAGATCAAAAATTCCCGGTATCTTTAAAGAATCTTTTCTTCGTCTATAACAGCCGCGGAAAAGAATATTTCTGTCTGAAAGAAAGCCCATATCTGATAGCGGATGCCGTCCGCCTCTTATGCAGCATACTTGAGATCTACCATGAGATCAGTTACGAAAACAGGCACCGGCAGGAGATAGGGCGTTCCATTGCGACCGCCTATATAACGAAGAAAAATATTCCGCAGTCCATACAAGGTGCCATGGAAAGAACAGCTTTCATGGATTACTTTAAGTTCGTGGAATTTGATGAGGATGTAGACCTTGCATCTGTTCGCACCATTGAGAAAGAATTTGAAGTTCTTAATCAGGCCTATTTTACGGGAAAGAAGTTCAAAGACGTTACCCTGCGGTTCCGCAAGCTCGGTAAGCATAAGGCAAGCGGTCTGTATTATCCCACCCTGCATACGCTCTGTGTCGATATCAGATCTCCTTCGTCTTTTATCCATGAGTATTTCCACATGATTGATGACCAGATGGGCGATCTGTCATTGGAAGTTTCATTTAATCCTATCGCCGCTTTATACAAAGAAAGTTTCCTGCGGCAGATGGACCAGCTCTCAGATGCAGTAAAAAGCACGCTGAACGGAAAAAGCAAATATAATATCCAATACTTTTTCCGCCGCGCGGAAATTTTCGCAAGATGCGGGGAAATTTATTTTACTAGAATTTTAAAAGTTGAAAGTTCCTTGATCAAGCCGGATCTCGCGTTCGCATACCCGGAATCCAATGCGCTTGATGAGGCAGTAAAAACATATTATGAAACGCTTCTGACAGTCAGACTTCCAAACTACGGTCTGTCTGAAGCAGTATAAAAGGAGGTTTATCATGGCAAAAAAGGTTTATGCCGATCAAATTGCAGAACATTTTACAAAAACACTGGAATCCACCTTTCTGCTCAAAGAAATCACTAGAAGAGAAACGCGGGAAAGCAAAAAGCAGTTTTATGATATCCTGCTTCAGGATTCTGCCGGAATTCTTCGGGGCACCATCTGGGAGGAACTTATGGAAGAAGGTCACGAAGCCTTGAAAGGAAAAATCGTATCAGTGAAAGCACTCGTCACCAAAGACGATCAGGGTGCATTCCGGCTTGTTATACGCCGGATGGAAGAGGCCGAAGATTTCCTGATGGCAGATTATATCAATGGACTGACAGAAGAGGAGAGCAGCCGATATAGGGAAATCCTGTGGAAGTATATCAACTCCATAAAAAATGACGGCTACCGCTATCTGGTATCCTCGATCTTTCAGGACATTCCGCAGTTAGAGAAACTTCCCGCCACTTTGAAAGGTCACCATAATTTCAGCGGCGGTTTTTTAGTCTACACGGCAAGCGTTACCTGCCTTGCCAACTATATGCTGTATTCTTTAAGCCACTATAACATGAGTCCTTCCTGCCACATCCCGTATCAGGCAGATCTGCTGACAGCCGGCGCGCTTCTTCACGCGGTCGGCACTGTGGAAAAATATACACCAAGCCCTGATATGCGCCGTATTCCGGAATCCATACCATTGACACGGTATGAGCTTTCCATGCAGTACATCCAGTCTGCCATAGACAGATACAGGGAGGTGGAAATCGGGGGAGAAGAGCGGAACCTGCTTTTGCATATGGTCGGCTGTGTCTATGAAAATACGGAAAGAAAGCCCATGCTGCGGGAGGCTGTCATCTTAAAAGATGCCGTGCAGCTCCATGAACAGACCGCGCTGTTAGAACATTTTATCCATGAAAACAAAGGAAAAAGCGGCGTGGTGTTCGACCAGGTACTAGGCAATTACATCTATGTGCCTAAGGAGGAAGGTATATGAAGAAACCATTTATCGGAAATGACGATGCCTATAAACACCTGACAGGCTATCTGGATATGAAACACCCTGGCCCTCTCATCTTGTACGGAAAAAAAGGACTCGGAAAAAGAGCAGCGGCAGAAGAGATTGCAGCTGTAATCCTCGGCTGCGACAAGGCAGATTTTGTCCATAACTTAGATTTTTACCTTCTGGATAAGCAATATGATCCCATCAAGGTAGAGGATATCCTTGCCCTGCTTGAAAAAAGCAGCATTGCAGCCCTTGGCTCCTGTAAGGTCTATCTGATCTGCCATGCAGAAAAGATGAATCCGCAGGCACAGAATAAGCTGTTGAAACTGTTGGAGGACAGGAACCGGACAAATATAGTCATCCTGCTCTGCGAACGCGACACACTGCTAGATACCATCAAGAGCAGATGTCTTACCATATCCTTTTTCCCGCTTTCCGGTAAAGAAATGTCATCTTACCTTGCCTCAAAAGGCGTTTCTGATGAAGATACAGGACTTGCCGGATTTATCTGCGGCAACTGTCCTTACCACTGGGAAGAAGTTTCGGACTATTTCCCGGCGCTAAAGGATATCAGAATGCAGATACAAAAAATCAGTACAAGGGAAGAACTATTCCGGGTATTTCATCTGATACAGGAGAAGGATGCGGGGGAGTTTTATGCCGTCCATTCCGGGCATTATATCGAGGCGCTCTCCATGATCCAGTATCTGTTCTTTTCCCTGCTGACCATAAAAACCACGGCACCATCATATAAAATGCAGGAAGATGATTTTGGAAATCTAAACGACCTGTATACCGTGCGGGAATTATCCGCAGTATGCTCTGAAATTGCAAAACACCAGAAAAAATGGCTTGCAGGCGCTTATTCCAAAAATGATTTTTTTGACCTGGTCCGCAGTATGGTCCGGGCATGAATAAAAAATAACACAAAAGGAGGAACCCTATGCTATATAACCTATACCGTCCGACCGATTTTTCGGAGGTAAAAGGGCAGGAAGATGTGCTCGTCACAATGAAACGGCAGGCACAGAGCGGCAAGTTCGGACACGCTTACCTGCTTGCCGGACACAGAGGCACAGGCAAAACGACCATTGCGCGTATCCTGTCCAAAGCCATCAACTGCGAAAACCCTACCGAAAACGGACCCTGCAGGGTATGCCAAAGCTGCCTTGCAGCCAAAAACAGCATGGACATCAAAGAATTAGACGCCGCTACCAACAACGGCGTTGACCATATCAAGGAACTGACCGGGCAGGCAAAATACCGCCCGGTTCAGTTAAAGAACAAGGTATTTATCATTGACGAGGTACATAACCTGTCGGCGGCGGCATTTGATGTGCTGTTAAAGCCATTAGAGGAACCGCCGGCACACTGTACCTTTATTCTCTGTACAACAGAACTGCATAAGATACCTGTTACCATACGGAGCCGCTGTGAAACCTATACCTTCCATCCAATCTCCCCGGCGCCCATGAAAGAACGGCTGCGGGAAGTGCTGGCAGACCAGAAAGCGGACTGTGATGAGGATGCGCTTAATCTCATCATACGCAGCGCCAACGGCGGGATGCGGGATGCCCTTGGTATTTTAGAGCAGCTGATGGCAGGATCGGGCAGTTCCATTACAGCAGAAGCGGCAAAAAAGCAGCTCGGCACGCTGGACACGGACGCCATCTTAAACACTCTGGCAAGTGTGATCCGGCTTGATACCACGTCCGCCCTTTCCTCTATGGACAATCTGCTTTTTAGCGGAAAATCACCTTCCCTGATCACGGAAACATCCCTCCGCGTACTGACAGATATGGTTACCATGAAAAGTACCGGGGACCGGCAGTCAATCATGCACAGCCGCGATTATATTGAAACCGTATGGAATCTGGGACATGAAATTTCTTTTAACAGACTGTACTGGCTCTGCGAACAGTTCTGTGATCTGAGAACAGTCATACGCCAGAGTACAGATCCGATTCTCGACCTGCGTCTTGCGCTCATCCGTTTAAGCCATCAGGATATCGTAAGCAGCGATCCCATAAAACTGGCGGAAGAAGTATCCATGCTGAAAAAGGAGATAGAACAGTTAAAGGGCATGATACAGAAACACCCGCATACAGCGGTACAGGAAGATGACTGCACCGCCAGCGAACCGGAAACCGTGGAGGAACCTGCGGCAGAATCGGGATTTTACAAAATTCAGGACTGTGACATTCCGTTTGCGGAAGAAGAGCAGTCTGGTGCAGAGGAAGATGAATATGCAAAAGCACAGGACGACCGGGTAATGGAAGGAGGGATGCCGCCAGACAGAGAGGAAGAAGGAACTGTCTCTGAGGGTTTCACAACAGAAACGCCCGAAGATGATATTTCTGCTTCTGATCTGTTTAAAATACTCGGGTAAGCTTCTTCCCGTCCCATGGCGGCCCCCTTATTATTTAGACCGCTATTTTGAGCAAATGGTATCATTCCATATGCAGAATAAACTTTTTGCGGCTGCCATTGGCTGCTGCGATGAAACAGGACCATACCGGTACGAAACCACACTGTACCCGGTATTTTTAATATTAAAAGCATACATCAGCGTATACCCTGAACTTTCCTTTATAGAACTGGTCTATCAGGGAAACGCTGTATTCCAGTCATTCTGACAGGGGATATCTGCAAAGCGGATATCCTCTGATTCTATCTAAACGGAGGAAGAAACATGAACCAATCATCATTTGCGCATCTTCATTCCCACACGGAATTCAGCCTTCTGGACGGTTCCAACCGTATCACGGATTACCTTGACCGTGTAAAAGAGCTCGGAATGGAAAGCGCGGCGATTACCGACCACGGCGTCATGTACGGCGTGGTGGACTTTTATAAATATGCGAAAGAGATCGGCATCCATCCCGTGATCGGCTGCGAGGTATATGTAGCGCCCAGGGGAATGGCAGACAAATCATCTGCAGACCGATACCACCATCTGGTTCTTCTGGCTGAGAATAACACTGGGTACAAAAACCTCTGCCGCTTAGTATCGGAAGGGTTTAAAACCGGGTTTTATTACCGCCCCAGAATTGATTTTGAACTGCTCTCGCTATATTCTGAGGGGCTGATTGCCCTAAGCGGCTGTCTTGCAGGGGAGATCCCAAAACTGCTTGTACAGGGAAATTACAAAGCCGCCTGCAGTGTTGCGTCAAAATATGCAGGACTGTTCGGTACAGACCATTATTATCTGGAACTGCAGGATCATGGCATTTCGGAGCAAAAAGAGGTAAACCAGCAGCTCATCCGTATGGGGAGGGAACTCGGCATTCCGCTTGTTGCGACCAATGACGTCCACTATACCAGAAAGGAAGATGCCGAAGCCCATGATGTCCTGCTTTGCATACAGACGAAAAAGCTGGTGAGCGACCAGAACCGTATGCGGTATGAAGGAGGGCAGTATTACGTGAAATCCGCAGAGGAAATGCAGACGCTGTTCCCGGAAGAACAGGAGGCGCTTGAAAATACAGGAAGGATTGCAAAACGCTGTCAGGTGGATTTTACGTTCAATGATTACCACCTGCCAAAATTTACGCCGCCTGATGGATTAAGCGCATGGGAATACTTAAACAGGCTGTGCGAAAGCGGAATGAGGGAAAAATATAACGCTCCCTATGAAAAACAGCAAAAACAGCTTGCCTATGAGCTGAACACCATAAAAGACATGGGATTTATTGACTACTTTCTGATCGTATGGGATTTCATTCATTATGCCAAGAGTAACGGCATACCGGTAGGACCGGGCAGGGGCTCGGCGGCGGGCAGCCTTGTGTCATACTGTCTTGGTATCACAGAGATCGACCCTTTAAAATACGATCTGCTGTTTGAGCGCTTTCTGAATCCACAACGAGTCACCATGCCGGATATTGACATTGATTTCTGCTATGAAAGACGGCATGAAGTGATCGATTATGTCATAGAAAAGTATGGCAGGGATAATGTGGCACAGATCGTCACGTTCGGCACCCTTGCGGCCCGCGGCGTCATCCGGGATGTGGGGCGGGCACTTGCTACAAGCCCTGCCACGATAACGCGTATTACAAAGCTCCTTCCCGATGATCCGAAGATTACCATTGACAGTGCGCTTTCCTCTGTCGATGAACTGAAAAAGCTCTATGAATGCGACCCGGCAATCCAGAAGCTGCTAGATACTGCAAAAAGGCTGGAAGGTCTGCCACGGCACACCTCCACCCATGCGGCGGGCGTTGTCATTTGCCCCGAACAGGTAACAGAATATGTGCCGGTCTGTGCTTCTGGCGATGGAAGTATCTCCACCCAGTACGTCATGACCACCTTAGAAGAACTTGGTCTTTTAAAAATGGATTTTCTGGGACTGCGCACACTGACAGTCATTCAGAAGGCAATAAAGGAAGCTGAAAAAAATTATGGAAAAAAGATAACCTTTGATTATGAGGACGGAAATGTGTTCCAGTACATAGGAACCGGGCAGACGGAAGGCATCTTCCAGTTAGAAAGCATAGGAATGCGCAATTTTATGAAGCAATTAAAGCCAAAACGCTTAGAAGATCTCATTGCAGGCATTTCCCTTTACCGCCCGGGTCCGATGGATTTTATTCCAAAATATCTAAAAAACAGGGAAAAGCCGGAACAGATCACTTATGAGATCCCACAGCTAGCAGAAATCCTGAAGCCGACCTATGGCTGTATTATTTATCAGGAACAGGTCATGCAGATCGTGCGGTCGCTGGCAGGTTATGATTATGGGCGGGCCGATCTCGTCAGACGGGCCATGTCTAAGAAAAAAGCATCCGTTATGGAAAAGGAACGCCAGTTTTTCTTATATGGCGGCGATGGCATTCCCGGATGCGGGCAAAACGGCATTCCTGTAGAGGCAGCGAACCGCGTTTTCGACCAGATGATCGACTTTGCCAAATACGCTTTCAATAAAAGCCATGCGGCGACCTATGCGGTCGTTGCTTTCCAGACCGCCTACATGAAATATTATTATCCGGCGGAATATCTTGCGGCGCTCATGACATCTTACCGCAGTAACAGTGAAAAGACCGCCGAATATCTGCTTTTGAGCAGACAGACGGAAATTCCCATCAGAAAGCCGGATATCGCAGAAAGCGGGATAGATTTTACCGTAAAGGATAGCTCTATTGTGTATGCCCTTGCATCCATACGGGACGTGGGAGAAGGGTGCGTTGCGGATATCATAAAGGAACGCCAGAAAAAGCCTTATGGCAGCTTCAAGGACTTCCTGACGCGTATGCAGACAAAAGGAAGTCTCAACAAATCAGCTGTTGAATCGCTGATCAAAGCGGGCGCCTTAGACGGCATGGGGCATACCAGAAAATATCTTATGGAGCATTATCCTGAAATCATGAACCAGCTTCAGTATGACAAAAAGAACGGTATGCTCGGCCAGTCTTCCTTATCCGCGCTGTTTGCCCAGAATACGCAGCCAGAAAAAGAAGAAGAGTATCCTGCCTCACAGCTTCTTGCTTATGAAAAAGAAGTGCTTGGCATCTATCTGAGCGGCCATCCCCTTGATGAACATTATGAACAGTGGATTGCGGGGATCACAGCAAAAACAAGTGATTTTTTTATCCACGAAGAGGGAACCGTGCTTGCGGAAGGCGAAACGGTCGTTATCGGAGGCATGATCCGGACCGTCAACGTGCGTACCACCCGGAAAAAGAAACAAATGGCAAGCCTTGTGCTGGAAGATCTGATTGGCAGCGTGGAAGTCATTATATTTCCGGGACAGTTTGAAAAATACCGCAGCTTTCTGACAGAAGGGGCAATGGTATTCTGCCGCGGAAAAGTGAAAAAAGAAGAGACGAAAGACGCGGGCCTGTTAATGGATTCCGTTTCCCTTTTTGCTACAGAGGAACAAAGCCATAATCTATGGCTCCAGTTCAAAGATTTTGCCGACTATCAGAGCAAAGCGGACAGAATCAGGGGTATAGAACAGAAATACCCCGGTAGCAGCCAGTTATGCTTTTATCTGAAAAACACAAAGCAGATGAAACAAAGCAATAGGAAAATCATCAGCTGTGAAAAGGATTGTCTGGATGAGCTGATTGCTGTCTGCGGTCAGGAAAATGTAAAGGTAACTTAATTTTTATTCTTCCCAAAAGAGTATTTTGTATCTTTTGGGAAGTTTTTTTATTGTTATTTTGTAAGAACGGATGTATAATCGAATTGCTATCTCAGAGCAGAACCTTTCATGAAAAGAAAGTAAGAGGGATTCTGTGTCATATCTTCATTATTTCTATCATAATTATATCAGAGATTATATCAGTCATTTATTCAGTAATTGGTAAATGGAAATCCTGAAAATCCAGTAAAACAGGACGTTCCGGGGATTTTAGTCGGGCGGGGCATCAAAAAAGTGGACGAAGATAAAAAAAAGAGGACGGAATTTTAAAAGAATGGATGAATTTTCCTGAAAAGAGGATGGATTGCCCTCAAATGTGGGAGAAAATATCGCTGAAAGGATGAAAATTTGTAAATGGTGGAAAAAAGAAAGCGCGGAAAAACAGAGTGGAGAAAAATTTTCAATGAAAATTAGCTGAAAATATGTGAAAAACGAATGAATATTCAGAATAAATCTTAAAAATAGGCACGACAAAAAAGCCTGTGCTCAGGATGCAGCTGAAAATAAGACTTTACGACGGATGATTGTTCTTGCAAGGGCGCCGATTGTTTCAACCGGACGGTTTGGCAGGATATATTTATTATAGATCGTGCTGATTGCCATATGTACCATACGAAGACCATATTGAAGGGCAAGTGACGCCAGATCATCATAATCGGAGAGCGTAAGGGATAAGGAAGGGTATGTCTCGGACGGATTGATATCCAGTATGGATAGAATGGTGTCGATCCGCTCTTTTTCTTCAGGGTGTTTGGCGTTGACAGCATCTTCCAGAACCGTATTGATATGATCCACATGGTCAATCAGGCTTTCCTTTGTATCTTCCAGCATCTTGTCACGCAGATTCTTTTGTGCGTATTTGTCTTTGATCGTAAAAGTAACATTCTGCTCATCAAATGCCAAAGTAAAGATGGCATCGTTTTCTTCCAGTGCTTTCTGAATGACATTGCGCTTGCAGTAAGACGGCAGGAAACCGCGCAGCCTTCTGTATTGCGAAGTAACAGGAACCGCAGTGGAATTTCGGGTATCATAACAGGAGGCATTATCTACTTCCAGGATGCCTCTGAGATTTAACCGTAATGTATTTAAGCTCTCAATCCCGCAAAGATCAGACAGCATATCGTTTGACATGGTAATATAACCGCGTCCGCCTTCGGCTGCGGTCTTATGATAATTTTTGTATTCCGGAAGGTAGATATTTATGCAGTGGTCATAAATACCGGAATGGCTGAAATAACAATAACCGTAATCCTGAAGCACTTCATTGCAGGAAATTACAGTGGCTCTTGTACAGCCGATTGCAGCCGCAAGCTCTTTAATACTGATGTTTTTAATAAATCCACGGCTGTCCGGCTGGAGAAAGTGGTATAATAAAAGAAGTTTGATGGCGTTACTTTTTAAAGTAGGCTGGTAGCCGTAGCGGTTTTTTTCATTTATGTAACGCTTTTCAGTTGTATAGGAGGGTTCCCATATGGAAGAAGAGCAGGTATGGCAGAAGCAGTGGATCTGATCGGCAGCCTGCTCCAGACCGAGCATTTTAAGTTCTTCTTTTTTTTGGTGAATGACACAATTACTGCAGTTGGATTCACGCTCATTTAAAACATCAGGGCCTTGAGAATAAACTTCAATATAGTTTTTCTGCAGACCAATGGCTTTGGTCAGAACGCCTTTTCCGATGCGGGCGAAGCTGCTTAACTCCATAGCTTGGAACCTCCTTTCTGGCTATTGATATATCTTGTGGCTGTTTTTTCAAAAAGTACATGATATAGTATCTTAAATGTATTATAAGCACAATTTTTTGGACTTGTAAATGTTTCCAAAATGGCGAAAGAATTGGTATCTTTTTGCTGAAAACGTGTTTTTTTCCAGAATTTTGATGTCTCAAGAAATGGCGAAGAAAATGGTATCATATTTTACAGAACCGCGTAAAAGCGATATCTTTTTATAAAATTAGTACACTCAAAAATTTTTTTCGTTGAAAATTGGCGAGTGAAAAGGTATCAAAAACGGGATTTAGAAGCACTAAAACAGGATAATCCACGAAATGGCGTAAAATTTGGTATCAAAAGAAGATTTTTTCCAGCAAGGATATGGAAAAAATAGCCTAAAGTTTTTTTCGGGAAGAAAATGAAGCCTAAAAAATGGCGTAAAATTTGGTATCAATTTTCGAAAGGTTCTTTTATGGCGAAAAAAAGAGATGTAAAATATAAAAATGGCGAGGAATCTGGTATCATTTTTAGGATTTGAAGTAAAAATGAGCGGAAATTACAGTTTTTCACCGTTTGGGCGACAGGTCAAAAAGATTGAATAAGCGAAAATGGCGAGAAAAATGGTATCATTTTTTCCAATTCGATACGTTTTTCGATGAAATGATAAATATGGCGAAGAATCTGGTATCATTTTTATAAATAAAAGACCAAAAAATGAAATTCATCCTAAAAATAAAAAAAGGCGAAGGAAATGGCATCATTTTCTAGTATTATGAAAGCAATATGGAGTGATAGAAGATAGTAAGAAAACAGCGCCTTACGGCTTTTAACAACCGTAAGACGCTGTTTTTATGAAAGATCTAAACGCGTCTGCACTACTTGCACTTTTGAATCGGGAGAATCCTTGCCATTATTTTGGAGGTGATCTGCCAGCAGTTCGTTTTTAGAGCTGCCAACGCTTATGAGGTCTGCCCTTTCATCATCATTTAAGGGAAGGTAGTACAGATGGAATAGCCCCTGTCCTTTATCATAGCGGAAATCCGCAAGTGCAATCTGTTTTTCCACAAATTCCTGAAGTGTTTCCATAATCAGCTGAATGTTCTCTGCTTTCTTTTTTTTCTTGAACAGGATAATACGCTGAAAATAGGAGTAATCGTAGGTCTTATACAGATATCCGTGCTCATCCGGTACAGAAGAGGTGGAAAGCGCGATTCGTTCTTTCTGCAGGTTGTGGTAAAGCAGCTTGCTCATCTCTAACTCTAAAGAGTTGTAGTTACTGGAAGTTACGGAAATCATCTTTCTTTTGGCAATTGAATCATACAGGGTATTACCAAAAGTCACGGAAATAAATTCCTTTCCATCTTGGTCGATTGTACGGACATTGTCAAAGAATGAGAACGTGTAAACCGGCTCGTTCGGATTGTCCTTTTTGTACATCTGAAAGGTGGTGCGGCCCATGTTATGCAGCCGCTTTTTGATATCATCATAGAGATGTTTGTTTGGGCGACTGTTGATTGCCTTCGCAATGGTTCCTACCTCTAAGATGATCTGTTTGCTTTCATAAAAGTCAAGATTGATGTGGTTGATCAGCGTCATGAGGATCTGGTTATCCCGAGGGTCGAATACCCGGAGCTTTGCCCCGTTTGGAGGATCGTTCGGGTCGGAACTGACAAGCATCTGGAAAGTGGTGTCATCCATATCGAAATTTACCAGCTCAGCCACATAAGAGTCCAGAGATTCCTTGAAGGGAACAGAAAATTTCGACGATGCAAAAAAAGGCTTGTCCAGAAGAATATCCGGTTTTTTGGAAAAGTAGTTTTCAATGTTGCCGTCATAGGATTCTAAAATGATCTCAATCAGGTTGATGATCAGGTCGTTTTGGAAACTGGTCTTTATCTGCAGTTTGGTTTTATTCTGAAGTAAGGGATAGTCGATCAGCAGACTATCATCATCTTGCTGCCATGCGTTCAGCTTTTCTTTATAATTTTCAATTACGGTATCAAGATCCGCTGCATCATATAATTTGAGAAAAACACTTCCCATGAGCTGGTCATGGTCGTGCCAGATCTTGTAGTAGGGATTTTTCTTGTCGGAAAGCGGATGCCCTTCGCAGAGGCTTTCATAATTGCTGAACCAGCGGTTTCTTTTCTGGCGGCGCATTTTGACCTGTGTATTGTAAACGGAATTGATTTCCGTTTTCTGGGTCTCTGTCTTGATGAATTTCCATAAAGTGTCTGCGACAAATCCGTTTAGATCTGCGTATTCCTCAAAATATTTCAGATGTTCTATGGAAAAAAAATTAACCAGGCGTTCGCCTAAGTGTTCACACAGAGAAGTAATCAACTGCTGCGGGTAAGTTGGCATATTAAAACCTCCGACTTTCGTAAATTCCAATATATTATACTACTTTTCGGGACAGATGGCAAAGAAATAGTAGCCGGTGCAGATCAATCGCGCCGATCAATGCATGGAAAAAAGATTGTCAGACCTTTGGATTGATGTTAGAATAAATAAAACTATTTTTATTTCCGGCATCAGTCTTTTTGACAGAAGCGTATTGCATAATTCCTGGGAACAGGTATTGGTGGAAGATAAAAGTAGGCACAGCCTTCCTATGAGGGCTTTTTTTTATGCACACGGACGCTAAAAGGAAATTTGTCAGCAGAGCTGACGGCGGCCGGCGCGCGAGTAAGGAAGAGTGCATTCCTTACTCGATTGTATTTTTTAGAAAATATAAAAGGAGGAGAGTATGGACAGGATTAAAAAACAGTCAGAATTTTCAAGAGTGAAGTACAATGACGCAAAGATGGGAGCCTATTATACGGATGTCGGGCACTGTGTTTCCATTGGGAAGTTCCTGCAATTCCCGGAGGATGAGGAAGTCTGCTGTCTTGAACCGTCTATCGGGGATGGAAAGGCAGTTCTTGCCGTGACGGGCAAAGACAGGGAAAGGCGCCAAAACATTAAAGTGTTTGGGGTTGAGTTGAATGAGAATACTTATGCAGACGTCAGCAGTAATGAGGAAATCCATATATGCCTCAAAGCGGATTTTCTAAATGACGTCGTCATAAGTCATTCGTCCTTTTCCTTTCTGTTCATGAACCCGCCCTATGGGGCGCAGGAAGACGGCGAGCGGTATGAGCTGGCCTTTCTGGAAAAGGCGCTGCCATATCTTACGAAGGGCGCCGTTGCCGTGGTGGTAGTTGCGCGGTATGTAGCACAGCAGAAAGAGTTCCTTGCACAGTGGAGCAGCGGATTTGTGACAGAGTATGTATACCGGTTCCGTGAGAAAGAGTACGAGAAGTTCCAGCAGATCGTTCTGATCGGAAAGAAGAAGGATAAGTGTGAAGCGTCACAGGAGGAAAAACAGCGGCTTTACAGCATGGTATCGGATAAAGAAAAGATACCGGTGCTGCCGGAGGATTTTTTAGGAAAACGCATCATGATTCCGAAATCCCGGGAAACAAATATAGGGGAATTTATGACACGGGTTTTTCATGCCGGGGATGCCGCAAAGTTTCTGGAGACAAGTCCGCTACAGGGAATGGCGCAGGAAAAGACACGGGTCGCTCCCTATATCATCAACAATCTTGGGAGACCGCCGATCATACCGTCGGAAGGGCAGATGTATCTGCTGGCAGTATCTGGCGCCGGGCAGGGGCTGGTGGGAAACGAGGAAAACGGCGACCTGCATCTGCAAAGAGGTGTGTCAAAGATTGTCACGCGCAATGAATATGTGCAGGATGAGGATGGCAGGATGAAGGAGGTAGTTATCAGCTTTCCGAAAATCAGTTATAACCTGATTGAATCGGATGGAACAATACAGGCTCTACAGTAGTGCGTTTCCGTATAGGGGCGCTTTTTTTAGTGCTTGTATGAGGACGAAAAAATTTATAAAAGGAGGACGAAAGGATATGCGGATCTCGGTAAATGGAGCTTTTGCATATGTGGATTATATTGTCGCGCTGACATGGGGGTATCGGAAAGAAGCGCTGGTTTATTCCTGTTTTGAACGCAGTGAGATCGTGCTTCGCAGTTTCAGTGCGAATATCAGTCTGGCAAGCAGCGCATTGTATCTGGAAGATGACAGGGAAGAAATGGTCATGTTTCCGAAAACGGAAGTGGATAGCTACCACACGAAAATGATGCATGGAAGGGAGCCGGTCAACCATGCGCTGAGCATTTCTAAAGAGGTCAACAGTAGATATATCCTGACAACGCAGGAGAATGTCCATACGGATATCTATAACTGGCTGATGTCTAAGTTTGATTATCCGTTGCTACCGGAATGGGTTCCGTTTCTTATGGAGGCAGGCATGGAGATGATAAAGCCGGTAGAAGTGGCGGTATATGGACGTAGACCGGAGTGGACAGAAAAGCTGTTGGTCTATGAGATATCCATGGCGGACTATGAACTGCAGGAGCTGGTATCAAGCGGACTGCAGGGAGGGAAAATACATATCGCATCGAAGCCGCAAAAGCGGCTTGAGTTTGATAATATGGACGATTACTTTTTGAAGTATGGCAATTCCCTGATTGATAATCTGGAGAAAAAGTTAAACCCGCTGGTCGATCTGAAGGAGACTGTAGATGAGATTGCTTTTTTGGAGAAACGGTTTTACCCACAGCAGTCCGCGATCGTGAACGGGCTGATCGAGTGCATGAAGCACGGTTCTTATGCTTTTTTGAATGAAGATATGGGATGCGGGAAGACCCTGCAGGGCATGGGCGTGCCGGAAGGATTTTTCGTACAGATGGTCATGAATCAGACAAAACAGAGCGCAAAGGATGTCTATATGGATTCCGGTGCGGTAAAATACCGCAATATTGTCATGTGTCCGCCCCATCTGGTTAAGAAATGGGAAGAAGCGATCAAGGCGGACATTCCCTATGCAAAGGTAACGATCATACGGGGCATTAAGGAACTATGCAGACTGCGGAAACGGGGAAAGGAGCGCACCGGTAAAGAGTTTTACATCATGAGCAAGGAAACGGGAAAACTTTCCTATACCTATATGCCGTTACCGACGCAGGTGAAGAAAAAGAAAGTGACCATGCTTGTCTGTAAAAGCTGTGAGACACCGAGACCGGCGGCACTGCCAGCGAGGTGCAGCTGTGGCTGCGAGGAGTGGGAAGTAAAAGACTGTGGTTTTTCCGCAGTGGGCATGGTATGTCCCGAATGCGGCCAGCTTTTGTATGGGGCGGATGTGAAAAACTGTGCGGACAGGCAGAAAGAACCGCTTAAGCCTGCTGATTTTGCCATGCAGACGAAGGCGAACCGAACCTGCAGACACTGCGGGATACTCTTGTGGCAGCCTGCCTGTGAGCCGGTAAACCGCACGCTGACCTTCAAGCCGATCCGCGTTCATAAAAAAGGATGGGTAAAGGCAACGCACTGGGCAAACATGGCCAGGAAAAATAAGAAAAGCGTGTGGGTACATGAACGTTGGAAACAGGACTATTTTGCGGAAAACGGTATCTGTGAAGAGGAGGTCACTTATCCGAAAGTAACAGGGGTAAGGAGGTTTGCGCCGTCGCGCTATATCAAGAAATATTTAAAAGGGTTTTTTGACTTTGCAATTTTTGATGAAGCGCATGAATATAAAGGCGGCGGAAGTGCCCAGGGAATCGCCATGCATGATCTGATCAAAGCAAGCAGATGGCATCTGGCCCTTACTGGAACAATCGCAGGAGGGTATGCAAGTCATTTCTTTTACCTGTTGTACCGTCTTGACCCGGCGCGGATGAAAGCGATGGGATATTCTTACGGCTCAGAAGGGGAAAAGAAGTTTGTGGAGCATTACGGGACTGTTGCCACGGAATACGAGGTGGAACAGGACCAGAACGGCAATTATAACATGATGAGCCGTGGAAAGCAGATTGGTTCCGCCAAATGCCGTCCGGGAATTTCGCCGGATATTTTTACCCATTTTCTTTTGGATCATGCGGTATTCTTAAACTTAAGTGACATGAGTTCCTATCTGCCGCCGCTGAATGAGTATGTGGAATACATTCCATTAGAAGATGAAATTGCGGCGGCCTATGATGAAGTGCGGACTGCCTTAAAGAAGGCCATGTATGAGAGGGATCTGGGAAGATCCATTTTGGGAACATTTCTGCAGTTTTCGCTGTCTTACACGGATAAGCCGTATGGAAGGGATACGATACTTTCGCCTGTTGACGGCAGTGTCGTGGCACATGTGCCGGATCTGTCATATCTGGTTAAAGACGGAAAGCTCCTGAACAAGGAAAAGCGGATCTGTGAGCTGGTTTCGCAGGAGATATCTGAAAACAGGAACGTTGTTGTTTACTGCGAGTATACGGGAAATGGTGAAGCCAATGTAACGCACCGGCTGAAAGAAATCCTGCAGAAGCACTGCGGACTGTCAGATAAAGAAGTGGAGATTCTGGAGAGCGGCCATCCTGTGGCGGAAGAAAGGGAAGAATGGATGCATGAGCGGGCGGCTAAGGGCGTGAAAGTTTTTATCACCAACCCCAAATGCGTGAAAACAGGGCTGGATTTCCTGTTTTATTACAGGAATGTCATGTATAACTTCCCTACGATCATTTTTTACCAGTACAGTTATGACCTTTTTACCATGTGGCAGGCAAGCAGAAGACATTACCGGCTGAACCAGATATTAGAGTGCCGCACGTTTTATCTTGTGTCTTCCCATACGATCCAGGTGGATGCGCTGGAGATGGTCGCCAGCAAGCAGGTTGCAACAAGCGCCATTCAGGGACATTTTTCATCTGAGGGACTTTGTGCCATGGCGCAGGGTGTTGATCCCCGTATCAGGCTCGCACAGGCAGCGGCGGAAAAGAGTCCCGAGCAGGTCAAGGGATTAAAAAGTATGTTTGATGTTTTAAATCAATGGCATACCGGAAACGGCGAGAAAAAAGAGTATAAAAAAATGCCGACTTTTAATGAGCTGACAGGTATTGACCTGAAAAAGGAGTTAGAAAAAAGCGGACTGTTTATCACGGACAGCGGCGAAAGCGTGGATTTTTTTGATATGTTTGGGATAGGCGCTTCGGAAGAGGCGGCGCAAGAGCCGGAAACAGTTGCGGAATTAAAAGTGATAAAAGAAACAGAAATTCCCGCAGAAGATGAAAAGGAGGCAGATGATAAGGAAGAACCGGTACAGGGTGCGGGTTCTCTTTTTGGCTTCTTTGGGGAGATGGATATTTCCAGCCATTTTCATAAGTCAAAATCAAAAACGAATAAATCATCGAACGGCATGAAACAGGTCATCAATTTCTGATACAAAAACAAGTGAACAGGGTGGGAATACCGCCTTAAATTTATGAAAAACAGGAGGATATACAGTATGAAGATTACAGTAGAAAGCAGTGAATTTGCGGCGTGCATGGGAAAAATCCAGTCGGCGGTTTCCGTGACTAAGGACAAGAAGGCGACAGTAGAAAGTTCCGTCCAGCTTTCGGTGACCAAGGGAACAAAGCTGGCGGAAGGGTATGCGGCACTTGCAATTGCCTTTGACGGCAAAAAGCAGCTCCTTAGTATGTTCCTTGCCAGCGAGATTGAGATGGAGGAGGATAAGAAGGATATTTATGTCAGCGGAAAGCGGCTGTGCGATATCAGCGCGGCGATGAACAACGGGAAAGAAGTGCCCATGACGCTCACTGTTGACAAATACTGCCTGATCAAAAAGGGCGGTAGTGAAGTTCAGGTACCGTTAGGGGAAAAGCCGGTGGTTATATCGCCTTCTAATGACTGGTATCTGCGGACATCCGTGGATACAAAAGAGCTGACGGATCTGTTTACAAAAGGAGCAAGGTTTTATAAGCCAGGGGACGAAGGAAGTGCAGGAAACGTATGCATATGCTGCGACATGGATAGAAATAAGTTTCAGGTGAGCAGCACAGACGGCTATAAACTGGGATTTTACGGCATGGATGCGGAATACGATAAAGGAAAACTTCTGGAACAGATGGACGGGGAAGGCGCAGAGCCGTTAGCAACACTGGATAAGGATGGCAGTCTTTTGAAAGTAGAGGTTGACGGTGAGCAGATCAAAGTGCTGACAAAATTTCTGACAGGAAAAAATACGGAAATATGCGTTTATGAGAAATATCTGTATTTTAAGAGCGGGACGGATATCGCGCTATTTATGTCAAAAGATGTGAGTGAGAAGAAATATGCGTTAAAAGGCGTTATGGATGGCGTAAACAGCCACAGCCGTTGCGGGATCCTCCATGTGGTGCCGAAAGATATTCTGGATGCCTTGACGGTCTTTGATGTTGCCAATCAGGGGGAAGACCCGTTTGTCTACATGACAAAGGATAAAAGCGGTGCGCTCCGTTTAAGCACGAAAGGGAAAATTTCCAAGACGCTTGTGGCCTGTGAGATCAAGGGAGAATTTGAGGAGATGGTGCTTAATTCCAAGATTTTAAGGCAGGTAGTGATGAATTATGAAAAAGAGGAGGCTATGACGATCTTTACCGGGACTTCAAATGAAGCGGTCATTATAACAGATCAGGACGATTCGGAGGATTTTAATATCATCAGCCGGATTTCCGTGGAGTAACTTTTTGGGGCAGCGCAGGCTGCCCCTGTTTTTTTCGTTCAAGCCATAAAAATACCTTTTTAGAAAAAAATTGACCGAAAATAACAAAAAGTGGTAGTATTATCAAATGTAGTATTGCATTTGAAATCATAATAGCGGGATTTCGATTTACGTGTCTTGACGGTATGATTTCTTTTGGTATGATATGTTACAAGATAAACACATGTGATTTTTCTGCAAATAATGAAAAAGGAGGCTTACACAATGCATGACTTGTTGTGTAGGACCGGTGCCCTTTTTCTGAATGCGCGAGCTGGTACACTTGACATCCTTTTAACGAACGAGTGGGATTTTCTGACAGAAGACCCGGGTGAGAACGGTGTCTTTTCCACCCTGATCGAGAAAGTCGAGGACATTGGTGCAAGTGGATATCAGCTGCTAATGACGATAGGCGTCATTGGTTTGGTGTTTTCTATTATCTTCACGGCAGTTTCTTTATTGCTGACATCAAATGCGCAGAAGAAAGAGGAGAAGAAATCACATGCTTTGATCATATGTATATCAGGGATCGTTATTTTCAGTGCATTCAGCATTGTTGGTTTTTTCAAGTCAATCGGTTCTGGATTGTAAATAGGGTCATAAAGCGGGGTGGAGTCGCAAGGCTCCACCCTAATTTTGTGTAAAACCGGTAAAGGAGGATTTTATGGCAGCAACGGGCGTATTCCGTGTGCCACGGGAATTTAAGGATGAGGATAAATGGTTTCGGTATTTCAATAAAAAACAGGCGCTGGTGCTGGTGCTTACCCTGCTTGCCGATTACAGGCTGCTGGTGAAGGCGTCAGAGCATGGGCTGGTGCTGCCGGCACTGATTGCGGTGATTTTACTGACGCTTGTGGTGGCAGGCGTTGTCATGGTGCAGCTGCCGGTAGATGTGATGTTTTTAACAGGAGGCGGCATCACGTTAGATCAATGGCTGTTCCGTGTCATACTGCGAAAGTGCAGGAGGGTTATCTATACAAAATACTCCAGTGAACAGGAGGAAAACGATTGAAGGGGAATTTAAAGGGGAATTTTAAGTACAGGAAAAAAAGTCTTTTTCTTATCATATGCTGTTGTGGCACCCTTACAGCCTGCGGGACTGAGGAGGGCGGCAGCATCTATAATTTCGCCGGAGCAGAGCCGAAGGAAATCGATCCGTGGGTATATCTACAGGATACGGCGCTGTCATCCAGTACGCAAATCAGGAGTTTTGCTTCTTCGGCGGGAAGTCTTGGCATTACCATTGGTGTTATGGGAATCGTGTTTTCCATATTTTATATGGTAATCCGTCTGCTTTTTTCAGGAAGTGTCAAAACAAGAAGTGAAGTAAAGGAAGAAGCCCTGATGAAGGGGCTGATAGCGGTTATGATTTTCAGTATTCCCTTGTGGCTTGGCATATGCAAGCTGCTTGGTGATGCGTTGGCATAAGGAGGTGCATGATGCAGACGATTGATATGGTGGTCCGCTCGGTGCGGCTCATTGCAATTATTCTATTTATAGTGCTTGCGGCATTTGGGGCCGCGGGGGTTTATTTTTTTAAGATCCACCGGAGCAGGGTGAAGGAAAAGTCCATAGATTACAGCACTTTTAAGAGGCTGGATGCGTTGGAATATGTCAAGTTTGATGATGTTTCGGATATGATGGTGGTCGCGGACGGCGGAAAGCGTTTTATCGGCGGCATTATGTGTGGCGGATGCGAATTTAGGGATGCGGAAGATGAGGAACAGCTTCAGGTCATAAGGGGTTATCTGTCTTTTATCAACGTGCTGGATACGCAGTGTGTCCAGTTCTGGCAGATGGCAAGGGACGTAAATCTGGATAAAATGGTGCAGGATTACAGAAAGCAGGCTGAGCGCATACAGGAAAAGCGTTACCTTATGGTACTTGATTATGAGGAGATGAAGCGGGAGTCTGAGAGCATTCCGGAATCCGAGGGTGAAAGATATGAGCAGTATTACCAGAAACTGCGGCAGATGCAGCGGGAAATTACCTCCATCGGGTATCAGGCAGACCAGCTTCAGGTACAGGTGCAGTATCTGGAATCTATCAGCGGGGAGAAAGCAGACCCCCATTTAGATCAGATGTATCTGTTTGACTGGACATACAATTCCCTTGATTTTACCCAGGAACTGACGCCGGCGGAAATTTATGCAAAGGCGGAGCGGCAGCTACAGAACAAGGCATCGGCGTATATTTCAGCGCTACGCAATGCAGGCGTAAAGGCAAGGGCGCTTTCCGGGGTGGAGATATTGGAACAGATGAGGAGGTATGCCCATCCGGTCAGTGCAGCAAAATACCGCGTTGAGGATATTCTGCAGTCTGCTTATGACAGTATAGCGGTCACCAGCAGCTCCCTGCGGGAAATGGAAGAAAAAGCAGATGAGAGTATGCTGCGGCAGATGGCGGCGGAATTTGAGATTCTGGAACAGGAGGGGGAGGCTGTATGAATGGGAAGATGATACTGGTGCTAGCGATCTGTCTGGCGGGAATTGTACTGCTGTCTGTTCTGGCTGCGGTACTGATCAGCAGGTTTTTGAAGAAACGGCAGAAAAAGAAGGAAGATGGGAAAGACCTGCTTTATAAGAGGGTTTCTGCGGCAAGGGAGATTGTTGCCCCGGACGGGATCGATCCGAACCCGCTGTCCTATTTTGTCCTAAATGATGCGGGGCATGATATTTACATCCGCTGTTTTACGATAGATACACTACCGAAGAGGACAGCGTTTGCGGTGACTTTTCCCACGCTGTTTAATTACCGCCGCATGGGCGTCAGCATCTTTATTGAGCCGCTCCCGGAGAGCCGAGCAGCGCATATGCTGGATACCACGATCGTTGAGATTGAAACAAATATCATCAGCGCGGAAAAGAATTATAACCGCAACATGATCCGTAAGTTAAACGGAAAGCTGCGCGAGACGGAAGGATGGGCGGAACGCATCGAGACAGGGGAGAACAGTCTGTATCATGTGTATTTTCTGTTTGTGCTCCAGGCGTCATCTCTGGAAGAGTTAAATTATGAGTCGGATTCCTTCCGGAATCTGGCAAAGGAAAAGCAGATTACAATCAGCTCCTGTTACGGTGTGCAGCCGGAGGCATTTTTATCGGGGATGCCCTTAAATAAGAGGTTCCATGCGGGCATAGGTCCGATAAAGACCGCGGGGTTAAAGAGACATACGATGGACAAGCTGAGCGTTTCCAGTATTTTTAACCACACGCAGACGGACTTTATCCATGAAAACGGGGTTATTCTCGGACGGAATATGTCGAGCTGGAAACCGGTTGCTTATGACTGCTATGATACCAGCCACAACGGGTACAACGTGGTTTTCTGCGGCATGACGGGTACAGGAAAATCCGCCACCATGAAGATCCTCGCATCCCGATACATTTCCAAGAACGGATACCGGTTTGTGTCGATCGACAGCCAGGCCAGGGGAAACCGAGGGGAATATTCCATGATGGCTGACGTGCAGTGCGGCATCAATTACCAGATCAAGGTAGGGAGCCACGTGATCTTAAATCCGTTTGAAGTACGGGAAGAAGAGGAGTGGTCGGAGATCGACGGCGATTACATGGTGCTGAAATTAAAGGATAAGATCGAGGACGCAAAGGGAAACCTTATGATCATGGTACAAGGGAACAAGGGAATGGCTGATTTTGAGCTGGCTACTTATCTGGAGCGTATCATAACGGATATTGTTGCCCAGATGTATGATGAATGCGGAATTATAGACGGGCAGGTGGACAGCCTGTTTGAAGAGGAACGGGAATACGGTCAGGTGCTGGTCGCTGGCGGGCGGCGCAGGAAGAGGCTTCCTACCATATCTGATTTTTATAAGAAAGCGCTGGTCAATGAGAGAAAGAACAAAATACCGGAGCATAAACGGGCATACCGTATTCTGCTTGACAGTTTAAAGGAGCGTGTGCGGGAACTTTACTACTGCCCGGACTGCCTGCAGTTTTATACAAGGGAAGAATACGAAGCGGGGCTAAAATGCCAGTGCAGGGAAAATGGCAGGAAACTCTGTAAAATACAGGGCGTGAAAAGCTATTTTGACGGGCAGAGTAACGTAATCATTGACCGGGACGTAAAATTTACGAACATTGATTTATCTCAGCTCCCGGATGAAGAAAGGTCGGTTGCAAGACTGATCGCCTTAAGTTTTGTGACGGAGCATTTTATCAAGCGCAATGCCATCAACCCCAAAAAGACAGAATATCTGGGCGTGATCTGTGATGAGCTGCATGAGAATTTTAAATCCCTTCCGGCAGTGCAGAAACTGGATTATGTTTCCCGTACTTCCAGAAAACGGCTGGTGTCCTTATGGACGGCAACACAGGCTTTGAAAGATTACCAGAGGATGCCGGAAACAGAAGCGCTGTTAAAGCAGTCTGCCACAAAGTTTGTATTCAAGCAGGATTTTCAGGACAGGGCATGGATTAAGGAAGCCTTAAATATCACCAACGGACAGGCAGACCGTATTCTGGAACTGGGCGGAGACCCTTCCGACCAGAGCGAGGAGAGAAAAGGGGAAGTCTGTATTGTTGACAACGGAAAAGTCTGCTTCTGTAAGGTAGATTATTTAAAATCCGCAGAGGCGGTATTTGTGGAAACGGATGCGAGGGTCTTAAAATCCATGTACGGAAAGGAAGCGGGATGAAAAATAGGAGAATACGGCTTCTGACAGTCCTGCTTGTCATGATATTTGCGTTTTCCGTGCCGGTCACGGCATATGCGGCCGGTGAAGATTCGCTTGAAAACGAAGTGGATGAATCGAACAACAGCCGTTTCGGGTCCACGTCACCGTGGCTTTCCGGCTCGCAGGATAATTCTATTTATGGAAATGTCATAGACGCGGCAGAGGAGGAGCAGGACATCTCCGTGGAAAAGCCGGGGCGGGTGGAGAAGTACATAGCGGAATTGTTCCGTAACATTGGCAGCGCATTGATATCGGTGCTTCAGGACAGCATCGGTGCCTCACTTGATACGATTGTTTACGGGAGAGTCGGGAGCGGACAGCCCAATAAAGTCAATATTTATGCCTTTGAACTGCGCAAGGGAAATCCTTACGGGGTCACGGCATCGGTCTGCTATGCGCTGCTGCGCGGCATGATGTTTATCTTTTTGGGCACCGGGTTTGTGTTTCAGCTTGCAAAGGCGGCATGGAGCGGACAGACGGCAAAGAGCAGGGATGAGATTAAGGAAATGATTCCAACGCTGATCGTCAAGTTCAGTGCACTGATCCTGATGCCGCACCTGTTGGATGTGGCGCTGTATGTACGGGATGTTCTCCTGTACGGGATCAAGGAAGTAACTGGGCAGATGATCACCGGCGGGGCAACGCTGTCGCTTTCCAAGGCATTTTTGCTAAATGCTGAGCGCAGCGGAACTTTCGTGGATGCTGTTATGTATCTGGGAACCGTCGTGCTTACGATTTATTTTGTGTTTTTATATGTTGCAGTTGCCATTGATATGCTGGTATGTTTTGTCAGCTTTCCGTTCATCTGTGTCATGCACAGTAAAAAGAAGGACCTGATGGGCGGCTGGATGATGACGGTGTTCTCCAACCTGATGACGCCGGTCATTGATGCGGTGCTTTTGTTAGTCCCGCTCCTGACAAGCCTGATGCTTTCAGATGTGGTGAAAGGCGTTGCGGTGATCCAGCTTGTCATGTGTATGCTGATCATTCCGGCGCGAATCCGCTTTAAAGCGCTTCTGGGAATCCAGAGCAATGAACGGAACGGCTTTTTAGGGGCAATGGCGGTCATGACATTTGCAAGGGCACTTGCCGGCCGGATCAGACAGGGTGCGGGAAAGATAGCGGATGCAGTGTCGGATACAAAGAAAAGCCATATGCACGGGGAGCTTGCTGAAATTGACAGGGCAGAGGAAGAAGCGCTTCTTTCCGGGGACGGCGGCGGAAGAAATAAAAAGCCGGCACAGGAATCAGGCAGGGAAATCCCAGACGGGACCGGCAGCGGACCAGAGACAAAGAGCAGGGAGCCTGCAAGAGAAGCGGTTTCTTCTGGCGGTATGGGAATCCCCATGCCGGAAGATAGGGGAGATTTGGGTGCATCTTTGGAGGAAGGCGGTATATCAGAGGGTGCGGATGCCCTTTCATCACCGATGTCCTATGGACGTGACAATCCTGTAAGGGAAGAGATTGCGGCAGGCTCTATCAATGAGGCAGTACGTGGAATTGACAGGCAGATGGAGGATTCCCAGAGCCGTCTGGATAACCTGCGTATGGAACGGGCGAAGCTGGTGCAGAAGGACAAACAGCTCAGAAGGCAGATGTTAGACTGCAGAAGGGGCAGTGAAGAATACAGAAACCTTGAAAGGAACCGGGCGGATATAGAAGAACAGACGGCACAGGCGGACAGCCGGATTGCGGAAGAAAGTGGAAGGCTTAACCGCCTAAGAGGGCAGTCGAAGGAATTTCATGATGCCGCAGGCATAAGGAGTACGCCGACGCAGTTTGCTGACCAGAGAACGGAGATTTTACGGAAACGGGCCAATATTTCCAACTTTGAGCAGCCGGAGTTCCAGAACGTGCTGACAAACGAACAGATGCGGGATTTATACAGGAAACGCGCGATTGCCAATACGGCGAAGGCGGCTGCCGGAACGACAGGGGCGGCCGCAGTGGGTATGACGGCAGGCGCGGCGGCAGTATACCTCGGCGGCTCCGGGACAGCAATGGCAGCGGCAGGCGGAATGCACACAGGCGGGGCAGCCGGTGAAGCTGCGGTTGATATTTCCGCAGAGATCAGCAGGGCAGCCGCTCCGGCAATCCGTTCTGCAGGAAGGAGTGCTTACCAGGCGGCGGATATGGCGGCATCGGCGTATCTGATGCACAAGATCCGTCCCGCGGCAATGCAGGTCCGGGCAGATGGTGCGCAGCATTTTACAGATATGGCGGATGCGCCGTCTGCGGGAAATGTGCAGAGCGAAGCAGGGTATCGGGAAAACAGTGTCGTGCCGGATTCGGAAATAGGAACGGACCAGATCGCTATGGATACCGGCAGTGTAATCTGTCGGGTGATCACACCGCAGGGAAGTCCCAAAAACAGTGTTGCGCTCCGCGCCATGCAGCAGGCTACGATGCGGCTGGAAAAGGAGATTGCTGTTATGAAGGAAGAAGGCGCGGTCGCGGTAACGCAGGAACTGATATGCAAAAAGAGGATTGAAACACAGACAGCGGTGCTGTCTGCTGAGATCTTAAAGCAGATGGAGAAAAAACAGGGATATGAAAAAGGGTCACAGGCATATGCGGAGGCAGAAAGCCTGATTCAGAAAAAAATATCGGAGATGTTGGAGGAGAAGAATAAACCGCTGGTATAGGAAGGGGAATTATGAAGAAATGCAGAATACTGTTATGCCTGCTGCTTTTATGCCTTGTATGCAGCGGATGCGAGGGCAGTTACGGCTACTATGGAAGGGCGGATATCCCGCCTATGGTAGAGCAGTGGAGGGAGCAGGTAGAATTTTATGCGGATATGTATGAAGTATCGGAGTATGTGGATCTTCTGCTGGCGATTATCGCGCAGGAATCCGGCGGCGATGCGGATAAGGTGCCGGATATCATGCAATGCTCCGCCAGCGCGGGGAAAACGATAACCGATCCGATCGCAAGTATCAGACAGGGAACTTATTATTTCAGTACGCTTTTATCAAGCGGCACCGACAAGGGTGTGGATCTGGATACGGTGATCCAGTCTTACAATTTCGGCGGCGGTTATCAGGGTTACATAGCAGAAGAACAGCAGGGACATCATTCGGAGAATGCAGCGCGCGCTTTTTCTGCGCGGATGTGTGAACAGCACGGCTATTCCTTTTACGGTGACGTGCTTTATGTGGAACATGTCAGGTCATATTTAAGCAGCCTCGACGGTGCACTGGAAGAAGGGGATTATGAGTCCATGCAGGAGTGTATGCGGGAATATATGGGTGTGCCGTACCTTTATGGGGGCAACGGAAAATACGGGATTGACTGTTCCGCCCTTACGCAGAGGATTTACAAGCGAGTGGGGATCACGCTCCCGCGGACGGCGCAGGGTCAGTACGACGCGGTCATGCATATTGCGGACTATGAGGCGGAGCCCGGGGATCTGGTATTTTTTCAGGGTACCTATGAGAGCGGCACTTATATTACGCATGTGGGTGTTTATGTAGGTGACGGGAGAATGTTCCATGCAAGCGCAGGACAGGGATACTGCTGTTACACGTCCATTTATACAGTCTACTACCAGAGCCATTTTGTGGGCTTTGGGAGACCATAGAGGGAGTAGAAAATAAGGGTTTGTAGGAAAGGAGAAGTAGAAAATGAGGCATTGGAAAATTGTGGCGGTGGTATGCTTCGCCGTCATGGCAGTAGCGTTCGGCTGCCTGATTCTGTATCCGGAGGGGGATCAGAGAGAAGGGACAGAGCCGGAAAGTATGGAGACGGATACCGGGCAGCCGGAAACTGTTTCTGAAACGGGAGAGCAGGAGGCATTATCTATGCTGCTTTCCGAATTTGCCGGAGTCATCTATGAGTATGACACAAATGTACGGAAGTTTTATGAAGGCGCGCAGGCGTATATGACGGAAAAAGCGTTTCAGGCTTTTGCCCCGTTAGCGGGAGAAGCCGATGTACAGCCACCGGAGGTCAGGGTACAGTCCCGGCTGTTGGAAACAAAGGATTACTGTCTGTTTGTGGATGATTCCCATGCAGAAGTAATAAAGGAAAGCCGTTTTACCCTGTCTGCAGGAGAAAACGGGAGTGTGATGCAGTATTTAAAACTTTCCGTTGAAAAAGAAAATGATGCGTGGCTGATTACGGACTGTTATGTGATCGACACGCTGGAGCAGTAAGGGGGAGGCGTTGAGAACAGTCAAAGTCTTATGCGGCATGAATACGGTAAAGCAGGAGCAGCCGCTTTTATTGGAGATAGAAGAACACCTGCAATCTAAGGATATGGCGCTTTCGGTTGAAGAACTTAAAAGCAAGGCAGAGGCTGAGTATGCAGTTTATCGGGAAACAGACGGCGGATTGTTTTTTATACCGGAAAGATGTTTTTTCCAGAACGCGTATCAGGCAAAAGAGCTTGCCGCCCTGCGGGATATCCGAAAAGTAAGGATTGTTGCAACAGTGGACAGAAGCCACTATGGAACGGCATATATGTCGGTGCTTTATGCTGCGGGCATTCTGGATGCGGTATTTGAAGATGAGGCGGATGCACGCCGTATCACGGATCTTCTGCTTTGCGGGAGAAACCGCAGGGAGTGCCGGGATTATTATGGAATCCATTCCATGAAAGATGCCGTATCTGTCCTTCGCATTATGGAGGAGGATACGGCAGAAAGATATATCAGGTATATCAGCTCTGGTATGGACGCGGAAGAAATGCTGTCGCGTTACCGGGAGATTGAAAAGAAATTAAATTTTATAGAAAACTGCTGTCTTGCAGAAAGACTTCCCGAAGGTGTCTTAGAGGAAATCAGGGACGAAGCAGGGCTGGATCGGTATGATTCAGTGGAACAAAATAGCAGTAAAAGGGGAAGGATGCAAGTTATCCGGCGGTAGTAACGGGAGGAGTATTATGAAAAAGGTGTTAGAGGAAGGAAATTACGTTACTGTCACAAAAGAAGAACTGAACAAATTATCACGTCATATCAAGACTTACAGTGTAGGATCTTATCCGGTGTACTATTTACAGCTGCACAGCAGTCTGAAAGTGCAGGATGTTCTGGATATGCGCATGAGCGACATTTATATGTGTGAGGAAGGGACTGTACGGGTGAAGCCGCAGATTACATGGGACGGTCAGATCGTTGAACTGACCGACTATGGCAGGCGTGAGCTTGCATGGTATGCGATGCAGCGGATCAAGGTGAGAAATGCAGGAGAGGAGCAGCTGGTCACTAATTTTTTATGTGTCAATAAACAGGGAAAACCGCTTCAGAAGCAGGTATACCGGAAGATGCTAGAGCGGGCGAGCAACGAGCTTGCCCTAAGCCGGGTTTATAATTCCGGCTATCTGAGGAGCCTGTATGGGTATATGGAGATCGTCCACGGCAAAAAGACGGTGGATGACATCGCAAAAGAATATCAGGTGGAACGGTATTACCTGTTAAACAGAATGTTCAAAGGCGTGGAAATCCAGTATGACCTAAGCCTGTTAGATGAGGTTGCCTACATTGGACAGGAAGGAGAGGTATGTTTAGGATAAAGAAAAACGGATTCTGTAGAAATGATTTCCGAAAGGAATTGGAAAAGACTTTAGATAAAAAAGCGTATGGTCTCCGGCTGGCAGATGAGGCGCTGAACATATTCTATGAATACTTTCGGGATAAGGCGGACTGTGTTGTCTGTTATGAATACGCCGGGCAGAATATTTTTCTTAAGGCAACACTGCCGGAGGATGAAGCGGCATTTTACAGAAGTGGGTTCAGTGATGACACAGAAAATACACGTCTGTCCGGGGAGAGGGCAGTATGTATCCGGACGGAAAATGGTGCGCTTCATGGAATGTGGGTACTGGAGCTTCATACAGGGGCGGATGAAAGTATGGAAGAGCTGTACTGGGAAATGGTGTCCATGCTGCAGACAGTAATTGCAGCCTGCCTGCTTGCGGAACAGTTAGAGAAAGAACGGAGAACGGATTGCGTGACCGGGCTTTACGGGAATGAAATTTTTGAGCAATCATTACGGCAGTTTGTGGAACAGGAAGCTGGCGGGTATCTGATCGCTGCACGACATCCTGTCCGGCACGACAAGCCGTATGGGGAAGATGGGATGAACCGCCAGATACAGGGACTTGTCAAAACCTGCAGGGAAAGCGGAATACCTTATATTTACCGTATCGGAGAGGATACAGTGGCGCTTTTATGCTTGGAAGGGGAGAAAAAAGCGTATGCAGCAGCACAACAGATTGCGGACAGCGGGGAAACCGATCTGTATGTAGTCAGCTTTTCCATACTGGAGGAGGGGAAGATTTATTCTGCGATCCAGTGCGGTCTTGATAGGGCAGAAGCTGATGGAAGGGTATATGGCCTGCATTATGAACAGCATATGCTATCTGTATATGTGGACAGCCGGGAAGGAGGGCAGAATGCGGAAAAGAAACCTTAGGTGGCGGAAGAGTGTGCTGGCGATATTGATTGTAACAGCGGTATTTATGGCATTAGTGCCTGCCACTGCGTACGCACAGGAAACACCGGCAGGGGCAGAAGAGGAACATACGATTTATGACCGGCTAAAGGAAAGGATTGAAACGGCGTGGGATGAAGGAATGAACACGGTTGCAGAAGCAGACCCCATTGAAATCAGCGGAAATCTCGTAGAGAGGATGTTACGGGGAATCGCGGCAGGGCTGTACCGGAATCTACGGAGTATGAAAGCCGGAGCGCTGCTGATCGGTGGGATGTCCTTTTTATTTGGTGTCATGCTGGCAATGCTGTCGCGTAAGAACAAGAAAATCAGAAAGATGGCAATCGGGGTATGTATGTGTACGATTCCTGCACTTCTGCTGGTGTTTGTGTTCGGGATATCGTGGTATATCAGTTTTTTCCGTTAATGGGGCGGAGTATAAATAATAAGAAAGGGTGCCCATAGTGGCAAAGGGTTATTAATATGAAAGAAAGTTTACTGGAGATTTCGGGGAAGTTTCTTGGCGGGAAAAGAGAGGCATACCGCATGGCGGACACAGGAAACAGTGGGGAACACTTAAAAAAATTCAAAGAGCGTATGGAAAGCGGTGAATATTTCCAGATCATATTTGAAAAAGCAGAAGCAGACGGCACACTGTCAAAAGTGGAAGATAACGTAATTATCCGCATGGAGCCGCAGGAGATCAACGGGGATGTGTACGATCTGCGCTTTAAATCACAGAAACTTGCAGATCCATACTATGTGAGGGTGGTTTCTGTTGAGGAAGAAAGTTCTGTCGTCTGGGTAAGCCATAACCGGGCGAGGGTGGAAATGCGTCCGGGCATCGAGGAGGAGATCAACAGCCGGCTGAAAGATAAAAAATTCGGAATGCTGCGTGTGAAGGGAAAGGTGATGCGTGTCCAGTCGAAAACGGTACAGGGAGAAAGTGTCGATACGGGAGTATGGCTGGATTTATGCGGTGTCGGTATTCTTGGATTTGTATATATCGGGGATTGGGCGCAGACATTCACGCCCATGCTGCGCGGAGAGGTTTCCTACGGTGATGTGATCGAGGTCTGTGTGAAGGAGCGGAAGGTCAGGAAACAGAAGAAGAATGATGTGGTGTATTATGCCTGCTCCAGAAAGGAGCTTGCGGACAATCCGTGGGAAAAGAAATCGCTGACGGAAAAATACCATGTGGGGGATATTGTGCGGATCAAGTGCCTGTCCTTGAAAGAGGGGCACTGGTTCGGTGAGATCAACGGGCTGAAAGATATCCAGGTATTTGCAGAGTATCCGTCCAAGTCCAGAACATTTGCAATCATTCCGGGCATGGAGTACATGGGAAAAATTTATTATATGAATACGGAAGAACGGTCATTAAAGGCGCGGGTATTTCAGGCGCTGACGCTGGAGGGGTACGGTGCGGCAGACCAGAGTAAGGAGGGACAGTGATGGCGGATACAGTAATAAAAGAGCGTGGGGCAAGGGATATTGTCGGCATGATGGGGTATAAGGCTTTATTTGAGTATATGCCGGAAATGGAAATCAGTGTTCCTGATTCAGACAAGCGCAATTCTCTGGATAAGATAGCGTATTATTACAGGAGTGAGGAGATTGTTCTGTCCGACTTATACATAGGGTATGTGATTGCATTGTATAAATACACGATTCCAAGAGTTGTCGCGGAAACCATACAGGTGCTCGGCGGACTGTGGCCGCAGAAACACGTTCCGCGTTATATAGACAGGGACGCGCTTTCAAGCAGGATCAAGAAGATGTGCAGCATGGGGATGCTGCGCCGGTTCGTATATAATAAGGAAGGAAACAATATCGTGCTCTATTCCACGACGCCGGAATTCTGTAAGGTGATCTATCAGGCACTAAAGTTAAATACGGACGCAAGACACGAAAAGGATATCCTTCCGCCGCTGGAAATCGTGGAAAAGGCGGCGGCATCCCTGATTGTCTGCGAGCTGATGAAAAGCCCCTATCTGGCGGAATTTGATTTTATGCCGTCCTATCAGGATAAGGAAAACGGGAAACTGATGTTTAACAGCCGCATTACCCATGAGATCGCGGGAAAACGGTATTGCACGGTGGTGGAGCCGATGTTTACGAGGGTTGATTTAAAGCGCTTTACAGAGACAGAGTGGGAGAAACACTTAAAAAAGAAGGCTTCGGCATTGAAAGGATACATGGAGCAGCTTAACAGGGACGGAAATATCGTGCAGCTTGTTCTGGTATGTGAGGATATGGAGGATTTTAAGGCAGTCAGCACGATTGTCAGCACCATGTTCCCGGAAGATATGTTTCCGCACATCTATTACAGTTCAGAGGGCGCCATCAAAAGCGCCGCCTATGATCTGAAAAATAGCATGATACGCGTTACCGGCATAAAGAGCGGGGATAACGGATGCAAAGTGTTAGACTCCGTCAGTTCGCAGTGGGCGTATCCGTTTTTCTGAGGGGGGTGTTTTGATGGAATTGGTATTAGTAGGGATTGCTGGTATTGCTGTAATGGTGGTGGTGCTGATATTATGCGGTGTCCATGCGGTGTGTTCTGCTGGGGGATTTATGAGGTATGATGAGCCGTTTTAAGATTTTTGTTGAATGGTCTACAAGTGTGTAATGCTGCTTGACAATTATAAAGAAAAGTAATACACTAGCGCTAGAATTACGTTGTGTAGTTCTGGCGCTTTTTAATTAGTTAACAGACTAAAACAATTGTCCAATGCGGTACGGTAATAGAAAAAGGGCGATTTGAATTTATAATTGGTGTTCAGGGATGAAAAGAATCGCTATGCAGGATACAAATTTAAAAAAATGGAAGAGTATTATTGTAGAAAATAATAAGATAATTAAGGCGTTTGCGTACTGTATAAAGTTGTCCTGGCGTGTGTCAAAGGTATATACAGTCCTGCAGTTTCTGGCGCGGATAGTATCTGGTTTTTTGCCTGTTTTGATTACCTGGAATACAAAGGAGATCATTGATATTCTCAGTGTTGGCGCAGGAGCGGAGATATGGCAGAGAAGGGATTTACTGCTGATCAGAATGGGCATTATGCTTTTTCTTTTTCTGCTAAAACTTTTTGCAACACAGGTACATACTTATGTGAGTGTGATGCAGAGGGATAGGGTTCTGCATTTTGTAGAGCAGGAGCTTTCGTCAACCGCGATGCGGATGAAACTGGAATATTTTGATGACCCGAAATACTATGACATGTTTGAAACTGTGAGAATGGATATTTTTTCTCTTTCAAGCGCCATGAATGACGGTGTTTCCGCGGTCAGTTATATGGTTTCGCTTTGCAGCTGCATCTATTTTCTGGCCGGATTGGGTCCTGCTTACACGGTATTGATCGTGGCTGCTACTGTACCGATGGCAGTGTCTGAATACATATATACAAAGGAATTATACTCATGGGGAGTGGATCACATGAGAGAAGAGCGGGAAATGTCTTATCTGTATTGGGTAGCTACAGACCGAGGGTTTGCGCAGGAGATACGTGTTTTCGGGACGCAGGAGTATTTGATAGAGAAGTATCGTAAGGTTTGGGACAATTATATTTCTAATAAGTCGGAATTGTCCAAAAAAAAAGCAAAGCTAAACTGTCTGTTATCAGTATTTCCGGAGTTTATCGTGGTGGCTGCGCTTTTCATAACAGGGAGCAGGGTGTTTGCCGGAACAGCTACAATAGGTGATTTTACATTATATAATGGTTTGCTTGTACAGTTGATTGAGTATTTACGTGGCATGGTTGTGTCATTCATGGGATTGGTTGAAAAAAAATTACAGATAGAGCATGTTTCTGAGTTTGAAAAGCTGGTGGGTGAAGAGTACTTATCTGGGGGGAAACAGCTTAGCAAGAAGGTCGATATCGAATTTCGGAATGTCAGCTTCCAATATCCGGGAACGGATCGCTATGTAATAAAAGATGTCAGTTTTCGATTGCCTGCAGGGGAAAAGATATGCATTGTGGGAGAGAACGGGGCAGGAAAATCCACTCTGTTCAAATTGTTGTTAGGCTTTTACGAACCCTGTGAGGGGCAGATTCTGTTAAATGATACGCCGATTGAAGAATACGATCTTAACAGTATAAGGAAAAGGTTTAGCTGCTTTTTCCAGAAGGCTTCCAATTACGCTTTTACAATACAGGAGAATATCCGGTTTTCACAGATTGACAAAGCAGGGCAGCAAGCAGCCGAGAGTGAGAAACGGGCGGAAGAGATGGCTGGAGTTTCTGCCATGCTTGATTCGATGCCTTGCGGCAGGGATACTTTTCTAACGAGGGCTTTCAGTGATGATGGGGTGGAATTGTCCGGAGGACAGAATCAGAAAATTGCTCTTGCCAGAATGTTTTACAGGGATGCGTCTGTGTTGATATTGGACGAACCGTCGGCCGACCTTGACCCCAAAGCGGAGTATGAATTATTTCAGACAATTCAGAGTGAGTGCAAGGGACAATCGATGTTTTATGTGTCCCATCGTTTGGCGAATGTGGATTTGGCCGATCAAATTATTGTGATGCAGGAAGGGAAAATCTATGGGAAAGGAACCCATGTGGAATTGATGGAGGAATGCGAGCCGTACAAACGATTGTATCACTATCAGGCGGATAAATATGTAACGGAAGAAAAATGAGGAGGAAGATACGATGGGAGATAAATTTCAGCCGTTTATACATTTGCTAGAAATACCTTACGGGAAGTATGTTTATGATCTCAACACAAGCTCTGTGATCAAATTACCTGATGTTGTGTATTTTTACCTAAAGGATATGACAGGTGAGCCGGATGCAGAGGTTAGGATATATTTGGAGGGTTTAAAGGCACAGGGTTATTTGAAAGAGAAGCGTGTTATGGTGAGCGAACACCCAGTGACGGAATATTATCATTCCTTTGTAAAGAACAATCTGGGACAGCTAACTCTACAGGTAACGCAGGGGTGCAACCTGAAATGCGAATACTGCTCTTATTCTGGAAATTACTTTAATAGGGAACATACTAATAAATCTATGTCCTTTGAGACGGCGAAAAAGGCGATTGACTATTTTATCTCACATGCCAAGGATTCGAATCATTTTGGGATTTCTTTTTACGGCGGAGAACCGTTATTGGAGTTTGACTTAATTAAAAAATGTGTGGCCTATGCGGATAGCAGGTCGGAAGGTAGAAAAGTATCTTATAATTTTACCACAAACGGAACATTGCTTACAGAGGAAAAATATGAGTTTCTAGTGGAACATGATTTTGCGTTACTTGTAAGTCTGGACGGCCCGCGGGAAGTACATGATCGGCACAGGGTATTTGCTGGATCAACGGTTGGATCTTTTCAGAAGATGTCTGACAATGTTAAGATGCTGAGAAGAAAATATCCGGATTATTTTGCTAGTAAAGTATCTTTTAACACAGTATTGGATCCAGAGTATCCATTGAAAGAAATATGTGATTTTACGATGACTGACGAAAATTTTAGGGATTCAAGAATTATATCTTCTGTTGTCAGTGATGTACAGATCAAAGAAAAAATACGTTATTCAGATCAATTTGCAGAAGAATATGAGTATGAGAAGTTCAAGGTACTTCTATGGAAAGTGGGAAGATTAGATGAAAAAGATATTCCACCGTTGATGAGAGCGCATTTTACAGGAATGAAACAGGTAGCTGTTTGTTTTGAGAGAACTTCGCAAAGCGAGCTACCGGATAGGGGGCATCGGGGTGGACCCTGTATACCAGGAGTGCGTAAGCTATTCGTTGATGTGGATGGTAATCTTTTTCCTTGTGAGCGTGTGAGTGAGTCATCAGAAGTTTCGCATATTGGGCATATTGATCAGGGAATTGATGAGGAGAAAGCGTTACGGTTGTTGAATATAGAATGGCTCACATCAGAGAGCTGCAGAAATTGTTGGGCATATACTATGTGTCCTTCTTGCTTCACATATGCAGATGATGAGGGACAATTATCAAGAGATAAGCAGTTAAAGGAATGCCGGGCTAATAAGATGCAGGTTGAGGAAAACATTAAGGATTATCTTGTTCTGCGAGAGTTGGGATACAGCAGACAGCTAGACTTTTAGAGGGGGTCGTATGGAAAAAATGATGATTTACCCATATAGCAGGGCCTATGAACCGTATGTAAGAAATAAAGGGATATTGGGAGAATATACAATTTCTGCGCTTGTTAGTCCCAGGGGTTGGGGCTACGAAGGAAACATTGTTGCAGATGGACAGGGTGAGGAATATATGGTTTCAGCAGATTTTTCTGAACAGTTAGATGCTTGTACTAGTGTGTGGTTTGTGGAGGATGGTAGACTAAAGATGCCGCAAGGGCTGTTGAGAGAAAAATTACTTAAGGCCGTAGACCAGGGTAAGAAAATTTTGTATACAAGGTATGACGATGAAAATTATGAGGAAATGAAGAAGTTGATACCGACAGAATTGTACATAGAGGAAAAGATGGAGCTGCAGACTATACTTAATTTATTGCCGGACAGAACATATGATATTGATACACCGATTGTGGTTGTGGCTGGGACGGGACAGGATACAGACAAGCTGGCGATCCAGCTTATATTAAAACAAAAGTTTCAGGAAAAGGGATATGCAACCACGGTCATTTCCTCTCGGCGTGACGGAGATTGGGATGGTGTATACAGTATGCCGAGTTTTGTTTTTGATTGTTCTGTTGGAGAGACAGAGAAGATTATTAAATTGAATCATTATGTGAAACAGATCGAGAGTAAGGACAGGCCAGACTTGTTTATTGTAGGTGTCCCGGGTGCAATTTTACCTTTCGATGGTATTGATCATAATGAGTTTGGCATTTTGGCATATGAGATGTCTTTTGCCGTGCCGTGTGATGTTGCGGTGTTGTGTATGACGTATAGTTCACAGTTTAAAGGTGATTATGGGAAATTGGCGAAAGATATGGAGAATCGTTTTGGATTTAATATAGCAGGGATTCATGTAGCTGCAATGGTGCCTGATTCGCAGGACTTTTATGAAGAAAGAAAAATGATTTATGTATCCATAGATCAGAAAGTTGTGGAAAAAAAGGTATCAGAGATAAATGAAGATACGGTGTGGAATATACTCAATCCACAGGGGGCTGAGCGAGCAGTGTTACGGCTTATCGATATACTATCAAAATAGAAAGGCAAGGTGGAGAACGTATGAGAGAGGATGCGGAGCGGATTCTGAATAATATTTTATTTGATATGTGGCATATAGATATGCAGTCGAGTACTGAGCTTCGTACTGAAAAATTGTTTGGAAGCAAGATTAATATGGCGGCAAGAGATTTGGTTGTGTTATTGTTTGAGATTGAAAAGAAGTTGAATATTTGGATTGATAAAGAAAGTATCATTGGAGGGAAATTTGACACTTTTGAACATATTGTGGAACTCATATGCAATGCTTCAGCATAAATATGAGAATGAATAAAGAGGAAAGGAGGAAAAGCTATGAAAAAAGCACTGAAAAAGAGGGAGAACCGTGGACAGAAAAATCTGCAGTTATACTCTTGTGATTGCAGTAGCTGCGGTGGCTGTGGAAGCGGTCATGGCTCAGCCGATTACGAGAATGTAAAAAAAGCTCACAGGAATTACGTTAATGGATGAGGGTAAGAATTATTAGGACAATGTTTCCATTATAATGGTAGCTTGTGAAATGGAGAAGAGTCTAGCATGGATGTCATAATTATCTGTGCTAGACTATTTCCGTATTTATCAACAGAATAATACATGAGAGACATAGAATAACTAGAGGGAGTATTTTCATATGAAAAATTATATGAAGCAAATATTGCGAACTCCGATTCAGTCTGCGCTTATTATTGTGCTTGTTATGATCGTAACAGTGATGCTTGTAGCGGGAGGCAATCTCTGGGTTTTCAGCGACAGACTCTCGAAAGCATATGAGGATGATTTTATCACCATCGGCACGGTTACTCAGAAGCCGGATACCGTGCAGGAGCGTAAGATATGGGATGCAGAAAAGGGGGACTATCTGCTATACAAAGACCCCGTCTATAACCGATATGCCGCAGAAGAGGATCTGGCTTTTGAGGAAATGACATATCTTGTGGAGCCTGAGAAACGGGCTTATTGGGGCTCTTATGCACCGGAATATCTGCACATCATTGAAGAGTGGGATTTGAATAACAGTTATGGTTATATAGTGGCAGAGTTCACACCGCTGGAGGACTGTATTCCGAATGAATCCGTCAAGATCAAGATCACAAAAATCTGGGGTGGGTACACAGCCCTGGAGAATACCGTGGTGTGGTTTTGCGAACACTATAACAGGTATCCTGAAGAACTGAAAGCCGGAACAATCTATGTGGGGGCGATTTCAGAAGGTGAGTGGACCCACGGGAAACATTGGGAGGAAAGCGGAAATCAGGATTTGAATCTGGAATTTTGCCCGGAACTAATCTCTATTACGTTGTGTACATCGAAGGGGGAAAAAATAGAAGATCCGCTGGAAATGCAAGGCATCTATGAGGCGACGGACGGATTTTATGAAACAGAGGAAGGGCGGCGTCTTTTGGAAGTCGCGGATCAGGTCTTTTATATGCATGAGATGCAGCCGGTGGTGGGGACCAACAGCACAGATCTTTTGTTGCCATTTTATGAGGGAAGCGCCTGGGTGTATGAGGGGCGGTACCCCTCGCAGGAGGAATATGCTCAAGGAAGCCAGGTTTGCTTGGCACCTAGGATTTTTGCGGAAAACAATGGCTTGTCTGTGGGCGACCAGATCATGACACGGCTTTGCTATGCTAACTATGCAGATGAGATTGACAGAAATTTTGGCCTTCAAGGAGGTGGGATTGCCTTCAACCCGATTGGTCTTGACGGGAAACTGTTTCAGCCTTTTGAGGAGAAAGCGTACACCATAGTCGGTCTCTATGATTATACGCAGACGGTGGAAGGGATCGGGAGAGATGAACTGATCGTACCATTAAACTCCATACATAATAAAACAGAAAATATTGTGGAATACGGGGCGATGACGGACGAAAATACGTCTTTCCGGCTTGAAAACGGAACCGTTGCGGATTTTCTGGAGATCAGCACGAAGTACAGCGTGGATAACCTGATCTTTACCTTTTATGACAGGGGATATTCAGCGTTGAAGGAGGGGATTCAGAATCTGAAAAATATGTCAGCAGCTTTACTGATCATGGGGCTGATCGCTGCAGTGATATTGACTTTGCAGATATCACATATTTACATTACGAAACAGAAAAAGAGATTGGCCATCGAACGGCTGTTGGGAATGACAGGGAAGAGATGCAGGAATATCTGCCTGTTGGGCATCCTGATCCTTTTGCTTCTGGGGGCGATTCCCGGCGTGGCGGCAGGTATGGCAGTTTCGGAACAGGTAAACATTGAGGATATGGGGCAGGACGATTTTAACCGGAAGTACAGCAATCTCGGACTTTCAGCGCAGACAGAGGTTGATTTATCCGGGCAGAGTCAGGGAGATCTTACAGTCTCCTGTATGATGGGCGGCATGGTAATTGTGCTTGGTGTCGGGATTTCCGGTGTAAAGGTGAGGAGTATCCTGAAAGGAGAGCCGCTGTATCTGGTGGATGATGGAATGGCCGGAAAATAAAGATTGTAAATAGTGAAAGGGAGAAAACAGATTGTATTCCTATATTATAAAAAGTATAAAACGACAGAAAAGCCGGAGTATCCTGGTGGTGCTTGTAAACTTCGTGCTGGCCGTCCTGCTGAATCTGTATTTTGGGCTGATCGGCAATTATCAGACACATCTTCACGATCTTGCAGCAAACACGCCCATCAAATGTACGATTACCAATCCGGACGGGACTATGGAGGTAGGTATCGCCGTGAGCAGCGATACCCTGCGTGAACTGCAGGCGGCGGAGCAGATCAGGGATCTGGACTGTTCCACTCAGCTAAAGGCTGGCTTTGGTGGATTTGAAAAAGCTTACTGGGAGGGCAATTTAAATCTGGACGTGAGCGTGGTCAACAAGATCGACAGCACGGTATTGCCTGAAAATATCAAGGTGGCTTATCAGGAGGGGTGGGATGAAACTCTCTTTGCCAGGGCGGAGAAGGTATGCCTGCTGAGAAAATCCGACGTGGAAGAACAGGGTATCGCTTACGGTGACGAGATCCCCTTCACGGTGTACTATTACCGGTATGATGACAGAAGGCGGGATGTGGATATCCTGGAGCTGGGCCATGTGTACCTGAAGGTGGTGGGGCAGATCGATGACTCCGACCCGGTGGAATCCCGGGAGTATCCGGATATGCTGGTACCCTTTCAGACGGTGTGGGATGCGTTTGAAGAAAAGCAGATTGATTTTACAGCGGAGGCGGTTTCCTTTTATGTGAAAGATCCCCTTGCCCTCAACGCTTTTAAGGAGGAGATGGGGCAGATCGGGGAGTACGGTCTTATGGAGATCTATAAGGGGGACGGCGCAAAATTTTCTTACAAGGGAAGCGCGCTCTATGTGCAGGACGGCATTTTTATTACCATGGCGAGCAGATTAAAGACAGCAATTCGTATCCTGACGGCATTCTTTGTACCTATGGGGATCCTGGTCTTTATCGTGGGCTATGTCGTCAGTCATCTTCTGGCAAACGGCAGGGTGAAGGAATTTGCCCTGTTTCGGTCGCTGGGCGTGGGAGCGGCCCGTTCGGTGTGGGCGTTCTGGTGCGAGCAGCTTGTCCTTGTGCTTGCCGGGAATGTGCTGGGGTGTCTGGCGGCTCTGTTTGTGAATGAGCAGGGGATCCGGGAGATTCTAACGGTGTGCGGGGCGGCCTTTGGCGGTTATATGCTGGGGACGACGATCGCCTTATTTTTACTGGCGAAGGAAAAGCCGTTGGAACTTTTGGCGTCGGAGTAGGGTAACATACTATTATGTTAAAAGGGTATCACACGGACGGCGAAATGGAGGGAAAATGGATAAGGTAATTGAAGCAGTAAATGTAAGTTATATCTATCAGACAAAATATCAGAAGAATAAGGCCCTCTCTGAGGTGAGCTGTTCCTTTGAGAGAGGAAAGGTGTACGCCATTACCGGTAAGTCCGGCAGTGGGAAGAGCACCCTTCTCTCCCTCCTTGCGGGACTGGATGTGCCAACGGAGGGGACACTCTATATTGAAGGAGAAGACATGCGGAAGATAAACCGGGACATATATCGGCTGAACAAGGCTTCTGTGATCTATCAGGCGTTTCATCTGTTCCCTCTTCTGACAGTGCTGGAGAATGTGATGTTCCCCATGCAGCTACAGAATGTCTCCACGAAAGAAGCGAAAGTGAGAGCACAGGAATATCTGAAAAAGGTGGAACTGCCGGAGACGCTTTATAAGAAGATGCCCAGTATGATCAGCGGCGGGGAGCAGCAGCGGGTTGCCATCGCCAGAGCCATCGCTTCCGGCGGTGAGATCCTGTTGGCTGACGAGCCTACAGGAAACCTGGATAGCCAGAACGAGAGGGTGATCGTGGATCTTTTGTGCAAGCTGGCCCATGAGGAGAACTATGCTGTAATCGTGGTCACCCACAACGAGGCGGTGGCGGCCGCAGCAGATATAGTCTATGGTATGTCGGACGGAGCGCTCTCGGTGGTGCGGGAGTAGGAGCAATGCAGAAGCTAAAAGAAACGATAAAGGTCGCAGTGATTGATGATGGCATACACGAGAGCATGGATTCTGTCTTTATAAGGATAAACAGAAGCTATGTTGAAAAAGGCTGGCTATATCAAGGAGCCGCCGCTCCGGTTCAGCTGTTGTCCCATGGGACGATCTGTGCAGCCGTGATCGCATCAAAGGAAAGAGATACAGAGCTGTTTGACATCCATATCTTTGAGGATGGCAGAGCTGGGATGGAAGATCTGGTCACAGCATTGGAATATTGTATATCGTGCGGCATACAGGTGATCAGTCTTAGTTGTGGGACTTTAAATTATTTAGAGTATGGAAAGGTAAAGCGTACTCTGTATAAGCTTCGGAGAAGAAATGTTATGATTGTGTCCGCGTTTAGCAATCAGGGAATCCTGTCTTTTCCTGCAAGCTGTAGGGGTGTGTTTGGCGTTCGGAAAGATTTTGGAAAGTGTTTAAAAGGGGGAGAGTACGGATTTCAGAAATTTAAAGACGGCAGGCTGGAAAACAGTATTGTCGCGCATATAGATGCTGTGGAAATAGATGGCAGGAATTTGGAGGTGACGGCAAACAGTTATGCGGCGCCAGTCATTACGGGCGAAATTGTTGGAATCCTTAAAAATGATCCAGGGTGCTCTTTTCGACAGGTTCTAAAGCGATTGGCCTCGCGTGGGGTGAAGGAAGGATGCAAGGGAAGGGATCCGAAGAAATATTTATCCGGTCAGGGGAAGGAAATTAACACACCGGTTCTGGGAATAGACTGTAAGTGCAGGCGTTTGAAAAATTTTGTGAAGAAAAGACTGCAGGCAGATGGTTATTGTGTAACTACGGTAAGTGAATATGGACGGGACAAGACGGAGATTCCCGGCAGATACTATATGGGCAGGAAAAATCCTTTAGATAAGGATGTCATATATACTATAGAGTATATTTATGAACCGGATCTTATTATTTTTTTTCTGGATGGGCAAAGATTTTGTACGGATGAAGTATTTAATATGGTAGATATCCATATTTCCCAAAAGTGCGGAGAGTTGATGTTAAATTCCAGAGAGGATTCGTTTGTTTCTAAGGATTACTCAGAAGTATATGAATATGTGAAACGTTTTTTTACAGATCAGGAGCACTGATATTACGTTACTAATCTGCTAAAAGAATATTTCTCATTGACTGTCTTACGCTTATATAGTACTATAATTATGTAAGGAGGAAGATTGAATTATGGACGAAATGCTATTATCTGGCTCTGAAATGGAAATATTGGATTGGATGTGGAAGGAGGATAAAGAGTATTCCTACAAGGACATTGCCGTGCAATTTGGCGAAAATTCAGAGAAGGGATGGAAAAAGCAGACATTATCTACATTTTTAACGCGAATGGAACAGAAAGGTGCTATATCTGTACGGTATGAAGGTGAAAAACGTTTTGTGAGAAAACGATATTTTACAGTGGCACTAACGAAACAGCAGTATGAGAGTAAAAGGGCGCGGCATCTATTGAATTCCTATTTTAACGGTTCTCTGAATCAGTTCATGGTGGCTTTAAATGGAGGCGAGAAGATTACCCGTGATGAAGCGGATGAATTGAAAAAATTTCTGGAGAATATGTAGTGCATATCTCGACAGTTGTTTTGCGAAGATGAGAATAGAACGGTGAGAGGAATAGAAAATGGAATACTTATTGGTGATGTCGTTATCGGGAAGTACGATGATAGGTATTTATCTATTGCTGAAGTGGCTGTTGAAGGATAAGGTCAGCGCAAGACTGTATTATTTGCTTATAAAGGAGGCTGTACTGTTTTTTTTGATTCCGCTGCCATTTTTAAAGGGGTGGTACAGGCAAGTGATTCGAACTGTCATACCAGTGGGACAGATGAAGAGAGTGGAGATACCTGTTGCATGGACAAGGTATGTCATTCGTGAGGGAGAAAAAACGTATGTCAATGCCTATATGGGCGTTCAGATGATCATGCTGGCGGTATGGCTGTTCATAGTGTGCATTATGATGATGCGGCCGCTTATAAAGTATTTACGGATAAGACGACTGGTCATTCCATATGAAGGCGGCGGGATGACGGAAAAACAGAAGATATTTTCAGAAGCACTAAGGAAACAGTACGGTGTGAGGCGTTTGGTGATTTTGTGTCAGGGGCAGGACGGAGATCATACGATGACATTTGGCGTTTTCAGGCCAGTCATTATATGTGACAGGGAAATAGGCAGCTGGGAGGCCGGGATTCATGTTCGGCATGAAATGGTACATATCAAACGGTTTGATGCTCTGTGGAAGATGCTTGCACGGTTTGTTGTGATTCTGCACTGGTGGAATCCGATCGCGTGGCTATTGTGGCGCGATTTTGAACGTGTCTGTGAGTATTCCTGTGATGAAATAGTGATGCAGGGAAAAACGAAAAGAGAGATCAAGGAGTATCTGCAGCTGCTGATCGATGAGGCGTGTGATGAGGGCAAAACGAGGACAGGCTCTATAGAGTGGCAAAACAGCTTTGCAAATGATGTTGATATGATGAAAGAGAGGATGAGGAATTTGATGAAAAAGAAGAAATGGAATCGTTATGCGGCAGGAGTATTGGTGGCAGTGCTGGCCTTTGCAAATTCGATGACTGTATTTGCCTACAGGGATACATTTTGCCAGATAGTACCAGAGAATACCTCGCGGGATGAGGTGATGGAAGCTTTAGGAAAGGATACCGTTACGTTTATACCTGATGGGGAAGATGGGAGCGAATTAAAGGGAGACGTACCGGAAATCATATACGACAGGCAGTTCGTAGATGCGGAGGGAAATATTTATCCGTATTCCGATGAAGAGACAGTGACAACCTATAGAAGCTGTAGCCATGATTTTGTGTCCGGAACGGTAACTGACCATGAAAAAAAGTCAAATGGAGGCTGTGAGGTAAGGGAGTATCGTGCGCAGAGGTGCAGCAAATGTGGAACGGTGGTCAGAGGTGAAAGGATTGGTGTGCATATATATGATGTATGCCCGCATTGATATTGGGAAAACGACAGAGTAATTAGATTTATGGGGGGGGGGGCAGATTTTCTCTGTTGGCATACGCAATAAGAGAAAGCGAGAATGAGCGATCAACAAGAGGTTATAATGCAGAAGATTGCAGAGGCTCGTCTGATTGATGATTTCTTTTTCGAGGCTTTTGCCGATGACAAGGCGGCCTGTGAGGAAATTTTGCGGACGATTTTGGAAGATGATCAGCTGACTGTCATCAATGTGGCCATACAGAGCAGAAAAAGAAATGTATGGCGCGTGAGATTTCTGTGTATCATGGGTGATGGGAGTAAAAGTAATGTTGTGATTCAAAGCGGTGATAATAGCGATTATTTTAGACGGGCTTGGGGAAATTCTGTTGGCATTGCTGTGAGGGATTCAATGCTGGAAAAGCGTTTTGACGAGATATTGGACTTGTACATGGTTCATATTTCTGAGAATGATTTTATTGGTGGTGGAAAGACTATTTATCATGTTGATAAGTTGCTTCGGGAAACTGGTGGAATGATCAATGATGGGATTCACGAAGTGTATGTGAATACCAAGATCAAGGATGATTCCAAGATTTCTGATCTGATGGAGTGTTTTACAAGTAAAAAGGTAAATGACGTAAAATTTCCAGCGATAACAAAACGGTTTAGGGAGTTGAAGGAGACAGAAAGAGGATTAGCAACGGTAGGTGGGATTCTAAGGGAATTAATAAAAAGAGAACGGAAAGAGGAACGGATGATCATAATATGCAATTTGATTTTGCATGAGGTATCTAAGGAGAAATTGATGGAGGTTTTTTCACGGGAGGAATGTGCTAAGGCAGAAGCGATACTTAGAGAGGAGTTGGATTTTTAATTAATTAGTATTACAAGGGAAGTATACATAAAGAAATGAAAGAAGCAGGGCTTTAGTTTAGCTCCTGCTTTTTTAGCATTTAGCATACCGAATGGCAAGTACGATGGTGTGTGGGAGATTTGTTTTCTTTTGAGATATCGATATTTTGCAGAATAAATTTGACAGTTATATATGCAAATGCTATACTGACATAAGAACTACACGACGTAGGTCGTATCGTTTTCAGTTTTGTACATATGTACCGGGAAAATTGAAAATAAAATTAGACGCTTGATTACTTATGATTGGAGGTAAATTGGTATGAAAAAAATTACAGATGTTATTGCGACAGAAAATGAAGAGAAGGAAAACTATGTTGTAAACGGCGAGGGGTGCCTGGATGATTGTAAGGTTTCGTGGCAGAGTAGTGCCATGGGATGTGGACATAATGCTTGGCTCTCAAGTGAGCGCTAATTAGGAAATAAAAGCGGAACAAATAGTAAAGATAGATTAACTAGTTTGGTAGTCAGGTGTCTTGTTTTATAAGAATATATATCTTACATGGATAATGCCTGTTAAGAAATTGGAAGAACGAATTTCAAAACATACAGGCATTTGTCCATGTAGGATGCAAGGATAATAAACAAAAATGAGAAAAATCAAAGTAGGAATAATTGATAGTGGGATCAATCCGTGTGTGATAAATGGAAAAGTAACGCAGGAAAATTTTTGCAGAAAGGAAGATGATTTGTATAGAAATATTGATATAAACGGCCATGGAACTATGTGTGCAAGTATTATAGAGAGAATGACAAAGATAGAATTAGAATTTGTGTCGGCAAAAATTTTTCATAGGGAGTTGAAGGCAACGGAGCGGCAGATTGTAGAGGCGTTGACTTATATGATGGATATGCGGGTAGATATAATAAATATGAGTCTGAGTGTTTCACTGTCAGATTCGGAATTGCTTAGGAAATTATGTTATCAATTGAATGAATTTGGGATTATCTTAGTATCTGCTTCAGCAAACAGTGGTAAGGAAACATTATTTGATAGTTATGGCAACGTAGTGACGGTGGAAGGAAGCAGTTTTTTTGACAGTTCGATATATTGGTATCGGGGAAGCAATGCTGTGTGCGACATTGAACCATTATTGTTGCCTTGGTATGAAGGCGAGTATGAGTTTTTTGGGGGTAACAGTAAAGCGGCGGCATTATTTACAGCCTTAGTGATTAATGCAAAAGATTTGGAACACCAAAGACTGGGGATAAATAATTTAAAAAGAAATGCAAGCAAAAGGATGTGGGAAAAAACGGATTTACAAAGAAGAAGGATAGATGTACCGTCTACAGGGAGCGGTAAAGTGCATTATTCAAGATTAATAGATCAACGTGAGCTGATGCAGTGTGTGGAATATGTGACCGGAATTTCGGCAAAAGAATGGGAGCGGGAAACGAATTGGTTCGCAAGCAGTTTACTTTTGACAGCTAATCAGATACATAAAATTTTGAGAGAGCTTATTGGAAAAGACATATTAATGGTAGAAGAGGATGCAGATATTTTTATGGAGTATTTCAGGAACCAGAAGAATTTTTTGAAATTTATAGGGTACTAAAGAGGGGGCAGAAATGTTTCAATTTTCAAGAAATACAATTCTTAAGAAAAACGACAGCAAAGTAGTTCTGGGAAATCAGCGAAATGGCAAATGGGTTCGGATGAGCGAACAGGAATATAATGGTTTGTGCAGTGTATTACAGGCAGATATTATTGATGAAAAGTATTCAAAAAGGCTTGAAACACTGCACCGTATTGGAATTTTAATTAAAGATGATGTAGAAGAAAATCAAAAAGATAAATTGGAATCGCTATTGATTGCTATTACAAACAGATGCAATTTACGATGTTTGCATTGCGGCTTTTCGGCAGGGCCGGAAGAGACAGATCAACTCTCGTCAAAGGATATCAAAGAAATTATTGATGCAAACAGAGACATTAATAGTATCACCCTTACCGGGGGAGAACCTCTGGTTCACCCTGACTTTTGGGATATTGCAGATTATCTTGGAGAACATTTTCGAGGATCGAAAGGCCTGATGAGTAATGTGACACTGGTGAATCGTAGTAACATAGATAAGATTGTAAAAAATTTTAACAATATTTCTATCAGTTTAGATGCAGCAACTCCGGAAACTTGTAGGCGCATACGTGGTGAAGCCGTATTTGAACATACGATAGAAGTGGTTGGTATGCTGAAAGAGAAGGGATTGACCGATATTTCCATATCCTTTGTAGTTACAGACATAAATAGAAAAGAGCAGGATGCTTTTAAAAAGATGTGTGAAAATTTGGGTGTGAAACCGATGATTCGTTCTTTTTTTTCTATAGGACGTGGAAAGGAAAATGAAAACATATTAGAGAGCGGGCGAGGTGATTCTCATAAGATGTCAATAGAGGATGTATCGGAATTCAGAAAAAAATTGCCGATAATAAGTACATGTGATGCGGCAATTAGATCGCTATACATTCAATATGACGGAAAAGTATATCCCTGTCCTGTTGCAGCTGTTAATTCGGAGTTCGCGTTAAAGCATCTAAATGAATTAGAAACGAAGGACTTACAGTTACTTATAGATGGGAGACTGGCCTGTAACGGATATTGTAAGTTCCAGGATACCCTGACGGAAAAGATAGAATCCTGTGCGAAGTGTAAGGTGAGAAAATTCTGTTGGGGATGTATTATTGATTATTTTATGTATTATGATTATGAAAATTCGAGGATGAAATTTTGCGATGAGCGGAAAGAACTTCTGGAAGAAGTGATATGGGGTGATTAAATGCCTTCTTTTACGATTTGGCTGACAAACAAATGTAACCTTGCATGCAGCTACTGTTATGAGAAAAATAATGTAAATAGAGTTGCGAATGAGGAGGTTATAGATATAGAGACAATAGTTGCTTTTATTAAAGGAAAAGCAGACCAATATAAAGAAAATGATATTCTCATTAGTTTTCATGGAGGAGAACCCCTGTTGGAATACAACAGGATCAAAGAATATGTAGAATGCTTGGAATCTGGTTTTCGAAATAGAGGGCTATTCTTTTTCATGACCACAAACGGTCTGCTTCTAAATAAAGAAAAAGCCGAATATCTGATGAATCATCTTGCTGAGTTGTCAGTCAGCATAGACGGATGCAGAGAGGCTCATGATTTAAACAGAGTTTTTTCTAACGGACGTGGATCGTATCAAGAGATTATACAGAATATAGAGCAATCAGGATTAGACAAAAGCAAACTAAGAATCAGAATGACAGTGACAGCTAATAACGTGGAGTATTTGGCAAGCGGTGTAGACAACTTGGTCGTGCAGGGATTTCGCTGTATTGTTCCGGCTGTTGCGCTGGAAGATCCTGAATGGACGGAAGAAAGGTTAATGATTCTGGAAAATGAGTTGATTAGGATAAAGAAAAAATATTATGGAAAAAACATACGGATTGCCATGATTGATCGAAAGGAGATGCAGAAAAAGGGGCAATGTTCAGGGGGAATTACAAGCTTTAATATTATGAAAAACGGAGATGTGTATCCCTGTGAATTTGTGGCAGGTAATAAATCGTTTCTGCTTGGTAATATCACAGATATCCATATAGATGAGTTGGAGTTGCGAAGGCTATATGGGCATGATGCCTGCAAGGATTGCACCGAATGCACTTATAAGATGTACTGCAAGGGAGTGCGTTGCAAATACATTAATAAAAGCACTAATGGTGATTTTAATACTCCATCGGATATTGCGTGTATGGTGGAGAATATAAAATACAGGATCTATAACTATATACCATAAACGGGGAGGGTCATACGTTGAATTATGTTTTGAATAGGATACCAGGCAGAAAAATAATACGGGAAAAAGGAAGGAGCTTCAGCGTGATTGCAGCGGTGTTTTTTACGACGGCGCTGTTTGTGATGGTGTTTTCCGCGTTGTTTTCTATCAAGGATGCGGCAGAGGAGATGCAGCAAAGGTCGGCGCCCCTGTTGTCAGATGTGGCAATCCATGTGATGCCGGATGAGTATGAGAAGATTTGTACGAATCCGCGGGTAGCGGAGGTGAGCAGCTGGTTTACAGTAGCCAGGACGCAGGAAATATCCAATTTAGACACTGCGCCGCTTATGGAGTGCGAGGCGCAGATGGCGCAATGGGCAAGACTATATCCGACAACGGGACGGATGCCGGAGAAAGGCAATGAGATCGTTGTGTCCGACCAGTTTATAAGGGAACGAGGGCTTACATACAGCGAGGGAATGCCGGTTGAGATAACATTTACTTTTCTGGATGACAAAGAGTTTACGGATACTTTTACCGTAGTGGGGGTATATAAGAGAGCATTGCAGCCCTATCATGCGGTGATGGTGTCGAGCGATTTTCATGATAAGGCTTATGCATATTGGGAACAGTGCGGGATAGACCCGCAGGATGAGGAGGCGGCCGTCGACGTCCAGGTAGCAGGTATTATGTTTTCTTCCCGTGGCAATGTCAGAAAGCAGCTTTCTATGTTGGCTGAAGAATCGGAGGTTGATTTAAAGGAGACGGAGATCTTTTTGAATGACACTTCACTGTTCAGTGGTATGAGTATGGACACCTGGGCGGTTATTTTGATGATGATCCTTCTGGTCATGTGGCTGGGATATCTGTTCATTTCCAATATCTTCCAGCTTTCCGTTTCCAGGGACGCCAGATTTTATGGAAAGCTGTCTACCAATGGTATCACGAAGCGGGAAATCAAGCGGCTTATCCGCAGGCAAAACCGTCTCCTGTTTTTAGCAGGTGTGGTTCCGGCGTTGTTTGCAGGCTATTTTTTCTCCGCTGCTGTTTTGCCGAGTATACTGAGTGGATTTGCGACTGTGCGTGTTGAACGAAGTAGTAATATTCTGCTTTTTGTTCTGGCATTCTTTTTTTCTTACTTGACTGTATTGGTCAGCGAGAGAGGAGCCATACGGCTTGCGAAGAATGCTTCCCCTATTGAGATGAAGAGATATATGGGCGGATTCAGGCGTGTGAAAACTGCAGACGACGGAGACTGCATGAAAAAGATTGCCCTAAGACAGTTTAAGAGTGATAAGAGGAAGGTGGCTAAAGTATGTATTTCCATCGCCGTAAGTATTTTGCTTGCCAATGTTTTTTATGCCGTTACAGCAGGGTTTGACACGGAGGCTTATGTGAGGGAGGAACTGGGTACGGACTACATTCTGGAAAAGGAATCTCTTCTTTTGGGTTCAAATGTAAATGCTCTTTCGTATGAGCGGATCAAAGAGGAGGAGATTGCAGGGTATAGGGATCTTCCGGGAATAGAAGAGGCAGGCGGAGCAAGCAAGTCACACATTGCCCTCCCGTCTACACAAGGAGTGTTGGACGCTCTTGTTGAGGTATGTGGAGAAAACCCCTATGAGTCAGACACAGAGTCAGGTGAGCTGTGGACACATGTTTATGGGCTGGATGATATGCTGTTACAAAAGCTCGAACCTATCAGAGGGACGATCGACTTGGAAAAGTTTCATACCGGAAACTATGTGTTGGTTGGTCCGATTTACGGTGATAACACGGAGAAGGTGGCAGCCTACGAGCCGGGGGATCAGGTGACGATTCCCTATGAGAGCGGAGAAGAGGGTACCTATACAGTAATGGCCGTTGTGGATGAGTTGCCGTACTCTTTAGCGTTCCCATTGGTATGGAGTCTGGGCAGCGTCTACCTTCCCAGAGAAGAGTGGATGAAAAAGGAGAAACGCAACGACTATTACTTGTATACCTTTGACGTAGCGGAGGAATACCATGAAATATGGGAAGAAACACTGGCGGAAGATCTGGGAGAACAGAGTGGAGGCCTTGGTCTTGGATATCGCTCCGCGAAGACGGTGGCTGATGGGGCGGAAAGATATATAAGTGGATTGAAGTTGGCTGGCTTCGGGCTGAGCCTGATCCTGCTTTCTATGGGCGTATTAAATTTTGTAAACTGCATGGCGCAGAGCGTTTACAGTAGGAGTCGGGAACTGGCAGTGCTGGAGAGTATGGGAATCGAACAGGAGGAGATCGAGAGGAATCTGTCGAAGGAGGGGTTGTTTTATATGGCGGGCGGATTTGTGTCCGGTTGCGTACTAGCAGCTTTAGGCGTTTATGTATTGATTTGTAGAATTCTACAGGAACCGTATATCACCTATCATTTTTATTTGCGGATTGATCTTCTCTTTGCTGTGTTGGGCTACGCAGTGACAGTTCTTGTGCCAATTACGGCGTATCGGATGATGGATCGGAAGCAGAAATTCTTAGACAGGATACGTTCCTGCAGAGAATAGTGTGAGCGGCGGATGACCTCTGCATAGATCTGGGATTCTACGGAGCGGAATCAAGGTGGTTATTTTGCGAAGCGATGTTTGAGAAAGGAAAACGAAAAATGGAAAACGATATTGTGGTAGAAGTGAAGAATGTGAGTAAGGTTTACGAGAGTAGTTCGGGAAAGGTTCCGGTTCTTAATGGTGTCAGTCTTTCTATCAAAAAGGGAGAATTTGTGGGTATTGTGGGGGATTCCGGAAGCGGCAAGACTACGCTTCTTAACCTGTTGGGAGGAATGGACAGTGTAAGCAGCGGAACGATCACGGTAGCCGGAAATGTGATCTCCGAATTTAATGGCAAACAGCGGACATTGTACCGGCGTAAGAATGTTGGTTTTATTTTTCAGGACTATAACTTAATCAATGAGCTGACAGTGTATGAAAATATTATTCTGCCTTTTCAATTGAAAAGGAAGGAGATAAAGAAAGAGTTAATTGATAAATTTTTAGTGAAGTTAAAGTTGGAGAAAAAGAAGAACTCTTTCCCCATGCAGTTATCTGGTGGAGAGCAACAGAGAGCGGCGATTTTAAGGGCACTTCTTTCTGAGCCGGATATTATTTTAGCAGATGAAGCGACGGGAAATTTGGATAGTAAAAATACGCAGACGGTGGTAGGGCTTTTACAATATTTTTCCGAACATATGGGGAAAACCATTTTTTTTGTTACTCACAATATAGCTTTGACTAAGGGATGCAGCCGTGTGATTACGCTACGGGATGGTAAGATTGTCAATGCTTGATATAGAGGGAGTGATTATCTTGAATTAAGAGGAAAAATATGATGTACAGTTCACGGTATATATGACAACTGCTTGTAATTTTAGATGTAGTTATTGTTATGAGGATTACAAAAATAGTTGTCAGTTAAATGAGAAGTCTTTAAAAGAAATTTTGGATTTCGTTTTTAGGTCGGGGAAAGGAGAAGACATCTTTAGATTTTTTAGGTGGGGAGCCATATTGAGGAATATTTATTACTTTGACATCCTGCTTTTGGTATATTATAATAAATTTAGTTTTCTTTATTATTTACTTATATTGGCGTATGCCGATATGGTCTGTATGAATTCCTGGCAACAGGTATCCGTGTACAAATAATAAGGGCATAATCATAAAAATTGGCGTTTACAGGAAACTGTAGGCGCTTTTTTTATGAAATTTTTTAAAAGGAGGAGATCTTTTGAAAGAAAGGACAATGAATGGCATTCCCATACGGGAAGTATGGAAGATGCTGGCTGCTGAGTTCCCGCCGCAGGACATACAATGGCATCCGTCCACGCACAAGGAGTATGTTCCTGTGGAAAAGATTGAGGAACGCCTTAATGCAGTAGTGGGCATAGAAAACTGGAATTTTTATGCTGATCCGCCGCAGATATGCCGATTGGGATCAGACGACTATGAGAGCTGTGCGGTCAGCGGCAGGCTGGTTTTGTATGATGATGACCGGGTTCCGATCGTGCGCAGTACCTGTGGCGCTTCGGATGTGATCTACCCGAAGGATTCTAAAAGACCGACTTCTGTGGCAAATGCGCTTGATTCCGCGGTACAGGATGTATTTAAGCGCTGTGCAAAACGGTTCGGAATTGCAAAGAAGGAAAAGAATGCAGGTCATGGGAACCGGGGAAAACCGCAGGCAGATTCGGAAAAGCTGATGAAAGTTATGTTTCTGGAGCCGTTCAGGGCGCTCCCAAAAGGCGGCGCTAAGGCGAGGGTATCCTATGACAGGCAGACTCTGGAGATGGTCATATGGCCCAGACAGTGGGAAATGTTGCAGAAAAAGTTTGGGGACCGTTTTAAGATTGGCGGGAAGCTGAACGAGATCACTTTTTTAGGTGCGGAAAAGGTTTACCGGGGAACCAAGCAGTTAGAATTCATACGTTTTTCGGACAGTGGCGGAAACGGGAAAGGTGCCGCATGAGAACACAGGATGGATTTTTAGCCAAACATGGTATTTTCCCGGCAGACGGTTTTGCAGGCTATCATTATGCGTATGCTCTGTATGCGTTATATATGATCGATGCAATGCGGCTTGCTGAGGAAGTAGAGGATGGACTGTGCTTTGATGAGGATGAGATTGCCGTTTCACTGGATAACCTGAAACAGGCGCAGCAGACCATGCAGCATTATCGCAGAAAACTGAATCTCCCTTATCCGGAGTTTGACATTGCGGAAACGATATCCTTAAAAGGGTGTCGTCTGGAGAAAGGGCGGCTGATTGGAAGTGATGAGGAAGCTGCAAAAACAGCAGGGATGTGGTATCGCGATTATCTGAATGAGAAGGGCTCTTTCTTTTCGTTTGAGGTCGCAGTCTACATTCTTTTTTTATTGCAGAAAGAAGTGGATTACAGTTTCCTGATCAGAAGGAAGGAGTAACGTATGTATATCATGGATAAGGATTTAAAGCTGCAGGACTGGGAGTTTAGCCAGAGGAAGTATCTTCCCTATGAGATCAAGCTGCGGCTTTCCGCAAGGCGGATTCTGGACTGGTACGATTTCTATGCGGGAGACGTGTATCTGAGTTTTTCCGGGGGACTTGATTCTACAGTGTTAGGGCATATGATAGGACAGGTGCTCGGACGGAAGATCCCGTGGGTGTTTGTTGATACTGGTCTGGAACTCCCGGAAATCAGGGAGTTTGTCCACAGCTTTGACATTGAGGTGCTGTATCCGGAATGTTCTTTCCGGGATGTGATTTTAGAGCGGGGTTATCCGCTTGTCAGTAAGGAAGTTGCATCGAAAATACGCAAGCTGCGACATGGGAACCTGTCAGACCGTTACAGGAATTATCTTCTCTATGGGGATGAAAGAGGAAAACTCGGGAAACTTTCGGAGTGCTGGAAGTTTCTGGTGGATGCGCCTTTTGACACCAGCGAGGAGTGCTGTCTGATTATGAAGGAGAAACCGCTTACATCTTATGCAAAGGCTACGGGCAGGATGCCGTTCATCGGTATTACCCAGGACGAGGGTATGATGCGGCAGAGGCAGTATAACAGAACAGGCTGTAATGTGTACAATGCCAAGCATCCCAAATCACAGCCGCTCGGATTCTGGACGAAGCAGGATATCCTGCGTTATGTGGTTGAGAATGATTTGCGGATCTGCACGGCATACGGCAGTGTGGTAGAAAAAGACGGTGTATATCATACCACAGGAGAGAAAAGGACAGGCTGTACATTCTGTGCCATGGGCTGCCATCTGGAGTCGACGCCGAACCGCTACCACAGACTGAGAGAACATGACCCGAAAAAATACCAGTACATCATGAGACCGGTATCAGCGGGTGGACTTGGATTTGACTATGTGCTGAATTATTGCAATATTGCGCACTGAAAGGAGAAAGATGGTAGGGATTGATTTAGGAAAACTGGAGAAAAACCTGTTAAAAATCCCACAGGAACAGGAGTATGATCCCGACGATGGGAAAGAACTTAGGAAACTATTTCTTGTACTTGCGGGAGACCAGCGTGTGATCAGGAAAGTCACGCTGGAGGACATGGCGGATCTGTTTAACAATGCCCCGCGGCTGCTTGGTGATTACGAGAGCAAACTGGAATACGGTTTCAAAGAGGAGGCGCTGGAAGATTATGCAGATGCAGGACGCAGGGCGGTTTAGATTAAAAAAGGAGGATTTCTATGAAGGAGGTCGTTATTACGCTGAATGAGGCGTTCAATCAGGCTAATTGCTGTGAATGCGCAACGGTTACGATAACGGGGGCAGACGGGAAAAAGAGGACAAGAGTTGTTTCCGTCGAGTCTGTGATTATGGCGTTGCGCAATTCCTCGGTGATGCAGAAGGTCAACGTGGCGGTAGGAAAAATCCCATTTGGGTATTATGACGCACAAGTCAGCGAAGAACAGGGTAAATTTTCCGCGGACATGGTTGCGGTTCTTCCTGCGGGAAAGCAGATGATGCAGTATGAAGAGACGCTTTATGATGTGAGCATACCGTCTCTGGTATTTCAGTTTTCGGTCGCAAGAGAAAAGATTACGGAAACGAAAGTTTATGCCATGAAGGACGAGGTGCCGACAGATAAAAGCCGTTTATACCGTTATCCGTTTGGAAATGTGAGCCAGGGAGGCTATGTGTGCTGGGGAAGCAATAATCTTCCGAACATACGCTCATTGAAGGGACTGGAAGAGGCTATAATGCTTTTTATACAAAGTCCCTGCAACTCGGATTATTTTAAGGGGAAAGAATATTGCGGCCATGCGGAGATTTCTCTGCGGGAACTTTTTGAGAAGCTGAAAGATGAAGATGCCTATCCGAAGGATTATTTGGTGGCGTTGAAGCAGGGTGGAAGAAATATGAAGTTGGGCGATCTGGTTTCATGGAGAGGAAAGAATAATAAAAGGAGGATAAGTTAAAATGAACTTAATGGATTTATTTGACGTGGAGGATTATGAAAAAGGGAAGAAAGGAAAGAAAAGCGGGACAGGAAAAGGCGCGAAAGGCGGCAAAAAGGAAACTGCCGCAAAGGGGGTGCGATATCCTCTTCCGGTGCGTGTATCTGCAGGGCATATCCGCTGTCTGCTGGATGCCGGGGAATTTAGTGGCAAAACAGTAAGCGAGGCGGATGTCAAGAAGAGGATACGGGAGGTATACCCGGAGCTTGCGGGAGTGGAGTTTAGCCTTGTAAAGTTCAGCAATTCCTATACGGAGCAGTATGAGAATAATAACAGTATAATTCCGAATGAAACCGAAGGGGAAACTGCGAAGGAAGAGCCTGAAACGGAAAAACCGGTGGAGGCGCCGCTTGATTTTGCCGCCGCGGAGGATGAAGCGGAAGATACTGCGGATGCTGGGGAGAACAGAGATAATACGCCTGCAAAAGGATGCTGGATCAAGCTCGATATCAGTTATAAGTCCGCAGCGGAAGAGGAAAATATCTTTATTCCTGTTACTGTCAAGGTTGGAAATACCTTTATGGAGTTCACGGAAGAAGCTGCAGATTCCCTTGCAGAAATCAGGGAAAGATGGACCGCCCTGCATCCGGAGTATGAAAACTGTAAGTTCCATTATGATGACAAGCAGAACCTGCTGATACCGTTTGTGCGTGGAGAGGCTGAGATCAAAGGGAAAAAATATTCTTTGCCTGTAAAGGTAGGATATCTGGATGATATGGTGACTTATACGGCACAGGACTTTGGGGATGATACTCTCCAGTCTGTAACACAGGAGCAGATCAGGAAGTTATATGCAGTAAACCACCCGGAGTTTGATAATGCGATTTTCTCGTATGTGGAGAAAATAAACAGTCTTTTTCCGGTGATCAATTTTAAGAAAACCGATGAGGCGGCAAAGTACAGCCTTCCTCTGAAACTTAGGGGTTCCGGCTTTGTGCTGGATTTAGAAACGGTGGATTTTGAAGGAAAAACTGAGGTTACATTAGAGGAGGTGCGTGTGGCGCTGGAAGAGGTCTATCCGGAGTTTTCTAAGGAACGGACAGAGATGATCTATGATGAAAGAGGGTTTATCATTCCTGTGCTGAAAGGGTCAAAAAAGGGATTGATCGTCACTTCTACTCGGAAAAACCAGAATCTTTTTATGGTGCAAGGTAGAGACGGAAACCGATACCGCATTGAACAGATGCCGTATGGGCAGTTCGATTGCAGGGAAGATGGGGCAGAAGCAGATTTTCATCTATCGGCGGGAAAGATACCGGGCAGTCTGTTTAGTGAGATTCTTCGCTTTTTTCGGAAAGATCCGCGCAGAGAAGCGGCAGCGCAGATTTTCTATGATGATAAGGTGTAACGCGGCACTTTGTAGTAGACGGAAAAAGCATTTTATTTTCGACAGTATAA